>Ga0182095_1928965_pt1 | contig 10630 bp, 6 predicted proteins | sample 041ome_19_FD_127784 | JGI IMG/M metagenome (GOLD analysis project Ga0182095, IMG submission 127784) | Metatranscriptome of coastal salt marsh microbial communities from the Groves Creek Marsh, Georgia, USA - 041412BS metaT (Metagenome... | ecosystem: Environmental > Aquatic > Marine > Intertidal...
GAAAGCTACAAATATACACAAGAAAAGCACTCAAGTGGACAAAATACAGCTATTTTTCAAACCTTGTGTTATCAATCAGGTATAACTAGATAGATGTACGCAACTTCGGCACATGTAACGAACCAATGTCAGCTAATTTCAATATCAGTGCCGATAGTCTTCCCAGGACTTGGACGTCTTTTGGCATTCTATGCACACTTTTTGCCTGTAGTGGGCGGATACATGAAAACACAGTGCATGTGAGCTTATTAATTGCTAGCACATAAGGGTTTCATAATTAAATTGCGCTCTAGAGAAGTTCGTTTAGCACGGCTGCGCCAATCTGATGTTCAGGTAATCTTTGATTGAAAGCTCAACGCAAGCGCAAGTGAAACACCGTGCCTTGATTTTCACACGTAGGCTGTTTGGAACGCCCGTCATGAGTGGGGCGCAGACAGAATGGTAAAATTACTAGACGAACTATCTGGCTTTTATGTCAAGGTAAGAAATCATGAGCAATCGAGAACTGTTCTCAATAGTATTATCTACAAGGTTGCACAAGTGTTTGCTACAAAATATGACCTTTTGCCGGAACAATACGTACGCAAAATGTCTTTTGTTTTTGAGAATTGTCATCCTTTGCCGATATCTGAAATACATAAAATCATGCACGAAGAACTTGGACAAAATGTTTTCGATTTATTTATAGATATACAGAGCACACCAATAGCATGTGCTACAATAGCACAAGTCCATGTCGCAAGCATGTTTGGCTTCGATGAATGTGTCGTGATTAAAGTACAGCGACGAACGAATGAAATACTGATGAATTTAGATATGAAAAACATGATATTAGTCTCACGCGTCATGGATGTGCTGGGTATGCACTTGCCCTTTGATCACACTAGTGTGCTTTTGGAGTATCAAAATCAGATTCCAATGGAATTTGACTTCCATCGCGAACGTATGATGATGGAAACTTTGCGGAAAAGTATTCAGACGAAACATGCAGACATTCTCATTCCGAAGTCTATCGCTTTTGCGAGCTCAAAAAGGATCATCACGATGGCATTTATGCACGGTGACAGTGTAGCTCGTGTCCTTTCGAATAACATACATCAACATTTCAACAAAGAAGCAATAGAGTCATTCTCAAGGAAATTACTCACTGTGTATGGGCATCAAATTTTTGAGGTTGGAATATTCCACAGTGATCCTCATCCGGGTAACTTGCTGATCGCACCAAGCGGCGCCTTAACACTATTGGACTTTGGCTTGGTAAAGGTTCTGAGTGACCATGTTCGGTTCGCATTTGCTCAGCTAATAGTTGCTATGTCAAGTGATTCAAATCATGTCGCTCGCTGTTTAGAAACACTAGGTATCAGGCTAGACAACTGCACACCAGAGTTGAGAACAACTATTGCCTATGTGTTGTTTGATACTCGTATGGATTTACCAGAGGCTCGGATGAATCCTTTCGAGAAAGCTCTACCTACTGAAATACGCCGATTACGGCTTTCGAAAATTCCGCAAGAAGTCTTCATGTTGGTACGAATAGTAGCTTTAATGCGCGGTATGTTAACCGCTTTTGGGGTCGATATACATTCTCGGCATATTTGGGCGCCCTATGCCAAACGTTTCTTGAGGAAAAGCAACAACACCCAACTCATCTCTAGATTGGCAAATGTTCAATTTACAAATGCGGAAGAGCGAATGTCAAATTTAATCCATTGGCTAGACGTGCATAGTCTTCCTCATGAAAGGAAACATATGGCCCCCCTCGCACTAGCGAACATTTGGGATGTTCACGGACTTGTTGTGGCTCTCTCCAACAATAACATGTACGATGTTTTACGTGGTTTTACAACAAGTGAACAAAACAAAATAAAACTCATGCTCTTATCCAGTCACTACCGATGTGTTTAATCATGTCTCAACTGTTGTCGATTGCGGCGACCAGTCAAAACTTCATCTTCTCTAAGTGTATTTGTAAACTAGTGCGGTTGAATCTCGTATTTTCAACAGAGGCGTTGGCAACAATTAACATGAGAAGCTATATTGTAAAATTAAATTTTATCGACTGTTCGTATACCTAATATCTTGAAACATGTGCGTAATATCTTCAACGCAAGCGAGCACATCATCAGCCTCGTGTCTTCTTCTTCTGAACCAAAAATTTTACTCTCTGAGTAAAAGTTATTGAATAGAACACATAACATGTAAACATAATCACACAATTTTGATGGCATCAGCTCGTAGATCATAGTGTCAACCGCATCATCGAAACGTAGTAGGTGTAACATCAAAGCCCGCTCCGAGGGATTGATGCTCGATGTCGAAGTGCGTGTACAATTCTCCTCTTCTGTCTTTTCTTCTCTTGCTCGCTGTACTATTGAATTGATTCGTGCGTACGTGTACTGTAAATAGACAGCTGTGTTACCCTTCAGATCCAGCATCCGGTCAAAAGAAAAAGCGTAGTTGGTGGTAATATTGTTACGCAAGTCAGCGTATTTCACTGCGCCAATACCCATGTCTAGCGCTGATCTTTCGATAGTGTCAAGCTCATAATCCGTGTTTCGTTGTTTAAACTGCTGTAGACAACGTTCTTTGGCCTCCAATAAAAGGTCTTTTAATCGTATAGTTTCGCCTGAGCGAGTCCGAAGACGTTTGCCATCTTCACCCGTTACAAGTCCAAAGCCAACGTGATCAAGAGCGACAGATTTCGGACTATCGAGCCAACCTGCGCGGCGGCCTGCATCAAAAAGGGCATCAAAATGCGCGCGTTGACTCATATCAGTTACATATATGATCCAATCTGCTTTTTCGACCTGTGTTCTATGGCGAAGGGCCGCAAGGTCTGTGGAAGCGTAGTTGAAACCACCGTCACTTTTCCTACATATCAGGGGCACTGGTAAACTCTCCGTGAAAATACAAAGTGCACCGTCATTTTGGACGGCTATACCTTTGGAAATCAGATCAGCAAGAGTGTCGGGAATCATATCATTGTAAAAGCTTTCGCCCCGTTCTTCAATCTCAATATCAAGTAGTTTATATATCGCGTTGAACTCCACACGACTTGCCTCACATATTTTTTCCCAGATTCGTTTTGTGTCGGCATCGTATGACTGCAACTTTGTGACAGCTTGTTGTGATCGTAGCTTGAAGTCAGCATCAACGTCGAATCTGATCTTCGCTAATTTGTATAGACTTTGAAGGTCAGCAACTAGCTCGGTTGACTCACTGTCGTAGTCTCGCATGTAGGTGATGAGCATACCAAACTGCGTGCCCCAGTCGCCAACGTGATTTAACCTAGAGACATCAAAACCTCGATGTTCTAGAGCTCGACACAGCGAGTCGCCTATAATGGTACTTCGAAGATGACCGACGTGCATTTCTTTTGCTATATTGGGCGAGGAAAAATCAACAATTACTTTCTTGTTGTTTCCCACCTTTGGAGACTTGGAAAACTCTGAGAGTAATTTTCTGGATTCATTCAGAATGTAATCGGTAGAAAGAAATACGTTTATAAATCCAGGGCCTGCAACTTCAGCTTTTTCATAAACATCGCCAAGACTCAATGCATCAACTATCGACTGGGCCAAATCTCGAGGTGAAGAATACTTACTGTCTGGTGGTAAAGATGCAAACAATTGCATGGCGCTATTGCACTGATAATCACCGAAGGATACTTTAGAAGTTTCGTTGACAGAAATATCGCCGGTAAAAGTGGGTAATACTGACTTCACTCCGTTCAATACTAGTTGCTTACTACTTTGTTTTATGCTTCTGTTGGAGACTGTCAAGTGTTCTCTGTTACTGCTGAGGACCGCGCAAATCCCGGCCTTGCTCGAAATAGCGACTGTACGTTTTGCACTAGAGTGGCAGTTAAATCGCCACCATGAAGACATATGACGTTCGTTTCCAGCGCATACTATTCTACGGGAAAACCAGTCGGTTGTCGGGTTTGGGCGTATGAAGTTTGTAGGTCTCAACATTGGTCAAACGTTTTCTACGGGTGACCCAGCTGAGGTCGAGATTGCGACTGATCGATTGAAATTTTGGCTTCAGCTCGAGCTCTGATAAATACACTGACTTGCGTCGCCCCCTTTTCCTCCTTTGCACTTTCACGCGAAGTGCTGGTGAGTCGCGCGTGAGGGTATGATGCAGAAGATGCCAAGGCGCTATACTAAGATTAATTTAAGATTGTATTATAAGTGTAAATTTTATTATAGTATGAGAAATAGGATTTATCGAGTCATGTTGTGCTCAAGTGTTCCTGCCATAACGGTGAGAGTCGCACTTCGAAGTAGGTAGTGTTGCGTCCATAACTACGATGATATATAACTGCGAACAAAAGTCAATGTGTTTTTGGTCCGCAACCTCCGGTGACGCGCTGGTGGTCTGTCAAATTTTAAAATACTAATACGAAAAGTGCGGCGAAACACTCCGAAACACTCCGCTGCTTGTGACCGCTCTAGGTTTAAACGATCGAGAATCCAATCAGTAAATAACGAAATCCAGATATCACTGCAATTGAAGCATGTGCGACTCGTCCGCCATGAAAAATCAAAGGTCCGGGGCGGTCGGGCGTAATTTTGACGCCGCTTGCAGGAAGCACTAATAGCATCTCGTCCTCTGGGTTCCACATCTGACCATAAAATATCGGTCCATCGCCCTCGAATTAGCCTGGATCGTTCAATAATATGCTGAAGGTCATCTCTTTAAAGTCCTCGCGCTTGTCTATTGATCGAAATCTTGCGTCTGTGTAAGCCATGTACTTAAACACCACCACACGATATGGCGTAATAAAATCCTCTGAGTCGTATCGGCAGTGCATTTTCATTGCTGCTCTAATCGCTGACCACCATTTCTGATGTACGGTGTCGCGAGCACGTGCACGCAGTTCGTGAAAACTATATTCATGGTGGGATATGCTTCGTCTTGCACGCTCCACCGGCCAGCTTTAGCCGCCGCAGCAGTGCCGCCACATCGTTCTCTCACATCGTTCTCTCGTGCGAATTGCTGATCAACTTTCGGCGCGCACCGACTAAGGCGAGAGCTTATATGCTCATCGCTCGCACACGCACATTTCGTTGCACCTCCCTTGCGTGCCTACGAAGCCGCCGTCGTCGTCAGCGGCCCGCGTAAGGATGCGAGCTTGGACGATAACTCACTTTGACACAGATCCGAGAGATATGCGTCTGAGTTTTTCATGGCGATTGTCGCGTTTGCGCGGCGTTCGCGCGTGACGATCGAAGACCAAGCTTGCTCCGCCACGACGAGGGTGTACAGTGCGCGCTACCGACGTCGCAATGTGTAAAAATCCACCAGTTATGACCCACGGCCCCAAAGGGACTCCGTTTTGGATGTCGCTGCACATTGGCTGAAATACCGCACATGATCGAGCACAGGCGCGCCGACGCTGTCGCGACGCGTGCGAAACTGTGCTGTATTACACAAAACACCATCGCGCACGACTTTATATTCGAGATTTCGACGAGCGACGCCAGTAGATGTCGAAAGGCGCGACAGGGGGACTCATCCTTGGTCATGACTCGTCAATCAATGTCTTGTACGAAACACCCGAAAGTAACTAATTAAGGTGGTGTCCCGGATTGCTAAGCTGCTAATTCCGACTAACAGGTCCTCGATTGAAATAGCGAACAACCTATAGTGACTATTGGTCAAAAACATAAAAAAATGGTGAAGCTTGGGAAACGAAAAGTGGTTCCTTATTGCAATGGGTATTATATATATCGCTGGGTTACAAAAGTTAGAAATTTCGCCAATTGTATGGCGCCACCGCGGATCGAACGCGGGACCTTTAGATCTTCAGTCTAACGCTCTCCCAACTGAGCTATGGCACCGAATTTGTGTCCTGATTATTCTCAGGTACAAGGTCACCGCTTTCCTCGAAACTTTTGAGGCGCGTGTCGTGTACCGCTCTCCTAGCTCTCCTGAATATATACGTACGTTACACCTGGGTCAGCTCGCTAGTGGTGGTTGACTTTCATCACATTAAATTATTACTTTCTCTATGGAGTACGTATTACTACTGAGTAGACGCCAGTAAATAAAAGCGCGATCTCTAACGTCTGGGTTCTCTGAGTTAGATGCAACTGTTAGTAAATGTTGTGCCATTTTTTGCGAACCGATGTCTTTCTGTTTCAAAAAGGATTTCACTGCAGACGTGATCAGTTGCAGTTGTACAGTGTCCGCCTCATCCATGAAGCTATCAGCAAAAGCTTCCATGAGATCATTCACATTATCGATTCTTGGGGCATATTCACCGATCATCCATATCAAAGCGGCTTTCGCATCTGGCTGGTCTAGTGTTGACAGTGCGTCACATAGCACAGGAACGCTATGCTCAAACCGGTTCGGATAACACCTGATTATATCTTTCATCGCGATGATTGCTTCCTGAACTACGTAATTTATTTGACTGCCAATCAGTTCTAACAATAATTGAACTGCGACCTCCGCGATGATCTCAAATCGAACTGCACAGCTAGAAATTGCTCGCACAGACTGTCGAACAAAATCCAAATCAACTTCCGAAGCATATTCTTTCAGTTCACTCAAAACAGTCTCCACAGTGTCAATCGTGACGAGAGACATTATGACACGTAATTTGGCTTGCTTGATATAAAAGGGATCGTTGTACTTGCAGAAAAACACCTGAAAAAACAACACTAAGAGAAGTAGTTCATATTCACCGTGGACCTTGTCACCTGTAAATGTTTCTGCAGTACATTTGCAAAATCAGGTAATAAAGATTGTAGTTTTTCAAGCGTAACGAACTGAACCTCTTTTTCTGTTCCCAGAAGAGTGACTAACGAGGAGGCAATTTGAGATTTGACGGTATGCTGCAAGGTGGACCCGTCGTAGCCCTAGCGAGACCAAGATGAATGAAGAGTCAAAGCAAATTAGAAGACTTACCTTTAAGTGCACCAGCAAAACATTGACGCTGGCTAAAACTACCGCACCATTCGAATGCTGCAAGTGAGCGCCAACTTGCTCTAAGATAGCTTTTTTGTCGTCTGGGGTAGAACATTGGAATTTTGCTATGGCGTCCAATACATAAACTTGACCCCATCTGTAAGAAATCGTCAGAAGCGCGCAATGACTTGGAGTGGAATTTTACTCTGTGCAGTCAGTGAGTATATTCAAGAGTTTATGAAGTATTGTCACGTCAAACGCGACAATATCTTTCGAAGCGACGTGCGAAATTTCAGACAAAGCAGCTACGGCGTTTGACACAACGATTGCGTTGCTTTCAGTGCGTAATATGTCACACAAACTATCCAGAAAACCACTATCAACAAAGATAAATAATATCCTAAAATTATGCGCTGAATTCTTACCGGCTCTCGACTAATTCTGCATCAATACTGAATAGTTTTGCGACGCACAGAACAGCAGTTTTGCGTACATATGGATCCGAGTCCTAATTATGAGTTCACGTAAAATTGTACATATTGTGTTCATGTAATAATGACCTTCAATGTACACTGTAGCGGATCGCATAAGTATTCTGTAATTCTATGTACTCTAATACACCCCATAGTTCTAACTGCAAGTGCACGGACAAGTGGGTTGGTATCTTGTGAGTCCTTGATGAACGTATTTACAGCTAGAATCGCAAGCTCAGGTTTCGACTTCGCATAGTTAATCAAGTACAGGTATACGAGCTTTTTCAACTCGAGATTGGTCGTCTGCATGCACTGAACCATCTCTGGAAAAAGGCCAGAAACGTCCTTGCCCACGGTCATGGCTGCTATGACTACGCAATAATGTTATATTATGTTTTGAATTCGCGGGTTAAGAACATTCATTACCTTTTTTAACTGCCAGCTTCTGCGTTTCTAAATCTGTACGTTGCAACTCATCCCGCCACTCTGCTATTTCGCCTGCACGTACGCAAATGAAGCTTTCGCGTCAAGTTTCCGTACCGCGCTTACCTTTGCGTTGAGATTGAAAGAAACGGGTATCACCTGAAACCATCGTGGTGAGTGCTGTGCGCGGTATGCCAGTGATATTGGATTTGTACGCCTCTCGGTATCGCTTTCATTAAGGACAGTTCTTAGAACGGGGCGACCTGCTGTGCGGCGATGCATATTTGCGTCTATATTGCGCCTAAGTGTACTTTTTAGACCATGGACATACGGCTTTGCGGTATACTGATGCCATCAATGTTGAATATTGGATTCAGTAGAAAAGTAATGCAAAAAACATTTTTTGTTGCGACAACTCGAGCGAGAGCGAGTTCGAGTTGTCCCGAAAAAAACGTGGAAAGACTTCAGTGTTGACCTGGGATATCGTAATAATAACAATCGACCTTCTCAACCTCTATGGCGCAACGATGCACGCGCGTGCTGATAAGAGAATTTCCGTCGAATGTCAAAGACTTCGCCAATCGCGGTAAACACCGCTCTTGTAGAGCGCATGCACTGCCTTCGGTTGAGAGCTCAGCATATCAAAACGTAATACCCTTCGTAGGAGTGTTATGTACTGGTTTACTTGCCACACATCACCAGAGGTCGAAGCAGATAGCTGAAAAAGCACAACTCAATCCAAACGTTTTGAACGAGGGCATATATACAGACTCTAGACGCAAAGGACTAAAAATCGACTGGGGCGGCTGCGACTCTGAGGGACCTAGGGATGAGATGGAAGATTGCTGGTGTATGAATAGTTTAGACGGTGGAAAAGTGCTTTATTTCGGCGTTTTCGATGGACACGGTGGCGCAGCTAGCTCTGGTTTCTTGAAAAGCAATCTCCTGCGGTTCACATCGGAGGCTGGCATTCAACTTTGTAAAAATGGCTTGCCACTGAAGTACGGTACAGAAGATGTTAATCCGTTATCGCTCTCGTTCGAAGAGGCCGACAGTGCATTACTGGATTACTTGGGTACACTTGGCGATCCAGAGTGCTGGAGTGGAAGTACGGCAACAGTGGTTTTCCTCAATAGAGATTTTATTGTTACAGCAAACGTTGGCGATAGTAGAGCTGTACTGGGAAAGAAAGGGCGGACAGTTGACATCAGTAGCGACCACCGGCCAGTTGCATCATCAAAAGTGGGACGTTCAGAGATAAAAAGAATTTCGGACAGTGGTGGTTGGGTTCTGCAAATGCGGGTGTGTGGAATACTAGCAGTGACAAGGGCGTTTGGTGACTATGAGTTCAAAGGTGGTAGGTATGAACTTTTGGAAGAGCTAAGCGCTGCAGGTATACCAAAATCATGTGATCTTATACGTCCACCCGTTGTTGCTGTACCGGATGTACACGTTTTAGAGAGAACTGAAGATGACGATTTCTTAATTATAGCGACCGACGGACTTTGGGACGTCATGAACAGTGCACAAGCTATCACGTTTGTTCGTTCACTTGTGAAAAGAAAACCAGACAGTCTGATGGATGAGGTGGCGCGGGCTCTTGTAGATAGGGCGATAAAGAGTCGAACGCAAGATAATGTTTCATGTGTGGTGATCGATTTACGGTCTTGACAGTAGAATTAGTAATAAGTGACTACATATCTATGTCTTTACATCTATATTTACTGAAGGCATCCAGCAGTTAACAGTATTGAGGAAGACACTGGCTCAGCCCGGATGAGATAATATTGTCGAAATCTGATACGAGAATTTTCGAATATCTTCGATTATTCAACACAGTTTCTGGCGAGCGCGCCATAATGTCTGTGTGCGAACAAACAGTCGTCTAAAGAGCCAGTTGTTTTGGATACTTACCAAGAAAATACCAGTGACTGCAGATATTGGGACGCAGAAAGACCCTAGACAAATCTATGCGCAGTAAGATGATGTTTGTGTGTGATCCAATTGCATGTTCGTACCATTAATTAAACCCAGACTCGCAACGGTTTGTTCTCTTGCTCGCAAACTTTGAATTGCGTGCTCAAGGCCGAAGGGTAGGTTGGAGTCGAGTTCCGAAAGTAAAGATGCAACCTTCTGATTGGTCAACTTAAATACGTAAAATGATAGGAAAACCTTAATGCAATGGGTCTATGAGTAAACATGTGTACTACCACTGCTATACTCTTATTGTGTCAATACATTCTGTTTGAGGAATATTGTGCGTGGTCAAATGGTAATTTTCGGAGATAAGAAGGATGGGCATAACATATGTACATATTGTTACTAGTACAATACATATTACAACACTTATATAATACATAATTGTATTCGTATTTATGATTACTTAGCTCACTTGTTCGAATCAATACACGAGCTCGTTTGACGTTTGATCCGACAACCAACAAGGGTTCCCGACACAACTCTTCCCGTTAAAGATGCGGCGTTCCTGTAAAACTCTCGCTCAAGCTCTGCAACGTGCGATTCCACGCACGCGTGGTGCAGCTGAAGAATCGAGCGTTGTACTTTCCGGCCGCTTGGGCGTAGGTCCGAGCTCCCGTCGTGCTGTTGCCGCGAATACCACGCGTTGGTTTGCTGCGAATCCGGCGAGTGGCGCCGTGACGCAAGTCATCGGGGCCGTTGTGGATGTAAAGTTTGAAGGTGAATTACCACCAATCCTGAGCGCGCTCGAGGTTCAAGGTCATGAAATTCGCCTGGTTCTGGAAGTCGCACAACATTTGGGTGAAAACACGGTCCGAACGATCGCGATGGATACC
>Ga0182095_1558665_pt1 | contig 10623 bp, 6 predicted proteins | sample 041ome_19_FD_127784 | JGI IMG/M metagenome (GOLD analysis project Ga0182095, IMG submission 127784) | Metatranscriptome of coastal salt marsh microbial communities from the Groves Creek Marsh, Georgia, USA - 041412BS metaT (Metagenome... | ecosystem: Environmental > Aquatic > Marine > Intertidal...
GAAAAAAGAAGAGAGAGAGAGAGACAAAAAAGGAAAAAATCAGACAAAAAAAAAACGACAAAAAATTATCCAAACAACAACACACTTTTGTTGTTGTTGTTGTTGTTGTTGTTGTTGTTGAAGAGAACACAACAACGCGAGAGTATTCTTCTTCTCGTTCGTAAGAGAAGAAGAAGAGTTGACTTGTATTACCGAGCGTATTGATACCTGGTTTTGAGAGAAGAAGTTGTTTTGAACGAACGAGAAACAAAGAGAATTACACACGCAGAGATAAAAGAAGAAGAAAGAGAAGAGAATTATACTAAGAGAAGAAGAAGAAAAGAAAATGTCTGAATTCACGCCTCCGTCGTATTCCGGCGACCCGAACTCGGCGCGATGCGAGCAAGAGTGCTTCACGCTCGGGTTTATTAGTTTAAACGCGGCAGTTTTGATGAAATGTCTGGGAGGCTCGCGATTACTTTTAGACGCCAGACCTAGAATGAACGGAGACTTAGCCTTGGCCATGGCGGAAGAAGCGGACAATAAGAAACGAAGAAAGAAAGGGTTACCGGAAATCAACCGACGAGAGAAGTTAGGGGCGACCCAGTTTATGTGGCAACAGAGATGGCAAGAGTATTATCGCGCGAGAAACGGAATCTGATGAAAATGAAATCGAAAATGACAGGAACGACGAGAAGAGGAGGAGGAAGAAGAAGAAGAAGAGTGCGCGCGAGATGCGTCGAAGAAAGTTGTTCATCAAGTAATATCATCGCGTAATAATTATATTATAAACACCAATTATTAATTATTAAGCCTCCCGTATTAAAAAGGTTCCTCTCTTTATCTCTCTCTCGTCATCGTCATCGTCGTCGTTCTATATTATTATTATTATTCGCGAATCCAACCGTTGTTCGTCATTTGCCAGTCCACGACGCCGTTCCCGTCCGCAAACCATAAGTTGATTTCTCTCTCGGCGGAATCGACCGAGTCGGAACCGTGGATAATATTTCTGCCAACCTCGACGGCGTAGTCGCCGCGGATAGACCCGGGCAAAGACTCTAAAGGATTCGTTTCTCCAATCATCTTTCTCGCGGCGGCTACGGTACCAGTCGGGCCTTGCCAAATCATGCACACGACCGGCCCGGAAATGATATAATCGACGAGATCTTTGAAAAACGGTTTCGAAGACAAGTCGCGATAGTGCTCCTCCGCAATCGCTCGCGTGCACTGGAACGTCTTCAAACCTTTCAACTGCATGCCTTTATTCTCGAAGCGTTCGACGATTGCTCCAACTTTTCCTCTTTGCACACCATCCGGCCTAAAGTTTTATAATAATACGTATTTATCGTTAAAGAGAGTTGTTGTTGTTCTGAAGTCAGTTTTTTTTTAACGAGAAGAAGTGGATAAAAAAAACCTCCTGAGGTTTTGTTGCGAAGAAAGAGTTTGACGAAGTCAAGAAGAAGTCAAGAAGAAGTCAAGAAGAAAGGCGAAAGACAACGACGACGACGTAAACGACGACGCACTTGATCATGATGTACGTGCGCTCGTCCGGGAATCGTCCCGCGACGACCACCCCTCGACCAGTTTTTGCGTCCTCATTAGGAAGACTTCGACGACGACGATGACCTCTTCTTGGTTGTTGACGTCCACCCCCTTTCGACGACGAGCTTTTGGAAAGAAGGGAAGAAGAAGAAGAAGAAGAAAAAGAAACGGAAGCTCGGGAGGTGAGAAAGCGTGGTCGTTGTTGTTGTTGCTGTTTCCAAGGCGTCGTCTGGGCGCGCGTGGCAGTCGTCGTCATCATATCTCTCTATATACTCTTTATACCACGCAAAAAAGAATTCGTTCTCGTGTCTTTTTTTGGTGTGTTTTTGGTGAACTTTTTTAGCACGCGAGAGATTTTTTTTTCTCTTTTTTTGTACTTTTTTCGTCAAAAACACAACAAACACGTTCGATTTTAGACAGACACACACTCCAAAGTTTCCCAACGTTTCAAAGTGTGTGTCTGCGCGTGTCTGTGGTGTGATTGTCGTTTAAAAGGAACAATTTAACACACAATTAATATCATCGCGCGGACACACGCGCGCGAGACGTGCCGGAACTCAGAGAGAGAAAAAGTAATACTTTTGTTGTGCGTAAAAGAAGAGAAAAATGAAAGATAAATTGGCGAAGCAACTTACTACAGCCGCAATGACGACAAAGATGACGACGGAGAAGAAGGGGGAAAACAAAGCGGGGGCCGCCTCCACACCACCATCACCACCACCACCACCTGTGGCGGTGGTAATAAAAGGTGGGAAAAACGCAACGACTTCGCTTTCTCCGACCGGGACGTTGCGAGGGTACTGGCAAGCCGAAGAAGAGACGGCGTTACGCGCCGCCGTACAAAAGCACGGCATCGGCGCGTGGGAGAAGATGAGAACAGATCCTGATTTCAAAGCGTTGAGGTGCGCACGATACGTATTTTATCGCGACGAGAGACGTGCTACTGCTTTTCTTCGCGTTTCTTTTAAGCTTTACTCGTCGTTTTCGTTATCGTTTTCTCGTTTTCTCGTGTTGTTCTTTGCGCGGTGATGATGATGAGAGAGACACAGACAAGGCAAATTCGCGACGAGGAGGGGCGGCGACAAAAAACTTTCTTCTTCGATGAAATTTCCTCCAAATGTATTGGGAGCATTTTTTTCCAAACGACAACAAAGTTTCTTCTTTGTCTTCTTCTTCTTCTTCTCGTTTGAGCAAAAAAAAGAAGAAGAAGAAGAAAGTTGTCGTTGTTGTTGTTGTGTTTTCGAATGTGGGAGTTTTCGATGGTTGGGCGACCTGGTCGTCGTCGTCGTCAAAGTCGAATCATCGAGCGTGGCGTCAAATCTCTCTCAAAAAACAACATTTAAAATTAACGCGGGTCTTTCTTCCTTCACGTTTCCAAAATTCCAGGGGAAGAACCGGAGTGCAGCTGAAAGATAAATGGAGAAATCTGATCAAGTTTCAACACTTGCGACGAGGAGAGATTGAATCGGCGCCGTATAAAGCGACGGTTCGCGCGAAGCAAAATGCGGCCGCGGCGGCGAAAGGAAATGTTGATACCACGAAGGCACCAAAGAGTGGTGGAGCGAGCGGGAAAACAGCGAGCGCTAGTAAGAAACGAAACGCGGCTGATCAAGGTGGTAACATCGCGAAGAAGAAAGGGAAGACCAACGCTTCCGGCTTCAAGAAAGGAACAAATAGCAGCGACTTGATGGATACGTTTCAAAAAGGTCCAAAAGGGAAAAGGAGTAAACTAACAAAAGGAGGGAGATTTGGCAAAGGCGCGGATGGCGCCGATGCGAGGAATATTATCGATGCTAACACGAATCTCGATCATTTGAGTAACGGAGGCGAAGGTATCGGTCGATCAATCTCGCCGGCGTTGCCGCCAAAGAAACAAGCTTTCAAGCAACAAAAGAAGAAAATGAAGCTTTTAGCGGAAGCGCGAAAGAAAGCGGGAACTCCAGATGCGAAAGCGAGAGCGTTGCACGCGCCATCGAACGCTCCACCAAGGAAGCGGGTCGCCGCCGCGTGGGCCGCCGGTATATCCGACGTCAATCAAATAGGGAGCGGAGGACTTTTGAACTCGAACATCAATAGTTTAGATGAAGATGAACAAGATATTGTAGGAGCACATTTAGGACACGTGACGTTTGATATCGATGAAGATGAAGATGCGCATCACTTAGCTACCACTTCTGGAAGAGGTCAGAATAACAAGGATGGCGGCGCTGCTTCTTCAGCGAGCATGGCTCGATTTACAGAGGAGATGGAAAGGGAAATCGAGCAGACGAAGGAGCGCAGAGCGCAAATGGTTAGAGACGTGGAGTATTCCGAGAGAGAATTGGCTCGATTAAAGTCGCTCGTCGAGGAAGCAGAAAAAGTGTATTCGGAAGCTCGCCTGAAAGCACAGGAGACGCTTCAACAGGCGCAGAAAGAAATTGCTGAAAAGCGTAGAAAACAATCCATGGAGTCTTTGGAAGAGCAGAAAAAAGCAGCGGCATCCGATGGCGAATTATTAGAAGAAGAAGAAAAGAAAGCTAACAGCAACAGCGACAACAACAACAAGAATGACAAAAAGAGCGACGATGACGATAACGATGGAAAAGATGGTCATAAATCGAAGGGGGCTACAACGAGGAAATCACTCGAGGCGTCAAAGCAACCCAAATCCGCGACGACCGAAAATATAAAGGTTGACGATGATGAGGACGAGCCATCGAACGAAGACGTGAGTCCAAAGTCTGTTCCAAATTTGAACGATGTTGAAGATGTCGAAGTTGACGATGCCGAGTGGGACAAGTACTTGGCGTTTGGAGGAGATAACGCTAATGAAGAAGACGACGAAGACATGTCCGAGATGCAACGGGCTGCGCAGATCGCTTCAGATGAAAAGAAAAGAAAAAACTACGCCACCGACTCTGAGATGAATAAAGCACCAAAATCTCCCAGGCTTAGGAGCCAAGCCGGGAGTGCGGGTAACTCAGACAAGGATGCTGCTACGAAAACGGCTACACCGACTATGGCTATTACGAAGGCTCTAGAACAAAACCGACGACAACAACAACAACAATATCAATTCATTCCGTCAGATCCAAACGGACATTACGATACGGACGATTCGGATGATGATCTCAGCAGCGATGAGTCAGATGAGGAAGAACTCGATGAGGAGCAACTTGTTGCAAAAGCAGCTTGGGAGAAGGCACAAACTGCGTTAGCGAGAGCGGGATTGCCGCCGATGCAAGAGATCGAGAACGTATTACTGCAAGAACTAAAGAGACTCGAACAAGCAAATACAAAATTAGTGCATGCTCGACTTGCTTTGGAAGCTTGTGATTCTGAACTTTCCGAGCTCTTTGCCAGAGCGGAAGCTAGGAAAGCTGGTGTGTATAACGAAGACGACGACGACGATTTGCGTGAGCAGACAACAAATACGGGATCTTTACCGAGCGATCTTCAGAACATTCACACAGATGACGAGGACGACGACGATTTGCAAGTTGTAGGCAAGAAGAGAAAGAATGCGCATGATGAAGATGACGACAACGATGATGACGACGACGACGACGACGACGACGACGACGACGACGACGATGATGATGATGATGACGGGGAAGGAGAAGAAGAAGAGAAAATGAAAAAATCGACTCGATCTGGTGGCGCCAAGAACTCCGCGGAAAGAGACAACGCAAACACGAGAAAGAACCTGAGATCAAAAGATGGGAACGAGAAGAAAGAAGAAAGTGGTGCTGCTGTTGAAAAAAAGGATGGGAAAAAAAAATCTGACGATGTTGAAGAAGGTGAAGAAAATGCAGAGGATAAAAATGTCGGAAAGCAAAAAGCGACGGCTAAGAATGCGAATAATAGCAAAAGCAAGCAACAAGCGGATCAAAAAGACTCGAAGAAAAAGAGCAGCGGTAGCGGCCAGAAGAGTTCTGGTGGTGGCGGATCTGGACGAGGTGGATCTGGCTTTCGCTCTGTTTCGGAAGATCGACGTTTCGGAATCTACGATGCTCGACGTTATCGTTCGGTTGAAGAAAATGATAGAAATGCACAAATGAGCGGAGAGAAGATCAACTTCGGACTCGGCGGCTCCAACGCTGCGGCTGCCAATAATGCGCAGAACAGCGCCGGTGTTAGTAATAGCGATGAATCTGGTGAGAAGAATCGAAAACCTGGCAAAGAGAAAGGAAAAGGCACCGGTGGTCAGCAGTCAAAAAAACAAGGCGTTGGGCGAGGTGGTGGAAGTGCCAACGCTAGAGCGAGTTCTTACAAAGAGAGCGCGATGGCGTTTGCAGCGGCGCATTGGCCACAGCAACTGAAAAAACGCAGAGATAACAAAGCTAGAAAGAAGCGCGTCAAGATTGGAAAATCTTTGTGGGAGTAATAATAGTAAACATATCAACACTTAGAGAGAGGAAAGCGAGAATCAACGCAGAATTTTAAATTTCATCGAAACTGTACATTTTTTATTACTGTATAAAAGGATATACTTTCTTTCTCTACGCGGATCAGCCTTGAATCGCGCGATGTGCCGCTGCATTTTACGCTTGATCCCCTTTTTTAGGAGGAACTACGATTTTCCGCGGCGCTGGAATGTCGCGAAGCGACGACGATCCTTTCTCCCTTCCGCCGGGAAGGTTTTTTCTATTTCCCATCGCTTTACCACCGTCACGCTCGCCAAATTTAGTTTTGTTCTGCCGCAAGTTATTAACAGTATGGTGAACGTTGCGTCTATCTCTACCACCCTCATCGACATCATTGGCGTTAGTATTGTTATCGTTATCTTCGTCAACTTCGATATTGCTATTGATATTCGTCGGGAACCTTTTGCTGTTCTTTTTGTGAGCATTGTTGAGCTTCAAGTTTTCGAGCCTGTTTTTATTCGCGGCGTTTACCGTGGAAACATTGTCTTTACTTCTACCGCTCTTACCGCTCTTGAAATTCGTGCTCGCTCCCTTGAACATGGCTTTCTTCTTCTCTCTGTACGACGCTAGCATTTCCTCTTTCGTGAAAGAATCCTCTTTTTCTCCAACGACGTGAAGATATAAACATTCTGGGTTTCCGCATGGAAAATTGCGTAAGAAGGCGTTACAATATTTCGTCGTGCCATGGCATGCTCGAAGAGGTCTTCCTGTACCGTCTGGATGAGCAGGGACACCGTCAATGCACTGAATGCATGTCTCCGCGTCCGCTTCTGCTTCAAACGTTACGTAAGCGCAACCTGCTAAATTTCCCGCATTACTATCATCATTTCCGCTACCATTGGCCGGTGCTGTCGGACAGGACACTTGTAACTTGATGATACTACCATACTTTCCAAAATACTCCGCCTTCCTCAGTATCTCTTCCTTACACATAGCAGTCGGAATGCCGACCACGTAGACTAAGTTTCGCTGAATGACGCGCACATTGACGAGGTGCTTACGACTACTGTCAATCGGAGCGTTTGGATCGTACGATGAATATCCACCACCACCGCCGCCAAAATTACCATCAAATTCGCCCCCTCCTCTCCCTCGACCTCTGCCTCGTCCTCCTCCGCCGAAGAGAACCCCTCCTCGTCTTCCGCCTCGGCCCCGTCCCCTGCCTCTGCCGCCACCGAATACGATGTTGTTTTCGCCCTCACCGCCGGCACCGTCGTAATTTTCTGCGTACCTACTGTGGGGATGGTTTTGGTATCGGTATGATCGACTACCGTGATGATGATGATGATGATGATGTTGCAAAGATGAAAGCGACGACGAAGATGAAGAATAATTGCCTCCTCCTCCTCCTCCTCTTTCCCTTCGTTGTTGTGCGCTACTCGCATCCGTCAAAGAAGCTACTTGCTCCGCGTCAAACTCGAGCAGATCTTGGTCGTAATCCTGTCGACACGCGGGACACTTCCCAACCGTCTCGCCAAATCCAACTTCCATGATTTGATGCCAACACCACGCGCATAATTGATAGCCGCACTTGCACGGTTTAAAGGCTAAATCGGTCGCATCCATATCGTTACAACACAGCGGGCACGTCTCCGCGTCCTCCTCTTCTTCCTCCTCGTAGGCCTCGTCTCTTCCTTCTCCAGAGTGGTCTCCGTTCCCTCCTCCTCCTCCTCCTTGCCTGTTGTTGAAGTTACCCCCACCGTCGCCATGGTAAGTTCCTCTTCCTCGCGTTTCGACGACGCCTCTCATTTTCTCTCAAGATTTGTCGCGTCTTTCCATGGGCAATGGGGCAAAAATTCTAAAAAACTACGCGAGCACTCAAATTACGAAGTACGGATGTGTACAAAGTTGGTCGAGAAGAGAGCGAGAGAGAGTGAAAGACATTTTTTACGAAGAGAGAGAGAGAGAGAAGAGAAGAGAATAAGAGCATACGAAGACGATAGTATCAGAGAGACAAGAACTATACACTCGAGGCGCACGCGTGAAAGTTTTTGCCACACGCGCGCTTCCTTCTACTTTTACTACAACTTTTTTTACTTCCTATTTATTTACTTTATAAACTATTCTGCGATTCGCCTCCGCTCGCTCCGATGAAAACGAACGGAGAAGTAAGAGTTCGTCTTCTTCGTCTTCTTCTCCCGGCGGTTTAATTTCGGCGCGTTCGCGACGTTCTTCCCTTTTTTCTCGCACACCCAAAACGCAATTTTAGGAGAGAACTTCGTCAGAACGACAGAGAGACCGCACGCGCGCAAACACTCGTTGAAAATATCCACGGAACAAAACGGATTATTTTCCACGCACCTCCTAGGAATCGTGATAAAAAGGACCCCTGTTTCTTTCCTCAACATTTTCGCCATTCGTAGCAACATTTCTCCTCGATCTTCCGGTTCCGCCACGCAGTTCAAAACCATCGAATTGAGAACGACGTCGAACTCGTCTTCGCAAACTTTGAGAGCGAAAAAGTCTCGCTTTTCAATCTTTGGATGTTGCGAGTTCAAATCGATCGAGCGAAACCGTATCCAGCTCGGCGACTGGCAGCAAAACTCCGTGGTTACCGCTCCAACTTCTAACCCGTTCAAAACTTTCCTCTCCTCGCCTTTTCCCGGTCTCTTGTTCAGAGTAGTCAACGTAGAGTAGACGAATTTTCTCACGTGTGAGGTTCGCTGAAGAGCAGCTTGACTCGCTTTTTGATACATGTCTCTTTCCGTTTCCGACGCTGCTCTTGCTGCTCCTTCTCCCGCCTGCTCCAACGCCGCTTCTGATTTCCGGTGAAACTCCGCGGTTATTCGTTTCGCCACTTTTAAGGATTTGACGACGCCAACACCGTGAAGTATCGGTCGCTTCAATTTCTTCTTCTTCTTCTTCTTCTTCATTTTCTTTCTTCTCGCCGTAACGAGAAATTCTGTCGTGTGTGATCACTTTTCCCACTTTCACACAAAAAAGAACAAACAAACACAAACAAAAAAAAAACAAAAACGAACGAAAAACAAAAACGCAAAAGAAAAACAAAAAAAGCAACACAACAAGGAAACGAAAGAAACGCGCGCGCTCGTTTTTAGAGAGAGAGTGTGTGTGTGTGTGTGAATATGACGACGACGCGCGAGGAGGAAGAGGCAAACGACTTGGAAGAGGAAGAGGAGAAGGACGAGAAGGATGAGAAGAAGAAGAAACAACAACAACGAGAAGAAGAAGAATTCCTCCGACTTTTGGAAAAGCGACTGCCCCAAAGTCAATCGCACGTGTTGGAGCACGCGAAGAAGATGAAAATGAGCGAGGAGACGAGAGCGAAAATGTGCGCGCAAATGGAAAGCTTAGGCGATGAGTTGGAGTATTTCTGCGACGCGTTTCACCGCGCGATGGTCTCGTCGAAAAAGACAACCGCGACTCTAGAGAAGAGTAAAAAAGAGAAGAAGGAAGAGGAGAGAGAGAGTACGACGAGTACGAGTACGAGTAATACGGACGATGACGGTAACGGTGTCGGATTCGAGAAGAAGAAGAGGAAGACGAGAATCGAACCAATCGTTCCCGACGTCGTGGCTGCGGAAGCGAGCGAAGAGGAAAAGCGAGCGTGGCGGGAAGAAGGTTACGCGTTGATTCGTTCCGGAAAGGTTGGCGCGATTGTCATGGCTGGAGGACAAGGCACGCGATTAGGAAGCGCGTTGCCGAAAGGGACGTTTGATATCGGGTTGCCAAGCAAAAAGTCTCTTTTTCAACTGCAGGCGGAGAGGATTAGAAAAGTGATTGAGCTCGCCGCCGCGGCGGCGGCGGCGGCGGCTGAAAACGAAGAAGGAAAAGAATCCGCGTCGCCCTCTCTGCCTTGGTACATCATGACGTCTCCGCAAACGCACGAACAAACGGTGGAATTTTTTCGTGAAAACGCGTATTTTAATCTCCCAGAAAAGGACGTCGTGTTCTTTCAGCAACAAGAGGCGCCGGTATTTGACGTCGAAGGGAAGATTATTTTAGCACCGGACGGGTCGATTCAAACGTCACCAGATGGAAACGGCAGCATATATCGCGCTCTACTGAAATCAAACGCGTTAGAGAACATGAAAAAGCGCGGCGTTCGACATCTTCATTGCTATTCGGTGGATAACGCGCTCATTCTTCCTGGAGATTGCGAATTTATCGGGTACTGCGCTTTACGAGGAAAACAATCGGGCGCTAAAGTGATTGAAAAAACTTCCCCGGACGAAAAAGTCGGCGTGTTTGCGCGAGAAGTAGCCTATTCAAATATCGATGGCGGTGATGGTGATTACACCGAGAAGGAGGATACAGATGGCGGGAGAAGAAAGAGCGCTTTGTCGTCGTCATCTTCGTCGTCGTCGTCTTCAAGAATTCGCGTCTTAGAATACTCGGAGATAGAACCGAGCGTGCGCGACGAGAGAGAGGAAGTGGATTACGATGAAGTGCTTCCGGGTAACATGCGAACCGACGACAGCAACGATCCTTCTTCAATCATTAAAATTGAAAAGTATAACAGACCGCCCTGGAACCACTTTAATCCCGATAATCGTCCGTTACGATTTCGGTGCGCGAATGTAGCGATTCACTATTTTAGCTTAGATTTTTTATACAAAGTAGCGGGAATAGCAAACGCGAGGAGCAGTAGCGGTAAAAAGATAGTCAACGACCAAGACGACCAAGACTCGTTCGCGATGGAGTATCACGTGGCAGAAAAAGACGTGCCTTGTTA
>Ga0182095_1505137_pt1 | contig 10622 bp, 8 predicted proteins | sample 041ome_19_FD_127784 | JGI IMG/M metagenome (GOLD analysis project Ga0182095, IMG submission 127784) | Metatranscriptome of coastal salt marsh microbial communities from the Groves Creek Marsh, Georgia, USA - 041412BS metaT (Metagenome... | ecosystem: Environmental > Aquatic > Marine > Intertidal...
CTAATTGAACGTAAAACTCTAACGCGGCGCGTCTGCTGTTGTTACAACCTGCGATATCTATTGTTACTAGTACTACTTTCCAACTTCGACGTCGATTAATTCTCTGTTTTTCACTTGGGCTTTGAAGTCAGCGTGCGCGTCATCCCACACTTTTTTTGAGTCGTAACTCTTCGCAGACGCCGATCGATCCGGAAGCTTTAGCATTTCTCCATGATTCTCTTCGTCTTTCAAGCACTTTTGCCACCAGTGACGCATCAACTCCACGCTCTTTTTCTGCGCAGTTACTCGGATCACGCGATTATTCTCGTCGTAATCTGTAACTTCCCAGGAGCCGTAAGTCAGCTTTCGTCGAATCGGCGTGAAACTTTTGTCGGACTCGTTAAACTTCAAGCCGCCATTGGCGTTGTATTCCTCTTCTTCATCGTATTCTTCCACTTCTTCTCCAATCGGATGTTCCCACTCGCGGTCGAACACTACTTCTTTGCACAGTGCGATTTTAACAGAAGTTTCTGTGACATCTACGCGAACGTCTTTGGCCTTTGTCCCGAGCGGCGCCAATACCGAAAGCGTGACATCGCTCGAGGTTTGCGACCACATGTAATCGAGTTCTCCCGCGCTGTTTTCGTTCTCTTCCGTACCGCGACTGCTTTTTTTCCTGACGTAAATGCCGTTTCGGGTGAACTTTTCTTTCCTCCGTGCGATGGCTACTCGCCTTCTTTCCTCTTTTTCTTCTTCGGAAAAGAGACTCGTCGTCTTTGTTTCGTGTTTTTCTTCTTCTTTTTCTTTTTCTTCTTCTTCTTCTTTCGACGACGACGGCGGTTCTCGAAACATTATCGTGCCGGGATGTTCGCGCTCAAACTGTTTACCTTGCTCGATCCATTGCATCTCACGGAACTCGCGTTCGCTCATCATCTTCTCGTCTTTTGAAAGATGATTGTCTTCGGACGAAGTCGCAGAAGGAGGCAGCACGTTGAAGTCGACGCTTTCGCCGCTTCCAATCGTCACTCTCGTCGGTTGGTCCAGTTTCGTCACCTGCGGTTGCTGCGGGAAGTGCGGCACGTTTTTATCGTCCTCACCATCATCTTCACTCTCGTCTCCGTAGTCTAGTTTATCCCACTTCGAGTAATCAACCATTGTTATTATAAAAGTTTTGTGTATCGCTCTTCTTCCCGTGCGTCGTGGGCCACAATACCATTAATTATGAATTGTGGTGTACTGAAGACAATCGCGCAAAGAAGACACAACAAAATGACACATTTTCGCGTCAAAAAAAGTACACGCACACAAGAATAAAACTTTGGGAGAGAGAGAGAGAGGAAAAGAGAATGTATGATGTCGATGTGGAGCGTTCGTGAGTCAGACGACGCGGAGGAGCAAAACTGGTCGCGATCCCACCACCCGAGGAGGCGTGAATAAAAATCTTTCTTCTCTCTTCTTCTTCTTCTTCATCGTGCACTATCACGACGACGATGACGAGCAACGGGAGCAGGGAAATTACAAAGAAGAAGAAGAACAAGACGACGACGACGCGTAAGAACCGTAAACTTTTAGAGCATTTGAGCTTAAAAGCTACCACGACTACTCCGTCGAAATCTTCTTCGCACCCTTTCGATGTGGACGCGAGCGACCACTGCGAAACTCCTTTTCAAGCGTACAAAGATATCGAACCCTTTCTGTTTCGAATCGCTCTGAGTTTGAAGAAAACGAAGGCGAGTTTAAAAATATACGACCCGTATTTCTGTGAAGGATCTGCGAAGGAACATTTGAAACGACTCGGTTTTGAAAGCGTTCACAACGTCAACGAAGATTTCTACGAAAACATCAAGAAAAATACGATTCCAGAATATGACGTGTTGCTTACCAATCCTCCGTATTCGTCAGACCACTTCAAGCGAATATTGAACTTCTGCGGGGCGAGCGAGAAACCTTTCTTTCTTCTTCTCCCAAATTTTGTCTGCCGTAAAACATACTACGCCAACGAAATAACCAGTCGAAAGAAAGAACCGTTGTTCTTAATTCCGGACGAGCTGAAACCTTATCGCTATTGGGCGCCAGGAAGGAAAGGATTTGAAGAGCGGGCGAAAGGAACCACGCCTTTTATAACGTTTTGGTATCTCGAGTTTGGTGACGCGATTGACAAAAACGAAATTCGTGGTTGGTGGCTCAAGAAATACTCGCCTCATTCGAGATGCGAACTTCCCGCGCCAGAAGAAAGTCTACCGCAACAGCAACGTTTGCAAAAACGCAGCAACCCAAACAAAAGAAGACGAGAGAAAGCGCAGAATAAAAATATACTGAAAGAGCCAAGAGAAAAAAGCGGCAGCATCTACTACGACCCAAACGTTGCCCAGAAAAAGAAGAGGAAGAAGCTAGAATCGAAAGAAAGAGTTTAAAGAGTAAAGTCAGAGAGGGGTGAGAAAGGTTTACTTAAGTGCTTGTGCGTTTGTTTGTGTTCAAATTGTAATTAAAAACGTGCGTTTTTCATCTACACGCTGCTCAAAGCGTTTTTCAACAGAAGAGTTACAAGAATGAGTTCTCTTTTCCATGCATTTTTTTTCACACACATCGGCACACAAAAAACATTTTCATGAAGAGGTACCTCCTCGCGCAACGACGCCTTCTTCGGGCGGCGCTCTCCTCGACTACAGAAGAGGGGCATCGCCATCTGACGATACGGAATAATGTCAATATTCTTGCGCCTTCACGACAACGAGGTATGAGGAACTCATTTAAGACGGAGACGACAACAACGACGACGCCCATGATGAAGCAGGAGCAACACCAGCAGAAACAACAGCAGCAGCACGACAATCACCTTCTTATGAACACGATGAGCGCCGAAGCGTCCGGGGAGAAGACGCTCAAAAACGATGCGGAAGAAGAGGAGGAAGAGGAGGAGGAGGAAGAGGAGGAGGAGGAGGAGGAGGAGGAGGAAATAATCAAAGAGGGGATGAGAGAGGAAAGAGTCATAACGCAAGAAGAAAATCGGTTCATAGACGTGGACGAAGACAAAGACGATATAAAAACAAAAGCGAGTAATGATGACCCGTATCGACGTCTCACTCATTTATATTATACGCTCGAACGGTTGCAGTACCAGTTTCCTTTGCATTACCGACACCCTATTTCAAAACATTGGGAACTGGTCGACAAAACGTTCAAAGTCACCGAGGAATATTCGAAGTTGAGTCCGCCTAAAAGAAAGCACGTGTGGTTGAATACGGTTTCAATTCTCTCCAGATTGGCATTTCACGAAAACGGATACAGAAACCATATAATTTTCGATGATCCACCATGGGGAGCAGAGAAACAAAGTCAATTCGAGACAAGGGTAAAATTTAAAGTCTGCGCCGCGCACGCTGTGACGAACATTCTGTTTTTTTTTGTGTGCCCGTCCCTTTTCTTTGGAACGGAAATATTGTTGCGCCCGGAAGGTGTGGACGGATTCCCTCAAATGCAAAATTTGGCAAAGGTTTTGAACGAGACGTTTCCTTCAGTCTTTGAGAATGGCCTCACCGAGTTTTTTGCCGGAGTAGCCGCAATTCTTACCTATGTGTTCCGTAATCAAACGGAAAAAGTGTATCTTACTTTTGCGAGTTTTTCTGCATCCTTCCGCAACGCGGATATGATGAAACGTATTTTACAAATCAAGTTGTAAAACAGGTAGATAGATTAATGATAAATAGACAGTAGATTAATAGATAGATAGTACCGTGGATTATTAGATATTACATTGCTCTTCACGCGACATTTTGCTCTTGCTTTTTCCCATTCTTTTCCCATTCTGATCCATCCGAACTTTTCCCGCCGGCGCCATAAGGAACAAAAGCAGGTCTCCCCTCCAAGCCTAACTCTTTGAACAAGGCAGAATCTTCGTTGTCGTCGTTATTCGGGGTCGTAAGTAACTTATCTCCCGTAAAAACAGAGTTGGCTCCAGCCAAGAAGCACATAGCCTGAGTCTCGTCGGACATGTTGATTCTCCCAGCCGATAATCGGACGACAGTTCTCGGCATTAAAATGCGTGCAACCGCAATTGCTCGAACCATTTCCAAGCCTGACGGAGCAGATAGATTTTCGAAGGGCGTTCCTTTGACCGGGACCAGAGCATTGATAGGAACGGACTCTGGATGTTCCGGTAAACTTGCTAAAACGTGCATCAAAGACGCTCTATCAGACTCTTCCTCCCCTAAACCGAGAATTCCGCCGCAGCATACAGATATACCAGCGTCGCGAACTGCAGCTATGGTATTCAGGCGATCTTCGTACTTGCGCGAAGAAGTAACTTTTGGATAATACTCAGGGGACGTGTCTAAATTATGGTTGTAAGCAGTCAACCCAGCTTCTCTTAATTTCACGGCCTGATCCGGCGTGAGCATGCCTAATGTTGCGCACACTTCCATTCCCAAATCCTTTACCTGTTTAGTCATCGTAAGTACGCGTTCAAATTGACCTTCACCGACTTGGGAAGGTCCCCGCCAAGCCGTGCCCATACAAAACCGCGTCGAGCCCGCAGCTTTTGCCCGTTTTGCAGCCTCGTAAACGTCATCAATTTGCATCAATTTCTCTGCTTTAAGTTCTGTTTCTTTCTTCCACGAGGAAGATTGCGCGCAATAGTTGCACGTTTCCGGGCACCCTCCAGTTTTTATAGAAAGTAACGTGCACTGTTGCACTTGTTTGGGGTCGTGGTGCATCCGATGGACGGTCGCCGCATCGAACACGAGCTCTAATAAAGGCCGGCTGTACATCTCTCTAATCTCTTCTTTCGTCCAATTATTTCGCACTTCTCCGAGAACTCTTTTTGCGTTCGATGCGGCTGGCGCCGCGAGCTGTGAAGACGTCGAGAACGCTCCGCGAGTGCTGATTGGTTTCGTTAATTTCGAGGAGGAGGAGGAGGAAGAGGAGGAGGAGAATTCCGCCGCCCGGGGCGAAGAGGACGAGGAAAGCTCAACCGTTCGAAAGAAGATTCCATTCGAACACTGTTTGAGACCGACGTAAGCGGCAAAATCAGCGCCGAGCGCGTTAAGTGTGCGCCTCGCGAGTTGCCGACCCGACATCTTCTCTCTTCTAATTAAGAGAAAGGGACGGAGGGCCAGAATAAAATAAAGTTGTTTTTGGTTTGTTTGAGTGAGTTTTCCCTCAAAAATCCTCTCAAATCTGTCTACTCGTATTCCTCTTCTCTGCCCAAACAGATTTCGTGGGGGGGTTGGATAAAAGCGAGGCACAAGATGCCGTGAGTGACGACGAACAATGCAAACAGATGTACATCGCATACGCTGCAGCAGGCGGCATCGCGAAGATGTTTGCAGACTCGGAGGAGAGAGCGAAACGAGACGCCGCGTAGAAGAAGTTGAAGAGTTCGTTATTAAGATTTCCCATCGAAAACTCTTGGGAACGGAAGAAGAAGAAGAAAAAGGAAAAGAAGAAAACGACAAAGAGGATGAGTTTGCAATCGACCCGTACTTCTTTGACGATGGATATTCCGTCGCCGCAACGACTGGTTTTGCTAGAGTTTGGGAAGGAGCGAGCGTTTTCACAGATTTTCTGGTACAGGAGTGTCCCAACCTGACTTTGCGAAAGAATGTCGTGGAGCTTGGAAGTGGTGTTGGATTGTGTGGAGTAGCAGTTGCAATCGCTAATGAAGCGAACGTCACTCTCACCGATCTCCCATCCGTTGTTGAGGGTGTTTTAAGGCAAAATATTACTCAAAACAGTACTTCTCTCACAGAAAATGGTTGGCATCGCGTTATCGGCCCACAAGGTGGCTTGGCTCGAGCGGTCGCCTTGAACTGGGAGAAACCCATGGATTGCCATCATTTGACTGCGTCAGAAAAGTATATAGATGCTGTTGATGTCATAATTGCGGCAGAATGTATTTGGCTCGCCGACTTATTGGATTGTTTCTGCGAAACGTTGAACATTTTGTTTGAACGCGAGAAAAAATTGCGCAGTCGAACGCCGCAGTGCTTCATTTGTTGCCGCGACCGAAGTAGAAAAGATTCAAAAGTGAAAATTTTCGCCAGCGAAGAGATGGTAGAAGCAGCGTTCAGTAGACACGCGTTAGCGTTCGACGTCATGCGAGAATTTCCAAGTACAATTGAGCAGAATAGATGCGTAAAAATTTATTCATTATCGAAGAAATAAAGAAAAACTGTGTGCCAGGACGTGGTGCAGTTCATAGCTTTTACGCTCCTTGCGGATGAGGATATTTTATCTTACACTAAACATTGACACGCACTCGTTGTCACTACTACTGGAAGATTCCTACTTCACTTTTTTTCTTAATAGGATTGCCAAAGAGACTTTTAATCATATCGAGACTCATCATTCCTTGTTTTGAATCTATGCTTGGATCATCGAGCGCCTTTCGTTGTTTAAACGTTCGAAGCAGTCGTGACTTTTCTTGCTTTTCTCGTAGCTTCGCCATTCTCATTTGCTCCTCGGGAGATTCTGGTGCGGAATCAGGATTTTCTTCCGCGCGTTTCTTTCGACGCTCTTCCATAGATGCTATCATTTTGGCCTGTTCTACTCGCGCCATGTAAAAGTCGCGTTCTTTTTTGGCCATTTCGAGCTCGAGTCGTTGGCGCTGCTCTCTAGCCGCTTTCTGATACTCAATCTCCTCCATGAGGTTATCCCATTTGAACTTTGGGAGATATCTAATGTTCCATAGATCAGAGTAGTGCGCACTTCTTCTTTTACCACCAACGGGTTGTCCATTGAGCATTTCTGCCGCGCTTCGAGCCTTTTTTTTATTCTTAAACTCAACCCATCCTTCGACGAACTTCTTTCCTGTATTGCCTTTGTATTTCTTTCGCAAAGCGCGCTGTTCAGGATCTTCTGGCGCTAAATACATACGTTCTAATTTACCGAACTTTTCGAGGAGTTGGCGCAACTTTAGAGGCTTCATGAACGGTGGTATGCTTCCTAAATACACCACGCCTCTCTTCTTCAATTGTTTGTGACTCTGTTCTATTTCCTCCTTGGAAACGACTTTTTTTCTCTCCTTCTTCTCTTCGTGGTTGAAGCCGCCAAGTTCAACAAAATCCAATTCTTCTTCTTCTTCTTTGACGCGTTTGCCAGCCTTTTTCTTCTTCCTCTTCCACTTTTCGTCCGCATCGCGGCGCGATACGCGCTCATCTGGCAACGCTTCATCATTCTTATCTTCTTCTTTGTCTTCTTCGTCTTCCAATAAATCGTCTCCTTCGGTAAAGTTCTTCTTCTGTTTCTTCTTCGTTTTCTTCCTCGTCCTCATTTCCTCGTCCTCATCGTCTCCCCGGGAACGACGACGATGGAGAAGATGCGGACTCCGAACGATATCCATCCTTTGTCTTCCTCTTCTTCTTCTTCTTCTTCTTCGACTTCTCTTTCTGCTCGTCCTTCGTCTTGGTATTCAAGGCAAAGTTGGTTTGTTGTTGTACACGAGTTGAAGTTGTGTGAAGTGATGAACTTTTTCTCTTCTTTTTCTCTTCTTTTCATCTGTCTTTTCCTCATTCTTCTCATTCTCCTGCTCCTGATTCAGCGCGCGTTTCCGCTATTTTCTTAATTTCCTTTCTGCGAAAAGCAAGGAAAATCTACCATCTGCGACATGTCCGCCAAGCGTCAAAAAGTAAGCGAGGAGGATGCGAGAGGAGGAGATTCACTTCACGTTCTCGGTTCCGTCGTGTTTGATATCTTATTCTCCCCGAAGAGTTTGCCAACTCCCGGGACGACTGTCTTGAGCGAAAATGTAAAAAAAGCGCCCGGAGGCAAGGGAGCAAATCAAGCCTACGCTGCCGGGAAAGTGTTGTCATCATCATCATCGACTTCGTCTGTTTCATTTTTCGGTTGCGTTGGAGAAGACGAGTTTGGTGCAAAGTCTTTGGAATCCTTACAAAGCGTCGGCGTAAATACAGACCACATCCAGATGAGGAAAGAGAAGGCAACAGCGATAGCTTCTGTGGTTATCGATGAAAAAGGGGAGAATCAAATTTGCGTCGGGTCGAGTGCCAACAACTCGACCAATGCAAAAGAATGGATAGAAATAGTTGAAAAGCAAAAGGAAAAGCCCGCAGCTTTGCTTTTGCAAATGGAAATACCTCCGAGTGAAGTGTTTGCGGCAGTTCGATATTGTTCTGAGAACGGTATAATATCGATTTTGAACGCTGCGCCAGCTGATGAATCAATTCCAACAGAAACGCTAGAAATGTTAAATATTCTGATTGTAAATGAGCACGAAGTTTTGCAAGTTCGCGACTCTGTACTGCGAGAAGGATACGCTATGTCTATTCCGAGAATTTATTCCAACGGCAATACCGATGGTCCCGAGCTTTCGACAGATGTTGTTGCCCAAGATCCTCGCGCAGTTGCACATCAACTCGCTCAGTCGTTTCAACTGATTGTAATCGTTACTCTTGGAGAAGAAGGGTGCGCAGCAATCTTACCCGTTCGACCTACAGAGAATGATGCTTCAACTGGAGAAGAACGCGATGCGATAGATACAATATACTCAAGTGCATTGAAAAACTTGAAAAACGAGGAAAAAATTGTAAGTGCCGTGGGAGCTGGTGATGCATTTGTTGGCGCCTTTTGCGCGTATCTGGTTGAGAAGCGCGACATTCACACGTGTTTACGAGCGGCTTCAGCATGCGGAACTTTAGCCTGTTTATCGAATGGAGCAAGGGATGGCGTTCCGACTCGCCAAGATCTTGACGAGCGCATGCACGACGTTGAGTTACTAGGAGTATGGGGCAAACTGGGCATTTCTGAGGAAGCTCTGAAATGTCCAGCTGTAGACTGGTGTCGATTGAAAAAGAAGTAGGAAATTGTCACCAATCATACAGTACAATGCGGTCGTCGTAATTAAACTCTCTCCAAAATACTTCTGTGTGTGCATATATCTACTCAGTCAGTGGCTCATCTCTCCATATTCGAATATGTCAGAGTGTTTCGCTACAAATTTTGCAACTTTCGGAGCTTCCAAATCGTCGCGTTTCAGCTGACTCTCGTTTGGTTCTACATCATCGTAATAGTGATACTTAAGTTTTGCTCTATCTGATGTGGGCTTGTTCCATCCTTTGGCGAATCCCCAAAGAGTAACTTTTTCGCATCGTTCTAAACCAAAAAGCAAACCGTAGAAACCGTTCGAAGCGGCGCCATCTTCCATGGTGTCCAAAACAAGCTGATGAAAGTCTCCATCGATGACATAGATATCACCATTGAAGCGCTTCTTAAAGTTTATGAACTTCTGCATGGTTTCCTCTACCGTGACGTGCTGTAGAAGTATCTCTTTTTTGCTTTCGTGAAACCCGAGGTGTTGCGTGTTCAAGAACCTGATAGTTGTTTTGCTCCCGACGTAGTCAGACAATCCATTCGTCGTAGGTCCTCCGTTGAAGCGAATCACTGCATCTGCTTCATCTATGTACTTACCATACTTCTTTAACTTCAAGGACCCGCCGTTACCTACGATCGCGCACGATTTGTACTTTTGAAATCCTTTGAAGCGCGTATCGACGACTGGAAACTCGTGAAGAAGCTCTTTCGTGATCCGAGCGACTCGTTGCCAGCCTCGTCCGCGAGGAGGATCTGCTTTCGCCGCTTCTAAGTCACATCCCCGAGGAGGGCTATCTGAAAGACATTGTGACATGTACTTAGCGACTCGAATAGGCGAATTCCGTGCAAGTTTCGAATATTTTTGCTGCGTCATGATAAAGTCTCCGTTGAAGCCATCTTTGAACATGTTTCGAAACAATCGCGTTCTCTTTGGTCCTCCGGAACCGGAACCGCCATTTGAACTACTCCTACTGCTACTGCTGCTGCTACTGCTACTGCTACTGCTGCTGCTACTAATTAAACTACTGCTTTCATCATCACCATTTGCAATGTCATCGGATGACAATCGAGACACGGAGGAGCGTGAGAAGGAGTTTGATATTCTTTCTCTTTCGATGCCATTCTTCATATAGCTTCTCTCATCTTGATTTCCAAAGCGAACATCATGTGCCCCCGTGGTTGCTGAATGCTGCAGAGAAGAGGACGTCGATTTACGTGGAGTAATAAGAAACCCGACGAGAATGAAGAAACCGAAGAGGCACAGAAGACGGAAGCGCGTTCTTTTACCCGCGCGTTTCGCACCCGGCATTTTTACACCCTGAAGGGCAAAAGGAAGTGAGGAGAAAGAACAACGATTTTTTGTATCTTGGAAATTTTGCGTGTTTACGCGTCTGTTTACGTTTATTTGTAACGTTGGTACACTACAACCAATTTATACTAGTCATTGAAAGGATGAAACATCGTCCTTTCTCTATCCTGCTGAATTTCTCTCGGGTGTGACATCTTACGAGAAGTCACAGTCGGCTTTACACAGGTAAAGTGGCGAGATTAGTATGTGGATGAGTGGCGCAACTTGTAACGATAGTGATGTCTGCTACATCAAGTATCTCCTCAGGACTTTAGTTATGATTACTCATTCGAAACGAATTTTCACCACCGCCAGCCTTCTGTTCACCACGCTTCATGGGGTGCTCATTGCGGATGATGCCGATCAGGCCCGCGCCGAGTACCCGGGTGGGTTTTCGCGTCCTCCTTCGCAGGGAAAAGACTACAACACCTGGGCCGATGCCACAGGCCCTGATGTGGGTGAGGTAAAG
>Ga0182095_1352591_pt1 | contig 10617 bp, 11 predicted proteins | sample 041ome_19_FD_127784 | JGI IMG/M metagenome (GOLD analysis project Ga0182095, IMG submission 127784) | Metatranscriptome of coastal salt marsh microbial communities from the Groves Creek Marsh, Georgia, USA - 041412BS metaT (Metagenome... | ecosystem: Environmental > Aquatic > Marine > Intertidal...
CGGGGGTGTGTCCGCGGGGGTGCGCGCCGACGCCTCGAGCGACGTCGCGCGCGGAGGACGCGGGGGCGAAGTTGAAGCGCGAGGCGGAGGAGTTTATTCGGTTGTATGGTAAAGAACGTGGGGTTGGGGAGGATGATACCGATCGACGGTTACGTGAGGTGTTGGAGAGTATTGCGAGCACGGGGACGTACGCGCATACGATTGATGAATTGAGACACGGCGCGCGCGTGGCGTGGAGAAACGCGCCCAAGTGTATTAATAGAAAGTTTTGGCAGACGATGGAGATTGTGGATGCTCGCGAGTGCGCGACGAATGAAGACATGTTTACCGCGGTCAAGGCGCATTTGTCGCGGTGTATTGAGTCTGATCACGTGCCGGTGCTGATGACTATTTTTAAACCGCAAACGCCGGGTACGAATGACGGGGCGAGAATTTGGAATTCACAATTACTTCGATACGCCGGTCATAGAGGCGACGGGGAGGAAACGATCGGAGACCCGGCAGAGTTGAACTTTACGGATTGCTTGAAGAAATATTTCGGTTGGAAGCCGAAAGGGGATGAACCGGGGATGTTTGATTTGCTTCCGGTGGTGTGCCAAATCAACCCAAACGTGGCGCCAGACGTGTTTGAGCTTCCAGAGGAGTGCGTGCTCGAAGTGCCGATTCATCACCCCGAGTGCGCGGGAATTTCGGCGTTGGGGTTGAAATGGTATGGCATTCCCGCGGTGTCGAACATCACCATGGATTTGGGTGGGTTGCTGTACACCGCGGCTCCTTTCAATGGTTGGTACATGGTGACGGAAATCGCCACGCGCAATTTCGGCGACGAAGGGCGATACAACTTGTTGCCGAAAATTGCGCAGGCGATGGGCATAGACACGTCCACGGAAGAAACGCTTTGGCGAGATCATGCGCTCGCGGCGATCAATTATGCCGTGTTGCACTCGTTTAAACGCGCGCGAGTCTCTATGGTTGATCATCACACCGCGGCGGCGTCGTTTGCGCAATGGCGCGACGAAGAGCTTGCGACGCGCGGGTATTCCCCTGGAAATTGGAAGTGGGTGTTACCACCCACCGCCGCGTCGACCTCTTCGTTGTATCTTGGATTGAACAAAATGACCGAATACACGTTGAAGCCAGCGCTCGTGGGAGGCACGGGGTTGAAAACACTCTTGCTTCGCGCGAAGAGAAACGGTTTCATCTCAACCGAAAAGCTTGGATCGGCGTTGTACATTTTGCAAGCCGCCGCAAAGTTTAAAAAGAAAATGGTGCACGTTAAAGGTGGGTTGGTTTTATACGCCAGCGATGGTGGACGCACACAGGCGCGCGCGTTTGCATTGTGGAATTTCCTTCGTCAACGTCTACCGATGGTTCGTCCGATCAACATGGCAAATCCAGACGCAGACTTTAGCGTGATTTTTTCAGAGGGTGTCGAGTTTGTGATCATATTAGCGTCTACGACGGGCTCGGGAGCTATCCCGACAGGAAGCGAGTTGTTCGTGAACTTTACGAAGACTGAAGCCGGTAACGTTCTCAAGGGTATCCATTACGCGGTGTGCGCTTTTGGGTCGTCAGCGTATCCCAAGTTTTGCGCTGGCGGTAAACAATTCGCGAAACGGTTGAGCGAAGTCGGTGCGCGTGAAATGTTTCCGACAGTCACCGCAGATCAACTCGGCGGCGAAGACAACTCAGTGCATGAATTCGTGGCCAAGTTCTTCGATTGGTTGTTGCAAGATGGTCGCATCACGTTATCTTTGCGGAATCTCATGCTCGAAAACTTTGAAAGCCGCACCTCAGTCAAGCCAGCTTTCTCCTTGTACATTCAGACTCAGGACGTGGGCGGCGTGCAAATGAGTGCGCCTACGATTGGTGCGCCAGCGATTCTTACGTCACGCACGCAACTCGGAACGTTGGGAACACTCGCAACCGTACAGACTTCATTCAAACTCGTTCAAGGCAAACGAGGAGTGGATTACTATCGCGAAGGCGATCACGTCGCGGTTCATCCCAGGACGAGCAAGGCGCTGGCGGCGTACTTTGCCGCGCACTTTGATATCAAGCTCTCAGACAATCTCTTCATCGTGCCACTGAACGAGCGCGATACATACAAGGGAACAATTGACCCCGCGATTCCAAATCCAGTGACTATTGAATACTTGTTTACGTCTGTTCTTGACATAAACGCTGAGCCAAGTTGCGACTTGCTCTCCGTGCTGTCGCACTACGTCGAAGAAGAAGAGTGCCGAAAGGAACTCGAAAATCTCGCCCAAGACGAAGCACGCCGCATCGAGTGGATTCAAGACTCAGGCGTGCGCATTTGCTCCATCTTTGATCACTTTCCGACGTTGAGTTCATTGCATCGTGAGGGCGACATTTCGATGGACTTGCTTCGTGACTGTTTGCTCTTGTTTCCCAAGCTCCGCGCGCGTTTGTATTCCGTCTCAAGTTCACCTCTAACTTCAGGGAGCGATGAGTTTGACTTGACCGTCGGGCGCGTGCAATACCGAGCAGGCACGCGCTTGAAGCTTGGATTCTGCAGCGACTTTCTCGCATCCATGCCATTGCAGTCCACTGTCAACATCGTGCACCGTCCGGCGCCAGAGTTTCGAATGCCGCGCAAAGAAACGACGCCAATTCTTATGATCGCCGGAGGCACGGGCATTGCACCATTCAAAGGGTTTGTCGAACGCCGTTTGCACTCGAATAATGCATCGAGTCAAGGCGAAGCAATCATGGTTTTCGGGTGCCGTACGCGCGCAAACGAACTTTATCGAGACTTTATGACCGAGGCGTGCGACCGAGGCGCGTTGTCGCAGTACCTCGTCGGTTACTCCCGCGAAGCGGACACGCCGAAGGCATACGTCAGCGATGTGCTTCTAGCCAACGCGGACGTCGTTAAGCGCATTATCGATAACGATGGTCACATTTACGTATGCGGAGACGTACGCATTGAAGCCAGCGCTCGCGACGCCCTCGTCGCGATCGTCGGAGAGGACACCATCCGAGCGCTCGAAGAATCCCGGCGGTATTCGTTGGATATTTTCGGTGCGTGGGACATTCAAACATCCCACAATCGTCGTCTTGAGAACACTAAAAGTATTTCACGAGAAAAGTCACTCTCACCCCTTCGTCACACGAAATCTGATATTCACTAGGTTGTTGTTGTTGTTGTTGTTGTTGTTGTTGATGTACAGTAAGACATGCATGTGTAACACTTCATATCACGCCTCGTAGCACATCATGCGACGTTGCTCTTCGATTTTCGCGCTCGCTGTCATCGCCTGTACGAACACGCTCTATCGCGGCGCACGCGCCGCGGACACGACGTTTCTCGAAGCCATCGACGACGCTGAAGTCAAGCGAGACGTTGTCAAGCGTTTGGCAGACCTCGACATGTTCACCGCGACGGGTGACAAACTCGCCGAAAATGTGACGATTCAACCCTTCGTCGATCGACAAGAATCCGACGATGGTGTCGAGATCGTACAATCATCATTTTTAGCCGTGAAATGGCCATCGGCGCCCGACTGGGACATGGAATTCGTCATGTACTTACCCGACGGCGCACCTGGGACGATGCACGCGGTGCACGTATGTGGATTTTTGCGTCCCGAATTTTGTGCCAATGAAGAGCCCTACCCGGGTAAGACTCAAGGCAGGTGCGGAATTTCAGATGAAATTGACCCGCAAAAGACCAAATTCTTCTGTGATTTTGTGACGCTGGCAGAAGTCGCCGAAGAGTCCAACGGCGCCGTCATTCTCGCTGGCTCCGAGGATTTACAGAGGCTCGATCGTCACATGGAGCGTCAGATGGACATGTCAGGTGGCGAAGAGCAAAAGTATCCCCCTGAGATTCATTTTGAAGTCGTCGAACTTGGCGATGAAGGTTTCGATTACGATGACGACGACTTGTCGCCAGCACCGGCGCCAGCTCCAGAGTCGTCGGCATCAACGATGTCGTCCAATCGGCGCTTGCTGATTGTACGCGGGCCAGCGTTCGCCGGAATGCAAATGACCATGCGTGCGGGTCCGGGAGGACGTCGAGGACGAAATGGTCGTTCAAGCTTTGTCACGCTACCGGGAAGCCTCGGTGGATGAACTTTTACACAAATATACGAATTTCTTTACAAATCGCAACACTCAAGGCAAACATGTTGGACGACGTGATTTTTACGCCGCGGCTATTCCGCACAATTCTTGCAATTCACGGCCAGACAAGGACTCCGTGTCCAACAATTTACGCGCTATGTTGTGTAAATCGCCTTCGTGTGTCGTTAGTAAATCTTTGGCTCGTTTATACGCGGCATCCAACATGGATTTCACCTCGTCTTCAATCAACTGTCGAGTTTCGCTCGAAATTCCCTCAGAACCGTACTCTTGCGATGCGAGACCGACTTTTTCGCTCATTCCGTAGCGCGTCACCATCTCCCGCGCCAATTGCGTGGCTTGTTGTAAGTCGCTTGATGCGCCTGTAGTGATTTCGTCCGCACCAAAAATTAATTCTTCGGCGACGCGGCCACCCATTGTGACGTCGAGCATGGCGAGCAACTGTCTACGCGTCAAGTTGAGTTCGTCCTTTTCAGGGAGTTGCATGACCATACCAAGAGCTTGGCCACGCGGAACAATTGTTGCCTTGTGTACGGGACGCGCACCTTTCGTACGCAACGCCACCAGCGCGTGACCTCCTTCGTGGTATGCCGTGAGCTTGCGGTTTTCGTCGGTGATGATTGCCGACGTGCGCGCGGCGCCCATCAAGATGCGATCTTTTGCAAAGTCGAGATGCTTCGCAGTGACACTTGTGACGCCCTCCAGCGCCGCTTTAAGAGCGGCAATATTAATCAAGTTTGCCAAGTCCGCACCGCTGAAACCGGGTGTACCGCGTGCGACGACGTCAAAATCCACGTTTTTATCCATGGCGACGTTTTTAGAGTGCACCTCTAAAATATCTCGTCGGCCGCCAACGTCAGGGTTCGGCACGGACACCGTGCGATCGAATCGACCAGGACGAATCAATGCCTTATCTAACATCCCAGGCGTATTCGTTGCCGCGAGCACGATGACGCCTTCACTTGGTTTGAAACCGTCGAGCTCGGTTAACAATTGGTTCAGCGTCATGCGCGTATTCTGTTGATCCTTAGGATTACGTGCCGCACCTACGGCGTCAATCTCATCGATAAAAATGATGCACGGCGCCTGCGCCTTGGCTGCTTTGAATAAATCGCGCACGCGTCTAGCGCCGACACCAACAAACATCTCTTCAAATTCACTTCCGCTCGTGTAAAAGAATGGCACCCCGGCTTCGCCCGCCACGGCTTTCGCTAACATTGTCTTCCCCGTCCCTGGCGGCCCGACAAGAAGTAAACCTTTGGGTAACTTGCCTCCAAGTCTGGTGAATTTTTCTGGAGCTTTCAAATACTCGACAATCTCCACCAACTCCCCTTTGGCTTCATCCACGCCCTTGACGTCGCTAAATTTTGTCACTTGGGCCTCTGTCTGCGGCTTGACGCTCTCGCCGCCTAAAATAGCCTTACCCATGCCACCCCGATCTTCCAATAAAGCTCCCACGCCGCTAAGTACAATAAATGCCGTCCCAAGCGTGCGGACGGTGCGCCATATCTGAGCCTTAAACGTCGGTTCAAGCTGCTGCGTAAACAATGGATTCTTTTCGCTTCCGAGCACACCCGCGCTCGCGGCGGAGACGGTTTCACCACTCGTACTCGCACCAGACCCCACGAGCGCACCTAAAGAGGCTAAAATACCCTTGGGCGCTTCTTGTACGCTCGCACTAGACGTCGCAGTACCTCGCGCCACGGCTTGCGCCAACGCGCTTTCATCCACTCGGTCCAACGCCACGAGTGCCTACGACGAACAAATGCACGCGCGTCAGTCACCATATTTCAACACTCCCGTTCGCTCGCGCGCACGAAACCGGATAGCAAGTTGCACTGGACGTACCTTTAGGTATTCCGACACGTTTGCCTCCGTCGCGGGCACGGCACCAGACTCGTACGCTGAGATCACCAATTCGTGCTCACCCTTGGCGTTCGCGGCCCGCAAGTCGGTATACGTGCGATGTCGCGCGACACGCGCGGCGTTCGGTGGTGGTCGTGACGTGCGACATGCGCGTGAGATGGTCTCACGCGTGAGTCTACGAAGCATGGTGTGTGCGACTTTGTGTCGTGTTTTTGTGTGAGTCGCAGAATGAAGTTCCATGTTTCTCTATGTCTCGTATTTGATTATTTAATATAGCGCGCTACAAGGCTGGGGTCAAGGGGCTATCTCGTCGCGACGGCGGCGGCGACGAAAACTATCGGTTGGCTTCTTCTGGGTTTGAGATGGTTTATTCCTCCATGTCGTCGTCATCCATCATGAATTCTGCAAAGTCACCGACGTCGGCGGCGGTTGGTTCATCCGCCGCCTTGCCCTTAACTTCGAACGCCAATGGATCGTGCGCACCCATGGCTGAAGGCTCTGTTGCCTTGGCACTCGTCGCAATCGCCGCTGCCGCTGCCGCCGCTGCCGCCGCCGCTTTGGCTTCGGCTTGTTTCTCCAAATCCGCCGCGACTTCGTGCGCGCGCGCCGGTCCAATGTCGTAATTGTCACTCAACAAATTCAGTTCTGTAGGCACGTGAATACCAGGTCTTTCGCTGAGTTTCGGCAATGGATTCTTATTCACCACATTTGCCATCGCGTGGGCATCCCCCAACGACGGCGGGTCGACGAATTGCGACAGTAACACTGCTTTAGCGCCTAGTTTGACATCCTCCACATCTAGGGTTGTTTTCTTGGCGTGCTTCGACGCAATCGAAGCCTCGGCTAAAACTTCCGACGTATATCGATGCATAAACTCCATGCCCTGATTGATGACTTTCTGTTCAACATCCGTCACGCCCTGTGTGCGTTTCAAATCCATCGTCATCGTCAGTCGTCGACACTTGACTATAAAAACAAAACGCGTTTCGCGTCAACCGAATCAGAATCAATCCAACGACGCGCGTTTCGCGCGCCACCGCGCTTTACCCATCACCGCTCGACGCGCGCACACATACACACACGACGCACGCACACGTACCATACTCTTCAATATCTCCCTCACGACCACCGCATCCCGAGGCACGCTCGGAACGCGCGCGTCTCGCACTCTATTCGCATCCTCCTCACCGAGCTCCTCGCCATCCTCCTCGCCCGCATCGGCGCCGTCCTCCTCACCGTCGTCCTCGTCATTCGCCGCGTTCGCGCGCTCGACATCGTCAGCGGCGTCGTCCGCACTCGCCCCACCGCTCGTCGTCGTCGTCGCGCGTTTCGCAGGCGCCATGATGCGGGCAATCAATGGCGATCGCCCGCACACGACGACGCACTTTTGAACGCTTTCGATGCGCGTTCGTGCGTCGCATTTATTGGTGAAACACTGCGACAGTCGACGACCGGCGTCGTGGCGCGATCCTGAGGGGGCGTTTATCTCGAAGAAGGTGCGCGCGACTCGACTCGACGCGACGCGACGCGATTTTTGTCGAACGTGTTTGACACTGCGAGACTGATGTGAATGTGAACGCGCGCGCTTTGCAGACGAAAGAGGCGGCGATAGATGAGTTGGAGGCGTATAAGGAACAGATTGAACAAGGGGTTGTGAGTTTTGCGGATTTAGCGGCGAAAGTGAGCGATTGTTCGAGCGCCAAGGTGCGACATTGTTTTAGTATCGTAGCGTCGCGCGACGACGGCGTCATCCGTCGCGCGTCTTTCTCTGCTTTGGTCGTTCTTCTGCGTCGTCGTCGTCGTCGTGGTCTTCGTTCTCGTGACTGACGAAGAGTGAAATTTTGTTCTTGTATCCAGCGTGGGGGCGATCTCGGTGAGTTTGGTCGAGGACAAATGCAAAAGCCGTTTGAAGACGCGACGTACGCGTTACAAGTCGGCGAAATGTCTGGCGTCGTCGATACCGACAGCGGCGTGCACATTATTTTGCGCACGGCGTGAACGCACGGCGTGAACGAAAAGTAATTGAATGTGAAATAATCAATTATTAATGCATAATTAATCTTGTCCAGTAATTGCTACTGTAATCTTGATGCCATCGAGCAAGAGCGCGTGTGCGCAGTCATCCGAAGGTTTGCGCGGGCGCTTTTACGCCAGCATGAGCGCGCCCGCGGCGGCAACGGCGAAAACCGCCGTCGCACTCGCGTGCGCACCCGCCGGCGATATCGTCCAGTCGCAAGCCATGTGCGTGGCGCCGGCCATGTACATGGTCATGCCGTTCTCGGTCATGGCGTGCGACCCGGGGCCGCAGTTCATCGAGACAGACTGCTCGATAGCGTTGGCCTGCATCATGTGCATCGAGTTTTCCTTATTGAAGCACTTGTACGTCTTCGACTCATACGTCACCGTCTCAACCGTGGTCGTCGTCGCACTCGCGCACGCGGCGTCGCACACCGTCGACGTGCACCCTTCGTACGTCGTGTGCGACGCGCTGCACGCCGTCGACGCGGATAACACATTTCCACTTCCACACTGCGACGTCGTCGCCGCCGACGCATCGCACTGCGCCGTGCACGTGTACGTCGCCGCAGACGCGTGCGTCACCGCGCACGCCATCCACGCGATCGCGCACGCGAGCGTTACGAATGCGCGTCGGGAAACTAACCCCCCGGCGGCTCGACGCGTTTTCATCATCATCATCGTATCAACCTTTATATCGTCGATGTCGTCGTGCTCCGCGCTCGCGCGTCGCCTTGATTACACGCGCGGTGTGTCGTGTATCTATCGGTGCGTCCGGACGTCTCGCACGATGTCCGTCGCGCGCGTCGAGGTGTGCGGTAGGCGTTGGGGAGGATATCTCGCGAGAGGTGGTTTCATGCGCGACACACCTCGACTCGCGTCGTCGTCGTCGTCGTCGTCGCGCGAGGTGCGATACGATACGAACACGGCACGCGTGGTACGCATAGGCACACACCCGCGCCCGCGCGCGTGCGTCGACGGCGATAGGAGGATAGTGATTGAGGCGTGAATCACCATGACGCCTGAAAAGTGCGAGCGCGAGGTCGAGCGCATGGCGCAATCGAGCGCGATCGTGCGGTTTATGATTGAAAAGCTCGGACAGGCGGGTTGTGCGATCGATGCGCGGTTTTTTCGCGTGGAGACGTGCTCGGCGAGCGTGGTTGGTGGGTTTCGACCACCGGATGGGGTGGTGGTGTGTCACAATCACATCAACGACGCGACGACGTTGGAAAACGCGTTGGCGCACGAGTTAATACACGCGTACGATCACTGTCGCGCGGCTGGGAAGATGGATTGGTTAGATTTGCGTCAACACGCGTGTTCGGAGATTCGCGCGGCGAATTTGAGTGGGGATTGTCACTGGGTGAATGAGCTCATGCGAGGACGGGTGTTTTTTAGCATTAAAAAGCATCATCAAGCGTGCGTGAGACGACGGGCAGAGCTTTCGGTGGCGATGAATCCGAAGTGTCGCGACGCCAAACATGCGCACGAGGTTGTGAATGAAGTGTTCGAGCGGTGTTTCAGGGATACTTCGCCGTACGATGACATTCCGTAGCGCGCGCCGAGCGCACACAACATAGAAACGCGCCGCGACGTGCGCGATGAGGGCGACGCATATATAGGTTATACGAATTTGCGGGTCAATTTGTGTATTATAAAGTACTGTAGCAGTGTTGTTTCTTTTTCATCGCTTACTTGGCCAACTCTTGAACGAAAATCACCGCCGCCTTACCGAAGCGCGCGGTGACATCGAGCACGCCGCCGACAGTAGGCAATTCGAAACGAACCGGCGTCTCACGCGACGACGAGCCTTCGAAGAAAGAGCCTTCAGACGTACGTTCAGGCTTACCCGGACCGAACGCAGGGTGTTCGAGCAATGCCTCGAAGAGCTGCGTACCGCGAAGCGCGTTCGTGAGCGGCATGTGCCCCGGCGCGGCGTCCGCGCGCCACTGGAACTCTTGCGGAAACTTACGGTAATCGCCATTCTCACCCGTCGTCCAATCAATCTTTTTGAAGAACTTAGCCCATTGCTTCTTCTGAGAAATCCAAATCTTACGTTGCACGCTGAAACCGAAACGGTCCTTACTGTAAAATCTCCACAACGCGTCGATGGTTTGCAAATCCTTCACCGGCATTTGCGAAACCTCGGTAAAGTACACCCACTCGCGCAATTCAGCTTCTTCACCAGCTAAGACGCACATCAACCGACGGTGTTCGTCATCTGCCTTCTCCCATTCCCCAGCTTCGAGCAACGCCTTGAACGGCGCGTAATCCACACCAACCTACGCGTCGAAAAGAAAAGATATCCCACCCGTCAGTCCTCCGTCGGCTCCGCGCTCGCCACCGCACCGTCCACCTATACGCGCGCTATCACCCACGCGCACACGCGCACGCGAACACACAATCACCAACATCGTCCATGCGCGCCGCGTCGCTCGAGAACACCCCGTACGCACGCGCGTACATCACCCGTTCCGCGCGCCGAACCGTCGCGAGTGGATAGGGTCGCCAGTCCCCGATCGCCACAATCATCGCCCAATCGTCGCGCGCGCGCACCGCGCACGCGCACGAACGCGTCCCCGTACGCACGCACACACACACACAGATCCCTCACGCGACGCGACGACG
>Ga0182095_1034349_pt1 | contig 10616 bp, 3 predicted proteins | sample 041ome_19_FD_127784 | JGI IMG/M metagenome (GOLD analysis project Ga0182095, IMG submission 127784) | Metatranscriptome of coastal salt marsh microbial communities from the Groves Creek Marsh, Georgia, USA - 041412BS metaT (Metagenome... | ecosystem: Environmental > Aquatic > Marine > Intertidal...
AACCCACAGTTATAATGCGCGCAAAATTCTCGTGTTGCAAATTTCTGATATCGTCTAGCGCGTATTCCACGTCCACGCCAACGAAGCGCATATCTTCTGAACGTTTCACACGTGTACATGCTACAAGTGTTGTAGCCATTGTACGCGCTGGATAACGCGCCTTATACTTTCCCTCTGGACTTTTTTTGCGATTTGAGATATCCAACACGACTTGTTCTTTCGTCTCCCCCTGCATCTTGTGTGTGGTTACTGCGTACGTTGAACAACAGCTGAGACTATGTGTATTTACTTTTGTTATCCCCAATCGCGCGGCTGTTAAACCAGTCAGATGAACTGTGTCTGATGTCGTCTTTGTAATCGGAACTACAATACGATCTGGTATTAGTGTATCTGATGTGTGCCACGGCGCATTTGCATTTAGTCGCAGCTGCTGGCGTGTGCATTCGACTATATACGCTGACGGCTTTGTAACGGTTACCATCTCACCTGCATCCGCGAATTGCATTTGCTCTGCAGCGGCGTGAGCTTCAACGGGATCGTTCCAGAACAACCCACATGCGCGCCCTTCTGTTCCATTCGTCAAACCTTTACCGAGAGGCTGAATGTTTTGTAAAATCATAACGTCCGCATCCATCACAAAATACTCCCACAAGGCTGGTTCTTCTTCATAAAGATAATCGAAGCAAGCATCGACTCTTGCATGATCGGCATGTTCAGTTCCAACGAGACTTCTGACCCAGTGTACACGTCCAATGTCTTTTTTCCAACGAACAATTGGAACGCCACGACGTCGAGCAACTGCATTTAACTTGCGCACGTTAATTGCATGCCTTTCCGTATTATCGCATACAATTACTGGTGCACATTGCCAGCGTTGTTGTTGCATATCATCAACAGTTAAAGGAAAACGAAGCACTTCAGGTAGAAGAAGTCGCATTGGTTTACTTTCATAAGGATCACATGCAACTTGTATTGCATGTTGTCGCTGAATATCTGTTGTGCGCATCTGCTGTTTCAACCAAACGCAATTAATTTTCGTCAAGTTTAAATGCGTCTTCACGTACAACACATCCACCTGCATTGAGGACTTGTTGGACACCATTAACACGTGCTTATTGAACTCGTTGAAGCCGGCCAACATGTATTCGTATATGCTGTGACCTTGAACAGGGGGAATTTGCATAGGATCTCCCAACGCTAAAACGACTAAACCACCACAAAACGCATCGACGTTTCGCGCGCGTCGAAGTTTTTCATCCATGACTTGTAAAAGTGCGGGTGACACCATGGAAAATTCTTCAATGATGAGAATTTGAATTTTCTGCCAATTCGGTAATTTAAGCAACCAACTCGAATCGGATACATTAGTTCGACCCCCTCTCGATATACCAAAAGTACTGTGAATAGTTCGACCACTCAGTGGCGTTGCTGCTTTCCCTTGGAACGATACGACGAGCGCCTCGCCGACGCCAGCATTCAAGCATCTTTGAATTAGCGCTTTAGTGACATACGACTTGCCCGTCCCTGGCTGACCACATAACATCCACACCTTGGACGATATATTGGAGGCCGTCGTGAACTGATTCACGAACATACTCACGAACGCGTCCTGTTCCGAGTTTAAGGTGAACGTGGTCGCCTCAATGCAGTAGTGCGCCTGTTCGAGATATGCTTCTTCGTCAATCTCGGGTAAATGCTGAACAACCATATTGACGGTTTGCGCATCCCACGAAAAGACATTCGCGTCGAACGCATTCCTCTGCCTCGCCACCAATGCGGACTCGTCACAAACCGTGTTGCACAATTGATTCATAAGCTCTCGAATCTGAGCATTGTCTTGTACACGCTTGGCAACTGCAGCTTCGACGTCTAATTCATTAAGCAATTGAACTATGACATCGCCTGAGATGCCGGCGGCTTCTTCGTCAACGTCGACTTCAACGCTCATGGTATCCATGTATGTTGGCCAGCGAGTGGCACAAGAATATCGGTAATCGTCTATGAGCTTGCTCGTAGTGTCGTCGCACTCTCTAAACGCATGACGCTCAAAGATTTCTAATGTGCGACGCGATTTCGTTGAAAACTTGTCCGCCTTCAATGCATTAATCCACACTACGAAAGCGGCGTAGGTGAAATCGCATTCTTCCACAGGCAACGTCGTCGGTCGAAAAATGGACAAATAGTAACGCGCGAACGCATCGCGCTCACGCGATGTAAACGAAGCGCTCCATCTTGGCGCACGTAGCAAACGAGGCACGACAAATGCAGGACGCAGTGTTTGCCCAAAATACTCGGAGAGGACGAAATCGGCATCGAACTCGAACATGGACGCCTTCAAAGTAGTAATCATAATAGTACCGAGATACTCAAATGGGCTTAGGTGATGGAGCTTTGGACCTCGTGCCATGTATTCTTCAACGAATGTGTATCGTAAATGAATGTGCTTTTTCGAACCAATCTCCGGCACAATCAACACGCTATATCCTGATGTCGATTCGGAAGTATGGTCATCGTAGTCATCGACGGCTACGTTTTCAGTCTCGTACGCCACGTGCCCACGTGAAGCGCACTCTTCCTTGCCAAAGACATACTCCAAAATGGAGTTTGAGTTCAAAAACACCGTCAACACCTTCTGCGGATGATGTTCGGAGTCCACCCCGAGAAGCGCCGCAGCTGCACACGTATCAGTCACCTCCGTTTTACGCGAAAACGCAGCTCGATGCATTAAAAACAGAAACTGTCGCCTACTTGTATCAGCATCCACCGCCGTGGACACGCGCTCGCCCGTCGAGTACTGCTTCAATATCGTGCTGATCGTCTCCGCGACCTTCTTCGCGTAAAATTCCGGTCTGCACATGTATTTGATGACGTAGAACATACATAGTTTGCTTTGCACGTCGGTACCCAACAAAGACACGTTTGTGTTCGACATGGTCGATAAGGACAGAGCCTTGTTAGTCGGCACAAACAACGCCGCCAAGCACCTCATCTGAACTTCGAAGTTGTTCTTCTCCTCCTCGTTCATAGCATTCCACGCGTCAAACACCGCCTGAGAGGACAACGCCTGCAACGCACAAAGAATAACCTGTTGAGTGTATATCAGCGTATGCGTCATACACTCATGCATGAAACACAACACGCGCTCGTCTGCGTGGTACTGCAAACCGTTTGCATCGCACGTAAACTCGGTCGAGTTCGCGTCGAAGACGCGCGCAGATGAAACAGTAAACTCCTCTTTGCACGCGCACGACGACTCAACAATGCATTCTACAGAAGATGGATCAGTTTCTCGACGAAGTTCCACTACACCCGTCTGCGTGTTGTGCGTGCGTGCGTAACCCATTCTACACATCGTTCTCCCACGAGCATCGCGATGACACGTAAACGTATGCCGATGCCTGTTTCGACTTTCAAATATATCGTTGAACAGTTCGTCGGCATTCTCTGCCGTCACGTCGCACGCGGGTCGCATCGCAACATCGCGCGAGGCACATATGGGCTCATGCGCCTTTCGTAGTAACTGCTTGGACACCGCGACGTCAAAAGGGATCATCGTGGCCACGATTTCGTTCACCACCGCCACGATTCGCGAATGCAACGCCACGTCGTGCGCGACCTCTGACAACAACTTCGCACTCAAGGGCGATCCAAAGGCTAACATATGCATATGCAGCGAACCACGTTCGTTGCTTTGCAACACATACGGCGCGGAAATCAACGGCCCCAACGCACCCATGCGAGACGAATAATGCGAATCCGCCGTCGATGCACTTCGGACGACGTGCTCAGTCACAGCATCCACGACAACTTGAAACAATCGCGCAACTGCGGCCGGCGACTCGTTCGCAATCGCCAACATTTGTTCGCTCGGTAATTGGAGTTCCTCAACAACATAACGCGCAAACTCGGCATCTGACGTCTTCGTGCGATCGAACGCATCTAAGAACGCCTCCGAGTTACAGGGAAAACCCGTTGAATTTCGTGCGGGTAAAGCTAGCCGTAAGCAACTCAAGCTATGAATGTCATCTACCGCAATGGTTATGAAGAAGTTGGGTGGACCATAAAATGCGCAATACGCAGACAAGACCGACTTCGTGACGCGGCGCCGCTCCTCCGTAAAACTTACTGCACTGCTCACAAAATATCCATGCTTTTCCAAACAGCGGGCGAGCTCCGCCGCGCGCGCGTCCGCAGTGTTCGTTCTGATGGCGTGCACCACCTGCTTGTAGTCTGCGCGATTGTAATAGTTCATCAAGGCTATGCAGTGCGCTTCGTTCTTGTCGAACCTCACACGCGTCTGCCGAAAAATCTCCAAGGCGCGCCAATGCGCGTGCGCAACAAACAGATACTGTTTGGTCGCGAATCGCGCAAAATGAAATAATGTCCGCAACATCATTTCCCTTTCACGAATCTTCGCCGCTGCTTTTGCGCTATCTGCAAACAAAAACAAATACGAAAACATTCTACGGTAATATTGAACCGTGTCTTCCTCTGTACCTAAAGGTGACAAAGGCTCCTTCAAAGCCTCCACGGGCACACACGCGTGAAACGCTTGCAACTTTGTCTTGACTTCCGCGCCTTGGATGATACACAAATCGTCCTCCACACTCAGCGCGTGCATCTCTGAAATAATGTCGTTCGCGTCTGCTCCATCCACCTCCGCATCGAACGACACCGCGGCCTCCTCGTCAACCACATGTTGTGCATGCTCGAGTAATTCAACGTGAAAACTGCCACGTGCTTCACCATACTCCCGTTCGAGCATTTCCTGAATGCGCACCAACTCATCAGTGATGTCTGTGCTCGCCGGCGCGTAGCACGCCTCGATGTACTTCGATACGGCGATGTACGCGTATAAGTTCGCCGGATTCACATCCATCTTGGACAAATATTGTCCAAAAACACTAGGTGTCATTCCTCGAGGCGTAACAAACTGTATCGTTATCGTCTCCAACAACGCATTACGTGGAGGCACAACAACATTTGCGTCTACTGGTCTCGGCCTTGATCTACAAACCATAGCTTCGTACAACGCGAAGTTCGACTGATCGAACGTGATCAAATTCGAAACCAACTTATCATGCGTACCAGATCGTCGCGACACGCGTCGAACAACCGCCACTGGTCTCGCCTTACTCAACGCCATCGCTTCCACAAAATTCAACTTCGGCAACACACCGCGCACAACGCTCGCCAAGCCCCACACACCATCGGCAAGCGAACCCGACGGTATCTTCTTCAAATAAAGCTCTTGCGCGCAGAATTCGCACACGTCCATGCGCTCGACGCGCTCGTCATCTTCGCGCATGAATTCTCCGTATACGTGAAACCGTTCGCCGTCGCGTTCAACGTGCTCAATCAAATCACAAATACGTATAACACGATTCGGACCTATAGCCACTTCCACGTTCGCGCGCTCGTAAAACGCTGTGGTCGTTGGCGAGAATCGGAGCACGTTCTTGACGTCCTCGAACGCCATATCAAAAAACTTGGTAAACGGGTCGGCGATGCCGCACGTGGCGCACACGCACATGCGTTGGCGCTCATTCACGCGCGTCGCAAACGCCTGAACATACGTCGCCGCCGCCTCCGGCTCTGCGTCGGCGATTGCGCGCTGCAACGCGCGCTCGCCGAACACGCGCGTCTCCGGATCATGGCTCTTAAAAGCATCCAACGCCACGCCCTCGTTTGTACGCGACGACTGCGCCGCGTACGTGAACGCCGTTGTCGCTGCCGTCAAGCTCACCCGCGCGTACGCCAACACCGTCTCCGGCGGCGTGGTGCTCGTAGCGTGCACACGCGCACGGACGCGTTCATCGTCCAAGAATTGCTTAACCGCCTCCGTCGAGTACGCGCACCAATGAATGCCTACTTCAATCGCGAGCCACTCGCTCAAGTATCCGGCCGAGCGTAAAGCGTTCAAGCATGCGTTAAACTCCTGCACGATGCTCGCCAGCGCGTCGGCGGTAAACGACGACGCGTCCGAACACAACGCACGCGCCATCGATCTATTCACATATTCCACACACTCCTCGTACGCCACGTCGCCCGAGGCCGCTAACGCCGTCGCGTACGACGCCTCGTGCCGCTCCTGCGCCACGTACCGCGCCGCGACTTCGGCATACGCGAAAGTCAAATTCTCGAACAACGCCGCCTCCTCGTTGTCCGTCGCACGAATGCGCGTACGACGACGATGCTTGTACTCCAAGCACTGCGCCGTAAGCGCTCGATCCATCCATCGCGACATGCCGCGCGGCCAAGTGTCCTCACTCAACACACTTCAATCTTGCGTCATCACTTCGACTCTTCCGACGCTTCGCATTCGCACACGCCTGCACGCACGACGCACGCCACCTGCACATTACGACGCATTCGCACCTCGTTGCATCGATCGACTCCACGCAAAACCATGACTCGTAAAACCAGCACAACCACGACGCACGCCGACGTCGACCCAAACGCCGTCGTCGACGCCATCGTGCAGTTCGTTGCAAACACCTGCGCCGGACGAAACGACGCGCTCCCATCGCCCTTCAACGAGGCCGCCAACGCCAACGCGGCCGAGCGCGCCATGTTAAAGGCGCTCTACGACGGCGCGAAGCGCAACCCTGCGTACTTCGCAAACGACGCGCTCGCGCCCGTCCTGGAAACGATCGCGGACGCTGACCCACCTGATCGCGTCGCGCGCATCGCACAAGCCATCTTAGCCTTCGCACCACCACGTACTTCAGGTAACCTCAAGGAAACGGTGGAAGCTCTCATGGACATCCTCGCCACAACCTACGCTCTCAACTCACCCGGAGCCGCCGCTGCCGTCATGTCCGACGTTACCAACGCCATCGACGCCGACATCAACGTGGGAGAATACCACACCGCCACCGCCTTCGCCAAAGCCGCCGCCGCGCACACCCTCGCGACCTTTGATCGCGATGCCAACGTGAACGACTCCGAGTTGACGAACGCGGCCATGGACGCGGCCTTCAAGACATTCTTCGCGTACGAGCAACACGAGTTTCGCACCGCCGACGACCAAGTCAAGGCCATCGCCGCGTTGACGACGTACGCACTCATTAAAGGTGACACCATTGAATGTGCAGAGATTCGACAAGTGCTCGAACGCGATGGCGATGACATCGACGCGAACGCATTGTCTCAAGTCGTCGGCAACATCATCGCTGTGGCCCAACCCGCAACCGAAGCACAAAGAGCTTTCGTGCAGAACATTCTGCCGGGCATAGATACCGCGACCATGACGAAACAGCACGCGCACAACTTGATCGAGGAGTACAAAGCGAAACGCAAATCCAAGTGAGTGCGCCGCAACTGCTCATACAAGACCTGATCGACAGCCATTGCTCTGACATGTAATACCACCATTCATTCATTCACCATACTCGACGTGGCACCTGACTTAATGAAATGCACCACTCAATATTGAATTCACGCAGTCTTCAACGTATGTACCGGTACACATTCATGCAACTCACAAACGACACTTATAGGTCTCATTCGCATAATGTACGAATTTGGTGGGCTCAACCTCTGATTGGCGAAGCGCTCCAGTCGCTCCTGGTCATGACTCGTGGGTATTCGTGGCGCACATCCTCGAGGACAATCGTCAGAGCGCGCCCGCGATGTCGACGCCGCGCGTGGTGTGGGTCAAGGAGCGCGCGCGTTTATAATGATGTTCGTTTCGCGTTTCGCGTTTTGCGTTTTGCGCCTCGCGTCTCGCACGCGGCGCGCGGCGCGGCGATGCGCTCGCGCGTCGTGTGTGTGTTTTCAAATGTGATGTGTGCGCGCAAACTGTCAGTTGGACTGACGCGGTGTGTGGGGGGTTTTCGCGCGCACAGTTGAAGGGCTACCCGTTCTGGCCCGCGGAGGTGATTCCGGATGATAGTATTGATGTCGTTCCCGAACACGCGCGTCCGCGGGCGGTGATGGGATCGATACAGGCGCCGTTCGGGGTGCAGTTTTTTGGCACGCGCGAATTCGGACGCGTCGGCGGCAAGGACGTCGCGGTGCGAGAATGGGCGGATGGCATCGCATGTGGGTTCGCGGACAAGGCGAAACAGAAGGGTTTGATTTATGCCATTCAGAACGCACGGGCGTACGTGGACGATGGAGAGATGCGAGAACGTGGCTGGTGGAGTCAACCGCCGGCGCCGCCGACGCCAGAGGCGACGTCAAACGTCGCTTCTGGGAAAAAATCGCGCGGGCGTGGGGCTAAAAATAACGCCACTGGCGCCAAACGGCGTCGTGGTGTCCATGCATCGAGTGATTCGAGCGGTGCAGATGATGATGAGTCGTTGATGACGGATGGAGACGATGCGTTGACTCGCGGAGACGAATTTGTGTTTCCCGCGATTTCAACCGCGTTTACGACGAGCCGAGTCGAATATCAACCACCGTTGAGCGCGCTGTGTGCGGGGAAACCGCCACTGTACGAACGCATTCATCGAAGTGTCTTTGTCAGCGTTCCACCGCCGTCGAGAATGCGCAAAGATGAGTCCACGACGTGTGATTGCGTCGCGCCAGCGGGCGCGTTGACGCACGGCGCGTCTAAAAAAGACGTTCCAAAGACTGGGTGCGGCGCGGAGTGCATGAATAGACAATTACGCTACAGTTGCGATCCTAGAAATTGTCCGTGCGGTGATGCGTGTTCGAACAGACCGCTCGGACAGCTCCCGTGCCCGAAGACGAAGATAACGCGCACACTTCACCGCGGTTGGGGATTGGTGTTGCAAGAACCCGTGGCGGCGGGCGATTTCATCGTCGAGTATGCGGGAGAAATCATCGATGAGCGCGAGTCTGCGGCGCGTTTATTTTACGACAAGCAAATTGGTGAAGACAACTTTTATTTGATGGAGATTTCGAACAACTACGTGATCGATGCCAAGTACAAGGGATCGATCGCGCGCTTCATTAATAGCAGCTGTCATCCAAATTGCGAGACGCAGCGGTGGGTGGACGCGGCGACTGGTGAGACGCGAGTCGGTATATTCGCCATTCAAGACATTCCAAGCGGTACAGAGTTGACGTATGATTACAACTTTGCGCATTTTGGTGATGAGAACGCGACGTCGTTCGTGTGCATGTGCGGACATCCGTTGTGCCGCGGAACGCTCGACGCGTCTAAAAAAGCCGTCAAGAATTTCAATCGCCGACTGAGATTAAAGCTTCCGCTCGGTGGCAAAAAATCCAAAACGCTCGTCTCAAAAGTAGGCGTCATTGTCGATCACGACCAAGTCAAGAACAAGTACAAAGTCAAAATCGACGGCTCGAACGAAGTCGTCTCCGTCTTCTTAGACGACGCCAAACACGGCGTTCCCTTCAAATGGCTCGACCTTAAGGTACAACCATCGAAGAAGGCTCGATGAGCGCATCGCCACGATGCTTTAGAACCAGTAGAACTTATAATATCCACACGCACGAGCATCGCCTCGCATCCGGACAATCGCATTAAACACGTCGCGCGCGACATGAAACCGCCGACGCCCAAACCCTTCGCGTCATCCTCTCATCCTCACAACGCCCACGCCAGGCGTCCGTCTCGCGGCGTCGCACGCACCGTTCCATCGACCATCCCACATCCGATCACACGCGCACGATGGTAGACTACACCCCCGGCGCATCCGTCACCGGCACGCTCGCGACCGGTGGCGAATTTCAAGGCGAAATCTTCGCTTACGACGCATCGACCTCGATGCTCGCCGTCCGCACGCCCGGTGAGATCTCAAACTCGTACGATTTGAAGCTCATCAACGTCACCGATGCCAAGGACGTCAAAGTCGACGCATCCAAGGTGAATGCGATTGGAAAGTTACCAGACATTGATGATCCGCGACGCGAGCGACGCTTTGCCAACGCGTTGAAGCACGCGCGCGTCGCCGCCGATAACATTGGTGAAAACGTCAGCGCCTTGGCGCAGGACGTCTTCGATGCGTTGGCGCGAACATTGCCCTGCCGATGGGACGCCGACGTCATCGTGGTTATGGATGAAGTGAAAGTGAGCGGTCCAAAGTACGACGTCGCGAAAGGGTGCGGCTCCACGCCCGGCGCCGAGGAACGCGTGCAAAAAGTATTAGAGCATGAACGCGCGAAACTTGGGATATGATGGACATGATGTGCGTTTGTGCGTGTGTGTGTGAGTGTGTGTATTAGGGATTAGAACTTTTGTGATATCGCGACCCGCGTGAGGGCGATTGCCAACAAACCGTCGCGTCGCGAGCTCGCGAGCTCAAAACTATCTATACGCTATTACAACGCCTACTACGACTACTCGCGCGCACGCACACGAAACTAACGATTAGTTTTCGTCGGCGCACTCGCCCAACGCACGGGATGTCGACGATATATCCCCCACGCCGGCGCGCTCGCGACGGTTGCCGCCACGCACCCGCTCGCGAACACCGTCAACATCGCCCGATACGACCCGGCGTAATACCCGTACGCGAATCCGGCGCACGTGAACGCCGTCATGACGACCTGCGCGACGCGCTCTGCGAGCCGCTGGCCGGCGTAATCCATCGCCAGTACGGTCGACTCGTTCGACGGGCGCGTAGTGACGTCAACGTCACTCGCGCGCACGGCGATTGAGGCAACCGCGCGACGCGGCG
>Ga0182095_1578368_pt1 | contig 10605 bp, 12 predicted proteins | sample 041ome_19_FD_127784 | JGI IMG/M metagenome (GOLD analysis project Ga0182095, IMG submission 127784) | Metatranscriptome of coastal salt marsh microbial communities from the Groves Creek Marsh, Georgia, USA - 041412BS metaT (Metagenome... | ecosystem: Environmental > Aquatic > Marine > Intertidal...
CTGATTTGCCGTGGCGCGTGCAACGCCCCGAGCCGGTTGCCAGCGCCGCCTACGCCACGCGCGCCGCGCGCCCCATGAACTCGCGACTCGACTGCAGCCTACTGCACCAAACCTTTGGCGTGCAGCCCATGCCGTGGCAGCGCGGCGTGGACGCGTGGCTGGAGGCAGAATACCCTTTGCCATGACCATCACCCCGCTGAACATCCCCGACGTGCTGTTGTTTTCGCCCAAAGTGTGGCGCGACGCACGGGGTTTCTTTTTTGAAAGTTTTCGTCAAGACACCTTTGCGCAAGCCACCGGCCACGCGCAACCCTTGGTGCAAGACAACCACTCGCGGTCGCAGCGCGGGGTATTGCGCGGCTTGCACTACCAAATGCCGCCGCACGCCCAAGGCAAGCTGGTGCGCGTGGTGGAGGGTGAAATTTTTGATGTGGCGGTGGACCTGCGCCCAAGCCATGCCACCTTTGGCCAATGGGTGGGGCAACACTTGAGCGCGGACAACGCCTTGCAGCTTTGGATCCCGCCGGGTTTTGCGCATGGCTTTGTCACGTTGAGTGACCATGCCCAGGTGCTGTACAAAACCACCACCTATTACGCACCGCAAGCCGAGTGCTGTATTCGTTGGGACGACCCCACCATCAACATTCAATGGCCCAAGGGCATCACGCCCCAAGTGTCGGCCAAAGACGAAGCCGGCTTGGCCTGGGAAGCGGCCCCGAAGTTTTAGCGCATCAGCGCAGCAACCAAGGCAACAGCACCGCACCAAGCAGCACCTGCAAGCCCAGTGCAAGGCCGGCGTAGGCGCCAGCATCGGCATTGAGTTGGGTGGCGCGCGCCGCCCCTATGCCGTGCGCAGCGGTGCCAATGGCAAAGCCCCGAATCATCCAATCGCGGTCACTGGTGCGCAGCCTCAGCCAAGCAAACCAATAGGTGGCGCTCAAGCCGCCCACCATACCGGTGATCACCGCGGCCAGTGCGGCCAACGCCGGTACCCCGCCAATTTGCTCAGCCACACCCATGGCCACCGGTGCTGTCATGCTTTTGGGAATCAACGACCGCACCACGTCGGATGGCAGCTCCAGCCATTGCGCCAACAGCCCCGCGCTGGCGGCCGCCACCGCGCCACCCACCAAGGCCGCCGCGCCAAACGCCAAACCGTGCTGACGTAACGCGGCGCGGCGTGTCCACAGCGGCCAAGCCATGGCCACCACAGCAGGGCCAAGCAAAAAGTGAATGAATTGCGCACCCGAGAAGTAGGTGGGGTAGGCCACATCGGTGGCCAGCAACAACCCGCTAAGCACCAACACCGACCACAACACGGGGTTGGCCCAAGGCGCCAGCGCAACGCGTTGATACACCGCGCTGGCCAGTACGTAAACGGTGAGAGTAGCCGTTAAACCAAACAGCGGTGTGCTTGAGAGGTACACCCAAAGCTCCACGAAATCATTCATGCGACTTGGTCTCGGGGTGGGCGGGCAACAGCGCGCGCAGCGTCAGGGCGGTGGCAAGCAGCCCGAGCCAAGTCGAGAGCACCAGCACCAGCAGCATGCGCCAGCCGTGGTTTTGCAGCAGCGACATGTACGACACCACACCCACGCCGACCGGCACGAACAACAGCGACAAATGGCTGAGCAAAAACATGGCCACCTCGGCCACACGTGTCTGTACCCATGGCCAGCGCAGCGCGAGCAACAACAACGCCATGCCCACCACCGGACCGGGTAGGGGCAGCGCAAACAGGCGCGCCAATCCCTCGCCCAAGGCCTGCATCAGCAACAGCACACTGAGGCCTTGCAAGGGCTGCATGGAAGGCTAAAAGCGCTCGAGTTCAGGGTGCGGCAAGGCACCGCCACGCACCAACAGCTTGCCGGCCTCGGCGCAGCGTTGCAGCGTGGGAATCACTTTGCCAGGGTTGAGCAGCCCAGGCGGATCAAAGGCGGCTTTAATGGCAAACATTTGATCGTTTTCTTCGGTGGTGAATTGCGCGCACATGCTGCTAATTTTTTCAATCCCCACGCCGTGTTCGCCGGTTACTGTGCCGCCCATGGCGACAGAGGTTTCCAAAATGTCGGCACCAAAAGCCTCGGCGCGATGCAGCTCGTCGGGGTTGTTGGCATCAAACAAAATGAGCGGATGCAAGTTGCCATCACCGGCGTGAAACACATTCACGCATCGCAGGCCGTGGGTTTGTTCCATGCCGGCAATGGCTTGCAGCATGTCACCCAGGCGTTTGCGCGGAATGGTGGAGTCCATGCACATGTAATCGGGGCTGATGCGGCCGCTGGCGGGAAAGGCATTTTTGCGCCCGCTCCAAAAACGCAAACGTTCAGCCTCGCTTTGACTTACGGTGATGGCACTGGCGCCGCTGGCGCGCAGCACCTCGGTCATGCGGGTGATTTCTTCTTCAACCTCTTCCGGCGTGCCATCGCTTTCGCACAACAAAATAGCCGCCGCTTCAAGGTCGTAGCCGGCGTGAACAAAGTCTTCCACCGCTGCCGTCATGGGCTTGTCCATCATTTCAAGCCCGGCGGGAATAATGCCCGCCGCAATCACCTCGGCCACGGCCTCGCCGGCTTGGCGCACGTCGGTAAAACTGGCCATGATGCAGCGCGCCAGCTGGGGTTTGGGGATTAATTTCACCGTGACTTCGGTGGTAATGGCCAGCATGCCTTCGCTGCCCACCACCAAACTCATCAGCTCGTAGCCCGGGGCGTCGGGGGCCAGGCTGCCCAGGGTAATGGCCTCGCCCTCAACGGTGTAGCCTCGCACCTGCAGCACGTTGTGCAAGGTAAGCCCGTACTTTAGACAGTGCACGCCGCCCGAGTTTTCGGCCACGTTGCCGCCTATGGTGCAGGCGATTTGGCTGCTGGGGTCGGGCGCGTAATACAGGCCGTGCGGGGCCGCCGCCTCAGAGATAGCCAAATTGCGCACACCGCATTGCACCACCGCGGTTTGGCTGTCGGGGTCAACACGCAGCACGCGGTTGAATTTGGCCAAACTCAAGGTAACGCCACGCGCATGCGGCAAGGCCCCGCCCGACAGCCCAGTGCCCGCGCCGCGGGCCACCACCGGAACCTGCAAGGCGTGGCAGGTTTTGAGCACCGCGGCCACTTGCGCCTCGGTCTCGGGCAGTGCCACCACCAGCGGCCGTTGCCGATACGCCGTGAGTCCGTCGCATTCGTAGGGCACGGTGTCCTCGGCATGCCACAGCAGCGCGTGCGGCGGCAGGTGTCGGCCCAAGGCTTGCACCACCGCGGTTTGGCGCTGGGCGTCGGTTTCGGTTGGCAGGCTCGCGTTCATGGGCACAGTTTACGTATTTCAGCGAAACACCACGGTTTTGTGGCCATCCAGCAGCACCCGATGCTCACTGTGCCACTTCACCGCCCGGGCCAGCACCTGGCTTTCGGTGTCGCGCCCCACGGCGGTGAGCGCCTCGGCGTCATGACTGTGGTCTACGCGCGCCACGTCTTGCTCGATGATGGGGCCTTCGTCCAAATCGGGGGTAACGTAGTGCGCGGTCGCGCCAATTAACTTCACGCCTCGGTCAAACGCTTGGTGGTAGGGCTTGGCCCCTTTAAAGCTTGGCAAAAAGCTGTGGTGAATATTGATCGCTCGCCCAGCCAGCCGCTGGCAAACCTCACCCGAGAGAATTTGCATGTACCGCGCCAACACCACCAACTGGGCACCGCAGTCTTGCAAAATCGCCAGCTGCGTGGCTTCCGCTTGAGCCTTGGTGGCGGCCGATACCGGCACATGATGAAACGGCACACCGTAACTTTGTGCCAGGTCGGCAAAGTCGTTGTGGTTGCTGATGATGGCGCGCACGTCAATTGGCAGCAGTTTGCTGCGCCAGCGAAACAACAAATCGTTTAGGCAGTGGCCTTGTTGGCTCACCAGTATGGCCGTGGGCATGGCGGCATTGGCGTTGTGCAGCGCGGCGCGCATGCCGTGTGTTTGGGCAAAAGCCTGCCACGCCGGTTGCAATTGCGCCAGCGGCTCGGGGCTGGTAAAGCGCACCCGCATAAAAAACAATCCGGTGCCTGGGTCACTGAACTGGGCCGCTTCTTCGATGTTGCCTTGACGGGCCAGCAAAAACCCGGTTACCGCGTGTACCAAGCCAAGTTGGTCGGCACACGATAGGGTGATGATGTGGTGATGAACGGTCATGGGCGGTATTGTCGCGTGTTCGCGCACCCCGGGTCTGCACAAAACCGCTCGGCGGTGCCACAATGCGGCATCACGGTGGCGCCTCAACCATAGACGCGCTGCAGGCACTTTGCGGAGGAAAATTGCATGGCCTATACCGACTTTTCAATGGATCATCAGTGGCTGCCGTTTACTTCGAACCGCCACTTTCACAAACATCCGCGGGTGTTTGTGGCGGCCAAAGACATGCACTTCACGACCCATGATGGTCGCCAAGTGCTCGACGGTATCTCAAGCCTGTGGTGCGTAGGCGCCGGGCATGGGCGTCAACCGATTGTCGACGCGGTGTCGCGCCAGCTGCAGACGCTGGATTACGCCACGGCGTTTCAGGTAAGCAACGATCAGGCCTTTGCTGCAGCGGACCGTATCGCGGCCTTGGCGCCAGGCGATTTGAATAAAGTGTTGTTTTGCAACTCGGGCTCAGAGGCTGCCGATACCTCACTAAAACTCGCGCTGGCCTATCACCGCGCGCGTGGCGAGGGGCACCGCACGGTGTTTATTGGGCGTGAGCGCGGCTACCACGGCGTTGGCTTTGGCGGCATGAGCGTGGGCGGCATTGGCAGCAACCGCAAGGCGTTTGGTGCGCAAATGCTGCCACGGGTGGACCACCTGCGCTTTATTCACGATCCCAAAGCCCATGCCTATTTGCACCACGAGCTGCCGGTGTGGCAAGACGATCCGCTGGCCGAGCTGGAGCAGCGCATCTTGCCGCTGCACGACCCATCGAATGTGGCGGCGATTATTGTGGAGCCGGTGGCGGGCAGCGCGGGTTGGTATTTGCCGCCCCAAGGCTATTTGCAAAAGCTGCGGGACATTTGCGACAAGCACGGCATTTTGTTGATTTTTGACGAGGTGATTACCGGCTTTGGGCGGCTGGGCGTGCCATTTGGCGCCGATTTCTTTGGTGTTCAGCCAGATATGCTGAACTTTGCCAAGGGCGTGACCAACGCGGTGGTGCCCATGGGCGGCGTGATCGCCCGCGACGCCATTTACGACACCATGATGCAAGGCCCCGAGCACGTGGCCGAGTTTTTTCATGGCTACACCTACTCGGGCCACCCGGTGGCGGCCGCTGCGGCGGTGGCAACCTTGCAGCTGTACCAAGACGAGGGCTTGTTTGCCCGTGCCGGTGAAATGGGCAAGCAGCTCGGCGCGGCGGTGCACGCCACCATGCGCGATTTACCGGGTGTGGTGGGTATTCGGTCGTTGGGCTTGGCCGCGGCGGTTGAGCTTGAGCCAGGCAGCGCCGGCAAACGCGCCTACGACATCTTTTTGGATTGTTTTGGCAAAGGGGTGTTGGTGCGCAGCGCGGGCGATGTGCTGGTGTTGGCACCGCCCTTTATTGTTCAAGACAGCCAGATCGACCAAATGGTTTCCACCTTGGCCGAGTCAATCAAGCAAGTCAACTAGGTTGTGCGCGGCTGGGCATGCCTTGGCGCTTGAGCTCGGCGCAATAGTCTTTGGGTGGGATGGCCGGCGCCGTCCACACCGCGTCAAAATGTGCTGTGGGGGTTGACTCTGCCGCCATCAGCACGCTGTAGGCGCTGGTTTGTGGTGGCAGGTGCAGCGGCACGCCCCGTGTTTTATCGGCATGGGCGCTGCCCGTTAACAAAACCGTGACTTGGCCTGGCCGTTCATACGCCGCCAACACCCGCGCCATGCTTTGATCGCGCGCCACTTGAACCCGCGTCATGGGGTCGAGCTGGCTGGCTGGCAACAGCCCGCAGTGCCCGTCGTCCACCGCTTGGCGCTGCTGCTGCCAAACCGCAGGGCTTACGCTTTGGTCGATGGCGCGGTTTTGCATGCTGGCGCCGATGGCCGAGCGCGGCAGGTTGGCACCCACCACCACCACGCCGGCACGTACCGCTTGTTGAATGGCCGGGGCGTAAGGCGACCATGGCCAACCCGCTTGCGACCAACGCAGCGCTTGCTGAATGGCTTGGTCGCTGGCGTCGGCTGGCAAACCTTGGGTACTGGTGCCCGCCGGCGCCATTTCGAGTGCAAGCGCGGCGAGTTGGCCGCGCGCAACCAAATGCTCAACCGCTTGGTGTTGCAAACGCTGGTGGTGGGGGTTGTCGTGCTGTTCCCCCAGCAGCAACACCCCCTGCGAGGGCAGTGAGCCCATGGTGGGCTGGGGGGTGGCGCAGGCTGCCAGCAGCCAAGCCGCCAGGGCGAGCAGCCCCAGCCGAGTCAGCTGCCTGGGCATCAGTGCAGCACGAGTGGGTTTTGTGCCAGCGAGGCGTAGCGGTCCAAAGTGTCTTCCACCTCTTCTTCGGTGGGGTGGTTGGCCTGCCAGGCCTGCAGGTGTTGCTGGAACAGCTCGGCCCAAGAGCCGTCTAGGTAAACCTCTTTGCCGTGCCGTTTGTCAACGATTTCAAAACCCAGCCGGGGCAGGCTGTCGCGCTGCGCCGTGGCTTCGTCTTCGTTGGGAAGCACGTGTAGCACCGAAAACGATTCTGAGTCGTACAACATGATCATGCGAACTGCTCCAATTCAGGTGGTGCTCAACCAGTTGGGGCCAATATAGCGGGTTTTCAAGCACCCAGCGCGGGCAAAGGGGTATAGCCCGTCAGCCGTTGGTCAACACGCTCGTTTGCCCCGTGTTGCAGCAGCACACGCACCGGCAGGCCGTGCAAGCCAGGCGCAAGCCAAAGCGTGGCTTGGGTATCGCCCTCGCGCCGTGGGCGGCGACGCATGGGCTGGGTTGGCCAGGCGCCGCTGGGGGTCTCTTGGGTGCTGGGGGCAAGTGCTGCGAAGGTCCAAAGACTTTGACCCGCGGCGTTGCTAACGTAACCCTGCCAAGGCGCGCCGGGCTGCTGCTCGAGCGCGCGTGCCATAGCGAAATAAAGGCTGATCTCGTCTTGCATGCCGGGGTGCAACGGCGCTTGCCCGCCGTGGCTGTAAACAACACGCGCCGCCGCTGCGTCAAAACGCGCCTCGCTGCCTTGGCCTTTGCTGTCGGTGAACTGGCGCGGCTCGAGCATGCTTGCCCCAAGGGTGCCTTGGCTGGTTTGCTCACGGCTTAGCCACAACACCTTGACCCGTAGGCTGGCCACGTAACGCCCGCCGCCGTGCTGCCAACGCAGGCTGCCGGTGGCGCGGTAAGGCACGGTGCCGCTCTGCCCTTCAATGTCGTATGTCAGCGCCATGGAGGGTGGCCAGCCTGAGCTGCCCCAGCCCAAGCGCGGCCAGGTGAGTGCGGCCGCACCCAGCACGCCTAGGGCTTGCCGACGGGTCGGTGGGGTTTCTGCTGCCATGCTTAATGCCCAGGCGCCGCCGCGCGGGCTTGGGGCGCACGGTGGCCTATATCTTGGCTTAAGGCCGCGCACGCGGCCTTGACTTGCTGCGCCAGCTCGCCATTGGGGTTGGCGTTGAAGCGGGCACTTTGCCCCAGCGTAACCACCCCCAGCGCCAAATGGCCTTGAGAGTCAAACACCGGGCCGCATAGCCCGCTCACTCCCGGTATCAGGTTGCCTTGAACGCTGGCAATACCCGCTTGCCGGGTTTGCTGAATCACCGCTTCAAGGTTGGTGGCGCGAGCCTCTGGTTGGGCCACCGCATCGGCTTGTTGCTCGGTTTGCAGCAGCGCTTGTTGGGTGCTGGCGTTGCGGTCGCTGGGGGGCATAAAACTTAAAAAACACCGCCCTGTGGCCGAGTGTTGCAGCGGCATGACATCGCCCAGGCGAAGCGCCACGTGCACGCCATTGGGCGCCGCGGCCCAATGCACGATGGTTGGCCCATGGTTACCCCACACCGCCAAGGCCACGGTATGCCCCCACCGGGCAAGCCAAGACGGAATGCGTTGCCGAGCCAGTTGCACCGCGTCCACTTGCGACAACGCCGCCAAACCCAAACGCAAGGCCACTGGGCCCAGCGCATAGCGGCTTTGAGGGTCTTGCGCCACCATGCCCAGCCGCTGAAAACTCACCAGGTACCGGTGCGCCTTGGCCGCGCTCATGTTGGCCGCGCGCGCCAAGTCGCGCAGCATCAGCGGCCCGGTGGCCGCCGCCATGGCCGTGATCAGTCCGTAGCCCACCTCCACCGACTGAATGCCGTTGCGTGCTACCGTAGAATGATCTGTTTTCTGCATGGTGCAACGAATTTTACCAAGCGTAATTCAATCGCGCCTGCCAACAGGTGAGGTCAAACATGAAATTGGCAACGTATAAAGACGGCTCGCGGGATGGGCAATTGGTGGTGGTGTCGCGCGATTTAAGCACGGCCCACTACGCCACCGGCATGGCTGGCACGTTGCAGCAGGCGTTGGACGACTGGAATTTTGTGGCGCCTCAGCTCGAGGATTTGTCCGCCACCCTGAATCACGGCCGAGCCCGTCACGCCTTTGCTTTTGACCCCAAACAGTGCGCCGCGCCCCTGCCGCGGGCCTATCAATGGGCCGATGGCTCGGCATACATCAACCATGTGGAGCTGGTGAGGCGGTCACGCGAGAGCGCTGTGCCCGAGAGTTTTTATCACGACCCCTTGATGTACCAAGGCGGCAGCGACGATTTTTTGGGCCCTTGTGATCCCATTGTGTGCCGCACCGAAGACCACGGCATCGACTTTGAGGCCGAGGTGGCGGTGGTCACCGGCGATGTACCCATGGCCAGCACACCCGAGCAAGCGCTTGAGGGGATAAGGCTGTTGATGCTGGCCAACGACGTGTCGCTGCGCCGCCTGATTCCCGACGAACTGGCCAAGGGTTTTGGCTTTTTCCAAGGCAAGCCCGCCACAGCCTTCAGCCCAGTGGCGGTGACCCCAGACGAATTGGGTGACGCATGGCACGATGGCCGTGTGCACTTGGTGATGCAAAGCACGTGGAACGGTCGCAAAGTGGGCATGTGCGAAGCCGGCCCTGAGATGACGTTTCACTTTGGCCAACTGATTGCGCACATTTGCAAAACGCGCAACGTGCGTGCCGGGAGCATCGTGGGCAGTGGCACGGTGAGCAACAAGGATTGGGCCAATGGGTACAGCTGCATTGCCGAGCGACGCGCCATTGAGACCATTGAAGACGGCAAGGCCAGCACCGACTTCATGAAATTTGGCGACACCATACGCATTGAAATGAAAGGGCTTGACGGCCACAGCGTGTTTGGCGCCATTGACCAAACCGTGGCGCCCCTGCAGCCCAGCGAGTAACCCCACGCGCCGCGCCAGATAGCCATTGCGCGCACGATTTCAGCCATACTAGGAGCCGCTATGGATTACAGCGCCTATCAAACGCTTCGTATTGCCTACACCGGTGCCGATGGCGCGGTGCTGGATGTGCAAATGCGTGCCGACGTGGCCGGAGGCAACGGCAAGTTGCCCACCGCCGGGCACGTGGGCCACCGCGAATTAAGCGAAATTTGGCGTGATGCGCAGCGTGACCCGCAGGTGCGCGCGGTGTTGTTACGCGGCGATGGCATGGGTTTTTCGGGCGGTGGCGACCTCACCCTGGTGCAAGACATGGCGCAAGACTTCGCCGTGCGATCGCAGGTGTGGCAAGAGGCGCGCGACTTGGTGTACAACCTGATCAACTGCGACAAGCCGGTGGTAAGCGCCATCCACGGCCCTGCTGTGGGCGCGGGCTTGGTGGCCGGGCTGCTGGCTGACATTTCGGTGGCGGCGCAAAGCGCACGCATTGTGGACGGCCATACGCGGCTCGGCGTGGCCGCTGGCGACCACGCGGCTATTGTTTGGCCGCTGCTGTGCGGCATGGCCAAAGCCAAGTACCACCTGCTGCTGTGCGAACCGGTGGATGGGCGCGAGGCCGAACGCATTGGTTTGGTGTCGTTGGCGGTGCCCGATGAAGAACTGCTGCCCAAGGCGCGCGAGTTGGCTGATCGTTTGGCACAAGGCAGCGCCACCGCGGTGCGTTGGACCAAATACGCGTTGAACAATTGGCTGCGCATGGCCGGGCCAACTTTTGACGCCAGTTTGGCGCTGGAGTTCATGGGGTTTGCCGGCCCCGATGTGCATGAGGGCGTGGCCTCGTTGCGCGCCCGGCGCGCGCCGGATTTTCATGTCCCCAACTCGGCAAATAAGGATTCGTGATGACCGACCCCCAATCCTCGAATGGTCCCAGTGGGTTTGCACCAAGCTGGGATTTTTTTCAAAACCTCATGCAGCAAGCGGCACAAAGTTGGCAGCAAGCCGCCCCAGCCGGTGCCGCCGGTGTGCCAGGCATGAGCAGCTGGCTAACCCCGACCATGGACGTGCAAGAGCTGGACAAGCGTATCCGTGACCTACGCACCGTGCAGTTTTGGTTGGAGCAAAACGCCAAGATGCTGGGCACCAGCATTCAAACCCTTGAAGTTCAAAAAATGACCTTGGCCACGCTGCAAAGCATGCAGCCAGCGGCCGATGCCTCCAGCGCTCCCGGCGCCGCTGGCAAGGCCACGCGCAAGCCGCGAC
>Ga0182095_1607169_pt1 | contig 10580 bp, 6 predicted proteins | sample 041ome_19_FD_127784 | JGI IMG/M metagenome (GOLD analysis project Ga0182095, IMG submission 127784) | Metatranscriptome of coastal salt marsh microbial communities from the Groves Creek Marsh, Georgia, USA - 041412BS metaT (Metagenome... | ecosystem: Environmental > Aquatic > Marine > Intertidal...
GTTGAGCTTGCCTCCGGTTGGCCTCGCGGGGGCGACGCTATCGCGCGAAATCGATTCATAACAACGGCATGGATATGTGTTGGATCACGCGTTGAACGTGAGTTCACGTGGGTTGTTTTTTCGTATTTTTTTTTGTTTTTCTGTTTGGCGAACAATTTTGCCTTTTTTTAACACTCGCATTCCCCCAAAAAGGCGGATTGTGTTTGGACAAAAGTACTCACCAGGCAACCGCGCGCAACAAACGCGACATGAGCAGTCGTTTCGCGGTCGACGGACAAAAGGCGGAAGATCGAGACGAAGAGTTACATGCCGACATCGAAAGGAACGCGGGAAAAAAAAGTGGAAGCGAGACGAGACCGAGAAGCGCGAGCAACGGTTCGACGGGTATTTGGATATTCATCCTCGGCGTGTTGTTGGGATGCGCGTTGGTGTACGTTGGATCGGCGTCGAAGAAGAGCGTCGCGGTCGTGCCGAAGCACTTGAAAAACGTTCATCAAAGATTTCGTGCCTCGAGAGAAGCGTGGAGGAATTGGGAAGAAGAAGGTGTGGTGGACGCGCTATCGATCGCGCCGCAAGGAGTGGAAGCAGAAACTTTACAGAGAGAAGAAAAAATCAACTCCAACGGCATGGATGGAGTAGAGTTCCCGAAGATTGTTTGGCAAGGGTGGAGAAATGCAGACACGTCTAAGTTTGACAACTATCGCGTGAAAATGATCGAGGACAATAAGGAGTGGCAGTTTAATTTGGTCACGAACGAGGAACAGGAGAAGTTTTTACGCGAGACGGACGACGAGATTGTGCAATTGGCGTATAAGTCGTTCAAATTGTTGAATCCGAGGAATGGCGCGGGAAGAGCGGATGTTTGGCGGTACGCTGTGTTGTATTATCACGGGGGCATGTATTTAGATATCGACTCGAGCTGTCCAGATTTTAATCGACTTGTGAGTATAGCGAATGAACACAACGCGAACGTTTTGTTAACGAGAGAGGGTAACCCGAGTAAATACATCGCTAATAGAAAAGCGACCGTCATGTGGGGGTTTCTTTCAAAACCGAAACATCCTTTGTTTAAGAACGTGATTAAAATGGTCTGGGACAACATGAGTTTTGATCAACCGCGGGAGGAGATTATAGCACGAGGACATCAAATGAAGGAGTTTACTATACAATTTACAGGGACTATTGCGTTTTCCCGAGCGGTGGATATGACGAGAATCATGGGACAAGGAGACGATATATATATGCACGGGATTGATTTTGAAGGCGCATGCCACTGGAAAGCGCCCGGGTTGCAGAATTATTATGAACCAGGAGAAAGTTACGAATCTTTGGACAATCAGTTTTATAGATCTAAATTACCAGATGATGTATGATGTAGTAAGTAAATGGTAGTACTATACTACCTACAGTACGCAGACAAACATGCAAACGGGCTAAAAAAGTACAAGGGCTAATTACGCTCCATAAAAAATCATTCCACGTCAACGGCACTAAATATTCCTCCACCCTCCGACGAGGGACTTTTCGAAAACGGGCTACTATTTTCCTTCTCTTCTTCGGTTGCAGATTCGGCATTATCATTGATCTCTTCCTCGGCTTCTTTCAACAAAAAATCTACGAACAAATCTGCCACGGGAACTTCTGCGTTCTCCCCAGTGGCACCGACAACCCTCAATCCAACCCCAGATATCGCTCCAAAAGCTTTTCCGACGCCTTTGGCAATTCCTAACGGTGCTCTAGCTACTTTAGATATCACTCCAGTAGCTCTTCTTGCGCCTAAAATGATCGCTTCTCGCTGCGAAGATTCCATGTCTAATAGTCTCGACATCAACTCGAGTACCTCTTCAGAAAAGTTGCGTTCAAAATACGTCACCAAAAGTTTCGTAATGACCGACTTGTCGATGAATACTTCGTTCTCACCATCTTCACCACCAGCAGATGCTGAAGATAACCGCGCGATTTTCTTTATCGCTTGCGTTAAAGCGACCCTCAACTTTGTCGATTGCGCGGTTGCCTCGGCGCACTTTCGCGAAGCGTCTTTAAACTTTTCCTCGGTAAGCGCCCGTTTTTGTTCCAACTCTTCCATCTCCTTCGTTTTCTTCTCTAAAAGCTCCATGGTCTCTCTCAACTTACCGCTGGTTTCTCTCAACTTCTGCCTCGCCTCTTTCGCTTCGTTCGTCCTCCCGTCCATCTGCTCCTGATCGGCGTAAAAACTTCCCAAAGCTCGATTTAAATTTTCAACCTCTTTCATCTTCCTTTGCAATCCGTCTTCTTTCTCCATCAGTTGCATCGTTAGCCGCTCCACCTCTTTCTCGAACTTCTCTTCCACTCTTTTCTTCTCTTCTTCTACCCGCTCTTCGATCGACATCTCGTCTCTATCCTCTGCCTCTTCCACGTCCAACAAATGTTCTCGCAAGCGCTTCAACTCTCTCTCTTTCGTTTCGAGAGCCTCGCGACACTCGTTGAGTTGCGATTGAAACCGATTTTTAATATTCTCGCAGTCCGAGAGTTTTTGCGACAAACGCGTCGAATCTTCACCGCGAGCTCTCTCCGCGAGCTCTTTTTGGCGTTGGAATTCTTTCGCGCGCTTTTCTAACAGGAGTATTTGTTTTCGTTGTTCCTCTTCTTTGTTTGTGCTTGTGTTCGTAGCATTTGCACTCGACGTTGTTGCAAAAGAAGAAGACATTCTCTCCATCTCCTCCCTCAATCGAGCGTTCTCCTCCGATAACGAACCAATGGCTTGTTTCAACATCATCCGCTCTTCTTCGTGTCTTTGTTGTTGTTGTTGTTGTTGTTGTTGTTCTCCGTCATTATCGCGTCCAACACCACTTCTTTGTTTCTTCTCTTTTTCTAATTTCAGTCTCGCTCTCAGTTGCGCGATGCTGCTGCTTCTACCGCTCGTCGTCGCGTTCCCATCGCCTCCTCCTCGAACATTTTGTCGCTCGTCGTCGTCGTCGTCGTCGTCGGACGAAGAGGAGAGGTCGAGCGGCATGTGTGTGTGTGTGCGTCTTCTTCTCTAACTGCGCGTAGAACAAATGAAGTTTTTCTCTCGTTTCTCTCTCCTTTGCTTTTTGAAATTGAGCAATTCGAGAAATTTCCAGATAAGAGGGCACGCAGACGACGAAGAAGAACAATGGTCGCTCCTCCCGCTTCGGCGGTTCCTCCTCCTCCGTCCGAGAGAGAAAAAGAAATCGGCGGCGTTACCTCTCACAGATTTACGCCGAAGAATTTCATCGCGGCCGCGTTGTTAGCGTGCGTAACCTCCGCGCACGGTCTGCTCACGACTGCCTCGTTACGGGGAAAAGAAAAATATAGTTACAACGTAGCGACGGTGCCGTTGTTGGCGGAAGCGTTGAAGTTATCGATAAGTTTTGTTTTGTTGAGGAGGGAGATGAGTTTGAATAGAGGAGGAGAGAAGGGGGTGATGATGACGACGCACGTGAGAACGGTTTTGTTGTATCCGATACCGAGTTTGATTTTCTTGTTGCACCAAGCGGTGTCGTTTCCAGCTTTAGTTTTGTTGGACCCGACGACGTTTCTAGTTTTAGGAAACTTGAAGATTGTCATCACTGGGGTTTTGACCAGGATGTTCTTGAAGAATAGCACTGGATGGACGTATAAGAAATGGATTGGATTGATATTGGTCACGATTGGAGCGTGCACGACGCAAATCGGCAAGAGCGAAAAGACGGGCGGGAAGTGGATGATGTTTCAAAGGTTCAGCGCGTTTGGGTACTTTTTAGGAATTGGAGACGCGTGTTTGAGCGCATTTGGAGGGGTATACGTAGAGTACGTGTTTAAAAAACACGTGAATGATTCAATTCATTGGCAAAATCTGCAGATGTATGCGTTCGGGTTGTTGTTTAATAGCGCGAGATTGACGTATTTGGATTATAGGAAGTTTGGTGGATGGGACGACAGCAACGACGATTTTAGCGGCGATGACGCCGTTTACGCTTGGCCCATGACTGTGTTTTCGGGACATTCCTTCATATCGATGTGCGTGGTTGCTAATCTAGCTTTTGGCGGGTTGTTGGTCTCGCACATTATAAAAAACGTAGACGCCATCGCGAAAGTGTTTGCCACCGCGTGTGCAATGTTCCTCACGCCGACGCTGTCGTTCATTTTGTTCGCGCACGTACCGAATCCAGCCATGTTTGGTGGGGTTTTAATTGCTAGTTATGGCATGTTGACGTATTACGACGTGCTTCCAGTTCAAAAAAGCAGCGGGGGGGTGAGTAGTAGTAGTAATGATAGTCTTCAGAGTAATGAACGTGTTAGTATTAGCGGTAGTGGTTTTGAAAGCTACAACAACAAGAATAGATCCGGGGTGACCGCGACGACGCCGAGAAGTCGTCGCGGCCCAGTGTTGTGATAATGTTGTAATCAGATACCCATATTAATCTGTTAGGTGTATTACAGAGTAAAATTTACATTCGAATAAACAAGGAAATCTAGAATTACAGTAGTACTTTTGCAGTTCGCATGCTGCGCTAAAAGCTAATTCGAATGGTCCCGCTCTCTTCACCTTCGTTTAATTTGGCTTCTTTCGATTTAGCAGCCGCACTCGCGCTCGAGATTGGAGGTCCGGAGACGCTAATCGTCAACTCTGCACCAGACGTTTTCGGAATGACGACGAGCGAAGACACGTCGTCCGCTGTCGTTTTCCTCAACACGTGCACGTTCGTTTTCGTCTCTCGAACAACGACGCCGGATTCGCCGACCAAGTTTGCTCTTCGGTGTTTCGTGACCAAAACGACCGCGCCGAAAAGTTCCCACGCGTCTTTTTCCTCGCCGTCTCGCTTCGATATTCCATCCACGTGTTCGTCCATCGTCGTCGTTTTCTTCCTAGCCTTTTTCTCCTTCCTCCTCTCCTCCAACTCCTTCGCGGCGTATTCTCTCCACAATTTCCTCACTCTCTTCAAAGACTCCCACGTCAACGCGCCCGTCGTCGCTTCTTTCCCTCCAAGAGCAAGACCACTGACATCCCCGCGGCGGCCTACTTTCGCTCTCACCATCTTTTTCCATCCTCTCCTAGAATATTCCTCTCTCTCGGCGTTCGCGAATCGCATCCTTCGCTCCTCCTTTCGATGCAAATCGCCCTCTTTGTCCTCTCGAAACCTATTCGCGTTGCTCTCGTTACCGGCGGCGGCGCTCAAACCACCACCCGCTCCTTTTCTACTCGTCGTCGATTCCAGCATGAGCGTTTTCCTCTCCGGAAGTTTCGCTCGCATCACGTCTTCCACGCGTCCGATGTCTCTCTTGTTTCGTTCCAACAAGTCTCGAACGACGTCTAAAGCTTCTTCCATCTCGTGCCTCTCTCTCTCGTTCTTGTCGCGACCAAAATTTCTTCTCTTCTCGCTCTTCTCGTTCTCAAACGCGTACCTCGTCTTCCCTCTCGATTTCCCCTCCGTTGTTTCCTCCTCTTCGTCGTCGACGACGAGCGGGCGCGAAGAGTACACCCACCGCTCGCTCGCGGATTCTTCTCCAATCGTCGTCGTCGTCGTCGCGGGGAACGCCTCCTCCAATTTGCGCTTGGTAATTTTTGCCGGCGCGTGCTCTCCGTCGTCTTTCCTGGTCTTTTGTTGTTGAACGTTCTTCGTCGACGACGACAACAATCGCGAGTCCAACTTTGCGATTCGGGACAGTTTGTTCGCGCTCATTCTTTGTCGTTTTCTTCGTTCAGAAGAGGCTGCCCGGGAGCTGGCCCGGGAGCTTTCTGGGGAATCACCTCTCTCTCTCTCTCTCTCTCTCTTTTTCGCATGTGTGTTCTGCTCTAAAACGGCTTAATTTTTTGTATCTAATTTCAGATCAGAGTATATTTCTACACAAAAACACGCAGCGCTACTACTACTACTACTACTACTACCGCGCGCGATGACGACGACGAGCGCGTTTACTTCTTCTTCTCCTCTTCCTCTTCCTCCTCGCGATCTCTCGGCGAAGACGCGAGGAGGTTTCACCGCGACGATCAGAGCGATGGTGGTGAGACGCAAGAAGAACAAAAGACGAGATCACGAGCAGACGAGGCGAGACGTTTTGAGAACGAGCAGATCTCCTTGTTCTTTTTCTTCTTCTTCTTCTCGGGAGAACAGATACGAGAACCGCGAAGGGAAAGAGACGGAGAGAGAGCATATGTCGATAACTCCGTTTCCGGGTTCGCGAGGTGGTGGATTTTCGAATAAGATTTTTGAGATTGAACTTCCAGCGAGAGATATCGGGATCGAGTTTCGAGAGGTGAAAGGTGCTCCGTTTGCCGCGATGGTCTCTAAAGTTGCGAGAACGTCGAGGGCGTTCGGTAAAGTTGAAGAAGGCGACGTTTTGACGCGAGTGACAGCGACGCAAATTCACGAGAAAGTGCCCGAAACGCAAGCGACGACGATTTTCGATCCCTGGAAATACAAGTCCGGGTGGTTTGAGTGTAAAGACGAGTCGTTCGACGACGTTCTCGCGGCGATTCGTTCAACCGCGGTGGTATCAGCCGGGTACGTGCACAAGCTGGTGACATTTGAATTTCTTCGAACGGTAGAAATCAACAACGACGACGACGACGAAGAAGAAGAAGAAGAAGGTGCTGCGGCGTCGAAGGCGGAAGGAGAGGCCAGGATGGGAAAAGTGACAACTTCGCGCGCCGCCGACGCGACAACCACAGCCACCACCCACGAAAAAGAAAAAAAAACCTACCTTGAAACGCTCTCGCAAAGAGGTAAACTCGAAGCCGACCGCGAAGCGAAGCGCGCGGACTTTCCCAGAGAAAAAATCGAAGGCGGGTACGCCGAGGACGAAGATTCCGAGAAGCTCTTCCGAGAAGACCCGCGCCCGTGGGACGATTAAAAAAGTGCGCAGCTCTGTCACACACGCACGGACACACACACAGAGAGAGAGAGAGAAAGAGACACACAGACACTATTAGAACGCGTATATTTTTTTTCAAAAATCTCCCCCGCGCTCTCACAGCGCGACGCTCGTAAAAGCGCGTGCCTAGAATATACTTCATCTTGACCTTTTTCGCATCAGCAGTTTACGAAATTATTCCTTTTTTACGGTTGCGCGAGTGGAATAATCTTCAAAAATCTTGGCACGCGAAAGAAGAGGAAAAGACCGGTAGCTCTCTCTCTCTCTCTCTCTCTCTTTTTCTTCGCATGTTGCCGTCGTTTTCATCCTTCTCGGGTTCTAAAATGGACGCCAGTGGCGGCGGGGGTTTTGGCGAGGAGGAGGCGAAGAGCAAGGGAAAGTCGTCGTCTGCGTCGTCGTCCTCCGCGAATTCCACGACGACGTTAGATACGAATGTGAAAAAAATGGAACATTTTTCTCTGAAAGAAGAAGAAGAGAAGAAGATGGAGGACGCTTTCGAAGATAGAAGCGAGGAGAAAAGTAAAAGCTTTCGAATGTATTCGGATATTTCGGAGGAGGAGGACGAGGAGGCGAATTTACCGCCTCTGAGTTCGGAGACGGACCCGTTGGTAGTCTTGAAGCGAATTTCGTTTGGGTGGCAGTTTGCTCTGGTGGACTTTGCGTTGTTTAAGAGAGTCGGCGGCGGGAGATATTCGGCGGTGTATCACGCGAAATATAAGAGGTTAGGGATGGATATGGCGCTTAAGAGATACGTGAGGGAGCGATTGCAGCCGCACTCGATGGAGCAAATCGCGAGGGAGATTGCGATTCACTCACAGATGCAACACGCGAGCATCGCGCCTTTTTACGGAGCGTTTTTGGACGAACACACGGGGGATATCTATTTGATTCACGAGTTTGCGCACAGAGGCGATGTTTTTAACGCGCTGAACGCAACGACGTTCGGAAGGTTTTCGGAAACGAGGGCGGCCAGAGAAGTTATCAAACCACTGGTGAATGCGGTGGTGTATTTGCATCAAAGAGGCGTTGTGCATCGTGACATTAAACCGGAAAATATTCTCGTCGCCGAAGCTGGATCCACGATGGTGATGAATGGCGGTGGCGGGCACGGCAGAGAAACGACGATGGCAAACAACCGAGCGTACGCGAGATACACGGCGAAACTGACTGATTTTGGTTTCGCGTGCGATTTGAACGTGCACAAACCGTTGGCGAGGTTAGGCACGACGGATTACATGGCGCCCGAAGTAGTCGCGTGCAATCGCGAGAGACGCGAAGAGTTGCAACAGAGGAACGAGAGTGGATACGGCGCGGCGGTAGATAATTGGGCTATTGGTGTTTTAACGTACGAATTGTTGGTTGGTATTCCTCCTTTTGCAGGACCGAACAGCCCGAACAGAGAAGACACGTACGAGAGGATTTTGAAAGGTGCGTACTCAAAGATTCCGAGTTTCGTGAGCGACAAGGCGAAGGATTTCATCACCAGGTGTTTGGAAGTGGATCCTGAGAAAAGAGCCACGGCTGAAGAATTATTAGAGCACGAGTGGTTGGTTTCGAGGACGATGGTGAGACACAGTGGTGTTCCGACATCGCCGACACCGACCGACGGAAAGACGACGACGACGACTGCAAAATCAACGACGAAAGCGCAGGACGATGCAGAAGAAGAACATGAAACTGCCACCCTTTCGCGGAAGACCATTCCGAGTGAAAGTAAAAAAGAAGCAACGAACAACGTCGATAATGCTACGTCAGATGGTGATAAGAACAGCGGCGAGGTTTTTGAGATTCTCAAAGAACAAATTAAAGTTGCCAATGAAATCAACAAGAATGCCGTTGCGCCGACGACGAACGAGATCGAGGAAATCGTCGAAGAGAGTGCAAAAAATGTTACCGAGAAGAAAAAGGACAGCGTTGGAAGTGAAGAGGAGCCGTGGAGCTCCTCGGACGAATCGCTGGAAAACGAAGAAAACTACGTTCGCGAGTTGGCCTCAATTGCCGCCGGTCGGTCGGCTTCAATCGCAATTGCGGGCATTTCGGGAAGCGGGCACCACAGCGGCGGGGGAGGTTTGTACTCGACGCACGTCCCTACCAGCCAACTGTCGTTGATGAAAGAGAAAACCGCCGCAGCGGCGCCTATTTCGCCTTTGAAACAACCAATAAAAGCGCCGCTCCCACCTTCTTCGCCTACTGACGCAGCGAAGAAGAGTTCGGACAATGCCGTAGAAGGCTTGGGATTTGGCGCGCAGAAAATCGATTTAGCCGGCCTCGCCGCTTTACGCGCACGCTACGCCGGAGAAGAATACGAAAGCAATACCAGCACCCCCGCGCGGTCTTCATACGAAGAACAAAAACAGATCGCAAGAAAAACGAAAGGGGACATTCATTCTTCGCCCTCCATCTCAATGTTCGGCAAACTCATGCAAAGATCGCAATCCGCGATTATGACGAAATCGTCCAGTCACCCGGAAGCGACGAATGGTGGTAGCTCTCTATCTCCTCGAAAGAAAAAATCAACGACTACATCGCTCGAAAAGAGCGCGAATAATGACGGTGGCGTCCAACGTTCCTCGCAGTCTTTCTTGCAACGCATGAGAGGCTCGTTCTTCTCCTCTAGACGGATGCGAAATTTAACCGTCGCAGATGGCCAAAGCGAGTTCGACGACCGAAACATCAAGACTTAGTGACACCCACGCATATATATGTATATATATTTAGCAGTTAAAAAACAACAGAAGATAAAGAAGAGTATAGCGTGAACGCACATTAGAAGGTACGTAGGTGCGATAGAGTAGAGCATATAGAAAAGTAGATGCAATAGAAAACTTGTACAAGTACGCATTCTTTCCGTCTCGGACTCGGCTTAACCGCGCGTCGCGAGATACCCAGGATTCACGTCGTACCGTATGGGAACAAAACCACTACCGTATCGAACGAACTGTTTCTGTTCGTACCCTCGCGGATTGACGTATCCTCCGCAATATAAAGAGCAACCTCGCTCGATGCCTTCGTATACGTACGCCGTAAAAGTGCACCACCTAGACAAACAAAAAAAATACACGGATAAGGTATCGATGTCATCCAAAACAAAACAGAGAGAGAGACAACATCCGCGAAAGAACAAAAAAGGCAGCGCACCGTCGACAAGGAATCTCCAAACACGTGTTGCACTGTTCGCGCCACTCGAAAGAGGGAACGTATTGGCACGCATCGAGACATTTAGACTCGGAGGAGGAAGGAAAGACGACGATGGCACCGACGATGAAAAGAATCTTGAGAAAAAATTTCTCCATTTTATTGTTTCGCGCAAAAAAAAAATGAAGCGCGCAGTCGTTTCTAACTCACCCCAACCACCGGCGAAAAGAAAAGAAAAGGAACGCCGCGAAAGAAGAGGAGGAGGAAGAAGAAGCGTCGCGCTGTCACTCGGAGGAAGTTTCGCCGCCGCCGTCTTCGCGGGGCGCGGTAGTTCTTCTTCTCGTTCGTGGTATTCTTTCGCGAAGGGAGTTGGGGAAAGAAAGTTCGTTACGAATGGATATTCGATACGCATCCCGGAGGAAAAGTACGCGTACGAAGAGACCGAGGGAGTGGCGACGAGCACGCTACGAGTGAGAGACGAGCGAGGGAGAGAGGTTTTGAGCGTGAGGAGAGAACGCACGGGAACGATGGGGAACTACGGGTTACGGTCGATGTTTCCAGACGTGGATGCGTTTGGCGAGACGATGAAA
>Ga0182095_1292164_pt1 | contig 10552 bp, 10 predicted proteins | sample 041ome_19_FD_127784 | JGI IMG/M metagenome (GOLD analysis project Ga0182095, IMG submission 127784) | Metatranscriptome of coastal salt marsh microbial communities from the Groves Creek Marsh, Georgia, USA - 041412BS metaT (Metagenome... | ecosystem: Environmental > Aquatic > Marine > Intertidal...
CCGCACCCGATTTCGATGACAGGTTGCGATTGCCATGTTTTGCGACCGTCACACCAGCGCCCGCAACCACAAAGGCGGTCGCGGTCGAGATATTCAGCGTGCCAACACCGTCACCGCCGGTGCCAACGATATCCATGGCATCCGCCGGTGCTGTGACGGGCACGCATTTGGCACGCATCACCGCCGCGGCGGCGGCATATTCGGCCACCGATTCCCCGCGGGCGCGCATTGCCATCAACAATCCGCCCATTTGCGCAGGTGTGGCATCGCCATTGAACAAAAGTTCAAACGCATGCTGTGCTTGTGCGCGGCTGAGCGGCCCTTCGGAGGCCGCAAAAATAATCGGTTTCATCGCGTCGCTCATGCGGGGACCTTCATCATATTTACAAAGTTCTGCAACAGGGCGTGGCCATGTTCTGATGCAATGGATTCGGGGTGAAACTGAACCCCTTGGATGGGCAATTCACTATGCTGAAGCCCCATAATTGTGCCATCTGCAAGCGTTGCTGTGACCTCCAAACAATCGGGGAGGGTGGTGCGATCTACCACCAAGGAATGATACCGGGTGGCTTGGAACGGATTAGGTAATCCTGCAAAGACACCTTTGCCATCGTGGTGCATTGTGCCCATTTTTCCATGAACGATTTCGTGGCACCGAATGACATCGCCACCAAAGGCCTGGCCAATTGTTTGATGTCCTAAACACACGCCCAACAAAGGGGTTTTCGTTTCGGCGGCGGCGGCTGTTAATGCCAAACAGATACCCGCTTGATCTGGTGTCGCGGGGCCAGGTGACAACAAAATCCCCGATGGGTTCATTGCCATCGCCTCTTGGACGTCAAGGGCGTCATTCCGTTTGACCACGACATCTACGCCTAATTCACCGACATAATGAACAAGGTTATAAGTAAAGCTGTCGTAATTATCGATAAGCAAGAGCATGTTAACTTTTTCCCGTGAAATGCAAACGGGGGCTAGCCCCGCATGCCTTGGTCGCGTTATACATGTTCAGGGATTGCGCCCACCGTCAAGGGCAGCGAGTGTAATTCGCACAAGAAAATTAACAAGATCCAAGAGGAAATAGGGTGGCACGCGGATTCTTTGGTGGATTTATTCGGGGAACACTCCTGGGCGTTGGAGGCTTGGGACTGTTCTCAATTTATAATGGGTGGGAACCGCCAACGCGCGTTCCAGAAAGCACGATCTTGGATGTTCCCGCGGGATCGCAGTTTAATCAATCTCGGCAAGACAATGCTGTTATCGCACCTGCGCCTATCGAAAGCCCGACTTTTCCGGCTCTGCCTTCGGTGACCCCACCATCTGTTGAGGCGCCCGATCAACCGCAGGATTTGGCGCAGGACCTGCCATCGTTGCCGGTCGCAAATGATGCTGCGCCGGCTGCACCTGCAAGCGAAACGGCGAATATCACGCCTGATGTCGGCCTACCACAGCCCGAAATGGGCATCGTGCCGCCCACACTTCCAAATTCAGATCTTCGGCCGACAGCGCCGCGGATCGAGCAAAATGACCTCGTCCAAGATGGTCCAGTCCAACCGCAGCTGCAGGATGATCAATCAATCCCATCCACGCCGCCGATAGATGCAGGCGTCATTGACATTCCCCAAGATCCGGCACCTGCGCCAAGCGTTTTTGAAACACAGACCCCAAAGACATTTGAAAACGGGGCGTCCGCGAACACCTTGCCGATGGGACAAAGTTTGCACCTGACGCAAGCCTTGCCCCAAGACGAAGAGGTCGCCGTCGATGTGCCAACACCGCTTGGGCGCGCAATCGACCTTTTCGCCACCCAAAATGTCGACACCTTTGGTAAGCCGATGTTATCTTTTGTGGTCATCTTGGACGGGCGTACGCGGCTTGATCCTGCAATGATCGAAGCGCTTACCTTTCCAATTAGTTTTGCGATTGATCCATCCAGCCCCTTTGCCGGTGACGATATGGAAACCCTACGTGCCCTTGGCCAAGAGGTTTTAGCGCTTGCCGAAGTTCCAAGTGAGGCAAGTGCACAGGATGCTGAAATCACGCTTGCGTCTGTGCTGAACCAGATCCCAAGTGCCGTCGCCGTCTTAGAGCTGCGCGAGGGTGGCTTGCAAACCAGTCGTGACAGCAATGCACAGGTGCCTGAAATTCTGGCACGCAGCGGGCATGGCTTGCTGGTGTATGAAAAGGGATTGACCGCAATCCTGCGCGAGGCCGAAAAACGCGGTTTGCCTGCATCAAGTATCTACAAAGATTTGGATGGACAGGGGCAAAATGATCGCACGATCCGGCGGTTCCTGGATGGTGCGGTTATGCGGGCCTCAAGTGGTGATCAAGGTGGTGCGGTGGTTGTTGCACGTCTTAAACCTGACACGATTTCATCTTTGCTAATGTGGGGCTTCCAAGATCGCGTGACGCGTGTGGCAATTGTTCCTGTGTCCCAGCTATTAAAGGAGATTGGCGACAGATAAACGCCTAACGCGCGCTACAGTTTCGCCAGAGCGGTGTGTTGATTGCCGCGCTTTGGGCTGCGTTTAAGCGCTTGCAGGGCATGATGATCAACGAGGACATTGTTCATATCACCACCGCCTTTAACCGTGAACTTGGGTTATTAGTTTCCGACGCCCGCGACATGGCAACACATAATGATTGGCTGTTCAAACAATGTGGCACTGAAATCGTGGCTTTTACACGTGTGAAAAAGCGTTTGTGTTGTTTGAATGGGACAAATGGGTTTTGTCGCGTATGGCGATCCTTGCAGCCATGAGCGGCCCAAACCTCACACAACAAAAGCGCGAGGCACTAGACGAAGATGCCGTGCTTTATCGCGTAAGGTAAAGTCGGACCCTTTTGTTTAACTGTTGCCGGTGCCTGAAAATAATCCTGCATCGGCCGCAGCGCGGCGAATGGCGTTTGATTTGTGGACGCATTCCATATATTCGGATTGTGGATCGCTGTCGGCGACGATGCCTGCGCCGGCTTGGATATACAGTTTTTCGTCCTTAAGGATCGCGGTACGCAGAGCAATACACATGTCCATGTCTCCGCCTGCGCTAAAATAGCCGACGCCACCTGCATAGACACCACGCTTTTCGGGTTCGATTTCGTCGATGATTTTCATCGCGCGAACTTTTGGCGCACCTGATACGGTACCTGCGGGCATACCTGCAAAAAATGCCGAAAGCGCATCTTGGTCATCGGCCAATTCACCAATCACGTTTGAGACGATGTGCATCACGTGGCTATAGCGTTCGACGATGAATTCTTCGGTCGGTTTCACAGTGCCAATTTTGGACACACGGCCCGCATCATTGCGGCCCAGATCCAATAACATAAGGTGTTCGGCCAATTCTTTTTGATCGGCCAAAAGATCCAGTTCCAATGCCTTGTCTTGTTCAGGCGTCGCGCCACGCGGGCGGGTACCGGCGATGGGGCGCACAGTGACCTGCTTGCCAAACACACGGACCAAGATTTCGGGGCTGGCGCCGATCACCTGAAACGTGCCAAAATTGAAATAGAACATGAACGGCGATGGGTTCGTGCGCCGCAGTGACCTATACAGCGAAAAGGGCGGTAGTTTGAATTCTTGTGTCCAGCGCTGTGATAGAACGACCTGAAAAATATCACCTGCGGCGATGTAATCTTTGGCCTTTGCCACCGCGTCCAAAAAACCTTGGTGGGTAAAGTTTGATGTCGGCTCTGGCACCTCATTCGCGGCGCCCAGATCGCGCGGGTCGGTTACTGGGCGTTCCAGATCACGCACAGCGTCCATCACCCGTTCCGCCGCCTGTGCATAGGCAGCGCGCGCAGAGATGGCCGCATCATACCAAACGGGCGCCACCAAAATTACTTCACCTTTAGCACCGTCTAGAACCGCAACGACAGAGGGGCGCACAAACAACGCATCGGGCAATCCAATAGGATCAGGATTTAAGTTTGGCAAATATTCGACATGACGAATGGTGTCATACCCCAAATACCCGAACACACCCGCTGCGGCCTGTGGCAAATCATGCGGAAGGTTGATGTGACTTTCGGCCAGCAAATCGCGGAACGCTTCAAGCGGTTTTTTGTCGATTGTAATGAACGCTTCGTCATCAAAACGTGCCATACGGTTGATCGACACGTGATTGCCTTCGGTTTTCCAGATCAAATCTGGTTTAATCCCAATAATGGAATAACGACCGCGAATTTCTCCGCCCGTGACAGATTCCAGAATAAAGCTGTTTTTACGTGCGCCCGCCAATTTCATCATGATCGACACCGGCGTGTCCAGATCTGCCGCAAGGCGGGTATAAATCACCTGATTTTCGCCAGCATCATAAACTGTCGCAAAATCGGAAAATTCGGGAGTGATTGACATTTAATCGCCTATTGGAAATTTGCGTGAACTGAGTTGATCGCCTGCTGGTTCAACGAAATACCAGCTGATTGCTGAATTTGCGTCGCAAAGACATTGAACAGGTCGTCGGCCAAGCTTGCGCCAAATTGTTGTTCGATATTTGCCCGCAGTGCTTTTGTATCGTCGCTGTCACGGTCACCTTTGTTGATGGCGTCCAGTTGAACGATCACGGCATTGTCATTTTGCATCAAAACGGTTTTGTCCCCAACAGATTGCTCGAAAGCGGCGGCAAGAATCTCTGCGGTTGCCACAGCACCAACATCGGTACGTTTCAGATCGCGCAGCGATGTTGATGATCCTGCAACGGCACCGCTTGCAATTGCATCATTTGCAAAAGCCTCTAGCGCGGCGCGCGTTTGTGCAGTACGCCAATCCGCAGATACTTGATCCATCACTTCGTCCAATGGCATCGGGGCAGGTGGTTCAATACCGTCCAAGCGCACGGAAAAAATACCGCCATCGTTTAGGGGCTCAACGGTTGGAAAATCACCGTCTTGTACGGCCGACGCAACGGCGCGGAAATTAGGATAGCCTGCAACCTCGGCATCTGTGCCGTCATGATACATCACGACATCGACACGCATTCCGAATTCTTTTTCAAGATCTTCCAAGGTGGCACCCGCCGCCATTGCATCGTCAATTTCGGTTGATTTGGCATCAATCATGCGGCGCGCGGATTCTGTGGCCAATTCATCGAATAATTGATCGCGTGCCTCATCAAATGTGACAACATCGGCCACAAGAATTCCGTTCACCCGAAACAAAGCTGGGCCCAGATCGGTGTCAAACGGGCCGACGACTTGATCTAGATTAGCTGCAAAAACACCTGCACTTGCCTCACCCAATTCGGACATTGTAACATCGCCGATGTCGATGTCAGCCAGCGCAAGACCACGATCGGCAACAACAGTTTCGAAATCGGTTGTGCCGGCGTTGATCTCGGCAAGCTTGGCGCGGGCTTGATCGGCATCCAAAAAGACAAGACGTTCGACAAGACGACGCTCTGGTTGGTTGAATTCGTCGCGGCGTGCATCATAGGCGGCGCGCAATGCATCGTCGGGAAGGTCGACCTGGTCCAAAACCATATCAGGCGTCAAAATCGCATAGGTGATTTGCTTGCGCTCTGGCAAAGTATAGGTTGCAATATTGTCTTTGTAATAGGTCTCAAGCACGGCAGGGTCGGGATCTGCGATTGTTTGCGTCAGATCGTCTGCGGTGAGCGTCGTCAAAGTTATGTTCCGCGTTTCAGTTAGGTAATCTAGTACAGTATCGATGGCGGTGGAGGGCATCGTATTGCCGGCAATGATCGCAGCTTGCAAAATTGTGCGCGCAGATTCGGTTCGTATGCTTTCTTCGAATTCATTTTCACTATAGCCTGCGTTTTTTAATGAAAACCGATAGTTTTCGCGACTAAACTGCCCATCTGGTCCCTTGAACGCTTGGATATTGTTTAGATCTTTTGCGACGGCTGCATCATCAACCGAAAGGGCGATCCCCTCGGCCTCTGAATCTAGCGCTGTTTCGATCACAACCCGCGACAGGACGCGATTTGTGATGCCAAAAGCTTGGGCTTGCTGCATGCTCAGCTGTTGGCCAAATTGGGCTTCGGTCGCACGCAATTCGTTTTGCAAGGCGCGCGCATAGGTGGTGACCGGAATATCGCGATCCCCAACGGCGCCGATCGATTGCACTGATCCGCCCAAATTTGCCGCACCAAAGCCCGCGAGGCCTAGAAACAAAAAGCCAAGTAAGATCCACGAAAAGATGCGTGTCATCGGTTTGCTGTTCGACGCCATTGCCCGTCCCCCAATTAAATTTGCACAATGTTTATGCGCCCTTGGCCTCAGGGGCAAGGCGCAAGGTGGCTTGAATTAACCGATCAACCAAAATTTCTATGGTTTTTTCATCAATATTTGCAAAAGCAAGGCGCAAATGATTTTCGGCTGTGGACATTTCAGCTGGTGCGAAAAACGTACCTGGCAAACCAAGCACCGATTGGTCTTGTAAAATCGCAGGGGCCGCCTTGGAACCAAGATGCGTCATTGGGTGTTCGACATAGGCAAAATAGGCACCAACGCCCATCAGCCGCCATCCATGATCAGACAAAGGGGCAAATGCATCACGCATCACCTTTGCTTTGGACAGGGTCGCGCGACGTTCGGATGCCACCCAATCTTGCAAATGTTCTAATCCCCAAAGTGCCGCTTTTTGCCCCAATTGTGCGGGGCAAATCGTAACTGTGTCCAAGAATTTTTCTATATGTTTGATCTGGGCAGGCGATGCGATCACCGCCCCAACACGGTGTCCGGTAAGGCGATAAGCCTTGGAAAAGGAATAGAGCGTTATCAGGGTATAGCCCCAGCTATCATCCTGCATCAGATCATGTGGTGCGCCGTCCGCGGAATGGAAATCCTTATAGGTTTCGTCGACGATCAAGGCGATTCCACGCGATTGGCACAAGTTATAAAAGGCGCGCAGCAACGTGGCTGGGTATTCAACGCCACAGGGATTGTTAGGGCTGACCAGTATGATCGCCTTGGTTCGTGGTCCAATCATCAGCGCGGCACGTTCAGGATCAGGAAGCAAGGCTTTGTCACAAATTAACGCTTGGGTTTTTACACCTGCCATGCGCAGCCACATGTCATGATTGAAATACCATGGTGCTGGCAAGATCACATCGTCACCATCTACGCAAAGTGTCGCGATTGCGGCGCAAAATGCTTGGTTGCAACCTGATGTAATCGCTACATTTTCCATCGAGGTTTCACAGGCAAAGCTGCGGTTCCAATGCTGGGCCAATGCATTGCGCAAATCCGCATTGCCCAAGATTGGCCCATACAAATGCGCATCATCGTGTGACAGAACCATGTCGGCCATAGCCTGCCGCATCGCCATTGGGGGCGGTGCGGTGGGCGCGGCTTGGCTGACGTCAATAAAGGGGCGATCTTGCGAAAAAGACAGGCCGCGCAACCATTGTCGCGCGGCCATTATTGGCGGGGCAGACACCGTCGATGTGATGCCGCCGATGGTCATGGATCAATCCTTGCCGCGATAGGGTTCGACGTATTGTAACGCCATGTCCCACGGGAAAAATATCCAGGTGTCTTGTGATACCGATGTGATATAGGTGTCGGCTTGTTTTTCACCTTCGGGTTTTGCGTATACGCAGGCAAAATGCGCCTTTGGATAAATCGAACGCACCAACTCCAATGTTTTGCCGCTATCAACCAAATCGTCGATGATCAAAATGCCTTCGCCATCGCCCATCATTTCGGCATTCGGGGATTTCAAAACTTTTGCTTCGCGGCGTTCATCTGCGGCGCCGCCCGAAGAGTGATAGGATTTGACACTGATTGTATCCACGGTACGAATATCCAATTCACGCGCAATAATCATCGCAGGCGCCATACCGCCGCGGGTGATCGCGACCACCGCACGCCACGCACCATCATCTGGTCCGCGCCCATCCAAACGCGACGCCAAAGCGCGCGCGTCACGGTGAATTTGGTCCCAACTGACATGGAAACCTTTTTCGTGGGGTAAACGTTCTGTCATGCTTCTTTCTTTCCTGTAACCACGTCAATATCTGGGGCGTCGACCGCTTTCATGCCCACCACGTGATATCCTGCGTCTACATGGAGGTTTTCCCCTGTCACGCCGGAACCGAGATCAGACAACAGGTAGAGCGCTGATTTGCCCACATCCTCGATTGTCACATTGCGGCGCAGGGGCGAATTCAATTCGTTCCATTTCATGATGTAGCGGAAATCACCAATGCCCGACGCGGCCAGCGTTTTGATGGGGCCCGCCGAAATCGCATTAACACGGATGTTTTGTTTGCCCAGGTCTTCGGCCAGATATTTCACCGATGCTTCCAACGCTGCCTTTGCAACACCCATCACATTGTAATGCGGCATTACCTGTTCTGCGCCATAGTACGTCATGGTCAAGGCAGAGCCGCCATCAGTCATCAACCGCTCGGCGCGTTTTACAACTGCGGTAAAGGAATAAACCGAAATATCCATCGTCATCATGAAATTGTTGCGGCTTGTGTCTACATAGCGGCCGCGCAATTCATTTTTATCAGAAAACCCAATCGCATGAACGATAAAGTCTAGTTTACCCCAACGTTTTTCGATTTCGTCAAATACAGCGTCAACAGAGTCCATGTCTGTCACATCACATTCGACCAAAAAATCACTGCCCATCTGGGCGGCCAGCGGGGCCACACGTTTCTTTAATGCTTCGCCTTGGTAGGAAAATGCCAATTCCGCACCGGCATCACCGCAGGCTTTGGCAATACCCCATGCGATTGATTTGTCATTCGCCAGACCCATAATCAGTCCGCGCTTTCCTGCCATTAGATTATTTGACATTTATCTGTCTCCGCCCATAAAACTCTGGGCAAGGTTTAAAATATCACGGCGGGTGTAGCAAGCCGCTATCTTACACAAGTTTCCTATTGTTATACCGAGGAGTAGCACACCATGTCAGACCGGACAGGAATTTTTGCAGGTGACGATCCGTTTGTTTTGGCGCAAAGCTGGATTTCGGCCGCCGAGGAGGGCGAGCTGAACGATCCAAACGCAATTGCGTTGTCAACTGTTGATGCAACAGGTTTGCCAAATGTGCGTATGGTTTTGTTAAAAGATATCGAAGCGGATGCGTTTGTCTTTTACACCAATTACGGAAGCGTTAAATCCCAAGAACTTGAATCTGCTGGCAAGGCTGCGTTTGTTTGGCATTCCAAAGCGTTACGCCGTCAAATTCGTGTGCGTGGACACGTCGAAAAAGAACAGGGTCCGCAGGCGGATGATTATTATGCGTCCCGGTCAATGAAAAGCAGAATCGGCGCTTGGGCATCGCAGCAGTCAAAACCCTTGTCTTCGCGAACCTCCCTGATGGCGGATGTCGCCAAGCTTGGGGCTAAATATGGTCTCAATCCGCCGCGTCCCGAGTTTTGGGGCGGCTGGCGCATCCGGCCTGTGGAAATTGAATTCTGGGCTGATGGCGATTTTCGATTACACGACCGCTTTCGTTGGACACGATCATCACCAGATGCAAATTGGATATCACAAAGATTGTATCCGTGATAAACTTTATTTGTTTTGGTTGATTGATTTCATGTAACGTGAACTTAAAGTGCCGTGTCAAAAGGATAAAAATTGGTTGCATAAACTTTCGTTATATAGCATCAACTTTCGTAAGGGATGAAATCTAACGCGGTGAATTAAGTGATACAACAATCGTTAAAAGAAATATCAGGGGTGGTGAAATGGTTTGATCCGGCCAAAGGGTTTGGATTTATAATGTCGGATGACACGCAAGCAGACATTCTTTTGCATGCAAATGTGTTGCGAAATTATGGGCAGAGTTCGGTCGCGGATGGGGCAAGAATTAGGTTCTTTGCACAAGAAACAGTGCGGGGAATGCAAGCCACCAGTGTGGTTCAAATTGTTCCACCAGAGAGTCAGATTGCAGCATTAAGCGATTTTGAGGATGTTGATCCCGAAATTTTAGCGCAGCTGCCCTTTAACCCCGCACGGGTCAAATGGTTTGACAAGGGTAAAGGGTTCGGTTTCGCCAATGTCTGGGGGGAAAACGACGATATCTTTGTACATATCGCAGTCTTGCCTCGGTCTGGCTTAGCTGATCTAAATGCGGGCGAGGCCATCACGTTACGCGTAATCGATGGCAAGCGTGGTAAAATGGCGGCCGAAGTATGTTATTGGGAAAGCGTGTTAAAAGACTAAGTGTTGCGTTATTGATCTATGTGGCCACGGGACCATTGGTCCATGCGGCCTGCACGATTGATCGCGTTTCCCTTAAAAGTGGCGCGTCCGAGGTAGGGTTCACCGTTGAGGTGGCGCAGAGCGACCAAGAACGCGCGGTTGGTTTGATGAATCGTAAAAGCATGCCGAAATCAAGCGGCATGCTTTTTGTTTTTCCATCCTCTGGTCCTGTCAGTTTTTGGATGAGAAATACCTATATCCCACTTGATATGATTTTTCTCGATGATCGCGGGATCGTTAAAAAAGTCCACGAGGCCGCCGTTCCGTTAAATGAAACGCCAATCTATGGCGGAAATGACATAAAACTTGTGCTTGAAATCAACGCAGGATTAGCAAAACGGTACCGCATTTCAACGGGATC
>Ga0182095_1419658_pt1 | contig 10547 bp, 6 predicted proteins | sample 041ome_19_FD_127784 | JGI IMG/M metagenome (GOLD analysis project Ga0182095, IMG submission 127784) | Metatranscriptome of coastal salt marsh microbial communities from the Groves Creek Marsh, Georgia, USA - 041412BS metaT (Metagenome... | ecosystem: Environmental > Aquatic > Marine > Intertidal...
CGTTCGCTTTCCTGGAGTTTTCGTTGAAGTTGCTCGAACGCGTTCGCGTGCGTTTGGAGTACCGCGACGGTCGCGCGATATTTCAGTTCTAACGACGACGACGTCTTCTTTTGTCCGTTGTTCTTCGTCGTTTCCTCCTTTTCCTCCTCGTTCGGGGTGTTCGCGGTGTTCGAATGCGTATTCGTCACTTCTCGCAAAAACGACTTCTTCTTCTTTGACGAAGACGACGGCGAGAAGTGCAACCCCAAATCATCTCGTCGTGCGAATCTCCTCCTTGAATTCGTCGTCGTCGTCATCCTTTTCCTCCTCCGCAACGCGACGAGCAAACGAGACCAACTTTTGACGGAAATTTGAAAATTCGTGAGAGAGAAAAGGACACCTAATATTAGGGTTGGAAACCCTAAGCAATAGAAGCGGAACACACGCAACCACGCTTTTCCCGCACATCTTAAAGCAGAGAGAAACGCAAGGAATGCTTTCGGCTGAATTCCACGGTTTATGCCAGGAAACGTCGTCGGACCACCCGGGTCCTCGATGCGGGCACACGTTAACCGCGTTACAGTGGGACGGCGTGCACAGATTGGTCGCGTTTGGAGGCGCGACGGCGTTGGAAAATGCACATTCAAATGCGACGACGACAACGGACAAAAACGCGAACGCGAATGCGAATGCGAATGCGAATAACAGCAGCAGTAGTTCTTCGGGGGTACGTTTAGCCGGAGCGACGAACGACGTGCACGTGTTCGACGTGAAGTCTGGGACGTGGCAAAAATTGCGCCCGAGCGGGGATCCTCCGAGTCCGAGAGCCGCGCACGCGTCCGCCAACGTCGGGGGCATGTTGGTCGTCCACGGAGGCATAGGTCCGAGCGGGTTGAGCGGACCGGATTTACACGTCCTCGATTTGGCGAATTATCACGCCGCGAATAACAACAACAAGAACGAGAACGAGAACGCGACAAATAATTCCTCGTCGAAACCTGCGAAAGAGCTGAAGTGGCAGCGCGTGGTTGTGTCCGGGGAAGGACCGGTGCCGAGGTACGCGCACTCGCTGGCGTTTGTCGCCGGACGATATTTGGTGTGCTGTTGCGGCAACGACGGGTCGAAGTGTTTGGACGACGGGTGGGTTTTGGATACCGCGGCGAAACCGTACGCGTGGAAACGTTTAGAGGCGACTGGTGATGTGCCGAGTCCGAGGATGTACGCGAGCGCGTGCGCCAGGAGCGATGGTTTGTTGCTGCTCACGGGAGGGAGGAACGCGAAAGGCGAAGCGGTGGCGGACGCGAGGGGATTGGCGAGACACAGAGACGGGACGTGGGAGTGGGCAGCCGCGCCTGGGCAAGCACCTTGCGCGAGGTATCAACACGCGAGCGCGTTCGTAGAGGCGAGGTTACACGTGATTGGCGGGACGAATGGGGGTGGGACAACCGTGCCCGAGGATTGCGCGGTGGCGGCGTTGGATACGAGCGCGAGCGGAAGAGCCGGGTGGCGGAAGATTACGAACGGTGGTGGGGAAGAATTCGACGCTTTGAAAGATGCGAAGAGATGCAGACACGCGACGGCCGCGGTTGGTCCGCTATTAATTACCTACGGTGGGTTGCGTGGCGGCGAATTGTTAGGCGACGTCATCATCGCGGAGGAACCGCCGGAGCTTTCTGGAAAGAGCCGAGAAAGCGACGCGGACTCCATCGGTGGCATTAGCAGTCCAGGTAGCCCGGGAAGTTCGAACGGTAGCGGTACGAGCACTCGAGCGAGAGAGTTACGATTACACATCGACCACAGAAGTCCGAGTTGGGCGAGATGGCTCGCGGATGTTAAATTGAGCCGAGAAGTTGCCGGTCCGAATGCGAGCCCGTTCGCGGGGCTGAACAACAATCAACCGTCTCACCACATGATGAACGGTTCGGACGAAGAAGACGAGGAAGAATACATGCGAAATAGAGGTGGCGTCTTGCGCGTCGGTGGTCGAACGTTATCGAGCGAAGATTTGAGAGATTTGGCCGCGAAAGAGAACGCGAAAGATGTCGTCACCGCGTTTGGGTCTCCCGCGGAAGTCGCCGGAGGGTTTCGAAACCGAGTGAGTCGTGAGAGCGACAACGACGGCAACACGGACTCGCCGGGTTCCCCGGATCAAGTGATGAACGAAACCGCGCAGCTTCGATTAGCGACGAATGCAACCGCGGAAGCCGCAGCGGCTATGGAATTAGTTTCTCAAAGACGATTACAATCTCTCGCGGCGGATAGTTCGGACCAAGACTCGCCGACGGATTCGCGAGACTCCAAAGGAAGTCTTCGAACGCCGCAAAATAGACGCATGACGCCAGGATCGAATCCGCGATTGAGAGACTCGAGCGTTCGCTTGCACCACCGCGCGGTGGTAGTTGCAGCCATGGGGGATAGCGGTGGACCTTTTTCCAGTTCAGGTAACGGAGGATCGGGAGGATACAACAGTAGCTTTGGTAATAACAACGACGCGAGTGGCGGGATGGACTCTGCCGGCGGATCCAATTCCAAGCGATTGGGGAGCTTAGTAAGACAATTAAGCATAGACCAGTTTGAAAACGAAGCGAGACGGATAGGCACACCAGAGTTTGGCAACGGCGGCGGCACGAACTCGCCGGGCTACGCCAACGGCGGCACGCCGCAACGGTTCGCCCGGGAACAACGAGCCTCGAATTTAGGCCACGTGCCGGCGCACAAAACCGTCTTGTCTGCGTTGTTAAACCCAACCTCGTGGGAAGCGCCACCGAACAGGGCATTTTTCATGAACGCGGCGCAAATTGACGAGCTTTGCGACGCCGCCGAAGCGGTTTTCAAAAGCGAAAACACGGTGTTGCGCATCAACGCGCCGGTGAAAATTTTTGGAGATTTGCACGGTCAATTTTACGATCTCATGCGTTTATTTGCCGAATACGGAAGTCCGTCCACGGCGGGCGATATCGCTTACATCGATTACTTGTTCCTTGGCGATTACGTCGATCGAGGGGCGCACTCGTTAGAAACCATCGCGTTGTTGTTGGCGTTGAAAATCGAACACCCAGAAAACGTGCACTTGCTGAGAGGGAACCACGAAGAGGCGGATATCAACGCGTTGTTTGGTTTCCGCATCGAGTGCGTGGAACGGCTCGGTGAGCGCGTCGGCGAACACGCTTGGCGCAGATTCAACGCACTTTTCGAATGGCTCCCGTTAGCGGCGGTCATCGAAGACAAGGTGTGTTGCATGCACGGCGGCATCGGTCGTTCGATTGAAACCATCGAACAAATCGACCAGCTCGAACGCCCGTGTTCTATGGAATCCGGAGGATTAGAACTCATGGATTTGCTCTGGTCGGATCCGACTGAAAACGATTCCGTGGAAGGCTTGCGACCGAACGCGAGAGGTCCCGGCTTAGTGACGTTCGGCCCGGACCGCGTCAAACAGTTTTGCGAAAATAACGGTTTACAAATGATTGTTCGAGCGCACGAGTGCGTCATGGACGGCTTTGAACGCTTCGCGCAAGGCCAACTGTTGACGTTATTTTCCGCGACGAACTACTGCGGGACGGCAAATAACGCGGGTGCAATTTTAGTTTTAGGACGCGATTTAACGCTCTACCCGAAACTCATCCACCCGTTACCGCCGGAAGCGATGGATTCGGCTTCGCCCGGAGAATTCGACCATGCGTTGTGGATGCAAGAAATCAACCGCGAACGCCCGCCGACGCCGCCGAGGAAAAATAGCTTTTTTGGTAACTGATGAGAGATGTTGTTGCGATACATAACATTTTCTCTCATAAGCTTATTCTACTATACAACTACTGCTTTGCTACTACTAAACTCTACTACTAAACTCAAAAGTCTCTTTTTTACCGCCGCCTGGGCGCGGCAAACGGCGCCGCGTATTCTTCCTCTTCCCCGTACAGCGTCTTCGCCATCTCCCTGTATTCCAATTGCACTCGCTCTTGAATCTCTCTCTCCGTGTACGGCACGAAATCTATTCGTAGCGTCTCCACGTGTTTATGTCCTAAATCCTCGAGACACGCCAAGGTCCCCATGCCGTCTGTTCCGTTCATGGTAAACACCATCACGTTCGCGCTTTCTCTCGTTTTGCAAGAGACAAGACTCTCCTTGAAGGCGAGATAGAATCCGTTTAAGTTCACCGATAAGTTTTGTTTCTGTTTCATGGTTTCGAACTGCATTTCGTCGATTTCGCAGTAGTATCGGAAAAACGGATTCGAAGGGATGGAGACGTCGATCGCGAATGCTTTCTCGCTCGAGCAGTCGCCGGAAAACCTTCTCCTTCGCACTCGAAAATCCTCCGTCCAATCGCTTTCCGATTCCATCGAATCCATCATCCCGCGCGAGGTAAACGTAAACGTGGCGTGCACTCTTGACCCTAAATCGTGGATAACTTTTCTCACGCGACGACCCGAACCTTGGTGGTCGTCTTCTTCTTCCGCGACGCCTCGAAGTTCCAGCGGGGCGGAAAGTATCGCCGAATCATCGTCCGTCTTCGTACACGTGTGCTTTCGAAACATGATTTTACTTAATTGTGCAGAAACTGTCGAAAAGAAAATCTCCAAAATTCTTCACTTCGAGAGGAGTGCGCTCAAAGAACAGAGCATCATGAGGCCATCGGCGGCCCGAACGTCGTCGTCGTCGCCCAATAATATTGTTCCTTTGTTAACGGACGACGATTCAGACGACGAGAACAAACGCTTAGACAGGGAGTTGCACAAAGATTTAGTCAACAGTTTAAGAGATACGGTGAGCGCTTGCTTTTATAGGGGGGAATTTCAATTGTACTCTACTCTGACGTGATGCGTAGTCTCGTCGCGCGTGAGCGCTTTGCTTTTCTCTGCGTTTCGCGTTTTTTATCGCGCGCGGGCAGTAAACTGACCGACGATGTTTTTCTTTATCGATGCGTTTTAGGGAGTGTACGACTTTGCGAACGAGTTCGACATCTTGCCCCAGTCCTCCTCTCCCAACGACAACAACAACAAAGGAGGAGAAAGAGGACACGGAGGAGCGGATGTATCGTCACCTTTGAAAGGGATGGTGGTAGAGGGCAATCGGAGCAGCCAAGCGCATCAATATCACAGACGTGGTGGTAATGAAAGCGGTTTCAGTCCTCCGTCTTCGTCGATGATTGACCACGACGCGGGTGGACGACACCGGCCGTTAACCGGTTTAGCTCGGGACGGGTCTCCCGCGACGGTGTTTGGCGGGAAGATGGGCACGAGTCCGCCGATGAGCGCGAGGCGGAACGCGAATAATCTCTCGTCGTTGTCGAAGGGGATGACGAATAATACTAATAGCGGTGGTAGAGGCGACGATCGTCGAGTGCGGCCACCGTTGTTTGCAACAAATACTGTAACAGCGAGTACCAACGACGCTTTGACGAAAGAAAATGACGCAATAATAGGAGCTAAACAACAAGTACAACAAAAAGACCCGTACGATGAGAAAGAAGCGAACGAGGCTCGAGACGCGAGCACGAAGTTATTGGTACAGATTGCGGAGTATTTAGAGAGCACGAAGACGGAGGAGGAAAGAGAGCTCGAGGAAAAGAGAAAGGAAGCAGCCTCTGGGAGGAAAAGAAAGACGCCGGTGAAAAAGAGCGGCGCTGCCGTGAAAAAAGAAGAAGAAGAAAACGACGTCGTTGGAAATAACGCGATGATGATGTCGACGCCGCCGCCATCGTTGTCGAGGAAAGGTTCCAACGCCGCGGCGACGACGACGCCAAACGTGAACGCGACGCCGCAACAAATCAAAGGTGGATTGAAATCTTTCGCCATGAAAGTGTGCGAAAAAGTGAAGGAAAGAGGCACGACCACGTACGATGAAGTTTCCGATGCGCTCGTGGCAGACGTGTTAGCCGAACGAGAAAAGGAAGGAATTCCTTTATCCATAGGTGGCGGATCGAACAGAAAGAAAGTAAATAAGAAGAAGGAAGATGAAGATGAAGAAGAAGAAGAAGAAGAAGAAGAAGGAAACGAGGACGAGGCGATGACGGAAGGCGATGGATTATCGTCGCCAATTAGGAGGAACAAAGTTGAAGTGAAAGTGAAGGTGAAAGACGACGATGATACAAAAGAGGCAACGATAGAAGACGACGGAAAGAAGAAGAAGGCGAATAAAACGCCGCCATCAAAATCGGGAACGACAACCCCGCAGGGAACGAAAGAGAAGAAGAAATCGAAGCGCGCGAATGAAACCGTCGACGAGAAAAATATTCGACGGAGAGTGTACGACGCACTCAACGTGCTCATCGCCATCAACGTTGTTTCGAGAGATAAGAACGGAGAGAAGAAGAAGACAATCACCTGGAACGGGATCGGGGAAGAGTTTGGCGAGGCGTTCTTATACGGCGACCTCGCGGCGCCGCCGAGGGATAAAAACGAAAAACAAGACGATGCAAAACGAGAAAAGGATGTAATAATGAAGAAGAAGAAAGAAGAAGAAGAAGAAGAAGAAGAACAACAACAACAAATGATCATGAAAAAAGAAGAGCTGACGGTTGAAGAGCAAGAAGAGAATGAAACGGAAAACAGAGAAACGCGCGAGCGCATTCGAAAGAAAGCGCTGTATCTCGCGGAATTAACCGAACAATTCGATGCTCTGTTATCGTTAGTCCAACGAAACGAACGGAACGAGATTGAAGCGCAGAAGAAAGTGGCAACGCCGAAAAAAGAATCGTCGACAATGGCAGAGGGCGCGACGACGAAGAAAGGTGGTGCATCTGCGTCGGCGAAGAAAAAGAGCGCTAAAAAAGACAACGTGGAGACAACGACGACAGTCGCGGAAGACGACGACGTTCCATCCGTGCCAGACGGCATCCAGTTGCCATTCATTCTCGTGCAAACCGACCAAAAAGCAACGGTAGAGGTGGAAATTAGTGAAGACCAACGCGTGGTACACTTTGATTTCAACGAGTCGCCGTTTCAAGTCTACGACGGCAACTACGTTCTGAAGCACACCGAAGGCATACAAACGGAAATGGCCAAAATGAAGAAAGAACGCATGCAACGTCTAGGCGTGAAGAAATACGACGAGAGCATATTTCAATCTCCCGAGGAGGAAAAGGAAGAGGAAGAAGAAGAGGCGCCGCAAGCGACGACGCCGAAGAAAGCGAAGAGGACGAAGAAAACACCACCGTAACGAGAGGAGGAAAAATGTATTTGAACTGTCGCCATCTTGGATGCAAAAACGTGTACACAATATAAGAATAATGAAAGCATAGCTATACACACACACAAATGCGCGTTTTATAAACAACCTTGAAAATAAAATCACCACTAACTAAACAATTGACGACTACTCGCGCGTACGCACGCTCATCACGCCGCCCGATCGATGATCTCCTGAATCTTCTTCGCGTCGTACACCTGGAACTTCGGGCTCTTCAAAACCGCAAAATCCACATTTTTTACGTTCACCTTCTCCTCCATGACCGCTTTCAACGTGCTCATCGCCATCGTCTCCGCCTCCTCCAGCGTCAAATCCTCCCTATACTCCTCGTTCAAACTCGTCTGCGCGCCTTCGCTCCCGCTCCCGATGGATTTCGCCCGACACTTCGTCTTCGTTCCGCTCGGATCCACGTGGTACAACGTGTACCCGCCAACGTCGTTTCCTTTATCTTCCTCGTCGAACCCGGCGACTAACAAAGCCACCCCAAACGGTCGACTCATGCTCTTCTCGCCTTCCCCTCCAAAGGACATCGCCAATCGGCACAGCGTCTGGCACAAACTCTCCACCGGCATGGGTTCGTTAAACGTGAAATAATGGTTCTGACTTTCCACTCGTCCGTGTTCCACCATCGTCTTCGCGTCCGCGGTTAACCCGCTCACCGCGCACGCGCAGTGCGAATCAATCTCCATGATTTTGTCCATCGAAGAAGGTTCCATTAAAGGTGAGGTGATTCGTTTCTCCACCGCCAAGACGATCCCGTGTTTCGTCGATATCGCGAGCGCAGTCGAGCCGAGTTTAATCGCCTCGATGGCGTATTCCACTTGGAACAAACGGCCCTCCGGGGAGAACGTGTTCACGCCTCGATCGTATTCCGATCGCGTTTGGAACATTATTTTCTCGTTCTTCTTTCTGCGAATATATTTCCTCCTCCTCCTCTTAAAAGGCTCGTTTTCTTTGGGTCGGTGTCGCGAAAAGTTCGCTCGAGAAAAGTCTGACGACTCAGATCTGGTTTCCAATCGTCCGTTTTCGGGGAAGAAATCGAAGTCGATGTGTCCTCACTTTTATCATCCTCAGACAGACGACGACGACGACGATTCAGAAGACGTTAAAAAATGGGAGGAGGGAGTCCGACGCCGGGAGGAGGATCGTTCGACACGTCGCAAGTGTGGACCTCGTACGGCGGGTGGTTCGCGGACCCGAAACACTGGCGAAGAAACACCGCGATTGGATTTGGCATCGTGTTCGTCGCCTCGGCGTTCGTGTTTAACCAATCGAGGAAGATGGAGAAAAGGCCGCAGTTTCCGCACCACGGGATTCCCAGCCAGATGTGGGCGCCAGAAGGGACGTTTGTTAAGAAGGAGTGATGGCGATGAGATGATTTCGACGAGAGAAAGCGCGACAGGTGTATTTATAGTTTAGAGAGAGAGAGAGAGAGATCACATGCATCACCACCACCCGTGGGGATGATGAAAGAGTAGAGAGAGAGAGAGAAAGAGAAAGGTTTTGGGACCGCGAGAGCTTTGCGACGACGACGCGAAAGAGAGTCGAGAGAGAGTATAGTCGGTTGTATTACGCGATGAATGAGTAAGAATAAGAATATGTACACAGGAGTGCGTTTAATGTTTTTCACATCGTTTACGATGATAAAGCGCGAGCGAGCGTATATAGTAACCGCTTAATCTCTTTTCTTCTTATTCGTTGAGCGCGGCGACGACCATGTTGTTTACGCCGCAGTTACCTTTATCTTTGCATATGCGATAGTAGCCTTCCTCGCCCCAGCCCATGCCCCAGGAGTTTTTTATGACCCAATACGGTTCTTTGTGTAAACGCGCAGGGGCGAAACCTTCTTCGCCGTAGCCGACGATCAACACGCCGTGGTCGAGCGCGTCTTTGTTACAGAGCCACGGACACGCGACGCCGCCGACGTAGGATTGCATCCACGCGGCGTTAATGCCGATGGAGAGTGGGCCGTATTTTACTAAAGCGTGCGCCATGTGCGTTTCGTTTTTACCGACGAAGGTATAGTTGGATATCGTCGCGCCGAGTTTGCCTTCCTTCGCGCGGCACGTATCTTCCTTGTAAGCTTTGTACGGATACGATTTTTCCGTGTCTAATCCGCCGTGCTCGACGATGTATTCCATCGCGTTGGACGGCAAACCACCGTTACAGCCACTATCACACGCGTTCGGTATATCTGGGGCGCACCCAACGTCGCAATCTAACAGCTGTTGCTCCGATAAGGAGACCAGTTTACCGGTTTTGATAAAATTGGCGCCTTCGATCGCTCCGGTGGTTGAAAACGTCCAGCACGAGCCGCACTGACCTTGGTCCTTCACCGGCGTCACCGCGCCTCTCGCTCTCCAATCGTAATATTGCGGTAACTTTTCCAAATCCTCCTCCGATGGCGCTTCCATCTGGTGTTTTCTAAACGCATCTTTTGAAGCAGAAGAAGACGTAGAAGTCGAGAGCAACCCCAAATACTGCTCTCGAAACTCCTCCTCGCTCAAATCGAAAAACTTTGTCACGCCGTGTTTCGCCGAACCGCCGCCTTTGCGATCGTCAATCTCGCGCTCTATCGCTCTTTTCCAATTCTCGTGGAAAATCTCCATGCGTTTCTCGTACTCTTCTTCCGTTTTCCTTTCGTATTCTTTCTTCTTCTCCGGAAATTGCACGGATACGAAGTGACGAAACTTTTCTCGCAACTCCGCTCGCGATTCGATCGCTTTCAAGGACGACGATACTAACGAGGACAACGACGTAAACGACGACGACGACGAATGCCTTCTCGTCTCCTTTTCCTTTTCCTCCTCCTCCAAATCGGTTTCTTTTTTATTCAATTTTCCTCCAAGGCTTTTGAGGACAAACTCTTTCGCTCTCGTCAGGAGGAGAGAAGAAGCACGTAATTGTTGTTGTTGTTGTTGTTGTTGCTGCTGCTGCTGCTGCTGCTGCCCCTCCTCCGAGGCAGTCGTCTGAATCGTCGTTTCCAAAGAAGAACCACCTCCAAAAGAAGCTCTTCTGCGCTCAAACTCTCGTCCGTCCACGAACACTCCCAACGAGACGAAGACAGTTACCACGACGACGTAAAAGATAATAACGGAAGAGAAAGATGACGACGCGCTTTTCATTCTTCTCGTCCTCCTCGTTTTAGAAGACTCCTCCTCGGCCACGACCGCGCGAAACATTTTGAGTCTTCGTAGTACTACCTGTCACGCTCTCTCTCCTCTGCGTGTTTATTTAATACCGCGTTTAAAGAGTGAGACTATATAAATCAGAGAGAGAAAAGACAACTTTGAGATGTGACGTGCGAGTGGACCAAGAAGAATATTTTTACGAAGCAGCAGCAGCACAAAAAAAAACAGTCAATTAAACACAAATGCACC
>Ga0182095_1812236_pt1 | contig 10514 bp, 7 predicted proteins | sample 041ome_19_FD_127784 | JGI IMG/M metagenome (GOLD analysis project Ga0182095, IMG submission 127784) | Metatranscriptome of coastal salt marsh microbial communities from the Groves Creek Marsh, Georgia, USA - 041412BS metaT (Metagenome... | ecosystem: Environmental > Aquatic > Marine > Intertidal...
AGAAAGTAAGAAGACTGCTGCTACAGAAAGAGACATGTACTATTTTACAAGAACTCTAATGCGATAATATTAATACAGGTAAGTTTAATTTGCTGCTACATACCAAGTACTGCGCAGTTCTACTACTTGCTTTTTCTTCGCTTCTTTTGCTTCTTCTCTGAGGAAGAAAAGAATGTCGGATCTACTGGAGCGTTCTTCTCAAAATCGCTTTCAATCTTCTCCTCGTAATCCTCAGCGCTGGCAAATACATCATCATCGCCGCCAAATTCATCTTTGTCATCCTCATCATCGAGGAGCATATCTTTTAGTTCATCTTCATCGTCGTCGGATTCTTCTCCGTTTTCGTCGTCAGATTTGTCTTCGTAATTGACCTCGTCGTCTTCACTCTCGCTCTTCTCTTCTTCGATGAAACCTTCATCTTCTTCATCTTCATCTCGCGACGACTTTCTTTTCTTCCTTGAAAGCAAGTACCCGGGTTTTTCACCGTAAGCGGCAGCAAGCGCGTCGTAATTGAACTTATCCGTGTCAATTTTCTCTTCTTTGTTTTCCGCTTTTGTGACTATGTCGTCTTCCTCGGCATCGTCTTCGTCCTCTGCCACCAAATCTTTCATCATCTTTTTCCTAGCGCCAGCGTCTTCAGAATCAGACTCGGAATGATCATCATCTTCCTCTTCAGAATCTGAATCATCTTCACTTTCGCTGTGACCAAAGTCGCTCTTCTTTTTCTTACCCTCGTCGCTATCGCTTTCCTGTTCCTCGCTCTCGCTTCCTTCGTCTTCATCTTTTTTCTCCTTCAATTTCAACTTTGCCAACGTTTCGCTCTGTTTCACAGAATAGTATCTGTGAAAGAAAACGTCCGAAGGGTCAACTTCGCTCTCTTCCATCGCTGCAAACTCTAAAGTGCCAGGAAGGAACGAAGATTGCGCGATAGCCGCGGACGTATCAAAGACGCTGCTCTTTGCCTTCTTGGCGATTTTACTTCCACTTTTCTTCATCAACCATTTATCAAGGAAAGACATTAAAGTCATTTCCGTCAACGGATCGCCGTCGTAGGAAACTTCTTCGCCCTTGAGCAAGCTTTTAGCCATCGCGGCTACGGAAGGATGGACGTTCGAAGCTAACGCGGTGAGTTCCCACAGACACGTGAGATGTGCGTTTGCGTAGAGTGGTTCGCGTTTGTACGGATCATACGACAAAGCGTTTGAAGTTCTACCTTGATTGCTTCCTTCCACGTTGTCTTTGCCTTCCTCCTCCTCCTCCTCCTCATCGTCGTCTACTTCTCCCTCGCTCTCGCTGTTTTCTCCTCGCAACGTCGAAACCCCGTTCGTCGCACGTTCCTTACTCTTCCCTTCTTCTTTTTCAACCATCTTCCAATGGGCTGGTCGGATGCGGAAGAACTCAGAAGTTGCCATTAAAGCGCCGCAAGCGAATGTCGCTGGCGCGTGCACGGCAACTTGTAATAAACGCTTCACGATGGCTAAAGTTCGCGCGATGTGTTCGTTACTGTCACTTTTATTTTCCTTTTCGTCGTCATTGTCATCATGTGGTCTCTTCTTGTGATTTTTCATGTCTCCGTTAGTTGTTTTGTTATTATTGTTATCAGCTTTCAGAGATTTAAACACAAGGGATAAAAAAGGCGCCGCGTGCGCCGCTTTCGGCACTTGCGGATGATTGCACACCTCGTAAAGCGCTCGATAATACCTATCCGTAATCGATGATTTTTTCTTGGACGAGTGCAATTGAAAAATCAACGTCAATGCTTGAATCGAGGCGGCTAAATTCGGCGAGTGCGCCGTGGTGAAAAGCGCCGGAGCGATTTTTTCAACCATAGCTTCCCTTTCAGATTGAGCGACGTACGGGAACGCGCGGTTGATACCAGTTAAAAGCGCAGAAACGACTCGAGCGTCGACACCGGAACCGATTTGTTCGTTCGCAGAGCTCAAAGTTGTTGGAGTCGCAGCGTGTTTTTTACCTCGGCCTCGGCCTCGGCCTCGACCTCCTCCTCCTCGTCCGCCTTTCGGATGAAACCTCTTCTTCTTTCCACCGTTCGCGGGACTCTTGCTGTTATTGATGATGTTATTGCTGTCATTGATTGTGATATTATCTTTACTATCTCTGTCGTTATCGTTGTTCTCGATGGTATACCTCGACTTGTCATACAAAAACTGAAATAAACTGAAATACGTCTCGACCAACTGTTTGGCTAGTTTTGGCCCATCGCCTTTGTGCGACAGCGGCATTTGGTTCAATAAAACGGCGCCATAATATTGCGCTTTTAAACTGACGCCTCGTCGAAACATGAACTGCTCCACTTCTCTCGCGACAATCGATTTCATCATCGGGTGTTTTACCGTAACCTCCAACAAAAGATGGCTCGCATTCGAGGCCATCTTTCTTTGCGGATCGCCCAATTTGTTTGTCAATAATCTCAACAACTGTAACTCCGCTTCCGGTTTATTGACTAATAAACCAAACGCACACTTCATAGATTTCTCTTTTAAAATAACCAAAGGATCTTTCGACAGCGCCTCTAACGATTGCACGAACCGATGGTAACATCGTTTGATGTAATCCTCCACGTACCAATACATCAACCGTTTGCGTTCATGAGGAAACTTATCGCTGTCTTTTAAATTTTGGTCCGCAAAATACTTCAATTTTCTATCCGAAGGTAACAGTGCCGATTTAAAAAGCTCCTCGAGTGCTTGAATGGCTTGCGCGGCGCCTCTCTTCCCTCCTTTCAGTCTCGCTTTCTCGCACAGTTCCAATAAACTCTCCAACTGTTTCAGGTTGGCCGTGGCGTCGTCTTGCACTGCGATCGTATTGCTCGCGATCTTATCAGACGCAGTTCCAGTAGTTCGAACTAAATTCTGAAAGCCGCCTCCAGTTTTCCTCGCGGTTAATTTCTCGTGCTGTTTTTCTCTCTCTCTGATGGCTTCTTTCGCGATACGTTCCTTCTCCTCGAGAAGTTTCGAAAAATTTTCTTCTTCTTCCTGCTCGTCCCGTTCTCGTTCCTCTTTCGTGCTCGTCTTCTTCGATTTCTTTTTAGACGAACTCTCAACGTTGACACCACCTTTATTATTATGAGAAGAACTACTTCCGACCATCTCTTTCGCTAAACTCTTCGCGGCTTCGTGCCATATCTTCGAGTATCCCTCGAACTCCTTCGCTCCTTGGTTGTGCGGGACCATCTTTTCTTTTTCTCTCTCTTTCTTTCCCAACTTCTAAAACGAGCAGCGAGTCGCCGCCACACCAAAACAAACAAACTTGTTGAGATTCTCTTCCTTATCGAAACGCTGTGACTGTGTGTGTGTGCACGCGCGCGAGTAAAAAACTATCGAGCGCCCGCGCGTAAACGCAAAGAACGCGCAGTTCTTTTTGTTTCTGCTCGATGAGTGATTGCGCAGACCTCCTTCTCTTCGCGGGTCTCCTCTCGAGAACGAATACGTAACGGGGGAGAGAAATCAACGAAAAAGTAATAAAAGTGTCGCCTGTTTGTCGCCTGCGTCGTCGTCATCGCCGTCGTCGAAAAAAAACAAAAAAGTACGAGTCACCCCCCCCCACACCACCCTCTCCAAAGCGGTTTTTCACGTCCAAACACTTCAACTTCAACTTCACTTCAAAGAGGTGGAGCAACTTGTCAAGAATATAATAACATCATAATAAAACGCATTCATCTTGTTGTTTTGAGAGCGTGGAAAGATGAGACGATCGGGTAGCAAGATCGCGCGAGGAGTGTCGTTGTCGTTGTTGTCGTCGTCGTCGTCGTCGTCATCATCGAGAGGAATCTTGTCCAATGACGTGAGAACGATCGGGACTGCGAGTGCTGCGAAAATTTTACGCGCTGGCGTGACGAGCGCAACGAGTAGCGTTGGCAATAGTACCAACAACAACACTAACTTTACTACATTTGCCGGCAGAAGAAGGATCGCGACGACGACGACGACGACGGCGGCGGCGGCGGCGGCTACAGGAACACCATCAACACCAACACCAACAACCGGAAGGAGAAGATTAAACGCTGCGAATAGCGTTCCAACTACTTCCTCCTCTAAACAAAAGCGAGGAACAAGAGCTTTTTCATCGAATAACGGTTTCGGAAAAGATTACGAAATCATCGACCACGAGTACGACGCCGTGGTCGTCGGCGCCGGTGGTGCCGGTTTACGTGCCGCCATTGGCTTGTCCGAACACGGGTACAAAACCGCGTGCATTACGAAACTCTTTCCGACTAGATCGCACACGGTAGCGGCGCAAGGCGGCATCAACGCCGCATTGGGGAACATGTCCGAAGACGATTGGCGCTGGCACGCGTATGATACCGTGAAAGGTGCGGATTGGTTGGGAGATCAAGACGCAATTCAGTACATGTGTAGAGAGGCGCCGGAAGCGGTGAGAGAGTTGGAACGATATGGATTGCCGTTTTCGAGGACCGAGGAAGGGAAGATTTACCAAAGAGCTTTTGGGGGCCAAAGTTTGGACTACGGGAAAGGCGGTCAGGCGTACAGATGCGCGTGCGCAGCAGATAGAACTGGACACGCGATGTTGCACACATTGTATGGGCAAGCGTTGAGACACGAAACGCAATTTTTCGTAGAATATTTCGCGCTTGATTTGATAATGGACGAACAGGGCGCGTGCGTAGGCGTTTTGGCGATGTGTTTAGAAGATGGTACTCTACACAGGTTTAGGTCGCACAAGACGATTTTAGCGACCGGTGGTTACGGACGAGCCTACTTTTCTGCGACGAGCGCGCACACGTGCACGGGAGACGGGAACGCCATGGCTGTCAGAGCTGGGTTGCCGTTGCAAGATTTAGAGTTTGTTCAGTTTCACCCGACGGGTATCTATGGCGCTGGATGTTTAATCACCGAAGGTTCCAGAGGTGAAGGTGGTATTTTAAGGAACAGTGAAGGTGAAAGATTCATGGAACGATACGCGCCATCGGCGAAGGATTTAGCGTCCAGAGATGTTGTCTCGAGATCGATGACGATGGAAATCAGAGAAGGACGAGGAGTCGGGAAAGAAAAGGATCACATTTACTTGCACTTGAACCATTTACCGCCAGAATTGTTAGCGGAACGATTGCCTGGTATTTCTGAAACCGCCGCCATTTTTGCCGGCGTAGACGTGACCAAAGAGCCGATTCCCGTCATTCCAACTGTACATTATAACATGGGAGGTATCCCGACTAATTATAAAGGCGAAGTCGTCGCACCGGCCAAGGACGGAAGCGACCCAGATCGAGTCGTCCCAGGTTTATTAGCGGCCGGGGAAGCCGCGTGCGCTTCTGTTCACGGCGCCAATCGACTAGGTGCAAACTCCTTGTTAGATATTGTCGTCTTTGGCCGAGCTTGCGCGAACACGGTTAAAGAATCTGGTTTGAAACCCGGACAAAAACATAAACCTCTGAAGAACGAACTGAATGGCGAGCATAGCGTGAAACGATTAAACGACATTCGGTACAACGATAAAGGCGCTCAAAACAATAAATCGACCAGTGAGTTACGAAAACGCATGCAGCGCGTCATGCAGGACGACGCGGCAGTGTTTAGAACGCAAGAGACGTTAGCTGAAGGGTGCGTGAAGATTGACCAAGTCGCGAAAGAGATGGAAAGTTTACACGTCACGGATAAGAGTTTAGTTTGGAACACGGATTTAGTCGAAGCGTTGGAGTTGCATAACTTGATGCCGAACGCGAGAATTACCATGCACGGTGCAGAGCAAAGGAAAGAATCGAGAGGTGCACACGCCAGAGAGGATTTCCCGGATAGATTGGACGATGCATGGATGAAACATACGCTTGGGTACATCGACGAAAGAGACAACAGCGTGAAAATTGACTATCGACCGGTACATCACTACACCTTAGATAAAGAAATGGATGTCATCCCTCCGATGAAACGCGTGTATTAAAGCGCTGTTCTAATAATATACTTCTCTTACTACAAAACCAAATATGAAATACTAGGTATCTACTCCTACTCCTCATTTTTTTAAATCGCCGTCGGTTTTAAATCATCGCTGTCGGTACGGCATCTACTTGCTTGAACTCCCCATCGCACACCTTGTGATCTTTTGGCAACACGCACTGCTTCTCGCATCCGTTCTCGTGTATCGTGACCAATCTAATAACCCCTCCAGAACTCGCATCTCTCGCAATTGCCAGCGAAATAGCCTCCGTCATCCACTTCTCGCACTCCTCTCTTTCCATGTTCTCTTTATACGTGTTGTCTAAGTACCCGTAAATATACGCCGAACCAGACCCACTGACGCTAAACGGCGCTTCTAACATGGAGCCACCGAGTGGTATCCCATACACTTGTGGGCCTCGGACTCGATCCCAACCGGCGATGATCATCCCAGCTTGTAACCTTTCCTTGTTCTCGTACGCTATTTTCTGCGTCAGTTTTGCCACCAAACGAACGTCCACCATCATCGACTCTGCATCGAGACCACCACCATTCCTTTCCATGGCGTGCTCTTCGACCATTCTTCTCACGTACGCGGCGACATTTTGCGTGTCCGCGGCGGATCCAGAACGGCACATCCACACGTTGTCGCATATTTGGGTGATTTTATCGCTCGCTCTGTTGGCAACGTACACGCCCGTGGACGTTCGGGAATCAGCGGCTAACACGACACCGTTTCGATAGGCGCAGGCGAGGATGGTCGTCCCCGTGGAAACTGGGATAGATATATCGGTTTCTTCCATTTCTTTAATAAATGTCTGCCTTTCTCACGCGTTGCGATTCGTGTTTGAACAAACTGAAGTTGTGTGTGAGGAAACGGTCTCGCGCCTAGATCGTTTTTTTTAGAGAAGATCTGCCATATTCCCAACGACTTCGTTCCGCAGTGAAAAAGTACGTAAAAAATAAAAAAAAGGAAGCGCTGGAAGCGATAGGAGCTATATTTCTCCTCCTTCTCTCTAAATTCAATAATACTAAAGTATTTATATTAAAGATTGATACTAGATTAATACGCTATGATGTGATGTACTCGTCTCGTGCGCAGCAAACCAAACAGATCTTCGTCGGAGAAGGTCAACGTTTCTTTTAATCGAACAAGTCGAAGCCCATATCTTCTTCCTCTTCTTCGACGACCGGCGCAGCAGCAGCAGCGGCCGGTGCGGCATCGCCGCCGCCACCACCGCCGCCACCGCCAGAGCTTTGGAACGCGCTCGGGTTGGCCAAATAGTCCTTGACTTTTTGCGCCAACTCGAAGGTGTACTCGGTACCAATGGAGATGGCCAACACGTTCTTGTACGAGTTGACGATGTAGTGCGGCACCGCCGCCAAAGTCGGGTACTTCGTCGCCAAAGAGATAGAGGCGATATTGGATACGCCAGCGGCAAACTTGGACGCCAACTGTTCGTCGGTGATGTCCAAAACCGCCGCCGGGTACAAGGCGCCCTTGTCGTAGATGTACTTGACAACCAAACCGTATTCAAACGGCGTGATTTTCATCTTACCCAACAAAGCAGCCGCGGAGGAACCGACGCGTTCGCCTTTCGTAACGACGGTGACGTCGGACAAAATTTCGATCGCCCCTTTGTTGATCTTCGTCGCGATGTTCAACAGCTGGAAGAAACCGGTTTGGGACGGCTCCAACGGGGTGACGCCCGCCGGGATGGTGACGTCGCACGTCGCGGTGGAGCCAACCTTCGCGGGAGCCGGAACGACGAACTCGGAGACCTTCGTCTTGACGTCCTTCACGTCGTCTTTCGTGAAGATGACGCCAACGTTGCCGATCAAATTATCGTGCAACACCATCCAATCGTTGTTGCCCTTTTCCGTGCAATAGTTGCCGATGATCTTTCTCATGAGCGTGTTCTTACCCATCAAAACGACCGAGTTCGGTCTCAACGCAGTACGAATGTCCATGAATTGCTTGGAGCCGACGTTATCGCAGTGCACGAGCAACGCGGAGTCGTAGTTGTCGAGCAAATCGTAGACGCGTTCGCCATACTTTCTCTTATCGATGTACGCTTGGTTCACCATTTTTTATTTTAGCAGTGGTCTGTGAACACAAGAAGAAGATAGAGAGAGAAGAAAGATGTCAGCACGCGAGAGGAACGAACGAATAAAGAGAGTGGTAAAAACGTCGTCGTCGTCGTCGTCGAGAGAGAGAGAGAGAGAGAGAAAGAAGAAGAAGAAGAAGAAAAACGAAAAAGACAGCTCTGCGCGCGAGAAGGCTGAGTTCGTTCGATAGATGAAGGACCGACGGAGAGAGAGAGAGAGAGAGAACGAGAAAGATCTCTCCTTCGATGATAAGCCCTAGGGTCAAAATCATCATCACAGAAGGTGATGAAGAAGCGCGCGCTAACAAACATACCTTTGTTAATGTGTTTGTTTAAAATTACTTTTTCTTCAATCGCCGGGAGCCGCAGTCTTACGATGTACTGCAGTTAAGAAGCTTGGGTGTGTTCTATCTAACCTTAAGGCGGAATATATCGTTTTCTTTTTAAAGCGTGATTATGTGCTTTGCCGGAAACGTTGAAAAGTAAAGAGTGCGAGTGTGATTTTCACAAGAAAGCGCTCCTTAAAAGTTATTTAGATGATATTTAGTGTGCCTCGCTCACGCTTTGAAAAAAAATTCTGAACTTTTAATAAAAACACAATGCGTGAATGTATGTATACGTGGTGATACATATAAACACCACCTTTTTAAGTTTCCATGTCTGTCTCGTTGGCTTCGTTGTACACGTACTGTGAGCTGTATTCCATCATGAACTTTGTACTTCGTTTCACGTCGATGAATAAGTTGTACGCTTTCGAGACGTCGTCGGTTTCGACTTTGGCCGATTTCCGCTTGTTGGCGACCAAAGCGGACGCGGAGATTAGTTGAATGGCGTATCGTAAACTGGTCTCCGAACCGATTTTAGTGAGTAAATCTTTCGCGTCCTCGGACATGTTCACGTCTTCTTCTTCGCACCGGATGTTGACTATTAATTTCATCTCTTTCTCCGTGTACGGCTTCGTTTGGATGATCAAGAGGCGGTCTAACAAGTCAATCGGTATACCGTGAGGGGATCGATAGTTGGTGCCTCGGATTTTCGTGATACCTCTGTTTGTGGCCACAACTAACACGGGAGATAAGTCATTCTCCAGCGCTCGATTCAAAAACGAAAAACACTCCACGTCTAACATGTGCACTTCGTCGATGAACAAAACGCCCGGTATGATTTCTGCCTTGCCTTCCTCTCGCCACTCGGCGACTTTTTCGTCGATCTGTTCTCGAACTTCGTCGCGAATTTCGCCAGTGTCGCCGGAGAACAATGCCATGAAGCCTTGCGTGTGCGAATTGATGACATCAATCTCGTGTAACGTCACCGTGTGCACAATCTCTTTTCGCTTTTGCAACTCACCTTCCGGGCAAGAAACAAACTTTGTCGTCGGCCCGGTCGCGTCGTAATCGCGCGATCGCGCGAACGAGCGTCCTAACTTTTGCACTCTTCCCGTGCTCTTATCGATAGTAATCACATCACCACTGGTGACTTTTTCTTTGTTGATCGATTCGATCATCTTCGTCCCTAAGTCGTACACCGTCTCCATATCGGTTGTTTTCAAAGTCAACTTTCCAACTTTTGGCGCGACGTTCCCCGCCGTCGGTCGATCAATTTCAATCTCCACGACTTCACCTTCGATGATTTCCGTTTCCTCCCGTATCCTCACCCCAATCGCTTTCCTAAACGCCTGTCTCAACGCTTCTGTTTTTGAAATTTCTGTGCTAAAAATCTCCGAACCCGCCATCATCGCGAATGGCGTTTCTTCGTTACTTTCCATGTTGTTGCTAGTTTTATCTCCGCCATCTTGTCCTCTTAAACTCGCTTTCCTACTCCCAGCTGATCCAGAAGACTTAACTCCGTAATCCATGTCCAACAAACTCTTCGCAATTCCCATGGCCAACGCCGTCTTTCCCGTCCCCGGTTGACCGGCTAACAACACGCCTCTCCCAGCGATCGTTCCACTTTTAATCATGGACAAAATAACCCCGCACGCTTTGCGCGCGTCTTCTTGACCAACCATCCCTTGCGAAACATTCTTCGCATCTAACGCGTCGTCTAATCCTAAACCGCGTATGTGAGAGTGCGCTCCGATGCGTTCGATGCCTCTCAACGCGTCTGATTCAGTCGTCGTCTTAATTGTTTCCGCCATTTTCTCCTTTTTCGAGAGTAGCAACGAACAGAACGATCGGATCGTCTTTCTGGCTAACTGCCTGGCTGCCTGGTTAGCTGTCTCTTGTGCGCGTGCGCGTGCGCACTTCTTTTATGTATCTTCTCGCGTTCAAAAACAACGACGAACGGGAGGAGCTGTGTAATGGGGCCGAGGGGGGGGCAGAATTTTGTCCAAAATTTCTCGTTGACGAGGCACGAGGGATGAAAACAAAAAAAAAGTTTGTGTCATGCCTGTTTTTGGTTGTGCGTTTTGCAAATACTCTATGCGTACTTTCTCTCTAAACTTTTTCCTGGTTTTACAAATTTCTCTTTCTCTCTCTCTCTCTCTCTCTCTCTC
>Ga0182095_1204512_pt1 | contig 10507 bp, 10 predicted proteins | sample 041ome_19_FD_127784 | JGI IMG/M metagenome (GOLD analysis project Ga0182095, IMG submission 127784) | Metatranscriptome of coastal salt marsh microbial communities from the Groves Creek Marsh, Georgia, USA - 041412BS metaT (Metagenome... | ecosystem: Environmental > Aquatic > Marine > Intertidal...
AAAAAGTCGAGCGCTGTATATTTTAGGGTGTCACAATACACCCTAAATGGAAAAAATGCACTCGGACGACGAAAGAGGAAAATTCGATTTGGCGGCTTTAGTAGTATCAAAGCGAGAGAGAGAGAGAGAGAGAAGAAGACAAAGAGAGACGAAGAGGAGATATACTAAAGCTCTCTCTCTGTGGTGGTTATTATCAGTAGTAGGAGTACGAGTGTTAAAATTCTTTTTCTTCGATACACTAATACTACTCATGGGTTCCTCTCGCCGAAGGAAGAAAAAACACAAATCCTCCTCCTCGTCGGTAAAAGTTGGAAAAGTGTCGCAGACGAGACAGTTCGTGGCGGTGAAATCCGTGAAACTTCCATCATCCGGAGCAGACGAGCACGCGAAGACGAGTGAGGAGAACGAAACGAGTTGGAATAAAGAGACGTCGTGCGTGAATAACTATTCCAGGAACGGCCTGGTCTCGAACGCGAACAGGTTTTATTACGTGGGCGGGAGGAACGCGCTGGCAGATAACGTGAAGAATGTGGACGACGACGAGAATGCGAATGCGAGAAAGAGGAAAGCAGCGGACAAAACGTTGACCGAGAACGCAGATCGGGACGAGTTGAGGAAAGCCGTCGGCGAGAAAAGTTCCTCAGGCATCGCGAAACCGAAACGATTGACGCCGAGACAGAAGAGAATCTGCGAAATGTTGATGTCAAAACACGGCAAAGACGTGGAAAAGATGTTTCGAGATATTAAAGCGAACGCGATGCAGAAAACCAGAGGGGAATTGAAACGCATGCTCGAGAGTTACGAGCATTACGAGGACGAAAACGGAGGAGACCGAATACGCGTAGATTTTCGCGCACCGAAGAAACGACTGTCGATTAAGCGAGCCTTTTAACTTGTACTATTACTAAACTCATTCACTAACGCTAACGCTAAATAATACGCTTTTCTACCAAAACCTACGACGAATACATACTATCATACGAGAGCGTCTTTTTAACAACCGTCGTCGGATGACTTCTTCTTCTTCTTCTTCTTCTTCTCCTCCTCCATCTCTCTCTCCAACCGCTCCATCCTCTCCGCGAGTTTCCCGTATCGCCCCTCGTTTTCTTTCCTCGCCTTTTCAATCACGTTCGTTTCAAATTTCTTCTGTTCCGTCATCGCCTCTTCCGCTTTCAACCGCGTTTCCTTCATTTCGTTTTCCTTTCTTAGGAGTAAATTCGGGTGCGGATGTCGTCGCACGTGCGACACCACCGACGCGCTCAACCCGACGGGCACGGCCAACGCTAAAAACAAATGCCACGCGTGATACTCCCACCGTCTCGTGTAATCTTCTCTCGTCTGTTTCTTCTTTTTGTCTTCTTCTTCTTCCTCTTCGAACAACCGTTCGGCGACGTGGAGAAAATCGAATTTCCCGTCTCGCCGAGCGATGGAATCGATCGATTCTTCTTCTTCTTTGTTGTCTTCTTCTTTTTTCGACGACGACGACGAGGACGAGGAGGAAAAAAAGTTACCGACGCCGCTGAAAAGCGTTCGCTCTCGCTGCTCGCAAAAAAGCCGAGGTTGTTCTCGTCGTCGTTGTTGTCGTGCGTGTTGCGTCAACCATCGAAGAATTGGAAGAGTTTTGCGAGAAGACATTTTTGTGCAGAGGAAACTGTCTGTACGCAATAGAGAAACACCACCAAAAGAGATGAGGTTCCACACCCGTTAAGAGAGAGTTTGAATTCCGAGACCTCCTCTGCTGTTTTTAGGAACTTCTTATGTATTTTTCTTCCGTTTGGCGATCCCATGTATCTCCATCCACTCTTGGTTGGACACCAAAATACTCGATGATATACTATGCGTTGTTCGAAAATAGATCAGCCACATGTCAGATGTGGAATGAAAAAAAAATAATACGACACATCAAATCAAATCCGTCGCAGACGAATACGAACTCGATACGAGTTATAATTTGCGAAGATGACGACAACAAAAAGGGCGGAAGACGAAGCGATGCTATTCTTTACGACCGACGACGACGGCGACACGAACGACGCGTCCTTGGCGTTGCCGACGGATTTTTTCCACGTCTTTGACGACGAGAGCAAAAACAGAAGAAGAGCAGCAGCAAAAAGAGAAGGCGGGTGCAGAAGGGTGGAGGACAACGGGGACGTCGACGCCATCATCTCCGAGAACGCGTCGTGGAACAACGACGACGACGACGTTCAGGAAGATTTTCTTCTCGCACCGCCCCCTCCTCGCGAGGACGACGACGACGACCGAGAAGAAGATGAAGGTATTTTTTTTTCCTCAATAATGTGTTGCTAAAAATACTCACTTCTTTCTTTGCAATAGGATTGAAAACATTCGCCGCGATACAAAACGACGACGAAGACATCATCGACGACGAGTGGAACAAGTTGTTAGAGCGACACGGCCTCGACGTCGAGAAGAGGAGACGCCGCGACGAAGTTTTTATCGGTACTACGAATACTACGAGTAATGCTGAAAAGAAGAAGAAGAAGAAGAAGAAAGAGAAGCGCGATGATCGACTGGCGCCGGCCGAAGCGAAAGCGGCTTCAAGAAAAGCGACGACGACGGAAAAACGAACGCGAGAGGAGTTTATTTTAGCGGTGAGAACGCACGAGAAGTTTCGCGAATACGTGGAGATAATGATGACATGTAGGAAGTTAACCGCGCAAACGAAGAGAGAAAGGGAGAGTTTAGAGAAGAAGGATAAAGAGTTTCTCGCCAAATTAGACGCCGAAAGAGAAAATACTCGTTTGAGCGATGTTTCTCCGTCGCCGACGTCGTCGTCGAACGTGACGACGTTTACCATGGATAGGAGCGAAGAGAGAGAAAACATCGAGTTGTGCAGGATTCCAGATTCGTTCTTCCGGCGAGACTCGTTGGAGCGCATATGCGAAGACGCCAAGTTTAAGCAAGAGCTGAACGCGTTCATGGAGCACTCGTGCGAAAACGCTCGTAAATTTCAAAAAGAGCTGACGGCAATTTACGACGAAACCGATCGAGCGTGTGAAAGCTTTGATGCGAAAATGAAAGAGTTGACTCTGCTCGAAAGCAATAACAGTAAAAATTCGCCGAATACTATCGGTGCTACTGCTACAGGCGCTGCCTCGAAGAAACGCAAGCAAGGCGCGGAGGAGGCAGAGAAGGAAACCGTCGACGGCCAAGATAGCGATGAAGACGACCGCTCGTTTCAACTTTCCATGAAATCTGACGAAGCTTTTCGAAACCAGCTTCTCGCAAAATATAAAGATGACATACCCGCACTCGAAGAGGAGTGGTTGAATAAAAAGCCGAAAGGTAAACTCCCTAAGGAAGCCTTGATTGTCTTGAAGCAGTTTTGGAACAAAAAAATATGCTGGCCGTACCCAACCGAGGATGACAAAGCGGCGATAAAAGCCAAAACTACTCTCGATGCGACGCAAATCAACAACTGGTTCATCAATCAACGCAAGCGGCACTGGTTGAAAATGTTCAAATTCGGCAAATCGCCGACGTGTGAGGCGGAGTCAAAGGCTAAATTGCTTGAGAAGTTTGGAAATTTGGACGCCGCGATTGCGTTTTGCGATCGAAACACGAAATCATCCATCGATGTTGAATAATAATGACAATAAGAACAAATATAACAACGATAATAACACATCGCGCTGCGCTGTCTTAATCTATCTATCTAGAATTACAAGTAAAATATACACGCGTGATTTTTTACGACGCCGTCGTTGAATGCAGCACGCCGACAACAAAATCCGCGTTCTGGAAAATGTACGTGCACACTAAACACGTTATGGTCACTCCAAGGACATCCATGCAGACCTGGACGCTGCTCCCCGCATTCGCTGGTTCCTGTCCACAAAATATCAACACGTAAGGCAAAGCTCCACCGACTATCGTCGAACAGACAACAATCGAAAAACACGCCGTAGAAATCGCGAAACTCCCGATTACATCCCTATTCGTCACGTACACTCTCGCGAAACTTCCCGCGCCTAAAAAGAACCCGAGCAAAGCGCCAACTCGTAACTGTTTCGATACCGTCTTCCCAAAACTCTCCGCGTTATATTCTATCGCACCGGTCGCTAATCCGGTGATGACTTCAATCGCGCTTTGATTCCCGGCGTTCCCGCCCGCGCCGACTAACATCGTCAGATACAACGTGATGATGACGTTGTCCTGGATTAAAGCTTCGTTGCTCGATAAAACAAAACTCGAGCACGATTGTAAAACGAGCAAAAAGAGTAACCATTTGCCTCTCGAATACGCTTCTTCGAAAACGGTGGCGTTCACTAAGGAGAGGTTGAAGAGCGCGCTCTCGTCCTCGTCGTCAAAATCCTCCTCCTTTTCCTCTTTCCTCGTGTCTCTCGAGGTCGTCGTAACTGTTTTTCCTTTCTTCTTTTCCTTCTCGCTTAAAACGATCCACCCGGCTTGCGCTTCGGCCATTTTTCGAGCCAATCGGCGTTGGACGAGCACGGACTCTTCCCTGTTTGGTTTTTTTCGCGCTTTCGTTTGTTTGGGGTCTTCCTCTTTCGTCGTCGTCGTCTCGATCGTCGACGCGGAAACTAAGTCCGTTTTCCGTCGGTTCCAATTGGACGAGCGTTTGGAGGTTGTCACGTGTAAACAATGAAACGCCTTTTGGCGGCGAGGGTTGATGCAACGACACGACGACGCGCTCGTCGTCGTCGCGCTCATAACAACGCTCGACACGTTTGTTGTTCTTCTTCTTCTTCTTCGTCTTCTTCTTTCGCAAAAAGAGGTGCTTTCGTTGATGACGCTGAATTGTATGACGTGATTTTGCTTAAAAATAGCTGTACAACTTTGCGCGCACGTATGCGTATAATAATAGTGATGAAGCTGTTACAACTTTGCGCGTACGTACGCGCGATAAACTAATAAAGAACTACATTTTCAAGTACCAGGCCAGGTACCAGGTACAGCTTTTCGAAACGACGGCATCATCGTCAACTTTATTCCGGACGAACCCACGGCGTTTTGAATATGTATTTCGTCGACGTCAGCGCGTACGTGACCGCGAAGAGCGCGTAATACCCCATCATCCCGTAACTTTGCTTCTTTCCGACTCGCCATCGCCACAAGAACGGCGCGGCGAAGAGTAGGAAGAGCAAGCCGCAGATGAGAAACGCGAAGAGGACGAAGAGCTCGTTCGCGGCTTGGATGTTTTTCATGTCGCCCGATGAGAAGGTTCGGAAGGCTAAACCAGCGGCGGTGCCTAATAGGACGTTCATGGTTGGTCCGGCGAAGCAGGCGGCGACGGCCATTTTCGGGCGGCCGTCTCGGGCGACCGTTCGGTTGGCGATGAAGTCGCCGACGGAGTTGCCCCACGCGAGGACGGTGGCGCCGAGCAAGGCTTCGGAGATGCCGCAGATTTTACCCGCGGCGGTGAGTAAGGAAACGACTTCACCGGCGACGACGTCCATCCATACCATGGAGACGAGAAAGGCGACGATGGTGAGCATGCCGGAGAAAAGGCGGGAGGCTGGGTTACTCGTCGTGGTCGGGTAGTTGGTCGTTGGAGCTCTCCTTCGTGCGCTTCTGCTTCTTCGCGTGACGGCGTAGTTGTCTGGCATCAAATGCGGCCAAGCGGTGAAAATGATGGCGGAAAAAGCAGTCGCAACTATACCGCCGTATACGATGCCGCCGGTGTGAATAGTACCGGGATACATCTTCTCCGCCCAGACGAAAAAGAGCGGCGCGCATATCGGCAACGCGCTCGTTTGCCATCGTCTCACGCGACGCCCGTTAAATCCGAGTTCAGGCATAGAGAACTTTAATATCTCGCGAACGATGAAGAGTGGAAGCGATGCTACGGACGTAAACGCGAGCCAACACTGCTTCCAAAGAGACTCGCCGTTTTGCGCGTCGTAGAGCCGACTTTGACGCCATCCGCGCTCCCAAGGGTGATGTAAGATGGACCCGTCGTCGTCGTCGTCGTCATCGTCATCAGCATCGCTAAGTTCGTCGTCGAAAGGTGTTTCTGATGAAATTTCGGAAGCAGAGGAAGAATCGTTGATGTCGTCGTTTTCCTCTTCGTCTTGGTCTTCTTCGTTGTTTTCCTCTTCGTCGACGAGCAAACCTACTTCGGCGTCGTCATCGCCGCGTTCATCGGCGTCTTCATCTTCTTCAGCTATGTCGTCTAAAACGTTGTCTCTAGAACTTCTAACACGATTACGAGCAGTAGCAGCCAATGCAGCGCTCGGCTCTCGTCTTAACGCGGCTAATCTCTCGGCTAACCCGCCGCCAATCTCTCTCGCGTTCCATCCTTCCGGCAGCAACACGTTCGCCACGTACAACGCGTACAACGCAAACAGCTGCAAAGAATTCCTAAACGTCACCTCGCCGACGACTATGCACCTCACCAACGCCATCACACCTAAGCAATAAAACCCGCAATCTCTCGTAAACGCCGTCTTATCGACCTCGACGTACCCTCCGACTCTCCTCCCGCTCCTCAGCCGTCTCGCGTTCAAATTCGATTCCGGCGCCGCGAGCACCACGGACGGAAACACCACGAACGCGATAAACATCCCCGCCCCTAAAACCGCCCCTAAAGCTAACGGTATCCCGTCCGTCTCCTCGTTCGAGCTCAAATCATTCAGCGCGGCAATCTGTGCGAAAATATCCGGCGCGCCGTTCCCAAACGCCAGCAGCGTCGCGCCCGCCACCTCGTCTCTCAGCTTTAAATACACCGAAATCTTCGCCAACGCCGGGCAGAAAAAGCACTCCGCGACCGTCGCTAACACGTGAAAGAACAGCGCAATCAGTAAAAACGCCAAGGAAAAGAGTAACACGTTTCCCGAAAGCTCCGATCCTCCTCTTTTCGTCGCCCAGTTGGAGACGCAATAGTACGTTTTTCGGTAGTTTATGAACGCGTTGTTGGCGCTTTCGAGGCGGCAGGACGGCGTCGTTTTCACGTACTCGCACCGGTCGTCGCGTGCGACCGAGAGTGGTTCGCACGCCTCGTCGATGTTATTATTATTCGTATCGTCGTCGTCGATATCGTTTTTGTTGTCGGAGAGTCGACTGATGGCGTCGTTGCTGTCGCGCACACTTCCTGCGCTCGCGAGGCGATTCTTCGACGAATCCACCAAAGTCGACGACGCTTTGACGACGACTAAGAGGGCAGAGGAAACGACGAAAAAGACGAGACGACGACGATGGTAACGAGTACGACCACCGAGGTGGCGTCTTCTTCTTCGTCTCATCTTCGGCTCTTCTTTATTCTCCATGTTTTCTGCAAGCTCAAGAAGGTTCGGGAAAAGAAGTGAAGAATTCGTCATTTCGTCCCGGGACTAAACTGCGCATCATAGATGACGACACAAAAGACGACGACATCGGAGGAGGACAACAACAACAACAATACTAACTACAACGAGCGCTATTCGTTAGTGGTGCTGAAAAAAAAACGATTCGTCAAACGATTCCGCGCGTTATCTCCGCTCTCGCAATGCGTCTCTTTGCTCCTTCTCTCGTGTTACGTGCTCGATACGTGCTCGGACAGGTTTAACGCGCAATTCGGGTTACAACTGAGCATAACCGGTATACTCTCGAAACCGTGGACGTTGATCACCTCCCAGTTCATGTGTCCGTCCGTTATTGTGTTGTTGCCGATGATTGGGGCGATCGCGTTCGCGATTGAAATTCTGTTGAAACGAGCGTTCGTTGGTGCGAGAGTGGTGTGCGAGTTGGTATTCGTCGCGTCCGCGGTGTGCGGCGCGCTTTATTTCTCGTTCGATTTCACGCGTCGCGCACTTTTCGCGGAAGAACTCACGGAAGAACCACTCGCGCTCGGGCCGCACGGAGTGCTCGGCGGTTTGTTCGTGCTCTGTCAGAAGTTGAAGAACGAGCTGAGCGACGAGGAGAAACTCAGGCGACTGGCGAGGTACGCGCCGACGTGGTATCTGGTAGTCGCGGTGTTTCTAGGCGGGGAGATGAATCGAGAGGAGAGGGTGTTTGGATGCGCTTTGTTCGGAGTCGTAGGAGGCAACGTCTATTTTCGATGGAGAGGACGGGAGATGTTGGGGATGAATTATCACAAAAACGCGAAGAGCGGGGCGGAGGAGAGCGAGAGCGAAGAAGTCGTCGACGAAGAGTTAAAAAAGAAGAAATTGCGAGAAGAGTTAGGGAAGAAAGCGCTGATGGAGCGGATGAAACAGAAAGAAGCAGAGAAGGAGAAGACGAGTAGTAAGTAGTAGCAACGCGAAATCGACGACGTAGTAGAAAACAGCAGTTCATTTAAAAAACACGAACATATATATAGTCGACTCATTTTAGAACTACTGATATTACAACTCCCTGATCGGCTTTACTACTCGATGCGTTTAAAGTTTCTATAACTGACGACAGCATAAAACGGATCCGAACTCGCTCGTTTCATAAAAGTTTTCATCATTTTCACGAAAACGTTTTTCTCGTCCTCCACGCCGTCCGGTAACACCTCCGTGATAACCTCCGGCTCCGTGAACCCGCTCACGTTTTGAAAATAACTCTTCACCAATTGCGTCCTCGAATACCCGGTTCCGTCTCTCCACACGCTCAACGCCTTCTCGTAAAACATGCGATTCGAATAGGAGATAATCACCACCCCGCCGGGTTTTAAAACGCGAAATATTTCCTTGAACAGTTCCTCGCCTCGTTGCATGTATTGAATCGAAACGCACATCGAAACCATGTCGAACGTCTGATCTTCCGCCTCTATTGTCGGGTTCTCGTTAAAATTCCGCACGAAAAAGTTCCCCTGAAACTGCCTGTTTCTTTTCAGCTCCTCTCGATTCAACCCGTGGCCTAACGCGTACTCGTACTCGTACGGGTAGTGAGACACGTGCGACGAACACAAGTCACACACCTTGTAACTCGCTTTCGTTCTTTGTCGATACAGTCGAGTGAGTTGCTCTAAAAAACCGTCGTCCACGTGCGTGCAAAACCGAGGCGCGCTGTACCAGAGCGAATCGTCGCTTTCGTTCAGTTTCGTTCGCTCGGTGCGGTCGATGACTTGCGTTCGCTTGAGCGTACCCGCGCTTTCGTTCGACGACGTCGACGAGTAAAATGTCATCGCTTTCTTACTCCTCAAAACGCGTTTTACTCGTCGTCCAAGACGATCCTCCCGGTTGTTCGACGACGACGACAACGACGACACTCCCGACGACTGAGACGAGAAAAGCGTCGTCATTCTTTACGAGTCGGTGTGGAATACGCACGCGCTTTCGGGAAATGACGCACGAAAGCAGTTCACTGCTTTTTCCCTCAAAAGAATACGTTTTGAATAAAGATGGCACCATCGCCACCGTCTGTTCTATCTGTCGTCTGTTCTTTTCTCTCAAAGAAGTCGAGAACGACGACAACGCGAGCGAACGTATTTCCCGCCGCTTTCGCCTCCTTTTCGTCGTCGAGTACACGTCAGAATGACTTGGGGAAACATTTACACAAAGAGAGTGAATTGGCCGGTGAAGCCTCGCAACGCGCATACTTACGCGACCTGGAACAGATTCACTTGAAAAAACGCAAACTCGAACACGAACGAGAGGAGAACGAGGCAAACGTTAAACGAGAAATGATGCGAGAGATGCTGTTGAAAGAAAAAAAACGAACGAGTGCACGCGAGGAGAAGGATTTGAGGAAGGTGTTGATGGCGTTGGTTGGCGCGGCGGTGTCCGCGACGTGCTACGCGATGCATTACGGATGATGATAAAGACGACTGCTCTCAGAGCATTCTATACATTAGTTTTCTACACATAGCAACGCGCTGTTCTGCTACTCTTTTACTACTACCGCTACCACTACCGCGCCGTCTTTTCGTCCTCACCCGAGCACTCTCGAACACCTTCTGACTTTCGCGTCGAAGCTGGCGTTCGCGGCCAACCAATCCATTTCACCCAATCCGTGGTCGTCTGAATCGTCGTAAAAGAATGGACTCATTCGTACTTTCGTCGTCGCTTCGTGTACTGTTTCGAAAAACTGTTTCACGTTTTGTTCCTCTCGTTTCGTCGTTAACAGGACGAAGTGGATGTTGCCTTGCGTGACGTACGCGTGGATGAAGCAATCGGCGTCGAAGGTGTCGATGATCTTTAGATACGTCGCGTGCGTTTCCCATTTCCGTTCGTTGAGTCGGTCTAAAGATGACGCGATGACGAATTGGCGCAAGTGTCTCGCGTCGTCCTGTTGTGTTTATTAAAGGGTATCGTAAACGTCGTCAGTGTTGTTCGTCATCTCTCCCAGCGGGGAGAAAATGCACACACAAAGAGGAACGACGAAAAGAAGACAAAGACAAAGAAGAAAAGGAACAAAAAGAAAGCATCCGTACCCTTCGCGTGCTCCCGAAATCGGCTTCGTACAACGCTCGGCCCGTGCGGCCGTCGACGACGCAAAACGCCGCCACGCCCGCAACCATGTGTGCGTCTCCTTGCGCGTGATTTAATGTGAAAATTTCACCGGAATTTCATCACTTTTTGTCTCCGTCGTTTGTTCGTGTCGCGAAACAACAACAACAACA
>Ga0182095_1122272_pt1 | contig 10474 bp, 12 predicted proteins | sample 041ome_19_FD_127784 | JGI IMG/M metagenome (GOLD analysis project Ga0182095, IMG submission 127784) | Metatranscriptome of coastal salt marsh microbial communities from the Groves Creek Marsh, Georgia, USA - 041412BS metaT (Metagenome... | ecosystem: Environmental > Aquatic > Marine > Intertidal...
AAAACAGTCGCGAATCATTGAAGGTAACCGGCCATCAAACGTCATTTTGTTAGACGAACTTAACGCATCATCAATAGGTAGCTTGCTCGCTTTCTACGAACACAAAGTATTCGTCCAAGGATTAATCTGGAATATCAATTCATTTGATCAATGGGGCGTTGAACTTGGGAAATCTTTAGCAAAAGTTATTGAAAAACAATTAGACGAAGAAAATGTAGAGAGCGAGAGCATTACACCGAATTCAAATCTATTGGAGCGCATTAAATTGTCCAAATACCGAGCTAGCCAGAAATAAAATGTTCTCTATAGAATCTGAGCTCTTCGATAGATTCGTACACATCCGCTAAAGCCTCATGCTTTCCATGTTTGACCAAGCCCTTAACTACCTCTGGCTTCCACCGCTTCGCTAACTCCTTCAGCGTAGACACATCAAGATTACGGTAATGAAAGTAAGATTCTAATTGTGGCATCCATCTCGCCATAAAGCGTCTGTCTTGGCAAATAGTATTCCCACACATGGGAGTGGAATTTTCCGACACGAATTTCTTCATATATTTAAGCGCTGACTTTTCAACGTCAACTTCGCCAAGGGCAGACGCCTTAACGCGTTCTATGAGCCCGCTTTTGCTGTGGGTGCTAGTATTCCAATTATCCATTTGATCGATAATATCATCCGATTGATGCACTACCCAGACCTCTCCCTCATCGACTATATTTAAGTCGGAGTCGGTTACTACCATTGCAAGTTCAATAATGTGATCATGCTCTGGCCTGAGCCCAGTCATCTCCATATCTAACCAAATTAAATTTTTAGCGCTTTGAGGCATAATCATGATTATAACGATCATTCACAACGGTATTCTTCGATAAACTATTTAATCTCTAATAATTCTTTAAAAAATATGATGAGCAACGCATTTTCCTACATATTCCTTTTCTTCGTATTGTCGGCTGCAACCATAAAACTCTGGCTCTCATGGCGCCAAATAAAAACAGTAAAATCGCACGAAAGCAAAGTGCCTAAGGCATTTTCTGAGGATATCTCCCTAGACGCTCACCAAAAAGCCGCGCATTACACAGTGGCAAAAATGAAGCTTTCGAATGTATCGACTGCTGTCGAGACCAGCTTACTACTGGCGCTAACATTTGGAGGCATATTAAATTGGCTCTTCGAAAAATCTACGTTGATATCGCAAGGCAACATTTTATCTGGCTTAATTTTTTTTGGGCTCCTTGGACTATTGATTACAGCAGTGCAATTACCGATTGATCTATACAAGACATTTATCCTTGAAGAAAAATTTGGTTTTAACAAAATGTCAATCTCACTTTTTGTTAAAGACCTTGTTATCGGAATGATTGTAACTGCAGTTATTGGGTCAATGTTCATTGCAGGTTTGTTATGGGTCATGGAAACAGCAGGTATAAACTGGTGGTGGTATGCATGGCTTCTTGCAGTTTCGTTCTGGTTTTTTATCCAGTACATCTCTCCAACAGTTCTAGCGCCGATGTTTAATAAGTTCTCACCACTCGAAAACGATAGCTTAAAAGAACGTATCGAAGGATTACTCAAAAAATGCGGTTTCCAGTCAAGTGGGTTATTTGTAATGGATGGTAGCCGCCGAAGCAGCCACGGGAATGCATATTTCACTGGATTCGGTAAATCAAAAAGAATTGTATTTTTTGACACGCTTATCAATAAGCATAGCGCCGATGAAATTGAGGCCGTATTAGCGCATGAGTTAGGGCACTTTAAGTTACGACATGTTTTAAAACTCACATGCTTCATGGTGCTCGTCAGTTTATTGTTCTTTGGACTGTTAGGCGTACTTCAACAGTCGGCTTTCGTGCATGAAGGGCTCAATCTTGACGCTTTTGGTTCTTCAGCAATGCTCCTGGCTGCATTTTATTTTGGTTTGCCACCATTTTTGTTTTTATTTCGGCCAGTCTTTGCTGCGTATCTTAGAAAAAATGAATTTGAGGCAGATGCTTATGCTGCACAGCAGGCGCCAGCGAACGAACTGATCAAAGCACTTATTAAACTTTACAAAGACAATTCATCAACATTAACGCCCGATAAATTATATTCAGCCTTCTATGACTCTCACCCTCCTGCTTCAGCGCGGATTTCTAGGCTTGAGGCATCCATAAATTAACACGCAGATATCAAATATACATATGAATAAAATTACTGAGAATCTTGTAAGACAAAAATGTAAGCCTTGTGAAGGAGGCGTCGACCCCATTCCCGAAACCCAAGTGAAACTGATGCTAAACGGTTTAGAAGGCTGGAATTACATGAATGACAGAATTAATAAAACCTACGAATTTAAAGACCACCATCAGACGTTAGCCTTTGTAAATGCGCTGGCTTGGATCTCACATCGAGAAGATCATCATCCAGATATCTCTGTCGGGTATAACACATGCAACGTGACCTATACGACTCACGCGATTAATGGTTTAAGCGAAAACGATTTTATTTGCGCGGCTAAGGTTGATCACCTTTTTGATCTGTAGATGTAGGCAATTATGGATTTCTATAGCGCCTGTAAAGTAAATTACCCACACGCTTGAAACCTGATTCGCTTAAAAAAAAGGGGACCATAACATCGGCTCATGGTAGGCACTACGCTGTAGAACTAGCGGATGGTTCTATGGTTTTGGGCTACCCCAAAGGGAAAGCAACAAAATACGCCTGTGGGGACGAATGTGTAATCAGCGTATCGGGATCCGAGGGTAGGATAATGGAAGTCGATGACCGCTCGTCAATTTTCTATCGGTCAGACACCTATAAACAAAAACTCATAGCAGCCAATGTTACGATGCTTGTTATGGTGGTCGCTACTGATTTGCCCATTAACCATTCTTTAACGACACGTTGCTTAATCGCGGCTGAGCAGCAAGGTATTAAAGCCAGGATACTCGTTAATAAATCAGATCTAGGTTTAACGTCTTCAATTAAGCAGTTTATTGCAGAATACTCGCATCTTGGTTATGAACCTATCGACGTTTCAGCCATTACCAATACACACGCAATATTGAAAATTATTAAAAATGAACGTGTCGTACTCGTTGGTCAATCAGGAGTTGGGAAGTCAACGATTGTCAACAATATCATCGCTACCGCACACGCTAGAACCGCGTCAATTTCAGCGAAACTCCACACAGGCAGACATACAACGACCCATGCCCAACTATATAAACTAGACGAGACTACGTCTCTAATTGATTGTCCAGGATTACAATCCTTCGGATTGAAGCATATCGAACCACAACATTTAGCCAACTATTTCTCTGACTTTAGAGTACACCTCAATCAGTGCCAGTTCGCTAACTGCACACATACTGTCGAACCAAACTGTAACGTTATTAATGCCGTTCACGATAATCGTATTAACCTTAGCAGATGGAATGAATATAAAAAAATACTGTTTGAAATACAACACTAGAGTTTGGAGAAAAACGTACTTTAACTCAGCGGCTAACCCAAACATTCAATACAAAAATTACCACAACCCATAATAGAAAACTTCTTGTGAAAAATCCGATGACTCTTGGGATTGTATCTTTGTCTACGATATTTCCTGGGAATCCAAAGACAGGTTTATAAATTTTTTCTGCACCGACCGATCCCACGCCCCCAAGCTGAACATTAAGGGCCCCTCCACTAGCAGATAACAAGTCCGACCACAAACCGAGTCCAGATTGGTGCCCCTGAATCCGCCAGCATCTTAGTGCTGCCTCAAAATCCCCAACGAAAGCATACGTGAAAACTAGGATTTTATGGGGCACCCAAACAAGCGCTGAGTATCCACGCACCACAAGCTCGTTAGATGCAAAAACAGCTAGTAGGTTACCCTTGATGAGCGCTTTAGATATACTTAAAATAATAAAGAAGAATATGGCGCCAGATAGTCCTGGCGTTATGCAATACCAAAATATCACATTAAAAATTCTCGATGTAGTGACTGAAAAAAGTGTGGCGACACTCCCAGACAAATCTTTTTGTCGAGCGGCCTCTGTAGCTTCAATATTCGAGCTTACCTCTCGCACGTCAAACATATTAAACATCAGGGCCAGTACTAAGATTTCTAGCAGGAACAATAACGGCGGGCTATTTTGGAATATGAGTTGTTTCGTAGCCCACATTATCAATAAGACTCCGAACCATGTAGTAACCAAAAAAACCAACGATTGCCAGGGACTCTTCGAGAAAAGATCAGACTCTATAAATTGATCAAACAACCTATCTTTTGATAGGTTAGCCTTATTAAATAGATCAGCAAAAACCCACCCAACAATTGCCGCCACAATAATTACCAAGAATTCCACGCCATCAATGCCCTAAGCTTTTGAAAAAGTTTTCTGAATTATGCCAAGATATAGAGCAGTATACATTTGTTATTAACAATTCAGCATTTACTCAGAAACTAAACAGGAGTGGCTTAGAGCGTAGTAACGAGCACCGTTATTATTAAACCAATCAAGTTCTTATGGATTTATTAAATTATCAATACCTAAATATCGACCTTAATCAAAGAGTCGCGACAGTGACAATCCACCGTCCTGAGAAACGTAACGCACTCTCACCAGAGGTTCTAACTGAAATCACACAAGCATTTCAATCAATTCCTCTAAATACCGAAATACACGTAATAGTCTTAACCGGAGGGGAGCAGTATTTTTCAGCAGGTTTTGACTTAAATGAAATACGAAAACTCGAAAAAATTAATAACGAATCCTATACCGCATTGTTTCACGAAACTTACCGCTCCATATTATTTTGTCCGCTCCCGGTAATTTGTGCAGTTGGAGGCGCAGCTATTGCAGGGGGCTTCGATCTAACTATGATGTGCGACTTTCGCTATGCCTCCGATAGAGCTAAATTTGGACAGCGTGAAATAGCGCTGTCTCTGACTCCCATATTAGACCCTCTATGGCGCATTATCGGTCTAGGTAGGGCGAAAGAGTTAACGTTAACTGGCCGTATTTATGATGCCTCGGAAGCAAAGCTCATAGGTTACGTTAATAATATTTATCCTAATGGTGAGCTTTTAAAGAACGTCCTCAAAATCGCATCTGACATGTCACAGTTCGACAGACAAACCTTGGTTGAAACAAAACAACTCTCGCATCAAATTTTAAATCAAGATCTCGATAGTAGTATGCGTATACAAGAATGGTTATTTCGAACGTACATAGGATCAGATGAAAATCATCACAGAATAGATAGCCTCTTAGAAACACTAAAAAAAAATAAAAGTTAATTCACTCAAGTCATTCGGATATGTCACTTAACGATCAAGATAACGCTCGGTCGCCACTCTCTACGATCCTCATACTGTGTGTAATTTGCGTAACGGGGGGCTTGGTGTATCTCAACGCCGCTAGTGATCCAAATAAAATCGAGCCCCGGCTAATATCTTCAAGAGGTCCACTGACTAATGAAGAGACCTCGACAATATCTATTTTTGAAAAATCAAAAAAATCAGTAGTGTTTATCAGCACGAAACAACGGGTAAGAGACTTTTGGACACGAAATACCTTCTCCGTACCCAGCGGCACTGGATCTGGTTTAATCTGGGATGCTCACGGTCACTTAATAACGAACTTTCATGTAATCAAAGGCAGTAGTGAAGCAACTGTCAGACTCGAAGACGGAAGAGATTATAAGGCCTCACTGGTTGGAGTTAGTCCCTCGCATGATCTTGCAGTCCTAAAAATAACAGTTCTCAATCAGGCGCCTCCGCCTATTCCAATCGGGGAAAGCGAAGACTTAAAAGTAGGGCAAAAAGTATATGCGATTGGTAATCCGTTCGGTTTAGACTGGACACTGACTACCGGTATTGTGTCTGCGCTAAATCGCAGTTTAAGTACTGACGGCGGACAGAACATAGAACATTTAATTCAGACAGATGCAGCGATTAATCCAGGAAATTCCGGCGGCCCCCTTCTTGATTCTGCTGGACGATTAATTGGTATTAATACCGCGATATTCAGTCCCTCCGGTGCCTCAGCAGGAATTGGATTTGCGGTTCCAGTGGACACCATTAATCGAGTGGTACCTCAATTAATACAATATAAAAAATATACTCCCCCAAGTATTGGTATTCATTTCGATCCAGGTCTCAACAGACGTATTACGCGCACGATGGGTATTAATGGAGTTGCGATTCTTCGCATTTTGCCGGGCTCGCCTGCCGCAAAAGCCGGACTTGAAGCAGCAAGACTTAGGTCTGACGGCGTCATTGTACCCGGCGACATCATTACTAAAATCAATGGAAACTCAGTGGAATCCGTCAGCAATTATCAAGGGATCATGGATAATTTTAAGAATGGGGATAAAATTACAATCTCGGTTCATCGACATGGCGAAATTCTAGATTTTATAGTTGAGGTTAATGGTAAATAAAATACGCCTAAAAGGTCTTCGATAAACTTTCAATTGCAACACTCACCGGAATAGCATTGGGTAGATCCATCAAAATCTGAGGTGATAAGCAAACTAAGAAGCCTCTCGCTCCTCCGTTGACATAAATTTCAGATAAATCAAAGATAGATTTTTCAATGTAAATCGGCATCACCTTCCGCGTGCCAAAAGGAGAAGTACCACCCACGACATACCCAGAATGTTTATTCGCGACTTTGGGGTCGCAGGGTCTAACGCTTTTCACGCCAACGATCCTTGCAAGCCCTTTTGTGGACACTTTCTTATCGCCGTGCATGAGAACAACTAGTGGTTTGTCATCCTCAGTCTGCATAATGAGGGTCTTAACAACCACGTGCTCCGATATGCCCAATTCACGAGAAGATACAGATGTCCCACCACGATCCTCATAGCTGTATAAATGCTCCGTATATTTAACGCCCTGACTTTTCAAAAATCGGATAGCAGCGGTCACGGGATATTTCATTTGACCTATACCTCAATAAGAGCCGTCGCCAAATTACGTAACATCCCAGCTGTAGCGCCCCATATTTCATAGCCTTGGTAAGGAAGACGATAATAATAGCGTAGCTCTAACCCACTAAAATGAGATGACATCTCGTAATTCTCTAGACCTAAAACTAACTCCATGGGTACTTCAAATATCGACTCTACTTCATAAGGGTCTATTGTGCAGTCAAAGGGAAACTCTATCCAACCGACTACGGGAGTGACCCTAAACCCTGTTCGAATATCATATTCAGGAAGCTTGCCTATCAATGAAGATTCATCCAGCCTCAACCCAATTTCCTCCTCTGTCTCCCTAAGTGCTGTAAATTGTCTACTATTATCTTCTTCCGAGACGCATCCTCCCGGAAAACTGACTTGTCCCGCATGATGCTTTAAGTGCGTGGTCCGCTTTGTCAACAAGATGGATAGGCTACCGTGACGGTGAACAATCGGAATCAATACTGCTGCCGGGATAGGGTTTTCATCCGCTGGATGCTGAAAGGATGCCTCATCACTTAAATCGCTGATAGGCTTAAATAGTGCTAATTTTTCCGTAATAGCGGAACGAGTAAGCAATGAAAAAGCTTTCTGTGTAGTGTGAATTAAATTTGAACCTCAATAGTATTACACAATCCTAATAAGAAACTTAAACTCAGATTTCAATCAAGATACATATAAATACTGAATCTATGCATGCCCAAAATTATCTAAAAATAGCATTTGCCACTGGTCTGATCATGATTAGTTGTCAGCAAAACAGTATTGCCGGTTGCTCGTCAGAAATTCGTATACTAGGAGACGATTTAATCGGAAAGACATTCACCTCTCATGAAAATCACCTTCTATCAGAGCGAATTCTTCGGGCTAAACAGTTTTGTTTTAGAGGTGAAGAGGGAAAATCCATAGATGCGATTAATGCGGCTCGAGAACTTGCAGGACTCAAACCAACAAACGGATCATTCGATTGGGAGAATGTCCCAATTGAAGATTTAAGTCAGCAGCCCACAAACTAGTTACAAGTTTATCGATTTGTAATTGCGTCAACAGAGCAAAGTGCTGACATATTCACCAGTCTCCTAACGGTAGCGGTTGGAGTCATAACATGGACTACTCTTTCGGGACCAAGCAGTATTGGACCGACAGTAATCCCCTCTCCAGCGGTAACCTTTATTAAGTTAAAAGCAATATTTGCCGCATCGAGATTCGGCATTACCAACAAATTAGCCTCACCCGAGATCTGAGCGTTAGGAAAAATCCGCTGACGGATTTTTTCGTCCAAAGCGGCATCACCGTGCATCTCACCCTCCACTTTCAGCGTGGAATCTCGCTTAATAATTATTTCTCTAGCTAATGACATTTTTTGCGCTGAAGCATCTTTTGATGTACCGAAATTAGAATGTGACAATAAAGCGATATTGGGCTCTACACCAAAACGTCTGACCTCCTCAGCAGCCAGTAGCGTAATATCTGCGATCTCCTCCGCATTAGGGTTAATATTCACGTAAGTGTCACACACAAAAATAGTTCTTCCTGGAAGAATCAAAACATTCATCGTGGCATAGCGGCTCACACTTTTACGTAAACCAATTACTTCATTAATATAACGAAGGTGTATGTCAAAATTTGCAATGGTGCCGCAGAGCATTGCATCAGCGTCGTTGTTCTTGACCATCAGGGCACCGATCAGCGTGGTTCTGCGCGAAGCCTCCCGAGTAGCATATTCTTCAGAAATACCTTTGCGCTGCATAATTTGATAATACTGTTTCCAATAACCCTCAATCCTAGGATCAGCATTTGGGTCCAGTAACTCAAAGTCACGATGAGCTTTAATTCTTAGTCCTGCCTTTTCTATTCTATCCGCTAGAACATGCGGTCTCGCAATCAGTATCGGTCTTGCAAGACCTTCATCAACAACAATCTGAACCGCGCGCAACACCCTCTCATCCTCACCCTCGCAGTAAACTACCCGTTGTGGATTTTGCTTTGCCGCCAAAAATACCGGCTTCATGATGATTCCAGAATGATAAACAAACTGTGTTAGTCGATCTCTATATGCGTCAAAATCGAGTATCGGCCTCGTGGATACGCCACTTTTCATTGCCGCCTCGGCAACAGCAGGAGCAATACGCACTATCAACCTCGGATCAAATGGTTTTGGAATAAAGTAAGTCGGACCAAACTTCATTTCCAGATTCTCATAAGCCATGGCTACAACATCTGATTGCTCCTCTCTAGCAAGCTCGGCAATCGCCTTAACGGCAGCTAGCTTCATTTCATCATTAATTTCAGTAGCGCCAGCATCAAGTGCTCCACGAAATATAAATGGAAAACACAAGACATTATTAACCTGGTTTGGATAATCAGAGCGACCTGTCGCCATTATCGCGTCAGGCCTAACCTGTCGCACAATCTCTGGATGAATCTCTGGATCAGGATTTGCCAACGCGAGAATCACTGGATTTTTACTCATACACTTAATCGCGTCTTCACTTAACACGTTAGCGGCAGACAAACCAAGGAAAACATCTGCATCAGCCATTAAATCAGTCAAACTTCTGTCCTTGGTATTCTGAGCAAATTGAGCCTTAATTTCATCCATCTCAATTTCTCGTCCCTGGTATACGACGCCATGTATGTCGGCGACGTAAATATTACTGTTTGGTAAGCCAACTTCGACCAGGAGTTTCAGGCAAGCAAGCGCTGCCGCGCCTGCGCCCGAACAAACGACTTTGACCTCTTTTATGTCCTTACCAACGACCTCTAAAGCATTTAAAAAAGCGGCGGCAACAATTATTGCAGTTCCATGCTGATCATCATGGAATACGGGGATATTAACTTTCCCTCTAAGCTCCTGCTCAATTCGGAAACATTCCGGTGCTTTAATATCCTCTAAATTAATACCGCCAAATGTCGGCTCTAATGAGGCAATAATTTAAATTAACCGTTCCTCATCATCCTCGTTAATTTCTAAGTCAAATACATCAATACCCGCGAATTTTTTAAAAAGAACAGCCTTGCCCTCCATAACCGGCTTTGCTGCGAGCGGACCAATCGCACCAAGTCCAAGTACCGCACTACCATTTGTAACTACACCAATCAAATTCGCCCGTCCCGTATAGAGATCAACATTGGTAGAATCGCTCACTATTTCTTCACAAGCAGCAGCGACCCCCGGCGAATAAGCTAACGCGAGATCTCGTTGATTTGTTAATCCCTTTGTCGCGTTGATAGAGAGCTTTCCAGGAGTTGGGTACCTGTGGTAGCGAAGTGCCGAGCGGCGAAGTTGTTCATCCATTAATTATTCTTTCCTTAAAATTGAAAATTTTTTTGATTCAGACGATAACGTGATATCTACAGCGCTTTTATCATCTTAATGTGGGGAAGAGTGATGTGATCAAATTCGACGCCAAATTCACTAAAGCCTAACTTTCCATAAAAATCTTTAGCCGATACTCGGGCATTAAGCTGAATTTGATGAGCACCTAATTTAAGACACCAGGACTCCACTTTTTCGTACAGTAAACGACCAATACC
>Ga0182095_1004339_pt1 | contig 10468 bp, 6 predicted proteins | sample 041ome_19_FD_127784 | JGI IMG/M metagenome (GOLD analysis project Ga0182095, IMG submission 127784) | Metatranscriptome of coastal salt marsh microbial communities from the Groves Creek Marsh, Georgia, USA - 041412BS metaT (Metagenome... | ecosystem: Environmental > Aquatic > Marine > Intertidal...
CGACATTCGTTGACGCGTCGCACCGCGCCACCGCGAGTCGCACCGCGCCCGCGATGCGCGCGCGATACACGGAAATAAAGAACCAATTTGCCGCGAGCCGCGAACGGGTGTCGTCCGCGCTCGTCGATGCGCTGGCAAAGACGAATGTGATTGGCGATGAGCGTTCAACTGACAGCGACACCGGAACTTCCGCGAGCGCATCGACGTCCAGGGCGTCTCTGTTTGGCAAACGCGAGCGTAAACTGAAAACGCGCATCGCAATTGACGATGCGTACTACGTTGGTGATCAAGTCGACGACGACGCGGGTGGTGCGGAGGATAATCTTGTGCGCTTTGATGACGACGCGTCTTCGGGAGCCACCGTCGGCGCGGCTCCGCGCGCGCTCATCACGATCACGCGCGGTACGCAGATGTCGTTTGCGGAAAATAAATCAGTATTCATCGTTGCACGCATAGTACGCGGTGATGGCACGCTCAAGGGTCGCAGAATCGTCACAACATCGCGAAGTAAGACGCGTGAGCCGGTGTGGAACGCCACGCGGGATTTCGCGTGCGCGGTGGACGACGACGACATGTTATGCGTCGATGCGTATCAAGGATCGAGCGTGCGCGGGATCGACCGCGCGACGCTCATTGCTCGAGGTCAAATTACCATGCGTGCGCTCACGCGCGCGGGAAATGCCGAAGTGGCGGTGCGATTACGAGGGAAATTAGAACTCGACGGTGAACGATTCGGCGCGTGCATGGTGCGCTCGGACTGCGCGCTCGATGTTGCGTTAAAGACAACCAAGCGCGTGTTTTTTGTACGACACGGTGAAAGCAAGTGGAATGAAGCGCAGAGAGATATTAATATTGCAAATATGATGCGTTTCGACCATCCATTGACGTTGGTTGGGGTGCAACAGGCGCAAGCGTTGGGAAGCCGAGCCGCCGTGGCGTGTTCGCATGCGCGGCAGGGCGTGCTCGTGCACGCAAACATTAGCGATTTGTCTCCACCCACAATGTCTCCACCGTCTGGACCATCGTCGCCGATGAGCCAACGCGCGATGAGTGATATGGAAAAGTCTGCGGGTGAGGCGCTGTGCGCGTCATATGAGAGTTGCACGACGTGTTACGTGTCCCCGCTCACGCGCGCGGTGCAGACGGCGTGCTTTTTGCTGCACAGTCATCCAAACGCTACGGGATCTACGATGCGTCAAGTTTGCTTGCAGAGCATTCGCGAGATTAAAGGCGTGGGTGGTCTCGACACCGTTGGCATTGCCCAAGGCGATGGTGTCATTGCGCGAGCGCAACAAAAGGTGGCGGAATTAATCAATGCGCATTCAGCGTCGCAATTGTTGAGTCGCGGCGTGACGTTTGACGCAAATGACGCCGTCGGGCAATGGTGGACGAGCGAGACAGATTCCGATTCTACGCAAGAGGTTGAAGAACGCATCGTTGATTTTCTTGAAACCATCAGATTTGACGCGAGTGGCGATGCGGTGATTGTTGTCGGGCACAGTTTGTTTTTGCAGCAATTCGTGTCTCGCGTGGCGCCAGAGCTGGCGGCGTCACAAGACGGCGTCGTCGGTGTGACTTCCGCGCAAGCGATACCGCAACCCACGGCGAATCCGTTTGACGATATTCCAGGTATTAATCCGTTTGCGCAGCCGGCGGTGGATCCGTTTGCGGTGCCACCAAAACCGAACGATTTCGACGCGCTGTTCGCCACAAACGACAGTAAATCGAGCGGCGCCGACGACATCGCGTTCACGCCCTTTGTACCGTCTGTCGCACCCGTCATGGCGCGCATCGATGAGCGAAGAGATAAAAAGAAAATATTCGAGAAGCTCATGAATGCGAAGTTGTGTAACGCCGGTTGTGTGGCGCTTGATTTAGAATTCGATGAGAGAGGTCGAGCGACGCTCGTCGACGCCTCGCTCGCCTTTGGCAGCAAATTTGTGTAAATTAGACTTCATGGACTGCAATAGTCTGCATTGTAACGCTAAAGTGCTATAGATTGGGTGCTAAACACCACCAACTCATCCTGTGTCTTGGGAGAAAAACAGCGTCAGCAATGTCATCAAGGCGTCGAGTCGCGACGAACAAGAAAACAAGTAAACGGCGGAATACATCTCTCAGGAGCGCACCCGTGGGTAACGCTAGGACTAATCATCAACCGGGTATCAAACCGTAACAGTCCGCCCGTCACAGTTGTCATCATCGAGATTTCACCGCCGTTTCTATTGATATTGATTCACGAACACAAAACAAACTAAAACGCACCGTGCTACATCACCTTATGAATGGTGCCGACGTCGACGTATTTGTCCGTCGTCAACGCGGCGTCTAAATCGCCCCACCATTCATACAAGAATCTCTCCGCAATTATCCTAAACCACGGACTCCAACGCAAACCGCTGGTAGGATCCATCATACTCTTCAGCTCACTCGCACTCACCCACTTCGTGGCGTCGATTTCATCCGCGTTCACATCCATCGGAAGCGTCTCGCCCACGCGCGGCACCTTGACAAATAAAATGTAATCCATCTCGTGTTCGCCCCACGTCCCTCCAACAGGTTGATTCTCGTGCTCTGCAAATTCATCCTTGGCGCAATAATGCAAGCGCGTTAAGAATTTAATGCTACCAATCGGTACATCGCTCTCATCGATGCCTAATTCATGTTTTAATTTCCGCACGGCGGCGCTTTTTGCCCCGCGGCACGACCCCGACGCGATCGCGCTCGGCGAATCAATCTCCCCTGGCTCTTGACCCGTGAGCTGATGCGAACAACACGTATTCGTCCATACGCTTGGAAATGTAATCTTAGACGCCGCGCGTTGTTGAAGCAACAATCTATCGTCGGCGTCAAATATGAATACGCTAAACGCGCGGTGCAACGTCCCCGTCGGCGTCGCCCCGCCGTCGAGAAACTTGTGTGCGTCTTCCTTGCTCGCATCGCCGATAACGACGTCTTGGGCGTCAACTAAGATGACGCGATCGTTACGCATGAAATCCTCTTGCGTTTGTGTGGCGTCCCACGTCGTCGAGGCGGACATTGTTCGAGTTCTTTGTCGAGGAGGTGAGGGTAAAGCAGTCGCGCTTCGTGTTCCGCGCGTCCTTGACGACGACGATGATGACGACGCAGAGAACGATGTCGATGGGGCGTGAGTGGTGCACGTGACTGTGGCGTACGCGTCACGCGATGTGGTAATGCGGCGCACCACGCGGGTTGCGGCGCGCATAGATGTGAAGTGATTAGAATTGTGGGGTTGCGTGTTGAGCGCAAACTTTTTTCGATTGATATTCCAACACGTATACTCTGCCCTGTGTTCGTGTGTGTGTGCTTGTGGTCCGCACGCATGCAAGGAGCACAATAGAAGAGAACGCTCTAGGAGGTTCAATGTCCGTAGTAGTATTGGAAGAAGAACAATTTTAACACGAGCGCAAAGGCGAAATTCGCCGAGCCGATGAAACTCACAAACGATACGCCAAACGCTGAACCTTTCGTGGACGTTAACACTCGCTGGCGGACGTTGGACATTAAGAAGAGCGTGCTCAACGCCGCACACGCGCCGGTGAAGAGCCATCGGAATAATTCCACGGGTACGGTGGCTAAGATGCACACGGGAATAAAAGCGAGAATGGAGTACCCATACAAGCACCAGACGTCAATGACGCGCAAATTCTCCACCCCGGCGTAGCATGTTAACGTCAAATATACAATCAACGACCACACGAAAACGTAACCGTAGATGAGGGCTGCACTAAGGCTCACCGTAGACGCGTCAAAGTCCCACGCCGCGTTCTTATGGGTGTTATATTTACCCCACGCGCTCCCGAGCGCTGTGAGAAACACCAACGTCGCCGCGCCCCAAATCGGAACATACAAGTCTGGATTTCCCTTCACCACGCCTTCTAAAAAGTTTCCGCGATGCGGAGCGGTGAATACGTTCATCACGCGCTCTTGCACATCCTCGGTGTCGACGTCGAAGAACTGCTGATAGTACGAAGCGCTAAAAATCCAACCGCGTCTCTTTGGCGCCGGCGTCGCCGTCGTGGCAGTAGCTCCACCATCGCTCGTACCCTCCGTGCGCGCTGCACCACTGTTTGCGCTCGCTGAGCCTGCAAATACACTCTGTGTGCCCGTCGTCGCCGTCGTCGTCGTCGCTGCCGTTGTCGCTGAAGACGCGCTTTGCGTTAATCTCGGATCCGCATCTAGCGTCGTCGACGTCCCCAGCCCCGCGAACGCACCCTCGGGCCCGAACCCGACGTCCTCATCCGCATCGACCGCATTTAAGAATGGATTAAACTGCTTGAAAAATCAAACACGCGTTCGGGTCGTCAGTCGTCGTCGAATATGGACACTTTTTCAACGAGGCACCACGCAATCGTTCACTCATCAAGAGTTCTTCGCACCGCGCGTATCGCTCCCACCGTCGCCGTCGTCGTTGATGGTTGCGATTCAGTGCGTTCGCGCGCGCACGCACCTCGTCGTCGCGCGACATGGCGCGCGCAAGCGTATGTGTATGTGTAAGAAGATGTGTCGTTGCGGCAACGTCTGACGGCACGGCAGAGCTCGCCGCACGTCGCCGTCGCCGCCGCCGTCGTCTCGCACCCGCACACATGGTGAAGCTCACGCTTCTCGCTCGCGTCACCGATGGCTTGCCCCTTGCCGAAGGTCTCGACAACGACTCGTCCGGGCAAACGCTCGATCGGTACAAATCTCAAGCCAAAGCATTGTTTAAAAAGCTCGGCGCTGGCGCGCCGCCGCCGTCGAGAATGACCATCGAGACGGATAGTGCGTTTTTGATGCATTATGTGATTGATAACGGGGTCTGTTATCTCACGTTATGCGACCGGACGTACCCAAAGAAGCTCGCGTATCAGTACTTGGAGGAGCTGCAACGGGAGTTTGACGCGAGACACGGGACGAGCGTGGACGCTGCGGCGCGGCCGTATGCGTTTATAAAATTTGATACTTTTATCCAGCGCACAAAGAAGTTGTACTCGGATGCGCGCACGCAGAGGAATTTGAATAAATTGAACGACGACTTGCACGATATTCAACAAATCATGACGAAGAACATCAACGATATCATGGGACAGGGCGAGCGGTTGGACCGGGTGAGCGAAATGAGTGGGGCGCTGAGCGCTGAGAGTAAAAAGTATAGTAAAAAAGCGCGTGATCTTAGCAGACAAGCGCTGATTCAAAAGTACATGCCCATGGCGGTGTTTGCGTTGATTTTAATGGTGGTGTTGATGATTCGTCGATGGCTAAACGCCTTTTACTACTCGTCGGCGTAGCGGAAAATGATAAATAAGTTGTAAAGCATAGGCATTCTCAAACGTTTAAGAACCTATATGTGAGCGTGTGTGAATACGTATCACCGCGGTTGACAATCACGCCCGGGTACGATGCGCCGAGTTTGGTGTTTTGATTGACAGCGTCTGGGAACCAACCCGTCTCGAGGCAAAATCCAGATTGTCGAGCGTACGCGGCGCCGTCTTTTGTGTTTCCCACCATGTCTTCTGATAGAAAGTTACCAGTGTAGAAATGTACACCTGGTGCATCAGTATACACTTCCAACGCCCGTCCGGCATCGGCGCACGTAACTCGTGCCGCCAAGCGCGGCGCTTCGCGTGGGAGCTCGCTCGCCGGGCGCGTGGCATCCGCTCCGGCGATGACAAAGCTATGGTCGTACCCTTCCGGAGATTTCTCAAACATGGCCGTCGGTTTTCGCAAATCAAACGGTGTACCGTCAACCTTACGCACACCTTCGCCCGTAGGAATCAATGTGTCTTCGTCCACGGGGACGTAAGCGTGACAGTTTGGCATTTCGACGACGTGCGCACCGCAGTCCTGCATACTCGAGTGTCCGTGCAAGTTAAAATACGTGTGTTGCACCGTTGATATCGGCGTCGATGAATCTGTCGTTGCCGTCATTTTCGTAGTGAGTTCGGCGTACTTGCTCACTTCTATGCGCACGAGCTGCGTCTTTTCGTCCACGACCAAATTTACGCGTTCGCGATATCCAACCACCGAATACACCACGTACATCTTCACCGTCCCAGGAAATCCCTCCTCCATATCCGTTGACACGTAACTCAAGGTAATTGAACTCCTCGTCTTGTCTTCGACGGTCCATCGCTTGCGATCCCACCCACTGACGCCACCGTGCAATGTATTCTCGCCGTTATTCTTGGCGCACGTGTACATCTTGTTACGAACTTTGAACTCCCCTTTCGCAATCCTATTCGCCACGCGTCCGCACACCGCACCAAAATATGGACGCCCTTCAGTGTCATCATAGCTCTCGCAATCATCGTATCCGAGCACGATGTCATCGAAATTCTTCACCGCGTTGCTGTCGACGCTTCGCGTCTTCAACTTTACAATCGTCGCACCAAACGTCGATATCGTCACGGCGATACCATCCGCGGTGATTTCGTGCGCGTCCAAACCAGCACTGGTATGAATTGTCCCCGACGCATCGCGCGCCTTGAGCGGCGATACCGCCGGAATGGATTGCGGCGTATTCTTGACGCGTTTTGTCGTTGAACCGCTTTTGACGAGCGTCACCTTTGGCGCGGTCATGTCGTCGTCATCGACGTTCGCCTCGCGAGCGCCGGACTTGGCGCGATCTTTGATGCGCGCGAGCGCGAGCGCGCCGGCGCCGAGGGCCAGAAGCGCGAGTTTATTTGGCATGCGAGACACTGAAGGTGGGCGTCGTCGTCTGTCAGTCTTTTAGATGTTTCGATTCGGTGTGCGCGCGACGCTACGTTGTGGTTTTGTGTGTCTGCTATAACAAATGTTTTGTCCGGATGTGTGAACATCTGTCTCTACATAGGGCTGGCGATCTCGTTCCAATCCACCCCGGCATCGATTGGCGCCTCGGCGGGCGCTTCTGATTGGACGCCTCGTTGTCTCGCCTCCTCTTCGGCGTCGGCTTCGCGGATGAGCTCATCCAAGTTTTCAAACGACGTCTTCGATTGACTTCGCGAGCCAAATTTACGACGGTGTTCTACGTGCTCTGGGGCCTCGCCAGGACAGTGCGAACACCGCCAATCTTCACCCCACTTGCCAGGGTTTTCTCGCAGCGAACCGGTGACTCCAGAGAACATCGAACCGAGATCATCCTCTTCGTCATCGTCTTGATAAATACTAACTTCAATGAGTCCTGCGCTATAGGCGGCTACGGCGCCACTGACGCGCGCGAGCTGTTTGACGGTGATATTATTGATTTTCTCCTCAATCGTGCCTCTGAGCTGCTGCGTGAGTACCAAGGCGATCATGTTGTACAACCAAGCCGCGCTCGTTCCGCTGATGTTGACGTCGAGTTCACCGACAGAAATGTGCGTCGTGTGCACTCGAAGCTCGAGAACGGGATCGTCACCTAAGAAACCATCGCCTAAGATCTCACCAACAACCTTACGGTTGCGTGCCAGCTTTTCCTTGGCATCGAGAATGCGCGCGTCATCTGTTGCGTCGTGAAATTGGCTCCCTCCGGGCGATGTCGGCGACATTGGCGGTGAATCAACATCATCTTCGGCGTTGTTGAATCCGTTACTGCCAAATGCGCGGTCAAGCGCAGAACCGAGAGAATCGACGTCGAGGTCGGATACGGGCGATCCAAACTGGTCGCGCCCAGAGTCAAACGAGTTGACAGAGTCGATAGATTTCCGGGATTCGATTGGCATCGGTGGCGTCGCTGGAACAGGTTTTTCCGCCTCCGCCTTAGCCTTGGCTGCCGCTTCGCGCTCCTTTTGCTCCTTTCTCAACTTGATCTTCTCCTGAATCTTCTCGTTCAATTCCTTAATCTTACCATCATCTTTAGCCAATTCTACGCCTTGGTTCACGAGCTTTAATAATTGCTGCGTGTTGATGATAATTTCATACGTAATACCCACGCTGGCACCATCTACGGTGACCGTACACAAACCTTCACCATCGACCATGCCCCAGTTTCTCGGGAATTCGCAATATGCGAATTCCACATCCTTCATCGTGGTTTTTATGTCGCCCACCTCCACCGTTGTGCTCAAACCGGCGCCCTCGTCGTTCTCATCCATGTGGTTGATGACGCGCAGAGATTCCTTTTGAACCTCAAACTCGGAAAAGTGCACGTTATCGACGTGATAACACACCGAGCCTAACGGCGAATCATATACCCCGTCGACGCGTGGAAGTTCAAGCTTTGCCATGAGTTCACACGAGACTTGCACAGCGCCGCGAATCAAACGCTCAAATCCTGGCACGACTTCCTCCTTGATCAATCTCTTCACTTGATCATCAGCGCGTAAATCGCTCCAGACGTCTTTACTCTCGTCGGCCAGCGTCTTTAATCGCGAGTCAATAGCATCTTTCGTGGTGTCACCCGCATTTAACACCGCGGATATCGCCTCTTCTTCGTCCCGCTTGAGCTTTTCCTCCTGCAACTTGGTCATCAACGCCTTCACGCGATCTACGATGCGCTCCACCGTGCCACGCATGCCCTCAAAATGATCCGACCCTTTCGCTTTCGTGCTCAGCTTTGTCCAAAGATCCTTACCCAAGCTTTTACTCATCTCTAACACTTCGTCTCTCGTCTTACCCGTCTCGACGATACCCTTCAACTTGCGCGCGGCATCCGCGAACGTCTCCGCCACCTCCCCACCAGGGTCCGCATGCGTCGCCAACCGCTCTGTAATCTCCAACGCCTTCACCGTCCCCCGTTTCGTCTTGGCTATCTTCTCCTCGTCATTCTTTAACGCGTTTTGCCAAATATCCTTACTCTTGGTTTTCAACGCCGCGACGCGCTCCAGCTCCCCTATCGCCTTTGGATTCGCTATCAACGCCGTCGCTTGCGTCAGCACACCATCCACAACCGCTTTCCCTCGCGCGCTCGATGCGAGCTGCGTCAACCGCTCGCCCGCACTGTGCTTCACCGTGTCCCCGATCGCGCGTAAACGATGTGGATTCACATCGCCACCTCTCGGCGACGTTAACGGCGTGCCGTCATCCTCAGACGTCGTGTCGTCGCCCGCGAGCCAGCTCGGGAGCAAGCCGTCCATCGTGCGCGGTCGACACCGAACCGATCTCGGTGCCAAGGCGCGGCGCGCGCGCGAGTGTGTGCAGATACCTTCAAATCTTGTACACCTTTTCAGTAGGGTATAGGCGATCCGCGACTGAGCCGCGCGTGGGACGCGTCCAATCGCGGCGTCTCTCTACGAGCATAGCGCTGCGTGCGTGACAATCGATGCGAGGAATGCGCCATGTGTGTGTGTGTGTTGTTGTGTTTCGTGTGTATTGATACGATACGGATATACATGGTGATGAAGACGCGCGCGCGCTGGATGTCACGCCGGATGTTCGGCGTTCGCTCGAGCGGGCGGATGCGGAGTGGATCCTCGCGGGCAGATGCGCATGACGTTTGGCGCATTTTCTGGAATGGCATAAATCACACCATCATTTGCGTCGAGGAAACCACCTTGGTATTTGTCTGGTAAGTCGCCCAAGGCGCCGAGGAAGAAGACGCGCTGGGCGGCGACGTCGATGCAGAGCACCGAAGGTGCGTCGCAAGGTATACCGTATATGGATCCGTCTCGCGCGAGGACGCCGCCTTGCCATTTATTTTTCAGACTTGGCATCATTGATGGTTCGCCCACGCCTAAGAGCGAGGTTGTTTCGGTGGCGACGTCGATTTTAAGCACCGCGTGGTAATCGCTCGGGAAGGCGTATACGTTACCGTCGCCGCCAATGCAACCACCTCCAAACTTGTACCCATCCGTGCCCAGAGAGTCACCGATGAGAGATATCTCCCCAGTATTACAATTAATCTTCAACACACGCTCGGCGTGGGAAGGAAAGCCATAGATGCATCCATCCGGAGCGAGAGTGCCTCCGTGCCACGAAAACGAATTCTTCTTCAACGTCTCGCCCGAGACATCAAACATCTCCACGCTTTGCGTCTCGGGCGTAATCTTCAGCACTTTATCACTGCAATATGGTATTCCCCAAATCGCACCGTTTCGGTCTTTAATGCCTCCGTACCACTTATTCTTCAAGCTCCCGTGTTCGCCCAAGTCACCGATAAACGTCAACGCATCTGTCTCCGTATCTACGCGTAACACTTTTGATGCGTTACACGGAATCGCATACAACGCCTTGTCGTTGCCCATGGCGCCACCGTGCCATTGCCATTTCATCTCCGGTGGCAATTCCCCAATCAGCCGCACGTCATCCGTGACGCAATCGACGCAGAGCACGCCTTCGCCCCACGCGGGCAACCCATAAACCTTGCCATTTTTCCCATCTATACCGCGTAAAAACTTAAAGTGCGTCTCCGAGAGCGCGTCGTCGCAACCTATGGCGGTAATTTTCCCACCCTTGCGCGGCTCGAGCTTGAGCACGCGCCTCGAGTGGCTCGGCACGCCATACATGGTCCCGTCGGCCACAACCGCCGCCCCCAACCACTTCCTCGGCCCTTCGCACGCGTCGCTCGTCA
>Ga0182095_1626694_pt1 | contig 10458 bp, 8 predicted proteins | sample 041ome_19_FD_127784 | JGI IMG/M metagenome (GOLD analysis project Ga0182095, IMG submission 127784) | Metatranscriptome of coastal salt marsh microbial communities from the Groves Creek Marsh, Georgia, USA - 041412BS metaT (Metagenome... | ecosystem: Environmental > Aquatic > Marine > Intertidal...
CGTCTTCTGCATCGCTTGATCCCACGGCTTATCCTCGTTTATGATTTTCTTCACCGCCTCCATCTCTTTCGTCAACCGCGCGAGCTCCGCTTTCGTCGCGCGATCGTCCAACGTCGACGACAAACTACCACTACTTCTATCGCTACTCTCTTTCACCAAAACCATCAATTCTTTCACCTTCTTTTCCATCTCTTCTTTCGTGCAAAACGTCTTCCTGTTCTCCTTCGTCTCCCGTTCCGCGCTCTCGCGCAGTCGTTGCACCTCTCTCTTCACCGGATCCAACGCCAACTTCTTCTCGCCTTCCTCGCGCATCGATCGAGCGATTTTTGAAACCTCTCTCGCTTGTAAAACCACGCCGACGAGGACGACGAAGAACACGAGCATTGCTACCAGTAAAGAGGGCACGCCGTTGCCGCCTTTTGATCCTCCCGATCCTATGTATTTGTCGTTACCGGTAGAAGTCGTTCGAATTTTGAAATTTGAAGTCGTGTTGCGCCTCGTCGTCGTCGTCGTCGCCTCGTCGTCGTCGTCGGAATAATCATCGTCCTCGTCGGAATCTGGCGCGAGCATCACCGGTGGCGTCGGCGTCACCGAAGGTGGTGCCGATCGTTTCGACGAGCGAGCGTTCGTCGTTCGAACCATGTATGGGTGATAGATGTGTCTATTAAAAAAAAGGTGCCGACTTGTTGGGGAAAAAAGTGGCGGATTTTGCTTCAGAAAAAGCGAATAAGGAAAGCGAGCGCGTGAAAACGATGCTTTAAACGCTCTTCTCGCGAGAGAACGTAAACGCGCGGAAGGAAGAGAAGAAGAAGAAGAAAAATGGATGATGATTCGGTGTTCTCGACGCTTTTCGCGAGAGGTTGGCGGTTGAGAGAGGAGGAGGTTCTGAAGAAGAAGTTGTTGGGGAAAAACGTGTCGATTGAAGAAGGTGAAAGAGAAAGAGACGACGCGAACGCCATCGAACGCGCGTTATTGAGCACAGATTTCCTCGAAGAAGAAGACGAGGACGACGACGACGATGAAGAAGAGCCGTTATTCTTACCGTCCATACCGAACAGAAGAGCCGCTTTGAATACTCTTCGGGGGGATGCTTTGAAAGGTCCACTCGTGTGGCAAGTCGTGGACGCGAAGGACGTGTCGCAGGCGAAGAAGAGCGAGAAAGCGAACGAACTCTCGATGGAGGATTACGCGGACGACGACGACGAGGACGCGAACTGGGAGGAGCGAGCGGAGAAGATGCTGACTACGAATAATAAGAGAATGTTGAAAGTGAGGATGACGGATGGGTATTCGGAGATTGACGTTCTCGAACGAGTGCGATGGTCGAAGGTGGACCGAGCGCCGTCGCGGTGGGAGAGGCAGTTGATGCCGGGGACGAAGGTTTTGGTGCGAGATTTGAAAGTGGCTTTTGGACCTTGCGGTGATGGTGGTAGTGGTAGTTCTGTGGTGGGAACGAACGAGCATTACGTGGCGTTTGCGGATACGGACGCGAATTTTCAAGTTCTAGGCGGCCAAGTCGAGAGATTAAAGGAAAAGTTTGAGAAGAAGATGCGGATGAAAGCGGCGAGTCGGTTCGCCGACGATGGGTTTTCGTTGGGCGATGTCAGTAAAGCGCCAAAGTTTCAGCCGTTCGACGCGAAGACATGGAAGGAGTTCGAACGAGAAAGAAAAGCAAGAGAGGAAGAGGAGAGGAAGGAAAAGGAAGAGCAGGAGAGAAAAGAAAAGATGGAAAGGATGAGGAGAGAAAAAGAGGCGAGGAAAGAGTTGAGGAGAGACAGAATGCGCGCGGTAGAGCGCGAGGAGGACGATGAGGACGACTGCGAAGAAGAAGAAGAAGAAGAAGAGGAAGAGGAAATGCAGCCGGCGAGAGCAAAACCGAAACTCCCTCCGAAAAGAGGAGTAACAGCACTTTCCCAGCCACCACCTGTCGCATCGTCGAACCACCACCACCACCACCAACAACAACAAAAGAAGCAACAACGCGCGAAACCGAGTCTGCCCGATGGAAACAAGCGAGGATCGAACAACAAAGAAGAGAACGCAAACGCGCTATCGGAAGAAAAACGAAAGCGGCAACACGAAATCCAAGCGAAGAAAGAGCGTTCAAAAATTCTCGAGAAGCTCTCGCGACCTCCGCCACAAAACGACGACGTTCGAGCGCAAAGCGGTCAAAGGGGAGGAGGCGGCGGCGGCCGCGGAGGAAGAGGCGGTCGCGGTCAACGCGGCGGATCAAAAAGCGACCCCCCCACCAAACGCGACGAGAAAATCGATGACGACGCGCCCACCCTCACGATGGACCAACTCCGAGCAAAAAAGCTCGCCGAAAAACTTCAGCGCGAGTCGTTCACCGCGCCTCTCGGCACGTACTTCGAACGAAAACGAGACGACGAATCGACTTCGCGCCGCGGCGTTCCGGGCAATTCGCGAACGGCTCCTTCTTCTTCTTCGAGAGCTCTCGCCGCGCAGCTCTTCACCTTCAAAGCTAGAACTGAAGACGCAGAAGAAGAGTAAGAGTGAGAGAGAAAGAGAGAAAGAGCGGTAAAAACGAGAGCATCGCTGTTAGAACCTTAGCTTTTAGAACTTAGATTTAATCTATCGATAACATCCGCGCGCGCAAAGCTTATACCTAAACAAACAGTTTTTACTGTTTTTAAGCCCTTTTCGTGGAAGATCTAGAGCCCACACTCTTAAGAAAATTTGCACGCGCGACGCGCATTTAATCAAACACATTAAAAACGAAATGTCGTCCTCTTCTTCTCGCCACGCGCGAGAGCTGGTTCGACGCGCGCTGACGAGTTCTCGCTGGTTGAACCCTTCTCTTCTTCTCGTCGAAGAGAGCGTTTTTGGGCTTAATCGACGTCTGTTTTCTTCTTCTTTTTCTTCGTCTTCGGGATTTTCTTCGTCTTTGCGTTTTCCCCGATCGTCGTCGTCTTCGTCGACGACAACGAACGACGAGGAAGTCAGACGACGACGATTACGATTCGGACGACGATGGTACTCCTCCTCGTCGTCGAGTCTTCCACCGTTCCAAGAGATCGCGATGCCGGCGCTGTCGCCAACGATGACGAAAGGCGGCGTCGCGTCTTGGCTCGTGCGAGAAGGGCAGCAAGTTTCCGCCGGGGACGTTCTCGCGGAGATTCAGACGGACAAAGCGACGATGGAGATGGAATCGATGGAGGACGGGTACGTGGCGAAGATTTTAATCGAAGGCGGGAGGGAAGACGTGGACGTCGGGACGCCTCTGTTAGTCATGGTGGAGGAAGAGAAAGACGTGGAGAGTTTTAAGGATTACGTTGGAGGAGGAGGAGGAGGAGGAGTAGGAGGAGGAGGCGATAATAGCGGCGGTAGTAGCGATAGCGGTAGCGAGGCAGAGGAGACGGGGCGGGCGCCGGAGGAAAAGAAAGAAGAAAGAGCCGGGGCGTCGGCGAGCGCGAGCACTTCTTCTTCCTCTTCTTCCTCGTCGTTCGCGTCGAGGAGTGGGAACGAAACTCGGGTGTTCATTTCGCCGCTGGCGAGGAAGACGGCGCTCGAAAAAGGCGTGGATTATACGAAGATCCGAGGGAGAGGTCCGAATGGGAGAGTGACAAATTTAGACGTGTTGGAGTACGTCGCCAGTGGTGGGGCTGCCAACGTGAAAGCTTCCACGCAGCAAGGGCAATCCTCTTCGGCGGGAGCAGAATTCGACGCGTCTATTTATTTCCCTGAATACGAAGAGGTGCCAGTTTCTACGATTAAGAAAATAACCGCAAAAAGACTCACAGAATCGAAGCAAACGGTGCCACACTTTTATCTCACCGTGGACGTGAACATGGACGCGGTAAATGCCACTCGCGCGCGAATGAATGCGTTGTTAGAGAAGGAAAAAGACGGCAAGAAGATTAGCGTGAACGATTTCGTCGTCAAAGCGTCGGCGGCGGCGTTGAGAGCGGTGCCAGAAGTCAACTCGAGTTGGATGGAGACGCACGTGAGGCGATACAAACTCGCGGATGTTTGCGTGGCGGTACAAACGGATAAAGGGTTGATGGTCCCCGTCGTGCGTTCGGCGTGTTGTCTGGGATTGAGAGGTATTTCGAGCGAGGTCAAGAGCTTAGCTAAGAAAGCGAAAATGGGAAAATTGCAAGGTAAAGACGTCTCCGGTGGCACGTTTACAGTTTCCAATCTCGGCATGTTTGGCATCAAGCAATTTGCGGCTATCGTCAATCCACCGCAAGCTGGCATTTTAGCCGTCGGCGGGACGAGAAAAGAAATCGTGAAAACCAAGGAAGGTATGTATAAAGAAACAAACGTGATGTCGGCGACGTTGAGTTGCGACCACAGAGCAGTAGATGGCGCGGACGGTGCCAAATGGCTCGGCGCCTTTAAATCGTACATGGAAGATCCGAGCACGATGTTATTGTAATTTAATCGACGAAGCTTCATCGTCTCACATATAAAAAAAACTAAAACTAAATCTACTGATACTTCGCCGTGTAAGTCTACTTTTTACTGGTACTCTCACCCACCGTCATCTCTACTTTTTCTTCTTGAAATACTTATCGTTATCGTCCCTCGTAATTGCCGGTCGATCTAAATCCGCGTTCCCGGGAATAACGCTCGGCTCTACCGCCACCGCATCGACGATGGTCACCACCCCATCGCCTTCTTTACCAATCGCATACGCCACCTCCACGTCGCATAAAGTCACCCGGTACGTGTCAAACTTTCTCTCTTCCACTTTCGCCGTTCTCTCCCTGGTACTTCTCACGTCCAAACGCAAAGTATCCACGACGAACGCCAAAAAATCCTCCGCGTTTTCGTACAAAGGTCGCCTCTTTTTCCCACCTTTCTTCGAATCGATTTCAAACCGTTCTTGGTACGCCCGCTTCACCTTCTCTTTCGTCTCCTCTTCCGGGTTCGCGAATTTCACCTCTCCGATCGCCAACGGTTCTCCTCCTTCCTCGCCTTCAATCGCTCTGGTCACCCACTTCGGTGCCGTAGCTTCTGCCACGCTATCGCACCACGGCACGTACGGCTTGATATCCAAAACCGGCGTCCCGTCGACTAAATCTATTCCCCCGAGCGTGACTTCCCCCCGCTCCCAATCGACGCTAACGACTCTCCCTAAACTCAATCCAATCGGCCTCGGTCGATGCGGCGTCCGAGTCGACAAACACCCTCGCTTTTCCCCGTTCAACCTCGGCACAGAGACTAACGCTTTCACCGCGCCTCCATTCTTCGTCCCGCACGCGTTCGTGTTCGCGTGAAACACGTAAATCACCCACGCGTGAGAATACTCGTCCAAACCTTCCAAGCTTCGTTTCGGAACAAACTCCGTATCGAAATGCAGTCGACACCGCGCGGTTTCTACCAACGACCCGCCTTGCCTCGGCGTCCCAGCTCTGCGACTAAAACACGACTGCGCGACTGCAATCGCCGGGCCAAACTGCTGCGGAGAAGAACTCGAAGACGATGAAGAAACGTTCATTTGATCCGCCGTCAACACTTTATTCCTCAACTGATGTTGCAACCGAACGACGGCGTTTCGTTCCGCCTTGTGCCGGTCTTCCAAATGTTTCAGCTTCTCCTTCAACTTTTCGTCCGATTTTCGCTTCCATTTGGACGAGACGAGGTGGAACCCGATCGCCATCATCGACCAGTCCAAAATTTTCGATCGGAAAGCGTCGAAGAGGACGTGGACGACGACGACCATCGTCGTTTGTTTTGTGCTTCTTCGCGCGACGAGTTTTTTTTTTCCCGAAAACGTCACACTCGAAAACGCATAAAAAGATAAAAATATGAATCACTTTTCGAAACGGCATCGAAACCTCTTGTTATCGGGCTCTAAATTCCTCGCCTCGTGCGAACCGTACAAGAGGATAATCGCCATCGCCATCCCGCCGGATTTCGGGTCTTTTACGTCGTCGTCGGAAGAAGAGAAGGAGAGACCGTGCGCGAACTGCATCGGATTAGCGCAAACGAACTTTTACCACTCGTTGGCGGAACCAAAGTCAGTGGCGATGGTGCGAGATAAGCAACCTCCGTTCCAAACGATCGCGAGACAGTTGGCAAGGATCAGTCGAGAAGATTCGCGCTTGGGCGGGGTGTTGCTCGTGACGACGGAGAGAGGCGCGGCGAGCGAAGAGGACGCGGAAAAGTTTATGCGTGGGATTCTGAGAGAGGCGGAAGATATGCGAGAGAAAGAGGGAGGATTTTTAGAGAAGGTGCCGATGGGATTTAGCGATCCGATGGAGGAAAAGGAAGGGAGTTGGAGAGAACTCGGGAATAAAGAGGAGGAAGAAGACGGGGAGATGTGGGCGCCGGCGGCGGCGAGAGTGAGCGCGAGACGATTGAGGACGTTTTTGGAGAAGGAACAAGGCGCGTTGAACACGTTCGGGTGAGAGTTCGCGTAAATGTAAATGTGAATTAAAATGTCTCTGCGTTGTTATTGTTGTTGTTGATTGCGCGCGCGTGTAATTATATCGAGCAGCAATGTGTAATTTTAGAAGGTAGTATATGTAGTAGTACTTGTAACTGTGTGTGTTTCATATACAACAACACTAAATAAAAAAATCGCGAACGAGGATCACACAGTTACCGTCAATTTCGATTTAGGCGCGCGCGCACGTATATATGCATTTCCGCTACTTTTCGCTCCAGTTGATTTCAAACTCGTCCTCTAAATCCTCCGATTCGTCTTCGTCTTCGTTCTCGTAAAACTCTTGATCTTCCTCGGCGTAAAATCCGTCGTGCATTCGTTCGGTTTCGAAAGGTAGTTCCACCTCGTCGCATTCTCGGTACAAATCTTCTAAATCGTAATACGTTCGAGCGGTTGGCGTGAACACGTGCGCGACGACGTCGCGACAATCCAAGCACGTCCAATCGCCTTGATTGGCCACATTTTTCGGAACTTGCAAATTATACGTCTCGTTATTCGCCACGTCTCTCATCTTCGACGTCACCGCACTCATTTGCGGACGGTTAAATGCCGTCGCTAAAACGACGTACCTCGCGTAAAACACCGCCTTGGACACTTGCAACACGCGAATATCCTTCGCTCTCGTGTTATCCGCCTCCACGGCTAACTCCAGCGCGAGTTTTCGCGCGATCGCGTCTTGCTCCTCGTCGTCCGCTTCGTCTGTTATCGAGAACGTCTGTTTCACGTACGCGTTGCTGCTACCATCGGTTACGACCGTTTCGTCGCTTTCTACGCTCGTCGTCGTTTCCTGCTCTTCCTCTTCCTCCTCCTCCGGGGTTGGCGTGGACACCGCATCTCTCAATCGTTGCCTCAGCACCGGAACGGTCCCAGAGCTCTCCAATCCTCGCTCCTCGCAACATTTCACCAAGTCTGCTTTCTTCATCGACGAGAGGCCGGGAATTGGAGCGGCCGCAGCGGCTCTCGTCATCGTTAAAGTCGTTCTTTTTGTGTTCTTCTGTTTCTTCTTCCCGACGGGGAACGCCGCCGTCGTCGTCGCATTGGGGAACCGAAACGCGTTTCGAGCATTCCTCGTCGTCGTAAAACTACACGCGTTATTTGAGGAGGCATAAAACGACGCGCGAGTAGAAGAAGCGCTCTTCTTCTTCCTCTCCGAAGTCGAGGCGAGTTTGGCGAACTGCGCGCGCGTTTGGTTCACTATCGTCGCGGCGGAGTGCATTCTTCTGCTTTTTTGTTTTGAGGTTTTTCACTTTGTTCACACGAGAGGAAGAGAGAGAAAAAAAAGGAAGTGAGGAACATCTGAGCACTTTCGCGCGCGATCCGATTCGTTTCTCTCTTTCTGTCGTCGCGCTGTCGTTCTTTTATTCGCAAAAGTGTAAACTCTTTTTCGCGGTGCGGGTCGTTTCTGGTGCACCTTTGGAATCTTCGTTCTCGGTTTCGTTTTTCTTCATCATCTTCTTCTTCTTTGCGTCGTCTTCGTCGTCCTCGCTCGATCCGGTTTCGCGAACGAGAACTTTCGCGAACAACTCTTTTCTGGCGTCTATTAAAGTTTGCTCGATGTCCGGGCTCGCGCGTTTGATGAGTTGAAAATCGGACGCGGAGAGGTAAAATAGATCGCAAAAGGAGATGGCTTGGACCGTTGCCGTGGCTGGCGTGTCTAAGAGTAAGGAGACTTCGCCAAAGTAGTCGCCTTCGGCGAGGAGGATTTTTGCGTCGTCGTCGTCGGCTTCTTCTTCTTCTTCTTCTTCTTCTTCGTCGTCGTCGTCGTCGTTGTTTACGATAACTTCTACTTCGCCACGGGAGATGAAATATAACCCGGTGTTCTTTTTACCTTTAGTCACGATCAGGTCGCCGGGTAATGCCACGACGGAGGTCATTCGGTTCACGATTTCTAAGATGCAGTTTGCGTTCAAAAATCGAAATATGGGCACGTTTCGCAACATTTCTCGGTGCGCGTGCAATAAGACTTCGTTTCGTAAACTAATAGGTAAAGTCGCGCAGAAATGTTCGACCCTTTTTTCGTTTACATCTCGGTGTCTCAACCAGACGTATTCAAAATACGACTGCATTTTCGAGTGCAACGCGCTCGGCAGTTTCAAATGTTCGCTAAGATCTGAGACTTGTTCAAATTTTCTTCTCTGTAATTCGTCGCGCCCGACGGTGGCGGTGATGAGAGCGGCGATATTACCCAAGGCGACTATGTACAAAACTCCACCAACAAGCATCACGAATGAAAGAATCGATAGCGTTCGCGAAGACAGGACGCTCTCCGATGCGGAATACGTCTGCAAAGGGTCGTTGGAAAGGATAATCGAAGTCGCGACTTGATACGCCGACGCGTATTGCAACGACACGTTATCTCTTAAGTGCACGTATTCTGACGTGCACCATTCGTCGGCTCCCGCTGAACACACACTGTGCCACGCACACGCGATCCAATGAAGCGAAAGCACCAAGAACAGAAGTATTTTCACCGCGCGAGAATACAATCTCGCGGACTCGTGCAAACTTTTGTACCTCGACTCTAAAAGCTTCAACACTCTCGTAATCCTCAACAACCTGGTCAGTTTTAGTAAATCCGCGTTCCTCGAGTATCTCGACCGAACGAAAATCTCGAACGGAAAAACCGCCAGCAAATCTAAAGCCAGCCAACTTTTCGCGTAGCGTTCGCGTATGACTTTCAAATCTACAACCAGCGTCCCGCGACTAGAATAATAGGCTGAATAAAACGTCACGCCGATATCGAACCAAAAGAAAGCATCGACCGCGTACCCAATCGCGACAGAATACATCGGCTCTTCCTCCTCCTCCTCGAACCGCAAAAACGCCAGCGCGAACGGCAAAACAATCACCGAATGCGCGACGCAAAATAAACTCGCGACGTCCCAAACCAACTTAAATCTACTCCTCGGATCGATGTAAAAATGCTCGGCCGTCTTCACGCCGTCCGATCCATCTTTCACCGGGTCTATGATCACGATGTGATTGGATAATAAAAAATCAGAACTATTCTTCCCTCGTTCGTCTTTTTTCCGTGGTTTTCGTCGACGGCGAAGCGCTTCCTGCCTCTGGCCGAGCATGACTTTGCTCAGGGGACTTAACATTTTTCTTTTCTTTTTATGATCGCATGTGTTTGTTTTGTTTAATAAAAAAAGCGTTTCGAGTTCTAAACCCTAAACCCCTTTTAGCGCAAACTTTTTCCGCGACGCAGACGAAATCGTCGCAATAAAAAAACGCACCGACGCGATATTTCGCTCGGCTTTTTAACGCGCGCTCATCGTTCGCACGGATATGTTTTCTTTAACGCAAAGTAGCTTCGTCAGAGGCACCGCGCAGGTGTCGTCTTCTTCCGGTGCGTCTTTTTTGGCGGCCTCGTCATTTTTTTTTCTTTCGAATTTTATCCGGATGTGGTGTGCGCGTGGGGGAGCTTTCTATAGGTCCCTCCTCTGTTTGCGCGCGTTCGTTTTTTTCGGGAAAGATGGAGTTTGTCGTTTTTTGGTGGAGACGAATGCACCCGAAAACGCTCGAATGCGGCGTAAAAAGTATCCGCGCGCGCGTTTCGTGCGTTTACCGCGCGGTTTCGCGTTCGCGAGGCGTCTTTTTCGGCGCGTTCTCTTTCGCATTTTTTTTTGTTCTCGAGGATTGTGTTAAAACCTGAAAATCCGCTGACCTCGTCTCTCTTCTCACGCATACACGCGACAACAGTCCGCTCCTCGTCCTCTTCGAGCCGTCAATCTCGCATGAGAATCGTCGCCAAGGACCAAAACTCGCGCCCGTCCTTGGACGAGCTCGCCGAGTTCAAAATTAACCCGAACGATACCGGCTCCGCCTCCTTACAAATCGCCTTGCTCACCAAGCGCATCGAAAACTTGACGGTGCACTTGCAAGCGAACAGAAAAGATTACGCCACGCAGAGAGGATTGAAGTTGTTGCTCGGCCGACGCGGGCGATTGCAAAAGTATTTGGCGAAGGAAGATCCGGCGAAATATCAAATGACCATGAAAGGTTTGGGGTTGAAGATTAAGTCTGCTTAAAAAAGAAAGGAG
>Ga0182095_1539651_pt1 | contig 10439 bp, 10 predicted proteins | sample 041ome_19_FD_127784 | JGI IMG/M metagenome (GOLD analysis project Ga0182095, IMG submission 127784) | Metatranscriptome of coastal salt marsh microbial communities from the Groves Creek Marsh, Georgia, USA - 041412BS metaT (Metagenome... | ecosystem: Environmental > Aquatic > Marine > Intertidal...
GTGGAAAATTACCTGAGGAAAGATACGCACAAGAGAAAAGGTCCAGGTTTGTATTTTAAAATACGAGCATGGTTTTGGCAGAGGAAAGTCACGAAACGGGCCAACCGTAGGAGCAAAAATAATAAGGAAGATAAATAAACGATCAAGCTGGTTTTGATGCCAAAATAAATAAGCAACGCGTATTAAAATGTCTTTCGTAAACGCTGCGTGTGGTGAAACTCTCACTCACCATCAATTTTTTGTTTCTGAGCACTTTTGTCGACGTCGCCATTAATAATCAACCCCCAACCGCGAGCAAGCAGGTGCCGCCCAACTCGCAAAAATCATGCGCTCCGCGTTACAAGCCGTTTTAACTCCTTCTTCTTCTTCTTCTCCTACGTCTTCTTCCTCCTCTTTTAAGAATAGCACTCGTAGCGCGAGCAGGGAAAGAGCTTCTGTTACCGTCGTCCGTGCCCATCCGAATCCATCGCTTTATGACGTCGTAGACGAGGCGAAGATGTTGAGCGAATCGACGTTTCCAATCAAACCGGACGAGTTGATTGAACTGACGAAAGAAAATTTGAGAAAAGGATTCGCAAATATCGATTTGAGCGAAGACTTTGAATTCATCGGTCCTGTGGTTGGTCCGCTATCGAAAGAAACGTTCGTTAATGCCGTGGCTGGTTTCGAGCTCGCCGAGGGGTTCCCCGACATGAAATCGCAGTTCCACCATTTTAGAGTTGACCCGTTTGAAACGAATCGCGTATGGTTCCAAAACAGGACGGTTGGGACTCACACGGGCGTTTTGGCCGGGAATATACAACCGACGGGGAAGAAAGTCGAATGTCCGCCGCAAGCGTTGTCCCTTACGTTTAATGAGAAAGGCGAGGTGACGAAGATTACGGTTGGCGTCGTCATGGACAGAACGATTGGAAATACGGGCGGTCTTGGCGGCGTGTTTGGTTTATTCTACGCCGTTGGTGCAGGATTACCGTTTCCGGAAGCGCAACCGTGGAAGAAATCTAAACGGTACCGATTTTTCACTTTATTAGGCAATTTGGCCAGTAAGATGAAGAAGTAAAGAGAGGGGAAGATCTGTACTTTTGTCGTTTGTAACGAAGCTTCGATTCTTTTTATTACATCATCACACCTTCGTGCTTTCAAAGATGGCGTCCGCGTTGGCGACTTCAAATCCATCTCGTCTCTTTGACTCGTCTTCTTCTAAGTTTTTTCTACCCATTCTTATTTCTGCGCTAGTATTGTTTTTCTCGCTATACGGCAAAACGTATTCTCGATAGGCGAATTCGATGTACGCGCCGCAGCCTTTCAGTTTTTCACCGGCTCCATTTTCCGCGATGAATTCATCCGATACCGTTGAAAACTGCCACAACTTCTTATCCTCCGATACATTCATCACTTTATTCTCCTCTTCTCCGTTTAATTTTGCAATCTTTCCAATCTTCTCGACTATTTTTGTCGACATCTCTTCGCCGGATGTAACGCGAAACGCCTCGGAGCGACATCGGTGCATCGCCAATGCGAAATGGTTCACAAATTCAGGACCGTTTATCAACAACCACGCCGCGTACTCGCTCTTCGCAGCGACGTAATCGTACTCTTCTTTCGAAACGTTCTCACACAAAGAGAAAGCGTCCCGTTTTTGCTCCCAAAAATCCTCTTCCGATACTTGTCCTTCTGCTCCTTTTTCTTCTCTCGACGATATCGCTTTCCGAACGATGGCTGACATCTTCTCGTCCTCGAAAGCTTCGACATCGATTTCGCTCAAAAACACTCTCGGCATCAGCGCGTTCGGTGGTTTCAACCACGTCGCTTTCAGTTTCTTCTTTGGAAAAACCAGAGTCTCTCCGCTTTCTCGATAGTTCAGTTTTTCCAGCAGCAACTGTTTCACATCCACAAAGTGCCCACTCCTTTTGCTCTTAAACGTCCGGAACGCCAGATGGTCGAGCAAAACGTCGTCGATGTGAATGTCATCATCGTCATCTTCTTCTCTTTCAATTTCTCGCAAAACATCTTTTATTCTCGCGTGTTCTCTCTGTTCCCGGTATCTGATAAACAGCTGGTTCATTTCTTCTCGCGTTTTTTTTTTGGAGCTCTTTTCCGAAAACACACACACGCGCGACAATAACACGAGAGAGAACAAACAATCACAAGAGTTTTCTGAGTTTCGAGTTCAAGACGAACCCCGTGATCACGCCAACGGAGAAACTGATCGCTACCACCGCCTTGAGAGAAGAACAAGAGGAGGAAGAGGAGGAGGCGTCGCCGCTCGACATGTGTTAGTGTATTGTTTTTTTTTCTCTCGCTCTCTCTCTAAAAATGTGTTTTTTGCAGCAAACAACCACCCAGAGCACAAAGGCGACAAAAAAAGAGGCAATTTTCACATTAAAACCCTAAATTAAGGGGGAACCGACACATCATCGCACGAAGACAAACTCTCGATAATACGAGCAAACGAACACAAACAGAAGAGCAAACAAAACCAGAGAAGCATGCTTCGAAGCCCGTCCTCTTCTGTGGCTTTGCAGCAAAGGAACAGGCGCCTGAGGCGTCAGCGAATACTCGTTTTGTGTTGGTTTTTCATGACGGTTGCGTTCATAAACGCGTTCGTGCCGAAACAAAGTTCAATCCGAAACGAGTCGCAGTTGCATTCGCACGGGAAAAACGTGCTGACGTTGAACGCGGACGCGATCGCGAACTTGTTTCGCTTCCATTCTTCTTCGTCTTCGTCTTCTTCTCGTCCGATTAACGACGACGAGTTGCGATTGCAAATGGAAAAAGAGAGAGCCTCTGGGACGTTGAAATATAAAATGGAACGCGAACAGAATAAGAATCTGATGCACAGTTCTGGCAAGAGTTTAGGCGAGTTGACGAAAGGCAACGACGACGACGACGGAGAGAACAACATTTTTACCAACGACTCAGAAGACGTGGGAACGCTCGCACGACCTCGAATTATACCGAAGACGTTACGAGACACTCTGATTCACGACGTGGAAGCGAGAGAGTATCGAAGGTTCAAAAACTGTTCGGTGGTTGGGAACGACTCGTCCATGCGCAACGCCAAGTTAGGTGTTGAGATTGAACGCGCGCAAGCTATTTATCGCATGAATTTTGCACCTTTAAAGATGTTTGAAGTGGACGTCGGTGTGAATACGCACACGATGTGCGTCAATCCAGAAAAGATGAGAAGAGGTTTGAGGAAGGAGTTATCGGATATGGAGAAGAAGATGGATGGTAGTGGAGGGTATAGAAGTAGTAGCGGCGGTAGTGGGGTTAGCAGTAGCAACGGGCGATGGGTCACAGATAACGGGAACATTCCGGAACGAGTGTTAGTCGTCGGCGACGTCCCGGGTAAAGACGCAAAAACCGGTGACTCGGAGAAACCGTGCATTGAACGTTCCCAAGGCGGTTTGTGCATCGAACGCACCAAAGACAAGAAAATCAGAAACATGAAACCTTCGGTACAGAAACTCGCCGAGGAGTTACTCTACACCTTACAAGAAGGCGTCGGCGAAGAAAACGGAGTCCCGACGACTGGCTTATACTGTTTAGTCTTAGCGTTAACCGAGTGCGAATCCGTCGACGTTTACGGCATCGGCGTCGGCACCATGAACAAAGAAGACTTGAAGGATTTAGAGTACTTCAAAGACGACCATTTTCGAGGTTGGGACGCTCGACACAACGCCGAAGCCGAGCGAACGCTGTTACGCGTCCTCGCTTCGAAAGTTTGGAGGAACGCGCTGATGAAACCGTTGGGTGAGTTGAAGTGGCACAATCCTCTCATGAGTTCTGAGTTGGTCAACGCGAACTTGTTGAGTCAAACCGCGTGCATTAGTGGCATTAGATGTTAAAAAACGACGCTATTTTGTAATTTTACGCGCGCGCGTGTGTGTGTGTGTGTGTGTGTTGATTTTTTTTGTTTTCTTCTTCTTTTCTTCACTCTTCGTAAAAGTAACGAGTAAAAAATACGATGACATCGTCGACGAGCGTCCTTCTCGTCTCGTCTCTGTGCAAACTGCTCTCGTCGTCGCTCCATCCTTTCGGCGACGACGGCGCGGAGTATCGTCAATATAATAATAATCGTCGTCTCCGTCGCTCTTCTTCTCTCGATTTTGTCTCGCAACAACAGAGACTTATTCTCGAAAGTTTCTTCTTCCTTCTCGTGTTTTCGTTGTGCGTTTTGTCGACGACGACGACGACGACGACGACAAAGAAGAAGAAGAAGAAGAAGAAAACAAAAGAGTCGTCGACGAATGCGCGCGAGATTATCGACGATGAGGCGAACGAATGCGCGATGACGACGCCTGTTTCAATCAACGACGACAAGGACGACGGTGGAAAACAAAAAGAAGATGAAAAACGAGAAAAAAACGACGTTTTGCTGAGTTCGGACGACACCGACGACGAAAACGATAAAGACGAGTCCTCTCGACTGGACGAGGAACGCGAGGAGAAGCACCAAAAGTGGGAGATAATCGCGAAATTCCCTCCTCGCGTTGTTCGCGAGACAACTAAAGGTGGTGCGAATGCATCGTCATTACTCGAGGCGTGGATAAAGGCAGTGCCGAGAAAAGGCAAACGCACGTTAAAAGCCGTTGGATTCGGGCGCGATACGGGCAACGGTTTCTTCAAAGATCTCGCCGAATGCGATTTTCGCGTGGAAGAGTTTCGGTGCGTTGAAGAGAGACGCTCGCGTTACATAGATGGAGAAGAAAACGACGAGTCTTTCGAGAAACGACGACGGGTGGAAATCGATGAGGAAGACAACGACGACTGAGAAGAGACGAAGAACTTTCATTTTCTCGATACGACACGATACGATACTCTTTTAATAATAAATACTTCTAAGCTAAACTCTCTACTTACTATAAAACTAAGAACTACAACTCTATCTGCTAATTTTGCCACGCCTAATTCTCGCTTCTTCTCGTCTTCGGTTCGCTTGCTTCTCTGCGATGCACTTTTGAATGTCCTCGGGCCCACCAAACGCAACCACCTGCCCGTTCTCGATGTACGCCGCCAAATCCGCCTCTTTCAACTCCTCTAATCTATGCGTCACCCACACCGCGGTCACTTTATCCTTCGGATCCTTTCCTCCTTCGTTACTCGTCTTCAACACGTTCTTGACCGCTTTCAATACGCTGCGTTGATCAGCTTCGTCCAAGAAAGTCGTCAATTCATCTAACAACAACGTCTTCGGGTCCTCGACCAACGCGCCGGCGATGGCGACTCTCTGTTTCTGTCCTCCAGATAGAGTAGAAACTTGTCTATTCAAAGCGTTCTCGTACTTTTCGTTGCTATCATCCTCATCCTCATCCTCATCGTCTCTGTTCTCATCCTCTTCATCGTCTAAATCAACTTTTAACATGTTTACCATCTTCAACGTCTTTCTCACTTTTTCTTCGATCTCTTCGTTCGAGAGCCGCGGCGAAGACGCGTCGTTCTGTTTCCGTCGCAAACCAAACGCGACATCGTGCGCAACCGTGGGCATAATTACCTGGTGATCTGGATTTTGAAACACAAACGCTCTCGGTTCGTTCACTCGCGCGAAACCGCTCTTAATTTCCTCCTTTCGCGTCAATCCCGCCAGCGTTCTCAATAACGTGCTCTTGCCAGAACCGTTCGGGCCGAGAATCATAAAGAGCGCACCGCGAGGTATTTTAAGCGTGACGCCTCTCAACGCGGGCGCGTTGTTGTTACCATCATCATCTGAAGACGCGTATTTTACCACCAAATCTTCCACGTCCACGCCGTAGATGTTATCATCGGTATTATCGTTACGGTGATGCTCTTCTTCTTCTTCTTCTTCTTCTTCTCCTTCGTTCGTTGTTTTCGCCGCTGCCCGTCGCGTTGGGTGTTTTCGATGCGTTCTTCCAAAACAATAACGAAGTCGTCTTCGACGCGACGCGTCGCTATCGACGAGACTTTTGCGATTACCGCCACAAATAAATGATGGCACCGACAATGATGCCACCGATGTCATCATAATCAATATCTTTATGTCGTCCTTTTTTTATTATCTATCTACGAGTATATATATTGCGCGCGCGCGTGGATAAAAAAGTGGAGCAGTAAAAGCTTTTGACGAAAGAAAGAAAAGTAATGAACAAAAAACGATACCAACATGCGTGCGCAATAGTAGGGGGTTTCCATGGGTTCGAATATACTACATGAGTTTGTGATCACTCGTCGTGTGAATGTAATACACGCGCGCTCTCGTTGAGCGACTGCTAATAACGTTCTTTCAAATACAAAAGAGAGAAAAATCTAATCACCGTCCTCCTCTGCGAGTTCTTTTCGCCGGGGGCGGTTTCACTTCCTCTTCCGGAGGTTTAGAGGCGGCTCTTCTGGAAGATCGACCACCCCTCGCGGGAGGTGCGGGCGGCGGAGGCGTCGGCGATTTCGATTTAGCTTTACGTTTCTTCGATGCCGCGGCAGCTTCCGCTTCCGCTTTCTTTTTCTCCTCCGCTTCTTTCTTTTTCTTTTCCGCCGCGGTTGGAGATTTCGTGCTCGCTTTCGTCGTCTTTTTTTCTGCTACCGGTTCTTCTTCTTCTTCTTCCTTTACGCCGTCTTCTTCTTTCTCTTCCTTTTTCACCGCCGCTTCCAATCGTTTCGTCGTCTCTTTGGCTTCGTCTTTCAACGCCTCTTTAATAATCGGCGGTAACTCACCCGCCGACGGTCTCCGAATCGCCTCTTCCGCCTCTTTCCGTTTCGCCTCTCGCACTTCTGCCAACATTCTTCCGACTCTGTTTTGCAACGCGCTTCGTTTCGCCACTTCTCGTTGTTCGGCTAATTCTCTCTCGTGTAACACATCCGTCGCTAACTCCACCGCTTCTAAAACTTTTTCCGCGCACAATCGTTCATACATCTTTTCTTCTCGATTCCTTCTCTCTTCCTCGGTTAAGTTTTGTTCGTTCTTTCTTCCTATGGCTAAGATGGTTTTCTCCGTGCTGCTAAGGATATCTTCGGCGCGTTGGACGATCCGATCAAGTTCAGGGCAAACGACCGTTTCAATCACTCGCGGGCCCAACGAACTCAAACCGACGAGTGCTCCAAAAATAGTCGGCAACGGCGATTGCGTCGCTTTCAAGCCTTTCTGTAAAGTTGCTGTTACGCGAGGCTGTAACGTCGCGTATTCCTCGCCGTACCGCTCGCAAATCTCCGCGACCGTTTTCGATGCTAAGACTCGCAACCGCCAGTGATTATCCTTCTCAGGATTTTCCGATAATCGCTTCGCCACGATGCACGTCAAAACCGAAGGCATGAGCTGGTGCAAGTACAACTCTAAATTAGCGTCTGGGTTTTCAACCAACGCTCCAATCGCTCGCATCATCGCCAAAAGTTTGCGCAAGTTTCTTAAATTCGTTTGCACTTCCGTGCTTATAAACTTGGCAAAATACGGAATCAAATTCGCCAACCCGGCGTCGGTTTGTAAACTCCCAATCGCCGCGTTCAACAAGCCTTGCTCTTCGTCGTTCGCGCCGCCGCCGCCTCTCAATAAAGCAGTAATTCTATCAAAATACACCTGCAGCTCTCTCGATAAAACATGCTGCACGACCGGCGCGAACTTTCCGTGCTCCTTTTGTTGTTGTTGTTGTTGTTGTTGTTGCGCGTCGCCTTCCTTCTTCTCCCCGCCTTCGTCGCCTGCTTTCTCCGCTCCGTCCGCGGCGCTCGGATGCGGCGGCGGTCCAGTCACCGTCGGTTTCTTCGCTTTCGCTTTCGCCAACGTCTCCTCTTTTTCCTTCGCTTGCTGCTGATAATAAATTTGCGAATCCAAGCTCGGATTTTCCGGAATTAATGGTTGCACGCCTTCGATGGCTAACCAATGCGGAACGACGTTGATGGCGATCGAAGGCGGCGGTAAAGGTTCGGACAAAAGTTCATTCACGTCCAACTCTTCGTCGTACGTGTAAAAAAGATCGTTCGTCCCTTTCACTTTGATGAACTCTTGCGATGGCATGTTCGACGGGAAGCCGTACAACGGTTCGCACATGCGTATGCGCAACGCCGCGTTTATGTCCTGTGCGTAAAGAAGAAGAAGAAGAAGAAGAAGAAGAAGAAGTGGTTTTAATTTTTTTTTCAATTTTTGTTTGTTTGTTGTTGTTTTGTGTCGTTGTTTGTTGAATTGAATTTTGTTGTTCTCGCACCACGCGCTTTTTTGAAACGCCGAGCGTGAACGAGCCGCGATGCGCGAGTGTTGAAACAACAACAACAACAACAACAACAACATCGAAGAGACTGACTAAAGACGATGGAATGGAAGAGCGAAGATGATGCGCACGCACACACAAACAAGCAAACAGAAGAAGTAAAACAAATTTGTAAATCAAATACCTCCGTCGTCAAAACCGTCCGTCTCGATCGTTTCGTGACTTTCAGCGCCTCTTGAATGATATCTCTCAGACGATACTCCACGTCTGGGGCGAGCGCTTTGGCGACATCGTCGGAAATGACGATCCCGAACGCCTCGGCGATCGTTTGGACCGATTGCGCGGAGAGGTGCGTGAAGTCTTTCTGTTGAGCAGTCGCTGACATTCTCTCTCTTTCTCTCTTCTTCTTCTTCGCGTGTGTGCGCGCGCGAGAAGAAAAAAAAGTGAAGAAGAACAAAAAAACGCAGAAAAGAAAAAAGAAGAGAAGCGTAAGCGTACAAACAGAAAGAGTAAAATATGTGCCTTCTCGCGCGCGTCGTGAAATATTTATTACACAACAACAACAACTATTACTACTATTTGCTTATACAATGTATAGGCGCGCGTATAAATGTGCGTTTGTGTGTGTTTCCGTGCGCGAAACAGAGGTCGACGGAGTCAACCTGCGTTCTTGAGTTGTTCGCGAGAGAGAAGCGATGATAACGGTAGATTATTATTTCGCTCGCTCGCTTCTCTCTTCGATTGGAATTTGCGCTGAAGTTTTTCGCGCGAGTTTTTCTTTTTCGTGTTTACTTCGTTTTCGTTCTTCTTTCCTTCTCTCTCTCTCTCTCTCTTTCCGCGAGAGGATGAAGAAGAAGTCATCAAACGTGACTTTTTGGATTGATGTCGCGTTCGTAAACGGGTGCGAATGACTGTATACGACTGTAAAAAAACGCCGCAGTCAAACGCGTCGCGAACCAATATGGTTTGGCTACTTACTTCGCGTTGCTCGTTCTTTCATCTCTTTCTCTCTCCGTTCTTCATTTTTTATACATATAATATTCTCGCATTCGGAGAGAAACAGAACGAGTGAAAGAGAGAAGCGGAACAGCGCCGCGGATTGTAGCTCTTTCTGTTTAGCCTAAAAAAATCTCTATGTTGGTACAGCACGCACCGAAGGACGCAAATCGAGCGGGTAAAAAAAACTCGTTTGCCGTCTGTCTTCGTGTGGTTTCTTCTACGATATCCAAATTGCGATTTTACCGTTGCGAACCGGAAAGCTTCGCCATCATCATCTGAAAATCGTGATTAGCCGGTTCTGGAATGTTTGGGTACTGTTGCGATCCCTCCGGACCTCTATACGGTTGGAGTTGTACTCCTCCATTTCTATTGCCACCAAACAGATCGTTCAAAACGCTCGGTGTCGGTGGCGGCGGCTTGTGTTGATGATGGTGTTGCGGCGGTGCCGGCGTGCCACCTCCGAGCAAACTTCCGAGTAGAGCTTGACCACTCATCGGTGGCTGCTGATGTTGTTGTTGTGGAGGTGGTGGCGAGCGAGAAAGCAAATTCTGCATCAAGTTGTTCGCGTTTGCCGTCGTCGTAGTCGGCGGGGAACTCCCCGCCGAAGACGACAACGAGTTATGCGAAGGGTTTCTTCTCGCCATCGCCGCTTGAGCGCCCGGTATCGTTTTCAAAAAGCTCGGTAACGGCACGACATCTGGATCGGGCGAGTTCGTAAAGCTCGCGCCGGCGTATTTAGGCTCGTCATCGTTTCGGTTATTGTTCTTGTTCTTGTTGCTCTTTCCTTTGTTATTATTGTTTCCTTTCGCGGTCGCTTCCAACGGCGCCGAGTTGGAGAGTTTCGCCGCCGCCGCCGCGTGTCCTCCAGTTGGCACTTGCGGAGCGCACACCTGGTGCGCTCTCAGCCTCGGATCTACGCCAACTAACAAAGGTGTGTTGCTATTATTACCATCCACTTGGTGGTTGTGCGCTTCGAAATCAAAAGGCACCAAATCCCTCCCGGCCCCGGGTAAAGGCTCCGCGGATACGCACTTCTGTTCCTCGGACGCTTTGATCAAAGCGTCCACCATGATATCTCCATCGCCCCGAAAACTCATATCGTTATGTGTTTATTTATTATATATACTTCTTCTTTAAACGTGTCTTATTATAATAAAACACGTCTCTTGGAGAAAGTTGATATAATTGTCCGTCACACGCGAAGAAGAAGAAAAGAGAAGATTTCTCTCTCTCTCTCTCTCTCTCTTTAATGTATATTCTTCGGCCCGCGACGACGACTCACGCGAACAA
>Ga0182095_1349420_pt1 | contig 10421 bp, 7 predicted proteins | sample 041ome_19_FD_127784 | JGI IMG/M metagenome (GOLD analysis project Ga0182095, IMG submission 127784) | Metatranscriptome of coastal salt marsh microbial communities from the Groves Creek Marsh, Georgia, USA - 041412BS metaT (Metagenome... | ecosystem: Environmental > Aquatic > Marine > Intertidal...
GTCTTCTTCTTCTTCTAGAGGATACGCACGTGTTCACACGCAGTTGTTGTACTTTCCTAAAAGAGAACGCGACCGACCGACCGGTGTTCTATTTAGAGTGTTGTTGTTGCGAAAAGAGTAGGTTCGCGTCGGCGTCGTCCAACCTTATAGAAAAGAAAAATGGCTGCTTTTGCGGCGGGAGGAAGAGGAAAAGACAGTCAACCATCAACATCATCAACGACGACAACAACAACGTATCATCATCATCCAAGATGGAACGTGCGCGCCTTCGCGCAACGAGGACGAACGATGGTAACGAGAGAAACAGAGAAGATGAGAGAGAAGATTCGCGAACACAACAACAACAACAAAAAGAACAGAACAGCCGCAGCTGTGGACGACGACGACGGGGTGGTGGTTCCAAGAACACGAAGAAAAGAAGAAGAATTAAGAGGACGACGAAAACGTCGTCATCCGGTCTTGGCCAGCGTTTCGCAAAACAGCAACATCGATACTAACACGGCGAGTACCACCACCACCACCACCACCACCATCGACGCAGACGAAGACGAAGCGCCGTCGACTTCGTCCAAGGACGACGAGGTGCCGGCTTCGATTGGCGAGACGTTGGTCACCATCGCCTTAGACGAAGAAAGTGGGTTGAACGTGATCACAATAATCACCTGGGACCGACAAGGGTTAATGTTAGATATAGGCAACGCTTTGAATAGTTTAGGAGTATCGGTGAGAGAAGTAGTGATGAAAGCCGGGGCGGACGGTTTCGTGGAGAGTAAATTTCTCGTCTCGAGCATGGATATGGGTCCTTTAGCGGAGAAAGAGTGGGATAAAATCAAGGAGCGTTTACGCGTGAGTTGCTTGCGCAGAGGCGTACGAAAACCGTGGCAAGAACGCGAATCAAGATTGAGAGAATTGTTCAACAGAATTGATTCGACGGAAGCCGGATCTATTGGTCAGGACGATTTAGAAAAGTTTGCGCAAAGTTTGAGAATGCCGAGAGCCTTCGTGCACGAGTTTATCTCGGAAGCGTCCTCGAGACAGGACGACGACGAGACCGGGAAAGTGAACTTTGAAGAGTTTGCCGCGTTCGTTAGATCGAAAGAAATAGCCTTAGAAGAAGCGTTTGATAGTTTAGACACGGACGATGAAGGTAAAATTACAGGAAAGAAAATGAAGCAAAGTTTGCGGACGTTAACCTTACGAAGCGGTAGAAACAACACGAGGAAACGCATCGCCAGGAAAGGTATTGAAAACATGTGTCGATACATTAGCGATGATACCGTTTTGAATGCGAACGATTTTCGTGATTTGCTCGTTCTTATTCCATCTGGTCAGCTAGAGACGGTAACGCCGTACTACATGAAAGTTGGTTTAGATATCGGCCCGAGACGGTTACCGATTCCAGATAAACGAAAAGAAGGCGCGCCTTGGGGTCACTTGATCGCCGGAGGTATATCCGGGATAGTCTCTAGAACGGTAAGTTCTCCGTTGAATGTCATCGCAATTCGTATCGCGGCTACATCTGAAGCGACCATTGCGGCAGCGAATGCTGCTGCCGCTGGGACGGTATGTGCCACATCTGTCGCGGCTGGCGCGCAGACGACGATAACGAACGGAGCAACCGCGCACGCGTTCCAAACTTTAGGTTCGGGCTTCACGTCTATTTGGGCCAAGGAAGGATTTCGCGGTTTCTTTAAAGGAAACATGGCAAGCTCCATAGCTTCAGTTCCCGGGAAAGCTATTGATTTTTTCGCGTACGATTTTTATAAGAAACTCTTGACGAAAGGGGGTGATCGAGATCCAGAAAATTGGGAAAGATTTGCCGCCGGCGCTTTAGCCGGGATGACTTCGGATACAATCATGTACCCTCTCGACGTGATTTCCACGCGAATTTCCTTGAATCGAACGCGCGATGCGAGGAACTCGCTGATGCAAATGGTCAACGTCGTCAAAGAGACGGGATTGCGTGGCTGCTACGCCGGTTGGTCGGCGGCTATGATTGGCGTCATTCCGTACGCCGGAATCTCATTCGGCGCGTACGATACGTTCAAATCGCAATACAAGAAAATACAAAAAATAGACGAAGACGAGAGCATTGGATCCGGACCGACGTTGATGTGCGGCTTAATGGCTGGTTGGTTAGCCTCCACGGTATCTTATCCTTTGTATTATTGCACCGTTCGCTTACAAGCGGGACAAGTTCCGTTACTTCCAAACGGGAAGTTACCCAGAGTGGACCAACTCATTGTGAACACCGTTCGAACGTGTGGCTGGAGAGATATGTTCCGCGGCTATTTGCCATCGTCTCTGAAACTCATGCCACAAGCTGGATTTTCGTTTCTCACCTACGAGTTAGTGCAAGAACAACTCGAAAAACGTTCTAAAGCGCTCTCTCGAAAAATGAACTACGACGATAACGAGGAGGAAAAGAACGACGTCGTCGTCTTTGCCGACGTCGCGGAAAAGAACGACAGCAAGAAGAAGAACTGATTATGATAGACCGAGAGAATTATGAGAATTACTTTAGATACTAATAGCACTAATAAGCGCACACATCAGCAATCGTGTATTTGGAAATACTTTTAATTGTGCGCACATGTCCATCCAAAAAAAACGAAAGAGGGGGAACGAAAGAAAAAAAACTGTCTGGCGAATAGAAAGGCACATTTTTACTCACGTCCACCGTCACAAAAAAACTCTCTTAAACACATCACCTCAAAACGAGCGAGTGATACGTGGAAGTGAGATAGAGTAAAAGAGATGTCGGACCCGTGGGTGTTCGATAACGAAGCCGATTATCCGCAGAGATGGACGAGAGGGGTACGTTTTCTCCTGCGACGACCAAAAACTCTTTTCCTTCTTCGCTCTCGAATTTTTGTTTTTTCCAATTTGGAATTTTGCGCGCGCGCGCGCGCTCGGGAATACACTCATCTCATCATCGCACCATCATCGGATAGAATCTAACATCGACGTATTCTTCTCCTTCTTCTCTATCTTTGTCTCGTTATTTATCACTTTTAACATTCATCGGATCATCTTCAGGCGGCTGCGAAAGCGTCCAACGGTGTGAAACGCTCGTCGGCGTTTGATATCGCCGCTTCCATCGAAGTGGCGAAAAGAGAAAACGTGCCGCTCTCGGCGCACGGGAACAAACGCACGACGCGCTCGCAGCTGAAACGACAAACGCAACAAATGAGCACTACGAACAACAATAATAACAATAATAATAACGTGTTGAGGAACTCCGAGAACGATTTGAACGTGAAAGCGAACACTTCTTCGAAGACTGCGAGAGTCAATAGTTCCACCTCAGCGGGCGAGGAGGAGGAACGAGGAGGCGCGAGAAAAACAAGGACGACGAATACGAATCTGAACGATAAATTTGAAGACGCGGTGGAAAGCCCGCAAGGCTCTTCGCAAGTGCATCCGAGAGAGAGCAGAGATGATGACGACGCATTTAGTGGGAAAACTATCGACGCGGCCGACCCTTGGGCGGTGCCGGAGACCGAATATGAGCACCATCGACAAAGAAATGCGTCCACATCCGATACGACGAAAAGAACGCATTCACCATCGGTTCGTTCCGCTGGTATTGCATCTGCGCAGCAAAGTTTACACTCGATGCACCAGGTTGAAAATATATCGCCGGCAAAGATACGGAACACGTGGTCGCCGAAAACGAAGACGACGCCGACGAAACAAACTTCCATCGCTGTGCCTCGACCAGTTTCACCATATGCGCACGTTAAAAACAAAGATGGTACGCATCATCACAATAAACAACACCAGCAACAAAACCGTCAATCGACGAAAGTCATCGTCAAAAAGCCACAGCACCACCAGACGATAAATCGAGAGAATATCTCAAACGAGAGTTATTTGGGACCATGGCGAGGCGAAGAAAGAGCTCGTTTATTCGCGTACGAGGCATGCTTACAGTCGTGTTTGGAAGGATCGCTCGGCACCCAAGCTGCGCAGTCTAAAGTAGACATGGCTGTTCGATTTCTTACGGACAGATGTCGCGAGCTTCGCGTTGGATTCGGTTTAGAAACCGTGTTGGTTGGGACGAGACCACAGAACGAGTATTTTCCTTCGCATCAACAAGCGTCGACGTCGAATGATAATATTAACGATTTAGGCGAACACAACGGAAGAAGTGGAGGTGCGAATGTAGCATCAAAAGCTGGTAACGATGTGAGTATGCTTGGCGGTGCTGGTGGTGCAAAATGGGCAGCTTTAAATATTGACGTTTTGGGTGTAGATATCACCGAGCGCGGTTTAAAAAAATATTCCAAAGGTTGGGATCCGCGGATGTCCATGAATACGAACGATCTCCGCGGCCGTAAAGTAAAGATACAAACAACCGGCGGTCCGGGAAGCGCTGATTCTGTCGCGGATTTCATGTTTGAGAATTTGCACGCGAACGGAGGCACCCCCGCGACGCAAAAGCCTTCGAACGAAGACGGGAATAAAAAGTTGAGAAGTTTCAACGAATCAATGTCGATGTCGAAAACGATCGATAAGAGCGGACCTTCTTCTTCCATGGTGTCCAAAATCAAGCGTTTGCCGCTCGGGCCTGGCGATGAAATGCTCGTCGTTGAAGTGTACGTTCGATCTGGTAAAACGGCTAGAGCGCAAGCTTCGCTTGAGGACGTGTGCGAGTGGTGCAGAGCGAACGGCGAAGTTGATTTACCGTTGTACGTAAACGCGACGGTCAAAGATAAAGAAAACGATGGCGCGATGAAAAATATCACGTACAATAAAGGGAGCATAAAATTGAGCGTGAACTTTGAGGTTGCGGTTGGCATCGGCGCGTCATCGGCGCCGCCGGGTTCTGATCCAGGTTTTTTTGGCAAGAATTCGAGTAAAAATGGCGTCCAATTATCCACGTCGGGTGCATACGACATCGCTTTAGCAGCTGCTTTGAGATCCTTACACTTTACGAGGAGACGTTTGCAGTTGCACGGACACTGGGCATGGCTACTGGAGGAGTTACGTTGCAACAATAACGTTTCCGAGTCCTACGCGAGTTTACGATACGTTCAGCACTTGTTAGCGGTTGCGACTCCAACGGCGGATTGCTTGTCTTTAATATGCCAGCACTTGAAGTTACCTCTGCGTAAAGAAGCTGAAGGTACCTTGTCTGGAATGGAATTACAAACTCTGAATGGGCACGTGAGAGGAGGCGTGTTGTCGCTCGTGTGCGTCTGCTTTCAAAATTACAAATCGTTGGACGAATCTGAGTTTCGAGGGATCGTGGATGCAAACTCAACTCCGCACGAAATTCCAGCACCTGCTCTGGATGTTTCATTGGAGTTGTTTAGAATGTTGAAGCGAAACGAGACGAACGACCAAGTATTTGAAATTTTGGCGAGCAACTTATCGAGCGCAGCGCGAACGTGTTACAAGAGGAATAAAGCAGTAATTTTAGGAGACGCGCAAATGCTCGCCATGCAAGATCCTGAGACGAACTCGACTTTATACCAGCTCATCGGTACGTTGTGCCAAAACATTTTGAAAGAGTTGGAAGTTGATCACGTCGTCCAAGACTCGTGCTTGATGCCGATTGGATTTTCCTTACCGTTAGTTTCTTCTGATATTTATTGTGCCGAATTGACATCCACGGTGTCGTACGCTTTGAAGAAAACGCCGCCGAACGCTCCGCCGACGAATGAAGTGCTCGGGTGCATTGATTACTGTTGTGAAGTCGAAAGCGCTTCGTTGCGAGAAGAAGGCGAATCACCGAGCGTTCCAGCAAGATTTGATACCAGAGGTTTGTTTCAATCGCACATCGATCGATGGATCGAATCCGCTCGATTACGCTTAGAAGCCGGATGCTCGAACGCGTTGAACAATAAAGGCATTTCAGAAGCTGCTATGGACGATATTTACGCCGAAATGCATCTCGCTTTGGAAGGTTTTGAGAAAATTGTGACGCGTTGGCCAGATATCGGTTTGCCTTTGGAGGGGATACTCGTCGGCGCGGAGCGGCTGGTGTTGCTTCGCATTTACGAAACGGTCGAGCACTTACAACTCGGTCGTGACTTTAGAGATGCGGTTTCTGAAACGACTGCTCAAATGAATGGCCACAAGAGAAACTCCACAAACTTTAAATCGAGCGCGCGAGGCGGCGTCAGCAAATTCAGTCACAATAACAACACAAAGATGGATAATTTCATGAGCATGGCGAAAGATGCAAAGCGCGCTTTGACGACGTTTGGAAAAGCCACGACGTCGGCAGCAAAGGTTGCAAAACGTACGGTGACGAAAACTACGCAAGATTTGAAACGATTCGCTACGTTTGAGCGTCAACCGCAAGGTTTGCCCTCCGAGCTCGCGGCGGCCTTGAGTGCCGTAAAAGCCATGGAAATGTTTCGTCCAGAGTTGTGTCAACGCCTCTCAAAGTGGGTTGAAGCTGGACACGGTTGCGACGAGGAGTTTGGCAGAAGAATGGTTGAAGTTCTCGGCGAGCTGAGAGCACAGTACGCGGGATACATGCGAAGAGCAGTTGCTGGTGTTGCCGCGAGCGGGCCGTCATTACGTTTGGCGTTGAGAGATGCGAGACCGGATGCGCACATTGACGCGGTATTAGACCCCGTTTTAAAATACGTGGATGACATCTCTTCGATGCTCGCCCGCGCTTTGTCGCACAGAAGAGCGTACGTAGGTGTTCTCAGAGGTTTGTGGGATTCCATGGGGAGTGAAGCGCTGTTATTTTACGAAGAGGATTTGAAGCAACGCTCGAGCTGGACTCGTCGCGTGCTTGCGGCTGGTGCAGTTGAACGCATCGGTGAAATATTTCGCAGCATGATTCGCAACCAGTTGGAACAAGAAGTCAAGGAGAAAGATTTAGAAGCGCCCGCTCCGATTGCAAAACTGAACGAGTTGAACTCCTCGAGTGCGAATGGAGGAAGCATAAACGTATATTAGCTTAATTATGAACATTTTTTATTAATTTCATCGTCGCCAAGTATTTATTCAATGTGTATTTCAATCTTTTCGTTTGATAAAATCTAACGTCGCCGCAGCTCTTTCGCTCAAAGTTGAAGAGGAGACGTTTGCGTCTTTGCTATTCGATCCATCTCTTTCATTCAACTGTCTTCTGAGCTTTTCTGCTTCGTTCTTTGCTTCCTCTAATTCGAATCGGAGGGCTATATCGTCCGCAACACGATCCCCGGTGTTACCTGTCGCGAACTGTTTCCTCTCTAACTTGTTATTCAACGCTCTCGCTTCCAAGCGTTCTTGAGCGCGCACCTGGTTCACGTGGTCCACCGTTTGTCTCACGTACACACCTATCCACAAAATGATAAACGCAAACGCAACGACAAAGTAGCCCGAATCGGGATTTCTATCCGCCACCGTTTTCAAGTGTCCGTGCACGTTCAAAACTTTGTGCAACTTTCTCAATCGTTTCGTCTGTTCGCTCTCATCCTTCGCACCGTTTTGGATGTGTTTTAACAAGGCTGGATTTTCGTTCCTCACTGGGTTTTCTAAATCATCCGCGGATGGAACGATCGTCCCTTTACCCAACACGTTGTTCTTCTTCTGTTGCGCGGAAAGAGCTCCTCCTTGTTGTTCCGCCATCGCTTGTTCCATGCCGGCGAATTGTTTCAGCGTTCTCGCCGCTTCCCCTGCGCCACACAAAGAAGAGAAGAGCAGCACGCATAATACCATCGACGACGAGAGGAGAAGGAAGGAGAAAGAAGAGCGTTTTTTGCGCCTTGCCATCGTCGCTGCCGTTCTCATGATGATGATGATGTTTCTTTTTCTTTTCCCTTCTCTTCTTGTTGTTCTTGTTGTTCTTGTTCTTCTGTTGTTGTTGAGAGGATCTTCTTCTTCTCGTGTAATCCGCAAAACACAGAAAGAGGTGTGCTGAAGAATGATGTTTTCTTCGAATCTTCTTCTGCATGGTAAAAGTTGGTTCTGTGGTGAAAAAGAACGTCGTCACAAGAACACATCAAAATAATAATAATAATAATAATAAAGTATTATGCGGTCGTCGTGTGCTCATCATCATCACTCGTGCAGCACGGTACCATCATCGTCTTCATCTTCTCCTTCTTCGCGTGCCGCAAAATCGCACCTGACTGGAAGAAGAAGCCATCGTCATCCTTCTCAAAGAAAGAGCATCACATCAGTTAAAATTTTCCAACAAGATAATGGACAGAAAACAATCGACGATGGGATGCCCACAAGAGACGAAGAACAGGAAGCGATTGAAGCGTTAGAGGCTATATTAGAAAAAGACAAGTTTAAAAAGTTGGTGTATGAACCGCAAGGGTATCTGTTACAAACTGTTCAGGAAGGTCAGAGTGGTGAACGAGTCACCATCGAGGTGGGACCGACGGCTGAGAAAAAAAGCCAGAGGAAATTTTTGTTCAAGAAAGTCTTAGCGACGGAGAGCTCCATCATAGCGTACGAAGCGTTGAGACCATTAGGGATTGTATTTGAGGTGGACACGTTTGGATTCTTACGAGTGGTCGATTTTAATCCCACGTCCAAAGCGTACCAACGCGACGCCGTCCAACGTTTACAACCGGCGACGTCGATGTCGCAATCGCCAGCCATCGGCGACGTGTTGAGAGGCTTCACCGCGGTATCCATTAAATACGGGCCGCGAGCGGCTTTACTCGGAGATCTATCTGGAACCAAACGGATGGTAGTCACCTACGGAGTGGATAATCAAACGAGCAGATCGATTTTCAAGGCGTTGGCGAGCGGTACGGTAGCAGACGGACCGATGACGTTAGTGTTGGAAAGAGCGAAGGATCCGAAAGAGAGGACAAACTGGAAGCCCGAAGAGATTCCGACGGAAAACGTACGAAGAGAGGCGGAAAAGAAACAAATATTCGTCGACGATGGATTCTCGACGGCAAATGCAACGTTTGCAGCGTTATCTTCCGCATTTATATTGCTCTTATTAGCCGGCTTTAGTTAAATAGAAAAGAGATTAGATTACTATGTTTTTGTATTTTGTACGATTTCTGCTGCTACTATGTAATTGTTTGTGTGTTGTGAGTTGTTCAAATGTTTATGTTATTAAAAAGTCATCGCTTGCGCTTCATTTCTGATGGTTTCAAACAACGCGGAAGATAAATACCTCTCACCAAAGGATGGAAACACGGTAGCAATTAATTTTCCAGCGTTTTCTTCTCTCCCGGCGAGCTGAATCGCCGCCAACGCGGCGGCGCCGGAGGAAATACCAACCATCAATCCCTCTTTCAAAGCTAAATCTTTTGCGCACTCAATGGCATCGTCCGAGGCGATTTGAATGACCTCGTCGATGATGTCAACATCGAGAACTCCCGGGATAAATCCGGCACCAATGCCTTGAATTTTATGCGGACCTGGAGAACCGCCGGACAGAACTGGAGATTCCGCCGGTTCCACCGCGACGATTTTTATGTTTGGATTTTTCGATTTCAAATAACGCCCGGTGCCGGTAATGGTCCCGCCAGTTCCGACGCCGCAGACTAAGATATCAATCTGACCAGCCGTATCTTCCCAAATCTCCGGACCAGTCGTCTCGAAGTGCACCTGCGGATTTGCCGGGTTCTCAAACTGTTGTAAAATAACTGAATCTTTGCTCTCTTTCGCAATCTCTTCCGCTTTCATCACCGCGCCTTTCATCCCTTTCGCCGGGTCTGTCAACACTAAGTTCGCCCCAAATGCCTTCAACAAGATTCTTCTCTCTAAAGACATCGACGCGGGCATGGTTAAAGTCAAATCGTACCCTTTCGCCGCGGCAATAAATGCCAAGCCGATGCCGGTGTTCCCCGACGTCGGTTCCACGAGTAAAGACTTCCCCGGCGATATCGCCCCTTCTCTTTCGGCGGAGTTTATCATCGCTAATCCAATTCTATCCTTCACCGAACAGCACGGTTCCATGATTTCCAATTTCGCCGCGACTTCTGCTTTCGTTCCTTCGGTTACTTTATTCAAATATACCATCGGCGTGCATCCGACCAACTGCGTGACTGAGTCTGCAATGTTCACTCGAGATTGCGCATTCGTCTGTTTATAATAATTACACGTTTGTTATTTTTATGTGAGCGTGTATGATGATGAATGAGAACAAAAGTTAGCGCGCGGACGCGATGATGGATGCTCGAGGACGTGCGCGCATACAACGACAGAGAGAAAGAAAGGGAAAGAAGAAAGAGTTGTCGTTCGTCGCGAGGAGAAGTCATTTGTTTTGATCGAAAATGAATTTGTTTTACTCATACTCGAGAAAAAGGGTAAATTGATGATGACGATGATGAATAATAAAACGTACCGTCACGTTGATGCTTTTCTTGCTCCTCTGCTTCGGTGACGCGCGATACTGCTTCTTGAGTAAAGATGATGATGAATGAGAACAAAAGTTAGCGCGCGGACGCGATGATGGATGCTCGAGGACGTGCGCGCATACAACGACAGAGAGA
>Ga0182095_1720147_pt1 | contig 10401 bp, 9 predicted proteins | sample 041ome_19_FD_127784 | JGI IMG/M metagenome (GOLD analysis project Ga0182095, IMG submission 127784) | Metatranscriptome of coastal salt marsh microbial communities from the Groves Creek Marsh, Georgia, USA - 041412BS metaT (Metagenome... | ecosystem: Environmental > Aquatic > Marine > Intertidal...
AAAAAGCTTGATGCATTGATTAAGCTTGAGCAAAACCGCTATTACGAGCAAATGAACCAATCAGGCATGTCAGCTGTTCCTGCGGCAGAGGCGAGTGGAGAGGGTAGCGAAATGCGTTATCCATTAAAAAGTAAGGAATCTATAGAGAAGAGTAAGGACTGTAATCCAATTCTTGGAGTGCCATGCGAGTAAAATTGCCGCATAATCTTCTCTTTAAAAAGAGATTTATGGCGGCACGTTTATGACTCTTGCTTATTTCCTTGTTGGCCTAGTTGCATGGGGGTATTTTATAGATTGGAACCTGTATTTGGTTCTTGCCTATGTCCTTTTGTTTGCTGCAATTTACATTCCAGGCGGTGTTGAGAAGCGCCGCTTAAGAAGAGATGCTCAACCAAAAAAAGCGAAAACTTACTCACAAAAATTATCTGGCCTCGTAAGTTCTGATCCTGAAGTATTTTCAGCCTGCTTTTTAATGGCAGTGGAATTTGAACGATTACGCGAAAAAGAGTCTGATACCCAACCAGATGCAGAAACACTACAAGCTATTGAACTCATTATTCGTGAAAGTTCTCGAGATAAAGACTCGCTGATCTTGGCTTTAAAGGCCTCATTTTCAGAGTATGAAGATAGAGTACCGAGCGAACGCTGGCTAGACTTCTTCATTGAGAAACTCATCGGGGTCAATCTTTCGAGCGATGGATCAGTTAACAAAGATTCTTTAATTGAATCCGCAGAACTGATTAAGCAGTCTATTGATATTGCTAGTGGGGAAGAGAAAGAGCGTCTTAACAAGTTGCTCAAGGATATAGAAACTAAAATCTCCTAAACTACCTCATCAAGGAAAGCGTATCCATTCAGTCTGTGGTGTGTGTGGATACTTGTTCCCTTTGCGATAACTGAATACATAGCTTCTAATATCTTCGATAGTCGGGATGGTTACCGTTTCACCAACCATTGGGTAGTCGCCATTACCTCTGAAAAAAGCATTAGGATTCTTTTCGAGGATGATTTTCTGCACAATCTCTTGGTTTAGAGCAGTATGCCCATAACTTTGCATTGCGATGGTTTCTAATCGGTCTTCAGCCTTAATCAGGTAGTCACTCCCTGGGAGGATTTCTCCGGGTGTGCGGTTTAGTGCGCGCTGAGCCTGTTCAAAGTCACTCATTAAAACATTTAGCGCCTGCTGATTAGCGGCTTCTCTTGCTGTTTGAGCGAATGCAATAGAGCTGCTTAGCATCAAGGCGCTCAATAAACTGATACTTAATTTATGTGTCATATATCACCCCTTTAAAAAGGTATAACTATTTTATAGCCATTGTCTGCAACCGGAAGTGTCCCTAGTGCAGGTTCAATCGTGGCATTATTTTTTGAAATGGCGGCAACCGTATATAAGCCAACTTTAGATTGAAGGCTGTCAGGTGATTGCAGTTTAAGCTGCATGCTTCTTTCAAGAACAAGCAGTTGTTGGCCAATGGTTAAGCCGTGTTTTTCGCCAATAGAAATTTTCATCTCGCCAGTAACGCTTTTATTCGTGTTTGCCGCCAGTGGAAGACAGTTAAGCGTTCTTTGAATTTTTGGCCAATTGCTATCTAACCAGTCTTTAATGAACGCTTTCGAAATTGCTCTATTGTTGACCGGGTTCGTGGATTGCTTAGGAAGAAGCTTCACAATTTCGTATGAGCCGGGCAGTGTCAGTTTTAACGCAATTCGTTTCTTCTTATCACTTGGTTTTGGGTTAAGAAGTTTGGGAACAGTAAAAGGGAGGCCGATTAATGCTTTGCCTGCACTGGTTATGGCGCTAAGTGTTTGCCCCAGTGTAAAGACCTGTTCTTGTGCATCGTAATCAATGCTCTCATCTTCAGTTGCGAATGCTGAGATAGTGATAGCGTATTCGTTGAAATCACGTTTCGACACTAGATGACTAGCTCGGTAAGTGTTTCTCTTGGCTTGATTATTAGTTGAACGCACTAATAAAAAACCTGTGCTGCCAATAAGCTTCTGAGAGAGGGCCTCTTTCATTTCACCCATAGCGCCATAGATATCGTTATCAGGTGTTGAGGTAATTAAATTGTCTTTGACGATATCCACACGAATTTCACGCTTCAAAGAGGCCATATCGGATGAGCATTGTTCAACGTTCGTATTTTTCCTGGTTTGATCGTTAAAGAGCGCAACAAGTTTTACTCGATATAAACCACCAAGACGATGTTCATCTTTGATTTCTAGATGCTTTAAAGGTGACTGGCTTTGGATTAAGACGTTCTCGTGTAGTTCACCTTTCGTACCCAGCAAGCTGCGGCTAGTGATGCTACTAGAGTGCTCCATTGCAATCTTACGTAGCGCATCAGCGATGGCGTCAAGACGTGCTTTTGCAACCTGGTCTTTACTGGCTTGTTCACCGCCTTGAATGATTGCTACACCTTCAGCGGTAGTCGATTTCGCTATGACGGCAAAAGGCGCTAGCGCTAATAAGATAAGCGCAAATATCAATCGTGACCTAATGGGCGTAGCGAACATAGATTAAGGCGTTTATTTTCTAAATAAGAAGATTCGACGGATTTCTTTAACCAAACCTTCGTCCAGTTCAAGGCGAGTGACATAGCTGTCGTTGCCAACGGGAGTAATACTTACAAGGCGTGCGCCATAGATTACGCCCTCAACGTGTGCTCGTACGGCATCATTAGTGGCAACCATGTCTTCAACGGTTGTCGTTGCGTTGATATTTTGGCCGTAGACTTTCTCAGTCAGATTTCGGTACGCATCAATTTTGGATGCTCTAATGGCCATTAAACGGCGTTGTGCTGGGTTGTCACTGAGTTGTGCGCTGATATTGGCGTAGCCATCACCGATAATTACATTTTGCTTATAAACGTGAGAGGCTGTTTTTGTAACCATTCCAGCTGGTGCTTCAGACTCAACAACATCAAGCCCTAGAGGCCGATCGTTATCAATAGTGATGTTGCAGCCCGCGAGTAACGTTACGGTTAGGGCGATAAAAATTCTATAAAACACATCGGTCTCCCAAATCTCTTGGTAGCTGCGCCCTTAATTGGACGCGCCTCACTATTTAAATCGGCAAATTAAGAAAAAACTTGAGGATATATAAGCAAATAGCGTGCCCGAAATTCTTGGCATTGATATTGCAATTTAACATCTAGCAAAAGGTTTGCTTGGGAAATTTTTGACGCCGCAGAGCGTAGATTATTTACAAAGTAAATCATATTTAACAATAACTTAAGAAGTTAAGTTAATAAATTTCCTAGATTATCTAATAGGATTGAGTCTGATTTTATGGTCGAAGCGCTGACGCTGCAGTTGTCAAATATTTGGCGAAACTTTGCCTTGCCGGGCGCATCATCGCTGGCGATCCCGTTGGTGCTGTTCTGCATCATCATCATGATGGTCATTCCGCTGCCGCCATTTCTTCTCGATCTCTTTTTCACGGCGAATATTGCTTTGTCACTGATCATCGTCATGATCTGTATCAGTGCGCTAAAACCGTTGGACTTCTCATCATTTCCAACCGTTCTGTTATTCGCGACCTTATTACGCTTGGCGCTTAACGTGGCATCCACTCGAGTTGTCTTGGTGGATGGTCATACAGGTCCAGATGCCGCAGGTAATGTTATTGAGGCGTTTGGTGAATTTATCATCGCGGGCAACTATCTGATCGGCATTATCGTTTTCTCGATTTTGATGATCATCAACTTTGTTGTAGTGACCAAAGGTGCAGGTCGTGTATCTGAAGTGACGGCGAGATTCACCCTGGATGCTATGCCTGGCAAGCAAATGGCGATAGATGCAGATTTGAACGCCGGGGTGTTAACAAAGGAAGAGGCAAAAGCGCGTCGTGATGAAGTGGCTGCAGAATCTGAATTCTATGGCTCTATGGATGGTGCAAGTAAGTTTGTTAAAGGTGACGTCATTGCTGGCATGATCATCTTAGCCATCAATGTTATTGGTGGCTTGGTGATTGGTACTGCCTTCCATGACATGAGCTTTACCTCTGCTGCAGAAGCCTATGTGCTGCTAACCATTGGTGATGGTCTGGTAGCACAAATTCCATCACTTCTTTTAGCGACTGCGACAGCAATTATTGTTACTCGCGTATCAGCTGACACACAAATGCATACTCAGTTGAAAAAACAGATGGGAGGCTTTCAGCCTCTGGCTGTTACAGCTGGCGTACTTTTGATTTTGGGACTGATCCCCGGCATGCCGAATGTGATGTTTTTATCCTTGGCGTTGATCTCGGGTGGTTTGGCCTACTTGTCTTTTGTTTCTAATCAGAAGCAATTAACTCAAGATGAGGCATCAGAAGAGTCAGAAGCGGTGGAAGGCGAGATATCTGAGCTTTCTTGGGATGATGTGCCTAAGCTTGATGTGATTGGTCTTGAAGTCGGATATGCGTTGATCCCCTTAATTGATAAGGATCAGGGCGGCAATTTGATGCAGCGGATTAAAGGCGTTCGTAAGAAGTTGTCACATGAGTTGGGCTTTTTTGTTCAAACTGTTCACATCAGAGACAACTTAAATTTAGGTCCTAATGAGTACCGCATAAACATCAACGGAGTCATTCGTGGTCGTGGTGAGTTAATGCCTGGCCGTGAGCTTGCGATTAACCCTGGTGTGACCCATGGCGATCTTGTTGGAACAGCAACAAAAGATCCTGCATTTGGTTTAGACGCAGTTTGGATCGATCCATCACAAAAAGAATATGCACAAACCTTAGGTTTCACCACGGTAGATGCATCCACTACGTTGGCGACGCACCTTAATAAGATTCTTCAGGAGAATGCTAAAGATCTGTTAGGTCACGATGAAGCGCAGCAGCTACTTGATCAACTGTCAGAGATCGCACCACGATTAGTTGAAGGGCTAGTGCCCAAAAAGATTTCATTGGGTGTTTTTACTGCGGTATTGCAAAACTTGCTTGAAGAGGGCGTCAATATTCGCAACATCAAAGGTATCGTTCAGGTGCTTTCACAGCATGCTGAAAAGACTCAAGATCCGGATATGTTGACCTCATCTGTGCGCCCTAGCTTGGGTCGAATGATTGTTCAGTCGCTGACTGAGGTGGGTCAAGATATGTCGGTGATGACCTTGGCGCCTGAGCTTGAGCAAATGCTTCATAACATCCTGCAACAAAGCCCTGAGCATGCAGATGGTCTCGAGCCTAATTTGGCTGAGCAGTTATTAAGAAATTTATATTCAAGTAGTGAAGAGCTTGTTGATCAAGGTATTCAGCCTGTGCTGATTGTTTCACCAAGCATTCGATTATGGATGGCTAAGTTTGTACGCCATCGTGTGCCTGGCTTGGCTGTTCTGGGATTCAATGAAATTCCAGATGAGCAGGGTATAAAAGTCGTTCGCACCATTGAACGCCAAGAAAATGAGAAATTGGAACCGTAAGGTTTGAGGGAATAGCACGATGAATATTCAGCGCGTAGTAGAAAAAGACACTCGTTCAGCTTTCGACAAAGTCAAAGAGCTCTACGGTGATGACTCCGTTATTTTATCGAATAAGCGTATTGGAAAGCATGTTGAGCTAATGGTCGCGGTAGATCTGGATCCAGAGGGTTTTGATTCGATCTCTTTGGAGGAAAAACCTGAAATGTCTATTGAGAAGAAGTTGGGATCAAAGGTCTACGATCGAGAGTCTGCAAAAAAAGCGAAGACGGTTGAGTGGATGCGCGCGATGAAGAAAGCGGACGAAGTCAATTCTTCACCACAGCACGCCCCCATTTCGGAACAAGAAAGTATCGATAAGGTTAGAGCGATTCTTGAAAAAACACAGCAGAAGGAAACGCAGAAACCAGTAAATGATCATTCTGCCGAGCTGGCAACAATCCATGAAAAGATGGATGAGCTACATAACTATTTCAAAACGCACCTGGATATCTCATCACGTAATGCACGTGAATCACTTTCAGTAGAGGCAAAAGACATTCTGCAAAAGCTTGAAGATAAGGGCTTTTCAAACACTCAGATTGCCTATGCTCAAGAAAACTATCTAACAACAGGTCGCAAGCGAGACTTCTGGAAAAACACCCTCAATTGGCTTAAGGGTTCGGTTACTGAGATGTCAATAGATCCGGTTCTCGATGGTGGTGTCTTTGCGCTCGTTGGATTAACGGGTGTTGGTAAAACGACCACGATCGCAAAGATGGCCTCCCAAGCGGCGCTATTACATGGAAATGATGAAGTCATTATCATTTCGCTCGACCATAATCGCATCGGATCAAAAGAGCAGCTCAAGCTCTATGGCATGATGTTAGATGTTGAGGTTCGTCATGCTAAAAACAATACGGACCTAAAACTACAGCTTGATAGTGTTCGTAACCGAAAAGTTGTTTTAATTGATACATCTGGTGTGAGTATCAAAAATCACAGTCTCCCGATCTTGTGCGATTACTTACGTTCTACGGATCGCAATATCAATATTTTGCTTACGTTGGCAGCGAATACGCAAACTGAAATTAATGCGGCTATCTGCGAGTCTGTTGAAAAAGATGTTGATGGCGTCTTAATAACCAAAATGGACGAGGTTTTGACATTTGGCGGTGTTGTTTCGTCAATGATGGCCTCTAAGCTGCCCCTTGCTGGTATAACAAATGGTCAAGAAGTGCCTCAGCATTACGCAAGACTAGCGTCATCTGACTTTGTTGATATGTGTTTTGATGAGCTGCCTGAGAACTGCGTACTTGAACCTGCAGGCAAACAAGCATCAGCGGCTTAAGGAAAGAGTTTGTGACAGATAAAAGCGTACAAGTCATCGCATTAACCAGTGGCAAAGGTGGTGTGGGTAAGACCAATGCGGCAGTAAATCTATCGGTTGCCTTGCAGAAGTCGGGTAATAAGGTTCTGCTGCTGGATGCTGATCTTGGCCTGGCGAATGTTGATGTCATGATCGGCCTACATGCTAAAGCGAATCTTTCACATGTTTTAAAGGGCGAGAAACGTATTTCAGAGATTCTTCTGGAAGGCCCTGCTGGCATCCAGATTGTGCCGGCTTCATCCGGCGTTCAAAAAATGGCAGAGTTAAATCAAACGGAGATTGGTCACTTAATCCATGCGTTTAGCGAATTAAACGATGACTACGACTACCTCATTATCGATACCGCAGCGGGTATCTCATCAGGTGTCTTATCGTTCCTTCAGGCCGCACATCAAGTTGTTGTTGTTGCGGTTGATGAGCCAAGTTCTGTGACAGATGCGTATGCCATGATTAAAGTGTTACGTAGGGACTACAATGTGAACAATATTTGGCTGTTAGCCAATATGGTTGATGATGCAAAGCATGGTCAGTTGCTTTATCAAAAGATAGATCGAGTCGCTCAACAGTTCCTTGGTATGGGGATTGATTTTTTAGGCGCTGTACCAAGCGATCGACGAATCAAAGATGCCAATCGTCAGCAGAAGGCGGTTTTGGAAGCATCACCGTCATCCCTTGCAAGTAATGCGTATAAGGCCGCAGCTAAAAAAATGAGTGCATGGCCCAAGGCTGCGATGGCGCGCGGCCAAATGGAGTTTTTTGTTGAACGTCTCATCGAGCGAGCATCTGCCTGATGCGTGACCTGTCTCTCTACAAGGACAATGATCAGCAACGAGTCTCTCGTATGCTGGAAGAGCATGCTGGGCTTGTAAAGCAGGTGGCCTTACACCTGTTAGCACGCATGCCATCATCCGTAGAGTTGGATGACCTGATGCAGGTCGGCATGATTGGCCTATTAGAAGCCGATAAAAACTTCGATCCAAGCAAGGGTGCTCAGTTTGATACGTTTGCGCGTATTCGTGTACGCGGTGCAATGATTGATGAAGTGCGTCGTTTAAGCCATATGCCGCGTAGTGTCATGACCAGCATTCGTGAAGTCGGGATTGCGCGATCAGAGCTCGAGCAACAGCTGGGCAGAGAAGCGAAAGACAGCGAGATGGCCGACTATATGGGGCTATCGCTTGATGAATACCATCAGAGCATCGGGAAAAATCACGATTATCAAACCATTTCGATGGATGAAGATGATTCAACAGAGGGCAGTGATCTGCGCTTTGATGGATTGAGTGTGACCGATCAGATCCATGAAGAGCACTTTCAAGACATTCTTGCCCAAGCTATCGAAAAGCTACCGGAGCGTGAACAGCTGATTTTTTCACTGTATTACAACGAAGAGATGAACCTAAAAGAGATTGCCATGGTGATTGGTGTGACAGAGTCACGTGTTTGTCAGATTCAGCGTCAGTCGATGAAAAAGCTTCGTGTGTCACTGGAAAGTCAATTGGACTAACGTTGTCAGTGATGTATTTGATAGCAGTAAAAAAGCTTAACTATTTTGTGATTAGTGTTTCGCTAGCACTTAGCGTTGTATGTGGATCGGTCATTGCTGCGTTAACGCCTGAACAAATTCAGGAGCTGGTTAATCGCGACGGGCCGCCGACAGGGCTGCCGGATATGAGTCATGTGCCTAATGCTATCCCTCGAGTGGAAAAAGCGTTAGCGGTGAGTATGCGTCCCTACATGGTATTTGGTCGCCGATACCGTCCTTTAAAGACATCAACCGGGTATGTGGAGCAGGGCACTGCCTCTTGGTATGGCAAGCAATTCCACGGCAACAAAACGGCCATTGGCGAAACTTACGATATGTACGCGATGACCGCTGCGCATAAAACATTGCCGCTGCCCAGTTACGTTGAGGTCATTAACCTTGATAACAATAAACGCGTAACGGTCAGGCTCAATGACCGTGGGCCTTTTTATAAAAATCGCTTAATTGATTTGTCGTATGCCGCTGCAGATAAATTGGGCATGATCCAGAGCGGTACAGCACGTGTAGAAATACGATCAGTTTATGCAATCTCAAATGACCAGATCGTTGCAGATAACGACAAGATGCCGTCATCTACTGAAATATATCTACAATTAGGTGTGTTTGGTGAATATGAAGCTGCGCAGCGTCTACAGTCACGCATGGGCCGTTATTTGCGGCGTCCGATCCGGATTGAAGAGGCGGATACAGATCTTGGTCACGTGAAGCGAGTTCAGGTGGGCCCGTTGGACTCGGTAGCACTTGCGGATGAAGTGATCGCGCAGCTACGCGATGTCAACATCAATCATTTGCAGCTTATCCTGCGTTAAGTGATTGATTTGAAATCACATTCTTTTCCTAGGTAGATAATTCCATTAAAAAAGGTAATTAAGTCTACAGATTTCGAAAAAACGGCCGATATACCAGTTGAACCTGGGTTTTATTTTGTCCGAATGTTAGAAATCAACACCAATTCGCTGGCTTATTCCGTGTACACGCATCTGCGCAAGGCAGAGGCGCAGTCGACGACGGCTATGGAGCGTCTAAGTTCGGGCAAACGTATCAACAGCGGTATGGACGATGCCGCTGGTCTCACAATCAGTAACCGTCTGAATGTTTTAACAGCCTCTATCCAGATGGCGATTCGTAATGTGAACGATGCGCTTTCTCTTACACATACCGCTGAAGCGGGAATCAGAGAAGTTGATAGTTATCTCTTACGCGCCAAAGAATTAGTCACACAAGCGCAAAACGATACGCTGAGTATGTCTGCTAAATCAGCGATTCTTGATGAACTTCACCAGAACTTCTATGGCATTGCAGAAACGGTAGCGATGGCAAAGTTCAATAACGTCCAGTTATTGAGCAATAGTGACGGCACTGTGGGTGTTGGAACCGCCAAGTCATTTGAGCAAACCTATGCGGTAGGCTCCGCCTCGACCCCGGACTACGCTAATAGCTCAGTGTTGAAGCTGGAGGTGGCAGAATCTTCTGTAAATTCTGGTGACACTCAAATTGTAGATTCAGTTGGGTCATTGGGCATTACCTCGCGATCAAATTCAGGTGCAACTGATACCACGACAACGGTTGCGGATGTCGGACCTGCATTTAAAGTCAATGGCTCGAATTTAGATGTTTACTTTTGGTCTGAGCGAAACACGAGCCTAGGTGAAAGTGCTGCAACTTCTAGTACCCGGTTTGAAGAGTATAAGGCGACTATTACATCAGCTACTGCGTCAACCAATCCTGTGGCGACAGGCGTTACTAATGAATCCTCCCCGACCGGCACTCAAAATTATGCAATTGATGGTGATCAAAATGGGGGCTACAGATACGATGTCTACTTGGACACGTCAAATGGTTATTTATACAAAAGGGATAATACGGCGAGTTATACCTACGATACTCGCGCATCTTCAGCTACAGAAACATTATCTTTTAATGCTGGAGATACGATTTCTTTTGACATCAAGATTGATGGGGACTTAACGGGGCAAACTGTTTCATATACTCCCGCGTCATCTATTAATGTAAATACATTAGCTTCAGAATTAAGCTCTCGAGTGTTTGGTGGTTCTGTATCTTGGGTGGAAGTAAC
>Ga0182095_1231509_pt1 | contig 10393 bp, 7 predicted proteins | sample 041ome_19_FD_127784 | JGI IMG/M metagenome (GOLD analysis project Ga0182095, IMG submission 127784) | Metatranscriptome of coastal salt marsh microbial communities from the Groves Creek Marsh, Georgia, USA - 041412BS metaT (Metagenome... | ecosystem: Environmental > Aquatic > Marine > Intertidal...
TCGTCGTCGTCGTCGTCGTCTAAAATCACCGCCAGTATTCGTAAGATAGACGCTATTTTGGATCGGAACGACTTTGACGTCTGCGCTTCTTCTTTGTCTTCTTCTCTCGCGCTAAGAAAGAAGGCGGCGAGTAAAAATGTTGTAAAAAGAACAACGAACACACCGTCGCCTTCGTTGCGATGCGTGAGCTCACAAACGCGCGATTGGCTCGCGAAGAGGAAGAAAGTGGTGAAACGAACGCTCACGGACTCGAAAAGAGCGCAGTTGCAAGAACTGTTCTCGGCGCTCGATTCCGACGGCGGTGGGGAAGTTGAATTCGAAGAGTTTGCGTTAGCGTGGAAAATGATGGCGGGAGACCGAGAGGAATCGGCGACGATTGCAAGGAGAGCGTTTAAGGAAATCGACGTCGATGGGAACGGAACGATGGATTTTGAGGAGTTTGCGAGGTTAATGTTGGATTTGGAGGATGGGAGAGGGGCGGTGACGTCCGCGGCGAACGATCCGACGTGCGGCGCGATGTTAGCGAGGTCGGCGAGGTCCTTGAGAACGAGGAAGGTAGTGGATGAGTTCATCGAGACGTTTAGCAAGAACGACGATAAATATAACGCGTGGTTTAACGAAGAAGAAGAAGACGACGACGGCGAAGAGGAGAATACCGGGGTTAGCGATAAAGGGGTAGAAATGAACACTCGGACGACTCCTCTCGCCGACGCGTCGCGAAAACAAAGTTTCCTCCTTCCCGCCGGTGCCGGCGAGGACCAGTCTCCGTCAACGTACCGACGACGAAACAGCAGCATCACCCCCGGTATCGTCAAACGCAAAATGTCTCTCGCCGATATGTGCGCTCCGGAAGACCTGCTCCGAAAAATCCGAAACAACCGAGAATACGAGCGCAGGAAAACGCAACACCGGCTGGAAGTTTTCGAACAGATGGAAAAGCAAAGACGCGAGACGGTCAAAGTGAACATGTTGGACCAAGAGTTAAAAGAAATGGACGAGCTTTTGACCAAAGTCGCAGAGAATACTACTCACGCTCTCCTCGTTACCGTGTGAGCGAATACTACTAATAGTACTCGTTTTGAGGATACTAAAAGAGCGAGCGGAGAGAGCGTTGTATTGTTCCTTTAGTCACATTTTTGCCTCTTTTCACACGTCACAAAAAGCGGACATCATCAATAATAACAACAATGTCGTCTCGCGGGGTCGCGGTAAACTCAATCCCGACAACATCTCGCTGCGAAACAACCACGTGCGTGTGCACGAACGACTCCAAATCTATTCTCTTGATCGCGTCCGCGTTAAACGTCGTCCACGTTTCCAAGAAACAAAACGACGATTTCAAACCGTTTTCCCGAGTTTGCATCGCTTCAAACGCGCTAAAAATGGAATTCGCACCGTCCGCGTTCGGGACCATTTTCGCAGTTTTGACGAAACGAGGTGCAGTGGAGGTGTTCGTGGCGAGAGAATTCGCGACAAGACCGGATGTTGTGTTTGAAGAGGAGGAAGAGGATTTCGAGAAAGGAGAATTTGAAGGCGAAGGAGAAGGAAAAGGAGAAACATTTTTACGCGCGCAAACGCTACGACCGAAACGATGGAAGCATTTAGAGTCTTCTCTCGTGTACACGTCGTTTTCGTTCGCACCGAGCGAACACGGGTTGTTACTCGCGTGCGGGCGATCGGATGGGGAAATTGATATCTACGCGACGACGAGAGACGCGAGAGACGTGCGGGATCCGTCCTTGCCGAGAGCGACGACGCACTATTTAGAAAGCAGCGGCAGTGGTAAGAATGAGGGTCAAATTGCGATGTACGACGATACTTTGAACCCGTTATTTGAGACGTGTCACGAGGTTGTCGCGGAGAGATCTTTTAGCAGCCGCGCGGAAGTATCGGACGTGGCGTGGCGGTTCGAGTCGCCGAACGCGCCAACCTTAGCCGCGGCGTTTAGTTTTAGCGATAACGAGGCGTTTGAAATTCGACGTTTTGTGTATAAGAGAAACTGCGATACGTGGACAGAGCAAGAGAATGCGATGTACGCGTCGAAAGAAAAGTTATCCCGCGTAGACTGGAGTAAAGACGGATCCCGAATGGTATTCGTCGAAGGAAATCGCCGAGCGGTTGTGCTAGATACGAGCGGCGAGTTCTCACACGAAGACGAAAAGCCATCGAGAAGAAATTTAGGAAACTTTGAGTTCGAAAGCGACATCGAATCGGTTTCGTTCAACGAGTTAGGGACGCACGTTGCGGTAACGACCGCGAGTGGGAAAGGAGAGGTTTTCGTATACAAGGAGAGTTTGACCAGGAAACGAACGTGGGAACCAATTGGGAAGATCGTTTCATAAAAAACACACTATTATAAATACGCGTACTATTACATTTTATCACACGCAGATTGTACGCCCGCTAAAGCCTTCTTCGCTGCATCGACGTGATTCATTCCATCGTCGTCCTTGGTGTCGTCGCGACCTGTCAGGACCTCCTCGACCCGTTTCATCATGTCCTCCGCCGCGTCTTTTAATTTCTTCGCCTCGGACGCGAGCACATCCGCATCCGAAGGCGGCATCGCTTCGCATATGATTTCGTCAACCGCACTTCGTATTTCCTTGCACTTCTTCTCGATTTCATTCAGCGCCGTCGCGCGCTCTTTTCTACTTTTGCTAAAATTACTCGCCTTGCTATTACTAATCAACGGAACCACCAACGCTTTCAAGAATGCAAACGTGCACTCAATCGTAACCTTCGCCTTCCCTAAAACCTCTCTGTCCACCTCCTTAATCTCCTCGCGCACGATCTCCTCCCCGAAATCATCCTCCACTTTCTCTCCATCCTCCTTCTTGAATCCCTCTTCTCCCTCTGTCAGCAGCATCTCTTCGATCTCCCGCTTCGCGTCTTTAATAAATCGACAGTGCGTCATCAAAGCCTTCCCGACTGCATCTTTCCCATCTCTCGGCATCGTCTTCTCCGCGGATTTACACTGCTCCCAAACGCTCGCGGTTAAGTTTCTCACGTTCTCTTTCCTCTTCCCAACCGCCTCGATTAAACTCGCGCTCGCTCGCAACACGGCTTCGCCGAGCGATTTCACCTGTTTTCTGTGACAATCAATGTCGTAATTTTCGTTCACCAAAGCTGCGTTCACGTACGCCGTAAACGCGATCAAAGAGACGTGAAAACTGTCCAGCGCGGAATTCGAGACCTCCTCTTTCAACTCTTCTCCTTGTTTGCTAAAAAGCACGCCGATTTTGGTCGATTCGTGCTCGACGACTTTGCAGGCGCGCAACACGTGCGCTCGAACGTCTTCTTCTTCTTCTTCTTGCTTTGTGTCGTCCTTTTCTTCTAAACGCTTCGTATCAAAGATTGTCATCTCTTTGAGAATAGATGCAGCGAGCGTTTGGCATCGGTTTTGTAGCGCTGACATTATTACGTTCTTCTTCTTTAAACTTCTTCTTTGTGACGAGTGATTCGAGAGAATAAAATGAGGCAAGAACGGCTTGGTACGAATACGTGTTAATAACGAATATATGGATATTAAATGGTGTAACTGGTCAAATTTCGATCCTGACCTCCTTTTCCTTGTCCTCCTCCGAGTTTCGCTTTCTTATTAGTCGTGTTCCCGTGTTGTTGCATTTTGGGCGGATGCAAAGGCTTCAACGCTTCGGCGCCGAACCGTTCCATCCTCGCTCGTTTCTTCGCTTCTCGTTCGGCTTCGATTTGTTTCTTCTCCTCCGCGGAGACGAGTTCTTTCTTTTGAGCATTAGCATTCTCTCCCGTTGCGTTCTCTTCAATTTCCGAAAGGCCAAACTGCGCGGCCGCGCCGCATTCTCGCACGCGTTTTTTCTCGGCGTCGGAGAGAATGAAAGGGCCGTCGAACTTTGCCGCTCTTTGCTTTCTTTCCTCGAGCGTTGAAACGAACTGTTTATTCTCCTCCGCTTTCTTCTCTCGCCTCTTCGCCTCTCGAGCTTCGTACTCTGCCTTCTGTTTCGCTTTAAATTCCTCTCGCTTTTTCTTTTTCATCTCCTCTTTTTGCTCCTTCGTCAGTTCGCCTTCTTCTGCGGCGGAAGCGTTTGGTTTCTTCCTTTCGTTCGTCTTCGCCGGCGCGGCGGCGGCAACCGCGGTCGCCGCCGGAGCCGCCGGAGCCTCGCTCTCTGGCTCCGGCGTCGGCTCTTTCTCTTCTTCCTCTATCTCAACTGCTGACAAAGGTTCCTCCTCCGCTTCTTCTTCTTCTTTTTCTTCTTCTCCTCCTCCTTCGCCTCCTTCGAGCGATTCTTCCAATCGAGACAACAGAACCGCTTTCAAACCGCTCGAATCCAATCCTTTCGCCTCTAACGCGTCGCGCAGTTCCTGTGTTGTTGTTGTTGTTACATCATTGCAAATAAAGCGAGAGAGACGAGCGGTCAGAATTTTAGTAAACGACGACGACGACTCGAAAAACGAAGCACCAGAGAAAAGAACGCTTCGCGCTTTCATAGCGGGGAAACGAGGGAGAATTGAGAGACGAATTCAAAATTGGAAAACGAATGAAACAGAGAGAGTAAGAGTAAGAGTAAGACGAGGCAACAAACGACGAAATATAGGGGTCTCCTCACCTGCACTTTCATCTTCTTGAACTCGTCCATGGAGGACATGATGATGCTTTTGTCGTCGTTGTTAATAGTATTCGTGTACGAGCTCTGAAGAGAATTGAATTGAGGTGAATTGGCCATTGGAAAATTTAGGGTGTAGGTTTTAGGTATCGAGCTTTGCGTTGTCTATTCACCTACTGCGCTACAATATATATCTATGATGACGGTATTTTCTCGGATTTTGAAGCAATGCGTAAGAACACGTGGGGCGTTTTCATCAGGCGTTTGTTTGTTTTCACAACCCCGCTTTGTTGCGATGAAGTCTTCTTCCTCCTCCCCTTTTAGTACTTTTCAATCGGTTTTCGTCGACCTTTCGAACGATGGCGGGTAAATCGCTCGAGATTCTTTCCTCGACAGCGTCGCCGTGACCGGTGACAATTTTCAACACGTCACGAATCATATCGACGTTACCCATGATGTTTACGTGTTCGCCCTCGGAGATGCCTTGAAATCCACCTTCCATGAGCGTTTTCGGAAGATGCGCGTATTCGCGAATTTTGATTGGGATGGAGGACGGGTTTTGGGATTTCGCGCGCCAAGGGGAGGCGCAGGCGTAGCCTAAGGAGACGAGCGGGATGGAGCCGTCGCCGTCGACGGAGAGCGTGCCTTTTTGCCATTCCAGTTGCGAAGGGTCGGATTCGACGTCGAGTTTGTATTGTTTGGCGACGACGGAGGCGTTCGCGGTGAGAGATGTCGACGCGGTGCGGTGATGGTGGCGGCGTACGTTCCCCTCGTCGGAGCCGCCGCCGCCGAGATGTTCGCCGAAACCGTCTTTCGTGTACCTGTAAGAGCGTTCGGTGGATTTGCCGACGCCGTATAAACAGAAGATTTTCATTTTTGGCGCGTTCGGAAGTTTCGAACGTAACGGGTGCCCGTACCATTTATCTTTCGTTCGCTTCTTAAACGACGTTTCCGCGTTTGCCGGCGTCGTTTGTTTCGCCAAATCGTGGAGAAAGTGTAAAGAATTATCCATGGATAATCCAGTGAGCGTGGCAGACGCTTCTTTTTGCTGTTTTGTCCATTTCTTCTTCTCGCGTTGGTTTTTGAATTCGCGTATGGTTAAGAAGTTCGCGTCGGCAACGTCCGCGGATAAAGGAGTTTCGTCGATCACTTCCTCTGGGTCGCTCGTCGTCGACGACGACGCTGCTATTTCAGAACCGCCCCAAACCTCATCCCCGCCTATGGGCAACATCGACCACAAACTCGACCAACTCCGAAAGACTAACGTGATTTCCTCCAAAGATCCTATCAGTTTTTCCACGAACGTGTTAATCATCGGACCTAACGTCATCTCGAGCTCGTTCAACACCGCGGTATCGCGCATTTCGCCGGAAAGTAACGCGGAGACCGATTTCGGCATCCCCAGAGTTGGTCCAGCAATGTTCACGTACGTGGCTATGTTATCGCTCACCCAATTCGCGCCACCTTTCCCCCCTTTCGGAGATTCAACCCACTCTAAAAAATATCGCGATAAAGTATCGCCGTACGAGTGCGCCAACAACGCGATTTTCTCTTCTCCCGGGTTCGTCTCTCGCATGCCTTCGATTTGCTTCTTCAACTTTGTGAAATAGCCGTCTCGTTTTTCCAACTGCTCCGGGCTCAATCGCCAATCGTACGAGTGCGCGTGAATGTTACTCCCGGTGTATCCAATCTCGCCCAACGCTTCAATCATCCGTCCCCAAACGAAGTACCCCGGCATGAACCAATCGACGCTATCGATTCCCTCGACCGGTCTCAAGACGATTCCGTCTGGATCTTCCCCCGTCCTCGCGTCCAATCCCATGTGTTCCAACCAACACGTCCTGTTATAAAAAAACGCCTTCGCCATCGCCGGCGTCCCCCACATCCGCTGTCTAAACTGCGTCCTTTTCGCTATGCACGGCTTTGATTTCCACAGCTCCAACCCGGTGTTTACGAACCCCGGCACGATAACCACCGGATGTTTCGGTTTGGCGTTCAACATATCCGAAACTTGCCTCGCCGCGATTAAATGTTCCGTCGCGTTGTAATACGAATCTGAGTTCAAAACGTCTGGATTCAGCGCCGGGAGGAGGTTCAAGAACGTCTCGTTCACCCCCATCCAGGACGGGAAGAGGAACTCCGCGTGTTCCATCGCTTTCGTTCTCACCGCGTCTGGAACGATGAGCAAACGAAGATACGAAATTACGAGGATCATTCCCACGGATGCGCAGAGTAAAAAGAGCGCGAGCACCACTCTCTTCTTTCCTTTCGTCTCCTTCTTCGTCTTCTCCTCCTCCTCGCGCTTCTTGTGCTTCTTTCCACTCGGTAACGGTAATGCATAATCTTCTTCCTCGTGAGTTCTTCTCCCTCTTCTCTTTCTCATCGTTTCAGAAACGACGTTCGCGTCGTCGTCGTCATCCTCGGTCCTCGTCGTCGTCCTCGCAGCCGTAATAGTAGGTTTTGCAGCGAGGACGCTTCGTCTCGAATACGTTTTCTTTCTCGTTTCCAACATCATCATCATCACCCGATGACGTTTTTTTTCTCCCCCACCTTTGGGACAATTTCTGAGGTTTTTAAGCGAATTACCCTCACAAAAACACTTCATTCACGAGCCGTTGGTATCATCGACACAGAACGAACGAAAAAACGAAACGGACGAAAATGACGACGACTGGTTTTGCTTTCTCCTCGCGGACGACGTCTTCGGTGTTTTTTGGAGGGAAACGACACCAAAGTTTACTCGATGTAAAATCATCATCGAATTGTAACCGCCGACACCAAGGACGACGAACGGGGACGCAGATAACGGCGATGGGGAAAAAAAGCGCGAGGAAAGGGAAAGCCGCCGCGCCTGCGCCACCGTCGCCGTCAAATACTACCGGTGGTGGCGGAGATGCCGCTGCTCCAGGAGGAGGAGGAGGAGGAGGAGGAGGAGGAGGCGCAGCTGCAAAGAAACAGAACCAATCGATGAAATCGGGAGGCTCCAAAGGCGTCTCCGAAGGCTCCGCCTACCAAACCGAAACGAGGAAAATAATACTTTCCTTGAATAAAGTGAGAAAAGTCACCCCGCAAGGGAAAGAGCTGATCAAAAACATCAACCTGGGGATGTATTTAGGGGCGAAAATCGGGATATTAGGCGCGAACGGCGCCGGGAAGTCGACGTTGATGCGGATTTTAGCCGGGCAAGACACCGCGTTCGACGGCGACATTTATTTGGACGACGGCATAAAAATCGGCTACTTGGAGCAGGAGCCCGAGTTGGACGCCGGGGAGACGGTCGGGGAGAACGTGGACGCCGGGGTGGCGGCGATCAAGGCGGAAATTACGGAGTTTGAGCAAATTTCCGTGGACATGGCGAACCCAGACGCGGACATCGATAAGTTGATGAAACGAATGACCCAACTGCAAGATAAATTGGACGCGAGTAACGCGTGGGAAATCGATCGAACCGTCGATCGCGCGATGGATGCGTTGAGAGTGCCACCGAGAGAGGCGCTGGTGAAAAACTTATCCGGTGGTGAACGAAGACGCGTGGCTCTTTGTCGCTTGTTGCTCGCTGATCCGGATATTTTGTTGTTGGACGAACCGACGAACCACTTGGACGCGCAATCCGTCGCGTGGTTGGAACAGTTTTTGGCGCAGTTTCGCGGCACCGTGGTTGCGATTACCCACGACCGATACTTTCTCGACAACGTCGCCGGTTGGATTCTAGAGTTGGATCGTGGCGAAGGTATTCCATTCGAAGGCAATTACACGACTTGGTTAGAGTCGAAAGCGAACAGGTTAGACATGGAGGATAAAAAAGCCTCGAGCATGGATAAAGCGTTGAAACAAGAGTTGGAGTGGGTGCGTAAAAACGCGAAAGGACAACAGAAAAAAGGAAAAGCGCGTTTGAGAGCGTACGACGAGTTATGCGCGGCTTCGGCGGAATACACCAAACGCGAAGGTATGGATTCTATCACCATTCCAACCGCGCCCCGTTTAGGCGACGTCGTTTTGACGTGCGAAGGCTTGACGAAAGGTTTCGACACGAGAGGATTACTCATCGACAACTTCACGGCAACTATTCCACCTGGATCGATCGTCGGTATCGTCGGAGGAAACGGTGCTGGCAAAACCACTCTCTTCCGAATGATTGTTGGCGAAGATAAGCCTGACGCTGGGTCGTGCGCGGTTGGCGAAACGGTGAAACTGATGTACGTGGACCAATCTCGCGACTCTTTGGACCCATCGAAATCCGTCTTCGAGGAGCTCACCGGCGGCGCCGACGAGGTCAACTTAGGCGGTAAAGCCGTCAACTCTCGAGCGTATTGCTCCTGGTACAACTTTAAATCCTCTGACCAACAGAAGAAAGTCGGCGACCTCTCCGGCGGCGAACGCAACCGCCTCCAACTCGCTCGAGTGTTAACCTCCGGCGGCAACTGCCTCTTACTGGACGAACCGACGAACGACTTGGACGTCGCCACTTTGCGCGCTTTAGAGGAAGCCTTGCTCTCCTGGAACGGTTGCGCCTTTGTCATCTCCCACGACCGATGGTTCCTGAACAAAATCGCCACGCACATCGTCGCCTTCGAAGGCGACTCGCAAGTCACGTTTTACCAAGGCAGCTACGACGAGTACGAAGCGCATCGCATCGAGCGAATGGGCGGGGAAGCGCCGAAACCTTTGAAGTACAGGCCTTTGGTCAACGTTTAACCACGATACTAAATAGAGAGAAAGAAGGAGAGTTCGTCGTGTGTTCTCCTGTGTTCTCCTGTGTAATCAATACCATAACGTTGCGATATTATTCGTCAACCAACAGAATGGCACAAAAACAACTCCCTTATTGACTCCCCATTCCAAAGCAAAGTCCCAAATAATTTTACAAACGTCTCGTCTTCACAACATTGCACAGAACAAATGTCTCGCTCTAAGATTGTGAAAGAGGCCGGCGTCAAGCCGACCGATTTTGAAAACACGGTCGCCAAGGTACGTTTCATGTTATTTGAATATAGAATCGTTCGCGAGAATTTCGCGCGCGACGCGTATATTTGCGCGGAAATCTTCACCCACTTCCTCCTCCTTCGCGCAAAAAAATGGCGGGGCTTTTCTGCGGGGAGTAAAAATGGGGCTCTGAAACGTTTTTCTCACGCGCGAGATGAGCGCACGAGAGTGGATGAACTCGAGCAATTCGAGTGAATTCATACCGCGCGATACTTGTTTCCTGTCGGGAGGTGTTTTCTGTGGAGTTTTCTCGGTCGCGAGGGTGTTCGTGAGCGCGCGAAAGGATGGTATTTCTGGCCCTACGGGGTGGGGGCGTTTCGCCGGATGATGTCCTCCTCTCGTCGCTCATCAAGAGTTTGTTTGGTTTCTGTATACTTACCTTTATATGCTTTCTCATCTCTGTTATTCTCTCTCGTCGATGGTTAAACAGGCCATTCAAGATTTAGAGAACACGAACCAAGAGTTAAAAGCGGACCTCGAAAACCTCTTCATTTGCGGCGCGGCAGAAGTTGCGATTGCGAACCGCACCGCCGTCGTCATCCACGTCCCGTACAGATACTTGAAGGCGTTCCACAAGATCCAGCAAAGATTGGTGAGAGAGTTGGAAAAGAAGTTCTCGAACAAAGACGTTGTTTTTGTCGGTAACAGAAGAATTCGCCCTGTGCCGAAAGCGAACTTTGCGCGAGCGAGACCGCGTTCTCGAACGCTGACCGCCGTGCACGCCAGTTTGCTCGAGGATTTGGTGTACCCGACGGAGATTGTGGGGAAGAGACAAAGATACCGATTGGATGGTTCTAAGTTGTTGAAGGTGTATTTGGACCCGTCCAAGA
>Ga0182095_1442136_pt1 | contig 10376 bp, 13 predicted proteins | sample 041ome_19_FD_127784 | JGI IMG/M metagenome (GOLD analysis project Ga0182095, IMG submission 127784) | Metatranscriptome of coastal salt marsh microbial communities from the Groves Creek Marsh, Georgia, USA - 041412BS metaT (Metagenome... | ecosystem: Environmental > Aquatic > Marine > Intertidal...
CGACGAGGCTGATGCCTTGCGCAGGCGTTTGAACTCACGGCTGGAGCTGGATGTTTCGGGCATGCGCGAGGGTGATTGGCTCGACAGTTTCCGGCTGGCCCCGCGAGCGTTGAACGAGGGTGTGTACGCCCTGGAGTTATCAGTCGAGTAGGCCATTCTTTTCATACAGGATGGAACAATGTCCTGAGAGGAGAAGGAATTTGCATATTGAGTCTAAAGGATCCAACTCCCCTTGACCCCCACACTCTCCCCCGCTAAAAGCGCTCGGTCTATCGGTGAGGTGACTCGTCGACAAACATAATTATTGAGCTGAACATTGGCGGTCTCGCTGCTCCTCATATGGAGTGACAACCGGCAAAGTAATCCGGCGGCTTTGGCCAAAGGGTGGAGCGTTTTCAGTCTCGTGGTACTCGCCAGCCCGTTGAACCAGCGGCGCTCGCGACTTTCCACGGCACTGCATCCCCTTCATCTTCTGATCGAACCGTCAAATTGTTTCGACCTCGCGCCTGGGCTTGTGGCTATATGCCGCGCTCCCATCAGCAAAAGTGGGAACCGGTTGGAACCTCATCATGTAAAAGTGGTCACCACTTTTACGCCCGGATGAGGTGACAGAAACAATCCGCCCGCCCGGATGGGGCGCGCAACGAGTAACGAAGGGTACATATGCCTACTATCAACCAGCTGGTCCGCAAGGGCCGCACCCCGCAGAAGGCCAAGTCAAAGGTCCCTGCGATGGAGCAGAACCCGCAGAAGCGCGGTGTTTGCACCCGCGTCTATACCACGACGCCGAAGAAGCCGAACTCCGCTCTGCGTAAGGTTGCCAAGGTGCGCCTGACCAACCAGCGTGAAGTCATCAGCTACATCCCGGGCGAAGGCCACAACCTTCAAGAGCACAGTGTTGTCCTGATCCGTGGTGGCCGTGTGCGCGACCTTCCCGGTGTGCGTTACCACGTGCTGCGCGGCGTGCTCGACACGCAGGGTGTTAAGGACCGTAAGCAGAGCCGTTCGAAATACGGCGCGAAGCGGCCGAAGTAATTTAGGCGCGGCGACGGTCTTCTCCCGCGACGGTCCACCCCCAGGGATATTTCCCGGGTGGAAGGGCGGGGGAGAGGGCCGGTGCCGCAAGGGGCGGGCGGATGCCTGACCCGCACTCCGAAGGAGTTTAGAGAAAATGTCACGTCGTCGTAGACCCGAAAAGCGGGTTATCCTTCCAGATCCCAAGTTTGGTGATCAGGTTTTGTCGAAGTTCATGAACAACCTCATGCTGGACGGTAAGAAGTCCACTGCAGAGCGTATCGTTTATGGCGCACTGGAAACCGTTGAAACCAAGGCGAAAGCCGATCCGGTTCAGCTGTTCCACGAAGCGCTCAACAACGTCGCTCCGCAGGTCGAAGTGCGTAGCCGCCGTGTTGGTGGTGCAACGTATCAGGTTCCGGTTGAAGTGCGCCCCGAGCGCGCTCAGGCTCTCGCGATCCGCTGGTTGATCGGTGCGGCTCGCGGCCGTGCGGAAACCACTATGGCAGCGCGCCTGTCGGGTGAGCTGATGGATGCTGCGAACAACCGCGGCAATGCTGTCAAAAAACGTGAAGATACGCACCGTATGGCTGATGCCAACCGCGCGTTCTCGCATTACCGCTGGTAACACTAGTTCAAGGGGCTGAGCCCCTGATGGAGAATTGAAAATGGCACGCGAGTATCCGCTAGAGCGTTACCGCAATATCGGCATCATGGCCCACATCGATGCTGGTAAAACCACGACTACCGAACGTATCCTTTACTACACCGGCAAGTCTTACAAGATCGGCGAAGTGCATGATGGCGCTGCGACGATGGACTGGATGGAGCAGGAGCAGGAGCGCGGCATCACGATCACGTCTGCTGCGACGACTACGTTCTGGACCGCCGAAGATGCGACCATGGATCCGATGTTGGACCCGGAAGCGCTGCGCGCAAACATGCCGAAGCACCGCATCAACATCATCGACACACCAGGCCACGTTGACTTCACGATTGAAGTTGAACGTTCGCTGCGCGTGCTTGACGGTGCAGTGGCTGTGTTTGACGGTGTTGCAGGTGTTGAGCCGCAATCCGAAACCGTATGGCGTCAGGCTGACAAATACGGCGTTCCGCGGATGTGCTTTATCAACAAGCTCGACCGTACCGGCGCAGACTTTTATTACTGCGTACAGTCGATCATCGATCGTCTGGGTGCGAACCCGCTGGTGCTTTACCTGCCGATCGGGGCGGAAAGCAACCTTCAGGGCGTCGTCGACTCGTCAACATGCGCGGCATCGTATGGCAGGCCGAAGATCTGGGCGCGAAGTACGAATTCGTCGAGATTCCTGCCGATCTTGCTGACAAGGCTGCTGAATATCGCGAAAAGCTCGTCGAAACTGCGGTTGAGCAGGACGATGACGTGATGGAAGCTTACCTTGAGGGTAACGAGCCTGACGCGGCAACGCTGAAGCGCCTTATCCGCAAGGGCACTATGGACCGTGCATTCGTTCCGGTTCTGTGTGGTTCGGCGTTCAAGAACAAGGGTGTGCAGCCGCTGCTCGACGCAGTGGTTGACTACATGCCTTCGCCGCTCGATGTTCCTGCGATCAAGGGCGTTCTGCCTGACAGCGATGTCGAAGAATCACGTCCGTCGGATGACAACGCGCCATTCTCGGCACTGGCGTTCAAGATCATGAACGATCCATTCGTTGGCTCGCTGACCTTCACCCGCATCTATTCCGGCAAGCTCTCCAAGGGCACAGTCCTCAACAGTGTTAAGGACAAGAAGGAAAAGATCGGCCGTATGCTGCTGATGCACTCCAACAATCGCGAAGATATCGAGGAGGCGTTTGCAGGCGACATCGTGGCGCTTGCCGGCATGAAGGACACCACAACCGGTGACACGCTGTGTGATTCATCCAAGCCGATCATTCTTGAGCGGATGGAATTCCCGGAACCGGTGATCGAACTGTCGGTGGAACCGAAGACGAAGGCTGACCAGGAAAAGATGGGCGTTGCGCTCAACCGTCTGGCTGCTGAAGATCCAAGCTTCCGCGTGACGACTGACCACGAAAGCGGTCAGACGATCATCAAGGGCATGGGCGAACTTCACCTCGACATTCTTGTTGACCGCATGAAGCGCGAATTCAAGGTTGAGGCCAACGTTGGCGCACCACAGGTGGCCTATCGTGAATCGCTCGGCCGTGAAGTCGAAGTTGACTACACTCACAAGAAACAGTCGGGTGGTTCGGGTCAGTTCGGTCGTGCCAAGGTTGTCGTCACCCCGGGTGAACGCGGCCAGGGCATCCTGTTCGAAGACGAGATCAAGGGCGGTAACATCCCGCGCGAATATATCCCGGCTCTTGAGAAGGGTATGCGCGAGCAAGCTGAAAGTGGTCACCTGGTCGGCTTCCCGATCATCGACTTCACGATCCGCCTGACCGATGGTGCTTACCACGATGTCGACTCTTCGGCGATCGCGTTCGAAATCTGCGGACGCGGTGCAATGCGCGAAGTGGCCAGTAAGGCCGGTATCAAGCTGCTTGAGCCGGTCATGAAGGTTGAAGTCGTGACACCGGAAGACTACCTCGGGGATGTAATCGGCGACTTGAACAGCCGCCGTGGTCAGATCCAGGGAACCGACACCCGCGGCAACGCGCAGGCGGTTGAAGCATTCGTTCCGCTGGCCAACATGTTCGGTTACGTCAACGAGCTGCGTTCGTTCACACAGGGCCGCGCCCAGTACACGATGCAGTTCAGCCACTATGACGAAGTTCCGGCAAGTGTTGCACAGGAAGTCAAGGAGAAGCTTGCGTAAGCGAGCGACACAGTCTAGGGGCGGCGCCTGATTCAGCGGGTGCCGCCTTCTCCCGCAGAAATTCAATTTTAGCAGAGGTTATTTGAGAAATGGCTAAGGAAAAATTTGAGCGCAATAAGCCGCACTGCAACATCGGCACCATCGGCCACGTTGACCACGGCAAAACCACGCTGACAGCGGCAATCACCAAGGTGATGGCTGAATCTTACGGCGGTGCAGCAGTCGATTTCGCAAACATCGACAAAGCCCCCGAAGAGCGCGAGCGCGGCATCACTATCTCGACCGCACACGTCGAATACGAAACCGATGCTCGTCACTACGCACACGTCGACTGCCCAGGTCACGCCGACTATGTTAAGAACATGATCACCGGTGCTGCGCAGATGGACGGTGCGATCCTGGTTGTGAACGCAGCTGACGGCCCGATGCCGCAAACGCGTGAGCACATCCTGCTTGCTCGTCAGGTCGGCGTGCCGGCTCTGGTTGTTTACATGAACAAGGTTGACCAGGTTGACGACGAGGAAATCCTCGAACTCGTCGAACTGGAGATTCGCGAATTGCTGAGCGCGTACGACTTTGACGGCGACAATATCGCAATCGTCAAGGGTTCGGCTCTGGCGGCTCTCGAAGGTCGTGACGACGAAATCGGCAAGAACTCGATCCTCGAGCTGATGAAGGCCGTTGACGAGCACATCCCGCAGCCCGACCGTCCGGTTGATCAGGACTTCCTGATGCCGATCGAAGACGTGTTCTCGATCTCTGGTCGTGGTACGGTTGTTACCGGCCGCGTTGAGACCGGCGTTGTGAACGTTGGCGACGAAGTTGAAATCGTTGGTATCAAGGACACCACGAAGACGACCGTTACCGGCGTTGAAATGTTCCGTAAGCTGCTTGATCGCGGTGAAGCTGGCGACAACATCGGTGCGCTGATCCGCGGCGTTGGCCGTGAAGAAGTTGAGCGTGGCCAGGTTCTGGCGAAGCCAGGTTCTGTGAACCCGCACACCGAGTTCTCTGCAGAAGTTTACGTTCTCTCGAAAGACGAGGGTGGCCGTCACACGCCGTTCTTCGCGAACTACCGTCCGCAGTTCTACTTCCGTACAACTGACGTAACCGGCGAAGTGATCCTTCCTGAAGGCACTGAAATGGTCATGCCTGGCGACAACGTATCGATCAACGTCAAGCTGATCGCACCGATCGCTATGGACGAAGGTCTGCGTTTCGCTATCCGCGAAGGTGGCCGTACTGTTGGTTCGGGCGTTGTAGCCAAGATCACCAAGTAAGCCGCTGCTCCACTAAAGGAGCTTAGCAAATTCGGGGGCCGGATCGCGAAAGTGATCCGGCCCTCAATTTATGAAAGGCCCATTTCACCGCACCTGCGGGGAACAGGGTTGATCGGCAGGTATATTTTTAGGGCATTCGGGGTTGCCAGAATCCTGTGCCCCCGATATAGGCCCGCCAACTCCAACGGAGATTCGTTTCCGTTGTAACGAAATTTGTAGAGGTCGCCTGCGGAAGGAAGCGGAAGCAGGGCGGGCCTTTTTTGTTTTGAGAGGTGGAAACACCTCTTTGGCTCTTTCGCATTGGTATAGGTAATGGAAGCACAGAATATCCGTATTCGCCTTAAGGCGTTCGACCACCGCGTTCTTGACCAGGCAACTGGCGAGATTGCAGAAACAGCACGTCGTACGGGTGCTCTTATTCGTGGCCCCATTCCCATGCCGACGCGTATCGAGAAGTTCACCGTGAACCGTGGCCCGCACATCGACAAGAAGTCGCGCGAGCAGTTCGAGGTGCGCACTTACAAGCGGTTGCTCGACATCGTGCAGCCGAACGCACAGACGGTCGACGCGCTGATGAAGCTCGATCTGGCCGCTGGCGTAAACGTAGAGATCAAACTGGCTTAAGCCATCTGATCCGGGTCCGTCGGTAGGGACCTTAAACCCGCCGAGAAATTCGGGGCTCCAACGGCCCCGCTGATCTGCCCAGACTGATGGGTGTATCAGCAAGACATTGGGATACCGCCGGACATGTCCGGGTCTGCGTCCCCCGTCTAGCTTCCCAAGCCAACCGGCATGGGCGGCACTCAGCCCGGACGGGGCGATGCACAACAATTTGGGCTGGCAAGCACCTCGGGATGGGCCCGTTGTGCCTCTGTGTTAGGAGTTTTGACGATGCGCACAGGCGTGATCGCAAAGAAAGTCGGGATGACCCGCCTGTTCCAGGAGGACGGACGTCACGTACCTGTGACTGTTCTGTCTTTGGAAGACTGTCAGGTTGTCTCACACCGCACCGCAGAAACGGACGGCTATTTCGCTGTTCAGCTGGGTGCAGGTGAAGCGAAACAGAAAAATGTAGCCAAGCCGCAGCGCGAGCACTTCGCAAAGGCCCAAGTCGGCCTGAAGAAGCGCGTTGCCGAGTTCCGCGTTGAGAGTGAAGACGGTCTTGTACCGGTCGGCGCTACGATCAGCGCAGAGCATTTTGTGGCTGGCCAAAAGGTCGACATCACCGGGCATACCCAGGGTAAGGGTTTTGCTGGCGCCATGAAGCGCTGGGGCTTCGGTGGTCTTCGTGCAACGCACGGTGTCTCGCTCTCTCACCGTTCGCACGGTTCGACGGGTAACCGTCAGGACCCGGGCCGCGTGTTCAAGGGCAAGAAGATGGCTGGTCACATGGGTGACCGTCAGCGGACGCAGCAGAACCTCGAAGTGGTTCGCACCGACGCTGATCGTGGTCTTATCTTCGTGAAGGGTTCGGTCCCTGGCTCGAAGAATGGCTGGTTGCTGGTCCGTGACGCAGTGAAGCTGGCTCTGCCAGACGATCTTCCGTTCCCGGGCGCTATCATCGACACGAATGCACCGGCTCCGGAAGCAGAAGCTCTGGCAGTTGAAGAGCAGCAGGTCGATGCAGTGGCAGCAGAAGAAGCAGCGGCTCCGGCTGAGGCTCCAGCGGAAGCACCTGCTGAAACTCCGGCAGCTGAGGGCGATGCGCCTTCCAGTGACGAAAATAAGGAGGGCTAAGCCATGAAGGTGAAGGTCCAGAAAATCGACGGCAAGGCAGCTGGCGACGTAGAACTGAATAAGGATGTGTTCGGTGTAGAGCCGCGCGCAGACATTCTGCACCGCGTGGTCACCTGGCAGCTGGAAAACCGCCGTGCCACCGCACGTCCGACGCGTGAGCGTTCCGACATTGCACGCACTGGCAAGAAGTTTGGCCCGCAAAAAGGTTCAGGTGGCGCACGTCACGGTGACCGCGGCGCGCCTATCTTCATCGGTGGTGGTAAAGCGCACGGTGCTCGCAAGCGTGATTTCGATCAGTCGCTGAACAAGAAGATCCGTTCGCTTGGCCTGAAAATGGCTCTGTCGAGCAAGGCGAAAGACGGCCTGGTGGTTGTTGACAGCCTTTCGCTCAAGGATGCCAAGACCAAGGTGCTTAAAGGTCACTTCGACAAGGCTGGCTGGAACGGCAAGGTCCTCGTGATCGATGGCGAAAGCGTAGACGAAGGCTTCAAGAAAGCCGCAGGCAACCTGCCGGGTGTCAACGTGATGCCGGCGATGGGTGCGAACGTCTATGACATTCTCAACCACGACACGCTTGTCCTGACCAAGGAAGCGGTCGAAAAGCTGGAGGCGCGCTTCAATGGCTAAAAAGCAAGAAATCGATGCGCGTCACTATGACGTCATCCTGGCTCCGCACATCACCGAGAAGTCTACCATGGCTTCCGAGAACAACGCTGTTGTTTTCAAGGTTTCGGGCGATGCGACGAAGCCACAGATCAAAGAGGCGGTTGAAGCGATCTACGACAAGAAAGTCGTGAACGTGAACACCATCAACGTCAAAGGCAAGACCAAGCGCTGGAAGGGTAAACCTTACAAGCGCAATGACGTGAAAAAAGCGATCGTTACCCTCGCCGAGGGTGAAATGATCGATATCACTAGCGGTATCTGAGGCGGATCATGGCACTCAAGAACTACAAACCGACAAGCCCCGCACGCCGCGGCCTGATTCTTGTCGACAAGTCCGGCCTGTACAAAGGCAAGCCGGTCAAGTCGCTGACAGAAGGCAAGCGCAAGACCGGTGGCCGTAACAACAAAGGTCATGTCACTTCACGTGGCATCGGCGGTGGTCACAAGCAGAAGTACCGCTTTATCGACTTTAAGCGTCGTAAGTGGGATGTTCCTGCGACTGTCGAACGGATCGAGTATGACCCGAACCGTACGGCTTTCATCGCGCTTCTGAAATATGAAGACGGTGAGCAGGCATACATCATCTGCCCGCAGCGTGTTGCCGTTGGCGACACCATCGTTGCTGGCGAAAAGACCGACACGAAGCCAGGCAATGCCATGCTTCTGGGTCAGATGCCGGTTGGCACGATCTGCCACAACGTAGAGATGAAGCCGGGCAAGGGCGGTCAGATCGCTCGCTCTGCTGGCGCTTACGTTCAGCTGGTTGGCCGTGACCGCGGCATGGTGATCGTTCGCTTGAACTCTGGCGAACAGCGTTACCTTCGCAGCGATTGCATGGGCACGGTTGGCGCGGTGTCGAACCCCGACAACCAGAACCAGAACTTTGCGAAAGCCGGTCGCACACGCTGGAAGGGCAAGCGCCCTCTCACACGTGGTGTTGCGAAGAACCCGGTCGATCACCCACACGGTGGTGGTGAAGGCCGTACCTCAGGTGGCCGTCACCCGGTTACCCCATGGGGCAAGCCGACCAAGGGTGCTCGCACTCGTAACAACAAGCAGACGGACAAGATGATCATCCGTTCGCGCCACGCCAAGAAGAAGAGGTAAGGACACATGGCACGTTCCGTCTGGAAAGGTCCGTTTGTCGAACTCAGCCTTCTGAAGAAGGCGGAGGACGCACAAGAGGCGAGCAACAGCAAGCCGATCAAGACCTGGTCGCGTCGCTCGACCATTCTCCCGCAGTTCGTTGGTCTGACATTCAATGTCTACAACGGGCACAAGTTCATTCCCGTCTCCGTTTCGGAAGAGATGGTTGGCCACAAGCTTGGTGAATTCGCGCCGACTCGCACATTCCCCGGCCATGCTGCCGACAAGAAGGGTAAGCGCTAATGGGCAAGGCAAAATCACCGCGCCGTGTTGGCGATAACGAGGCATTGGCTGTCGGCACCACTATCCGTGGTTCGGCGCAGAAGCTGAACCTCGTTGCACAGCTGATCCGCGGCAAGAAGGCCGAAGAGGCTTTGAACATCCTCTCCTTCTCCAAGAAGGCGATGGCGCGTGACGCCAGCAAGGTGCTCGCTTCGGCGATTGCCAATGCGGAAAACAACCACAATCTCGACGTCGACGCGTTGGTCGTTGCCGAGGCTTCAGTGGGCAAGTCGATTACGATGAAGCGTTTCCACACACGTGGCCGCGGCAAGTCGACCCGTATCCTGAAGCCGTTCAGCAAGCTGCGCATCGTGGTTCGCGAACACGACGAGGAAGAGGCGTAAGATGGGCCAGAAGAGCAATCCGATCGGTCTGCGCCTGCAGATCAACCGCACTTGGGACAGCCGCTGGTACGCTGAAGGGCGTGACTATGCGAAGCTTCTCAAGGAAGACATCGAGATCCGCAAATACATCTTCGAAACCGTGCCACAGGCTGCGATTTCGAAGGTTGTGATCGAGCGTCCGGCGAAACTTTGCCGCGTTTCTATCTATGCTGCACGCCCAGGCGTGATCATCGGCAAGAAAGGCGCAGACATCGAGAAGCTTCGTTCGAAGCTTGCATCGATGACTGATAGCGAAGTGAAGCTGAACATCGTTGAAATCCGCAAGCCGGAAATCGACGCGAAGCTTGTTGCACAAGGTATCGCTGATCAGCTGATCCGCCGTGTCGCTTTCCGTCGCGCTATGAAGCGTGCGGTTCAGTCGGCTCTGCGTCTTGGTGCAGAGGGCATCAAGATCACCTGTGGTGGTCGTTTGGGCGGTGCGGAAATCGCCCGCGTTGAATGGTACCGCGAAGGCCGCGTTCCTCTGCACACGCTGCGTGCCAACATCGACTACGCCGAAACCGAAGCGCTGACTGCTTATGGCATCATCGGTATCAAGGTCTGGATCTTCAAAGGCGAGATCCTGGCACATGATCCGACCGCGCAAGACCGTTTGATGATGGAAGCTCAGACTTCCGGCGTGCGCCCCGCTCGTTGATGGCGCCGCGCTGATTGGAAGATAGAGACAGACAATGTTGCAACCGAAGAAAACCAAATATCGCAAGGCTTTCAAGGGCCGGATCAAGGGCGACGCAAAGGGCGGCACTACGCTGAACTTTGGCTCTTATGGTCTCAAGGCACTTGAGCCAGAGCGTATCACAGCACGCCAGATCGAAGCTGCGCGTCGTGCGATTACCCGTGCGATGAAGCGTCAGGGCCGTCTCTGGATCCGTGTATTCCCGGACGTGCCGGTTTCGAAGAAGCCTGCCGAGGTCCGTCAGGGTAAAGGTAAGGGTTCAGTTGAATACTGGGCTGCGCGCGTAAAGCCGGGCCGTATCCTGTTCGAACTCGACGGTGTACCTGGCCCGCTGGCTGCGCTCGCATTTGCACGCGCTGCGATGAAACTGC
>Ga0182095_1482282_pt1 | contig 10371 bp, 7 predicted proteins | sample 041ome_19_FD_127784 | JGI IMG/M metagenome (GOLD analysis project Ga0182095, IMG submission 127784) | Metatranscriptome of coastal salt marsh microbial communities from the Groves Creek Marsh, Georgia, USA - 041412BS metaT (Metagenome... | ecosystem: Environmental > Aquatic > Marine > Intertidal...
GACGTTCCCGCTGAACTTTACGCGCTTCGTCGTTTCCTCTTCATCGCTCTCATTTTCATCGAAATTATTCGAGGACGGCGCGTCGAGGTACACGAAGAAGCCGTTTTTCCGTTTCGGTCTTTGCGAGAGAACCATGACGTGATGCTGTTTACTCTCTTTTACGCGCGCGAGCACCAAAGAGGAGTAATGAGGCAAACGTCTTCCAATTTTCTCCATTAATTAGACCGCACGATATCTTTACTTTAAAGCGTCGTAAAGAAGCGAAAAGCCTCGATACTTCAGAGACGCGACGGGCAAAAACATGTCCGCTGGAGGAGAACTCGTCCGAGTGGATTTTGACGAGGAAACAGCGATGATGAGTGAGCGAAGATTGGAAGCGGAACGATTGGAAGAAAAGTTGAAACACATCAACGACAACGTCACGTACGAATCGAAAAACGTGCAAGGATCGACCGCCGGGGCGGGTTCCGGAGCGTTCCACGAATACAGACACTCGCGGAGACGAGAATACGAACGGCTGGAAAAAATGGACGAGGAAGAGGAAGAGAGAGACGTGAAGGCGAAGTTTGAACGGAGGAAACGAGAGAGAGAAGAGAAGGAGAGGAAAGCGGTCGAGAGGAAAAGAGAGAAACGGAATGCGAAGAAGATGAAGATGAAGATGAAGATGAAGATGAAAAAGGAGGGTGGTGATGGTGGTGGTAATGATGATGACGGTGACGAGGATGAAGGCGACGTGGGAGGAAAAGCAGAAGCAGCCTTGGCGGCGACGGCGGCGGTAAAAGTTGTAGCGACGAAAGCGGAAGGAGGAGGAGGAGGAGAAATAGAGGATGCAGACGCCGCCGATGCGGGATTAGACTAGTTTGTGCAACGCGAAAATACTATGTATGAATAGAGGAGCGAGCGCTCCGCTTCCCCTTGCTTTCGGCGGGTTAGATTTGTTAGTGTTATTATTTAGCGCCGGTTTCGTTTTCGCTTTCGTTTTCGTTTTCGTCTCTTTCCCTTTCACGTTCTTTCTTTGAAAGCACGACTCGGTCGAAGGCGTCCGCTATTTTGGTTTCAAACTCCACCATGCCACCTTTTTCCGCCATCGCGGTGAGCAAAGCGTCCGGATTCGCCTTCAGTAACTGCGCCGCGAAAGCGAGGACGATGGGTAAATCTGAACCCGTGAACGCTGAAATGCCCATGGCAATGAAACCGATGAGTAGCCACCACTTTCGGTTTTTCTTTTCGGTTTCTCGTTTGGTTTCGAGCTCAACGCGTTCTTCTTTGGTGAGCCGCGCTTTCCTCGTCGCTTCTTCCTCGTCGGCGGAGATGACTTTTCTCGAAAAGACGCGCGATATGTACCGAGGCAATAAAGCCGCCGGCGCGAAATAACCGAGAAAAGCGACGCCAATTGCAAACGGACTCAACAAAACGCGCAAAGCCATCCCACCTCCGCTCAACGCGGTTAACGATTGGTGCAACGTCGCGGATCCGGACGCGACCAAGAGCGCTAGCGCCAACGAGGCGAGGACGATTTTCGCGTATTTGTGCGCGCGTCGCAGGATCAACGCCAACGCGCTCCATCCGCGACCAACTGGCGAAAGGAAGGCAAAAAATGGCGACGACGAGGACGACGAGAACAACAACGGTCTCTTTGTCGTCGTCGTCGTCGCGTTAAAATCTTCCCCACTACTTTTTGTCACTCTCTCTTCGCGACACAAAAACCGATACAACATAAACGCCGGCGCTAAAACCAACCAATACGACGAGTGCTCCCCGGCTGAAATCCCAGCCGGCAACAAAAACGCGTAACACACGTGCACGTCCAACCACCTGCCTCGCATGGACCGCGAATACGACATCATCTTCATCGTGGGTGTTGTTCTCGCGTTATTCGCACCACCACCGCTGCTCGTTTTATCATCATTACTACTACCGCTACCGCTGCTACCGCTATTCCTACCGTCGTCGCCGCTCGACGCCGACAACAAAATCCGTCGCTCTACATCACCCTCATATCTCCACTTCCTCACCAAATACATAACAAACAATATCGGTAAAACCACAAACAGTGTCCATTGCGTCGTCGTCTTCACCGTCCCTTGCGTCAACACCGCGCCTGAGAAATAAGACAAGAAACTGTTCACCGGGTTGAGGCCACCTACAAAGGCAGGGACGACATCTAACCGCGCGGGGTAGAATAAAGTCGATTCTTCTTCTTCTTCTTTCTCCTCCTCCAACTCCTCCTCCTGAAAGACGTCATTTTCAGAGCTCGCTCTTCTTCTCGTTTCTTTCCTTCTCGTCTGACTCGTCGTCTTCGATGGTGTTTTTAGTCTTGTTGTTGTTGTTGCATTCGAATTTCCCGAGGACTTTGAAGCGCCGATGGGAAACACTTTTGACGACGATGTTTTTCTTCTCTCACGCGATGAAGACGAAGAAAAGGAGGCGAAAAACGCCTTGTTCTTATTCCTGTTCGCCACCACCAATGCCGAACAAACGATGGGAAAAGAAGAAGTCATTTTCGCGTGCTTTAAAAGTGTGGTGTTTTAGATACGGAAAATATCTCTTTACACAGACGAAGCGTGGTGAAACATGCGACATCAAGAACAACGAACGAACGAACGAACGAACGATTTACGAATAGTAATAACAATAGTATAGCATAAAGAGTTAATAATATTAAAAGTCAAAGTTTGGTTTCTCACTTCCGTCTGGAAAAATCTTGGACAAGGTGACGCCGCTTGCTTTCACCGTGGTCGCGCAAACGAATTTGGCGCCTTCGCCTTTGAAATCCTGCCCGAGAGTGCTCCCGCACGGGGTGATAATGCACGGCATTCCCGCGCCTTCAGCGGCTCGTAAACCAACGATGCTATCTTCAATCACCACGCACATCTCCGCGGGTAAATCTACTTTTTCTCTCGCTAAGTTATAAATCAACGGGTCCGGTTTCTTCTTCGTCACGTCGTCGCCGGCCATGAGGACGTCCAATTTATCCAATCTCTCCTTCCCGACCACGGAGTTGACGACTTTCTCGAACCCGGCTTTCGTAGCCGCGGAGCAAATCCCAACCGCCACGTCCGGTCTCGCGATCGCTTCGTCCATCAGCTCTAAAATTCCATCTCTGGCCTGCGCGACTTCCTCGACGATTTTTTTATAAAACTCCGTCTTCTTATCTTGCAAGTCATCGATCAGTTGGTCTTGGATTGATGTCTCTAAAACCTCTCCTGTGCCGTATTTATCGCTCTTCGTGACCGTGGGCCATTTGTTCTCCTTGAAATGCCATCGCATTTTCGGTTTCCCGCCGCCGACGGTATTCGCCAAGACGTCGTAATACGACGGGACCCATTCCATTTGCGTTCCTGTTTCGATTTGTAATCCAAAATGTTCGAACGATTTGTTGTACGCCAATCGGTGCAACTCTTCGGTTTCCACCAGGACGCCGTCGCAGTCGAACAAGAGGGCAAACTTTTGGTTTTTCGAGTTTCCAGGTCCCGCGCGCGTGGTTAATGCGGTCGCATTCTTATTGGCCGCAAAATTATTCGCGCGTTGTTTTCGGTTGCCACGTAGGTGGTTCGGATGTAATCTCGTTCTCGCGGACAATTTCCCCCGCGAAGACGACGAAGACGAAGAACCCGCGCGATGGTTTTGGTGGAAAGTGGCAGACGTCTTCGCGAAAGAAGAACACGACATGTTTACGATGCTCGTCTTTCTGGTGTGCACTACTCTACAAAACTATTTGCAGAAAAGTGTGGATATCTACTCGCACGCAAAGTTGGTTTTGGATGCTTTTGCTTTGCTTCGAGTGGTGCGGTATCCTCGTTTGGTTTTCCACGCTCCTCCTCGCGTTCTTTACTCGGAGGAGGAAAAGAAGAGCTGGAAAAGCACCAAACTCTCGAAACAAAGAGAACAGAGGAGCAGAAGAGGCAAAAGAGATATACTTTTTGAGAGATTTTCCCTTAAATTTTTAAAGGGGAATTTTTCAGCCTCAAAAGAGAGGAACAAACACTTTCGCCATTATCGCACACAACATCATCACAGAACACATAATATAATATATAAAAATGGTATTCGCGACGAAGTTACAAATCAACGCCGTTTTCAAAAAAGCCGCACCGGCGAAGAAAACGGTCACTCCGGCGAAGAAGGTACGTTTTTGAATGCACATCGTTCGCGAGGCGTCGGTTTCGTTCGAAATCCGAGCGCATCATCATCGTCTCGTTTTAGGCGGAAAAAGAGGGAGAAAAAGAGCAAAAAAGAAGGAAAAAACACAACCGACATTTTCTCCTGCGCGCGATGAATGAGAGAGAGAGAAAAAACGCACGCGCAAACGCGCGCTCCCTCTTTTCAAACGCTTTAAAAAAATGAACGCGTGAAAGTAGTATCTGTGTTTGCATCCGTGGAATCAGATCGCGTTCGCAACGTTCGCGTGTAATGGTTTTAAGAAGCGCGTGATGATGATGATTTTGATGAAAGCCATCATCATCTCGTATGTCTTTTTGATATCTTTTCCACGCCGAGATTTTGCTCAAAAACTGACCTTTTCTCCTCGTTTCGCTCTCAATATTTCTAGGCACCAATCAAGAAGTCACCGCCGGCGAAGAAGCCAGCGACGAAGAAGCCAACGACGCAGAAGAAATTCACCCCGCCATCGGGCGAACGCGACCTGTGGTACCCGAACGCGGAAGCGCCCGCATGGTTGGACGGCTCCATGCCCGGTGACAGAGGCTTCGATCCGTTTGGATTGTCCAAACCGACGGAATATTTGCAATTCGACTTGGACAGATTGGACGGCTCGGCGGCGAAGAACCCGTCGGGGAACGTCATCGGTAAGTTGAAGAAGACGGACAACAAGCCGACGGAAAGAACGATCGTTCCGTTTAACGAAGCGTTTGACATTAACCGATTCCGCGAGTGCGAGTTGTTGCACTCCAGATGGGCGATGTTGGGCCTCGTCGGCGTGATCTTTGGCGAAGCCGGCACGGGCGTCGCCTGGCAAGACGCCGGTAAGGTTGAGTTGGAGCAAACGCAATACCTCGGCTTTAACTTGTGGGGCGAAGGGTCCAACTTGGCCGCGTTGACTGCCATCGAAGTCCTTTTGGTTGGTACTCTTGAATTTTACAGATCCGCCGAACTCGACCAAGAGAAGAGATGCTACCCGGGCGGCGCGTTTGACCCGTTGGGTTTCGCTTCGAAGAGCCCGGAAGAGACGTTCAGATTGAAAACCGCGGAATTGAAGCACGGAAGATTAGCAATGGTTGCCATGTTTGGTGTCGCGCAGCAAGCGTTGAACAACGGCGAAGGGGCTTTGGAGGCTTTGACCAGCATCGGTAAATAAGTAGATTACTTTGAAGAGTTCGTTTTCATTGGTATCAACTTTATCTCTATTATATTAAACGAAAGACATCATCTTCGAATTTTTTTACTTCTTCACTTAAATTTTTTAGATACAAAAACAACGCGCATAATAAACGACGACAAAAAATGTCACCAAAACCACCCGTCGTTCTCGAAATCCTTCGAACTTCTTCTTTGTCTTCTTTGTTGTCTTCTTCATCTCGTAGTAAACGTCGCGAGGGTCTTTTTGCCTCCTCCGAACGACGACGACGTGTACACCAAAGAGAGAAAACGTTCAGAATTGGAAACAACAAGAACAAGAACAAACAGTTGGAGATGAGGATGATGATTTCCGGAGGAGAATCAAGCCTAAAACGAAGAAGAAAAACAGACGTGTCGTTGTTCGCGTCGTCGAAATCGTCGTCAGAAAGAAAGAGCGGCGATGATGATGATGATGATGATGATGATTCGTCGTCGTCGTCTGGAAAAGATGCAACAGATGATGATGTGCCAATGAGCAAAATCTATTCCTTGCTCTCACTCTCGATATTCGCTTTACTCGCCGGAGACGTCGGGATGAATTTTTTGGCGTTTGTATTCGCGTGGGTGACGAAACAGGGTGACCTCACGTTCTTTACGACGAACGCGAACGGATTCTGGACGGAGAAGTTATGCATTTTAGGCTTTGTGATATTACTGTTGATGGATTTTAAAGCGGTGGCGACGAGGCAAATTAGAAGGGCGAACGCGGTGTTGAAGACTATTAAATACGCGAAAGAAACGACGGTGGAAAGCATAGAGCAGACGAGGAACGTGGAAACGTTTTTGACGAACGTGTACATGAAGTCAACGTTTGAGATTTTGGGCGCTTTGATCGCTTTGGTTGGATGTTTGAGAACCGCGTCGCCTTCGCTCGTACCCGGAAGCGGCGCTTTGTTTTCGTTGCCGGCGTCGATCGGACCCGCGATTGCGCTCTTTTTCGGCCACGCGATGTTCATGCTCATCAACACGAACGTCATTTCACAAAGCGCAAACATGACCACTCCGTTTCCTCTTCAAATAAGAAAAACGATAGCTACGTTTGACGCGATGTTAGCGATGTTAGCGATGAGTTGCGCCGCGTTTCAAAAAGGATGGCCGGGGCTCCTCGCGTCCTCGCTCTTCCTCCTCTTTTCCATTTACTTCACCTACGAGAACGAAATCAAGAAGAAAATGAAAGAGCGAAAAAAGAAAGCCGAGAAGAAAGGAAGGCGTGATTTCGGGAGCAGCAGCGGCAGCAGATGATAGATGCGCGCGCGAGCGCTTGGAAAAAATGTTGTCCTAACGAACTTTGAACACAAACACTTCTTCACTCTTTTCTCTGCTTTGTACATTTATTTATAAAATAATACATGCGCTCGGCGGCGAGGCGGCTTTTCCGTCGGCAGGCTGTTATTACTACTACTGCTGCTGCTACTATTACTACTACTACGAGTAGTACTCATCGTCAGCGATCGTTACTTTCATCGTTGTTCGTGCGACACATCATGACGGAAACGACGAAAGAGAATTCGACGTTCGTTTCCCCGTCGAAAATCCTGGTCAGTTACGACCCTTCGACGGCGAACGAACACCTCTCGGAACTTTTGAAAGAGAAAGACATCACGCGAAGCGTGGAGTCGAGACATCGGTACGCCGTGATCGGGTTCGACACGGAAACTCGACCGACGTTTAGTAAAGTGGCGAAAAAGAACAAAGTTGCTTTGGTGCAATTCGCGAGCAAAAATGTGGCGTGTTTAATCCATCTGGCCTCGATGAATGGGGAAGTGCCGGAAATGATGACGAAGATACTCAGAGAGAAAGAGTACGTGTTACTCGGGTTTGGGATTAAAACCGATTTGAAAGAGCTGAAAACGGAACATTACGGGAACGAGGATAAAGAGAGCGTCGACGTGAACGCTTTCATCGACTTGGCGACGATTTCGGAGGTCTTTAAACACGAACGACCGGGGATGAAAGGCATGGCCAATCACTTCGGATTGGACGTGGAAAAGCCAAAAGCGGTGCAGATTTCGAATTGGGAGAATTCGCCGTTGAGAGAAGGGCAGGTGAAATATGCCGCGGAAGACGCGAGTTTAGGCGTTTGGTTAGCCGAGCGAATGTATGAAAAGTACGGACGACGCAAAGATACTACTAAGAAGAATAGCAACCATAGCGAGATAAAAGAATACGAACACGAATACGAAGAAAACGAAGAAGATGACCGATACGACGGGTTTCTCCAGTGGATGCATTCGTTTAGAAACGCGGAAAACACGAAGAAATTGAACAAACGACAGTTGCCGAAAGACGCCGCCGCGTTGGTATTAAACGCGGAGTTACAAACGGTGAACAAATACGCGACGCTTCGATTTCAAGATGCTAAGAAGCTCTTAAAGCAATATCACGACGGGAAGAAACACCCGACGGCAACGCTGTTTGAGTTTTTTAACAGTTTATCGAAAACGTTGCCGAACGAGTACACGAAAGACGGTCGAGGATTTGAATTCGTCCGATTCAACGAGTCCGTCTCGAAAGCGAAGAAAGAGGACGGCCAACCCCAAAACGTGTCCGTGTTCTCGTGCGAGTACGATTGGACCGATCTCGGGGAGACCGTGCGAGGGTGTTCGGGCTCAGGTATAAGCTCGTCCAAGAAAGGTGCGAAAGCGGAAGCGTGTAAAGACGCGCTCGCGAAATGCGAAGAGTGGCTGAAATCGTTCGAAAACCAGTGGTTCTTCGAGCTCGCGTTGGAAGAGAAGCAGTCGCGCGTGTTAGGCGCTCAGTAGTAAAGACACGTGTGATGATGATAGATATAATAGAAGTTTGAAAGCACACAGCGCGTGTAGTTAGTAAAATGGTAATAAAAGTATATATTTATATAAAAGAGAGAACTTTTTGCTTGTTCGTTTGTTTTGTTTTTACACCGCGTCGATATCCTCGTGCGAGGCACCCGTCGGACGCTGATCTTGTCCAGATCTTTGCTGTGGATAGCCGATCACGACTTGTTGTTGTTGTTGTTGTTGTTGTTGTTGTTGTTGTTGAGGCGCTCCAGCCATCGCGCTCATCTCGTTGCTATTCGAGTTGTTGTTGTTACTATTTCTATTATTGGCAGCGAACGGATTCGCGATATTGAACGCGTTATTGTTCGTATTGAATCCCCCCGCGTTCTTCGTTTGCTTCTTGACGACTTCGTCCATGACGTCGTGAATCTCTGGTTTCGTCAACATTTGTAAATCTTTGTCGACGGCGTAACACAAGTACACCGCGTCGACGACATCCAATAAAACGGTCAGGCAAAAGTTCAGAATAGTCAGAGAAATCAAGAAGCAGAACACACCGAGGAAGACTACCTCGACGCTTCGCGATTCGTCGTCGAAGTAATTCGAGGACGAGAGGCCAAAGACGACGCCAAAGACGACCGAGACGATAAACGCAGTCGTCCTGAGAATCATCGGAGGCAACCACCACACCGCAAAGGTTGATAACATGTTGTTTTGTAAAATCGTGGTGACTTTTCTCGCAGAGTCGCAAAAGGCGTCGCCGGAGATGGCGGCGTACACGATGGCAAACTTGGAAATAAATCCAATAATCTCGGCGAAACATTGCCACAACAAGTTCACGCAACACATCAACGCGGCCATCGCCGCGTTGTTTCTGTGTTCTCTTTGCGCTTTTTCAAACATGTTTCGAACCATATCGACGATTGACATGATCAAACCTCCAAAACAGATGGTGCCGAATTGCGATTTCAAGCCGTGCGATAACGATCGTTTCACCGTACCTTTGAACGCGGTCGTTCCAGAGGGCGCAAAGTACCACTGCGCGGTTGAACCACCAATGGTGAACAATCGTAAACACACCGCAACCGAGGACGTCCAGAGCAAGGAAAAAAACAGCAACCCGACGAACGGTTTCACCCACGAATCCGTCTGCCATTCGCAACAATTAACCTCATAAACGTACGCACTCATATCGCCCGCCGCACCTTCATCTCTGGATGTCACGTAATCGTCGTACGACCTTCGATCGATGCACTTCGATCCGTCGCTCGGGTGCGTCATCGCGAACCGATTCGCGCCAATCTTCCCGTGCATCCACGCGTACGACATGAAAAAGATAAACGGGATGAACACAAACATAGAAACGAACATGTTAATCCCCATCGTCGCCGTCAGCGTGTGTTTCTGATCGCTCAACGCCGTCGCCGCGGTTTGTAAAAGCCGATTGACGAGCGCGATTTCCTCTCGCCAGAGATAAAAGACGCGCGCTAAAATCAAAGTCACCAGGAGAAACAAACACCCGCCAAAGACAAACCCTTCTGCAAACATGTACAAAGAGAAGGAAAAGCTGGAAAGGAGTTTAAACCCAATAATCCCCCAGGTTGCTTTACTCGCGTGATATTGAAACCCGTACAAAAACGTCACCCCGAGCGCAACCGCCGAGACGATCGCCAACAACAGCCACGCGTGCGACGATTGCCAAAAATCATCACCATCGAACACATCGTCCAAATCGTCGTTGGTATCCTTAAACTCATCTTTGTTCGATAACAACAGCCTCGATGTTGGTGATGACGACGACGCGCGATACGCTTCGCAGTTGGTGCTAAACAGCACATCTTCGCTCGTTCTTTGTGCAAACGCTTTCGCGTTCGTGTTCGAGACCACGACAATGCCGAGAAGGAAACACGCGCTCGTGATGAGTAAGAACACGCTCGCGAACGTGCGGTCTGTTTTTGGTCGAGGGCTGTAGTTGAACACCGCCGAGGCGGCTTCGTCGTTTTCGAGATCGTGAAGTTCTTCTTCTTCCTCGCCTCGGGAAAAAGGTGCCGTCGGCGTGGAATCCTCGTCGTCTCGCAAACGCGCGAATGGAGGAGAGGAGGCAGATTTAAACATGCTGGTGGTGGTGTTAAAAAACAGATGCGCGATGCTTTCTCTCGCGGGTCTTTCGTTGTTTAATAATCGGTGTTGTGTACTTCTTCTTTTGTGCGTGATAAAGTGCGTTGAGTGTGTGCGGATTTTGGCGGACAATTCAAGA
>Ga0182095_1013822_pt1 | contig 10341 bp, 4 predicted proteins | sample 041ome_19_FD_127784 | JGI IMG/M metagenome (GOLD analysis project Ga0182095, IMG submission 127784) | Metatranscriptome of coastal salt marsh microbial communities from the Groves Creek Marsh, Georgia, USA - 041412BS metaT (Metagenome... | ecosystem: Environmental > Aquatic > Marine > Intertidal...
TTACGAAACATCCGTTTTGCGCCGCCGCGGCAACACCAACATCACCACCCATAGAAGAAGTAGAAGAAAAGAAAGAAGAAGAAGAGGAAGAAGAATCATCCACGAGCAATCAAACCTCCGAAGGCAACGACGAAGAAGAAGAAGATGAGGAAAACGAAGAAGAAGAGTTTACGTGCGAAGATGGCCATCACGTCATCGCCGACGGAGAGACGAATTCCTGCGGCGAATGCCCGCCTGGTTCTTTTTCGTTCACGCCGAACGACGCGTCTTGCCAACTGTGTCCGAAAGGATTTTTCCAACCGTTCGGTAAGAGCGAACGGTGCGAGGCGTGTCCGAAAGGCATGTACCAAGACGAAGAAGGTCAGAGGTTTTGCAAACCGTGCGACGGATCGGAGATATCGCCGGACGATATGACAGAATTGAAGATGGAGGAGTTGCACGACGAAGGCGTACCAATCGGTGGCGTCGCATGGAAAATGGTATCACCCGCCACTAATGATTCGCCATCGTCGTCTCGTTTAGGTGTCACAAAGCGTCGTTCATCTCGTCGCGAACAAAACAATAGCAATCGTAAACTGTTAGGAGGAGGTTTATTCGGTAAAGGCGGGTGGTTCTCGGACGATGACGACGAGAACGATATCAACGGCGACGGCGTCGTCGACGCGAGGGACGTCATCGAGCGAGAAATTGAAGACGCGAGAGCGAAAGGTAAAGGCGCGGAGAGTAAAGATCAGTGCGTCGCGTCGTCTGCTTCGCCGGTCATCGTCGTCGACGACCAGGACGGTACCATCGCGACGAACGACGACAAGAGCACGCCGATTGACGTAAACGTCACGAGTGAAATGACGAAAGATAGAGTGATTCCAATGCCGACGACGCCGAAGGTAAACGTCGTCGTGAGCGACGAAGCGAAAGAGGCGAGGAAAGAAAGAGAACCGGAAGCCACGTTTGAATCCGCGGCTCAAGAGACTCCTTTTCCGGTCAACACTCTTGACGCGGCGGCGGGTAATGTTTCCACCAAAGCGACTGAGATTGATCCGGAAGTCATCGCCGACGAAGCCGCGACGCTTAAAAATTCCGTCCGTCACGAAAAAGAGCTGAACGATTTGCTTCGAGAAAAGGAAGTCGACGACGACGATACCATCGTGGACAAGAAAATCGTGAAAGAAGAGGCAATCATCGAAACGTTCGAGAAAGTAAACGTCAAAGAACTCGAGAAGATTGATCAGACGTTAGCATCCGTTGCCGCTGAAGAAGCGGCGACGGTAAAAGACGCGTCCTTATCCACATCGGTAGATGTCGAAGAAACCAAGGAGGATTCAACGGCGACAACGACGACGATGACATCTTCTTCTCCTTCTTCTTCTTGCGACGAAACCGTGCGAGGTGAATTCGGCGTCGGCTACCGCGGGTGTCAAACGACCACCAGAACTGGGAAGAAATGCATCGACTGGTCCAAACAACCGTTCGGGAGCAAATACGGCGTCGCGCACGCAAAGTGGTCGCACCAATCGCAACCCGATTTCATGGATGAAAATCCGCGGAACTATTGCCGAAACCCGAGCGCATCCGCGGATGGCATTTGGTGCTACGTGGACGCGCAAGGCGGCTTCGATTCGTGCGAACCAATCAAACGATTTGCCGCCGGTTTAGGCATCGACAACCTTCCCATCGAAGAAGAAGAAGAATCAAAAGAAGTTAAAGAACAAGAAGAACAAGAAGACGTCTTCACCATCGCCGCGGCGGATCGCTTCGAGAAAGAAAAGCAATTTAGAGTTTAGGGTCTTAGATAAAATTAGGGTTTAAGAGTACACAAATTGAGGAAAAAATGGTACAAAATTCACACAAAATACGCTCTCTTTTGCTGGTACATACACACACACGTAAGATGTCGACTGGGGAGGAAACCCATCCTTTACTTTTGTCCAAGAACACGAAGTGCAATACTCTTTCTCTTCACGACGACGTGAACGAAAACGATGGCGTTTTGAAAGTCGGATTTGATGTTGGGGAAAAATCATTACAGAGGAGGAGCCGCGGACATCAATGTGTCCTCCTCGCGTTGGCGGCCATCGCATGCTCGCTTCTCGTCCTGAAAATACGCGTGCACTCAGAATTCGACGAAACAAAGCTAGGCGCGACCACGTACTACGAAAATCCAGTGTATACGGATCAAAACACCGACCCGATGACGGAGAAGAACGTAAACGATATCAAAACGTCTCGTTTGGCAGTCACCTTGCACACCGGGTGCTCGCCGCACGAAAAGCTCCCGTGGCACATCGAAGACAAATCCACGTGGGGTCAAGAAGTGGGCGCGAAAATCATATTTAAATCCGATACGAACGATTTCTTCTTCGAACGAGGGGTGGAGATGGAAAACGTTGGGTGCGGGTCGTATTCGATCGAGACGGAGGACTTACTCGTCGGCATGCAGTTCGGGTTCGCGTTGTACCAGAAGAATAATCAAACGGCGCACCAAGCGACGAAGGATATCGGGTGTCGATCGGAATCGGACTCGGATACGAGATGTCCGTCGTGGAAGTCACCGCATGGGGACGGTATCCGAGGCGGACCGATGGAGATGACTGAATGCACGTTTCAATATAAATACGGCGCGGTGACTTTTTACAACCGAGTCTTTGACGGCGAGACGACGGATTACGTTTGGGGAAGTTGTTTGGACACGTGCCCGGCGTTTACGAGAGCGCCGTATTGTGGGAAATCGGAAGAGGTGCCACAAATTGGCCAGCTCGAATTGAGAGAAGATGAAAAGTGCACGCCGGGCGAGTATTTACAAGCAAACGGCAAGTGCCAGAGATGTCCGGTTGGACATTACTCCGGGGAAGCCGAAGCGAGCGAGTGTCAGCCGTGCGCGGCGGGAACCATGCAACCGAACGAAGGTCAAACGGAGTGCATCGCGTGCCCGAACGGGTGGTACCAGAGTGAAATCGGTCAGCAATACTGCGAATCCTGCCCTGGCTCGAGAGCGGACTCGTCGAGACGCAAGTTACAAGGCGGCATGCTCGATAAGATGAAAAATTTCGATTGGTCAAAGTTCGGGTCCGTAGATGGCTGGGAATGGATACAAAACACAACCGAGACGATCGTGAACAAAACGGAAACCGCGTACGACGATGCCAAGAATGCCGTGAATAGCACGTTGACCAGCGGCGCGGACGCCGTGAAACAATCGGCGAAGAAAGCCTCGGACGCGGTCTCCGACACGTTTAGTAAAACGAAAGAGAGCGCGGAAGATTCAAAGGACACCGTCGATGCAGCCGCCGCGGACGCGAAGGAAAAGACGGACGACGCAATCGACGACGCCAAAAAAAGCGCCGAAAAGACAACGGAGGATGTGAAAGTGGCGGCGAAGAAGACGCAAGAAAGCGCCGAAAAGGCAACGGAGGATTCGAAAGAAAACGTCGACGATGCCGTGAACGGCGTAAAGAAAGCGACGGTTTCCGCCGAAGAAGCTGCGGAAGACGCCGCCCACGACGCCAAGGAGAACGTCGAGAAAGCAACGACGACTGATCCGAAACAAGCTGTTGACGATGCCGCGCACGAGGTGAAGAAAGCGACAGTTTCTGCGGAAGAGGCTGCGGAAGATGCCGCCAACGCGAGCAAAGAGAGCGTCGAAGATGCCGTGGAAACGGTGGAAGACGCGGCAAAGAAAGTGGGGTCTCACGGCGGTAACGATAGCGATAGTGATGGTAGCGAAAGTAGTAGCAGCGAAAACACAAGCGACGACGACGTCGTCGTCGAAAAGAGCGTCTCAGTTGAAACGACGACGACGACGAAAGAGGCGAAGGAAGAGAGTAGCGGACCAGTCGCGCAGGCGACTACTCCTACTTCCATCTCTAGCGACGAAACTTCTTCGTCTTCTTCTTCTTCTTCAACTACTACGAGCGCTGCTCCGACGACGACGACGCCGTCGACGACCACTTCGACTCCAACTCCTACGACTCCTACTTCCACCTCCTCCTTTGAAAACGGCGACAAAAGCACCAACCGCGGCGCCACTTCCCTCGCGCAGTGTCCGTCGGCTTCCTCTTCTTCTTTCGAGTTAGAAAAAGAAACAGAAGAAGAAGAAGAAGAACTCACGAGTCGAATCGGCCAAGCAAAAACGACACCACGAGCTTCGTCTTACCGAAGAGGGTTCCACCACATCGGCAATGGTGAAAACGGCGTCGCGACGCCGCCTCGCTCTTGGGCGGTGTAATATTATTAGTTAGCGCTTGTACACGACGAAAAATTTACCCATATGACTCTACAATGAAAACACCTTTACTCAGTGATAAAGAAACAAACAACTCTCCAACGCATCGAAATCAATCAGAATATCAATCCATCGCACGTAGGAGCAGTACCTTGGATTGCAAGGCAGACGAGACTTCCTCGCGCGTATATTACGTATAAAACCACCAGACTACTGCAATTAATTGTACGAAAAAATCTACCTTTTTTTCATTCATTTTCGTAAAACCAAAAATTCTCTTTTGGGACGCGTCTCTCGAGGGAAACGCATCACATTAAAAGTCACACGTATCGCGCGCAGTACACATACCTATCGTCCTATTTTTGTCACTTTTTCATCATGTCGACGAAAAGGAACGCGGGTTTACACCCAGAATCGCTCTCGTTGTTGCGTTCCATCGAGAACGACAACAATATTAGAAGAAATACGAACGCGGATCGAGCGGGGAAAACCACCGGAGGCACGACGCTTGTCAAGCTTTTCGGCGGCTTCGGGGTCGCGTCGCTCGCGATCGCCAGTTACGTTTCCGGGTACAAGAGCACGTCCAGAGAGTTACTCTCTCTCGGTGAGAATAAAAGTGCGAAGAATAAGGTGGTGTTGCACACCGGGTGTTCGCCAGTCGCGCAGGTACGATATTAGATTTGATTGCACAACGCCGCGGCCTCTCTTTGAGTTTGAGACTGAAAATTTTGTCCTCCTATTATTAACTTCTCTCACTCTCTCTTACTCTCTAAACATTAAACAGTTACTGGTGGACACGTTCGAAGTGGAAGACTTGGCGGATTGGGGCGAAGTCGTCGGCGCTCGTGTCTCCATCCACGGGTTAACCGGCCACACGATGACGCACGGCGGGTGCGGTCGGTACGAGATCGAACAAGACGAAGACGTGCAGTTTCACCACGACGGGCCGTTTGAATTTACGTTGTTCGCGAACAATCCAGCGGATGAAGTTTCGGTGAAGGAAAGAAACGCGAACGTGACGATGCACATGACGGAGTGCACGAAAGAGTTTTCGTACGACGGGCAGAAGGTCATGCAGAGAGTGTTCGATCGAGACGGGGACAGACACTTTGTGTTTGGGTCGTGCGATCATCACTGCCCGGGATTTTACGAAGACGTGTTGACGCACTACGGGACGGCGTGTCCGGTGGATGAGAAGAGCGCTGAAACGGTTTTACCAGCGAATTCGACCGAAGGGTCAGATGCGGGGAAGTGTTCCCCGGGGTCGTTTACGAACACCAACGGCGAGTGCGAGGAGTGCCCGATTGGAACGTACACCGACGAGAGAGGGTCGACGACGTGTAAGAGATGCCAACCGGGGCAGTTTAACCCGTTCCCGGAGGCGCAAGGGTGCATGGCGTGCCCGGATGGGTACTTCCAACCGAACTGGGGGCAACAGTATTGCGTCGCCTGCGACGGCGACGCCGCTTTGGGGAAGAAAGAGTTTGCTTTGCAAGGCGCCTCGAAGAGAAAGTTGTTGGGCGGCTGGTGGGGCCCCGCAGAAGATGAGGACAGCGACGACGCGGAAGACGTGGAAATGAACCACGAGCAGTATCACAAAATCGGCGCGACGTCGTTGGATCAGTGCGGTGCGCCGGCGGTGCAACAAAGTGCCGACGAGTACGAGAAAACGCAAGAGCATGAAAACGACCCGACCTTTGACGCGACGCCGGGAAGCTCGAACGAACCCGTCAACGACGGTCCGAACGGACCGGCGGCGACGCCGGTGTTGACTGGGAGAACCGATAAGCTTGGTCACTGCGTGTGCCCAGGTACGAAACCGAAACCGAAGCCTGTCGATGCCTCCGGATCATCTCCTTCGCCGACCTCGTCGTCTTCTTCGTCTGAAGTTGAAGTGAACCCGGTGACGCACGTCGTCGCGGGCCAACCGTGCGGACCGTGCGCACCTGTGGTCACACCAACACCGGTGACGACGACGCCGACGACGACGGTTGAAGAAGAGAAGAAAGATGAAGAGAAAGAAGATGCGTCTACCGATGTCAATTCTTCGCCGATTGAAGATTCCACGGCGACTACGAACACGAACGACGACGGCGATTCGGCGGCTCCGGAGGTGCAAGATGAAACGAACCAAGAACCGATTGAAACTTCCGCGGCGTCGGAGGAAGAGCCAACACCTACTCCGGAAGGTCCAGTGACGACTGGTCCGGCCTCTCAAGGTCCTGGCCCGGAAGTAGATGGGAACAACAACAACAATAACAGCGATGCACCGCCGCAAGAACAAGAAGAAGAAGAACAAAACGATACGACAACTGACATCACGACGCAAGAAGAGAACGACGATGATGAGCAAACTCCGCCGCACCAACCCAATGCTGAACAACCTACGTCGGCGACCATTACCTCCGCCTCCACTTCCGCCGCGGACGCCGCGAACACGACGCTCCCGGCGGCAGACACTCTCTCGAGCGGCGAAACCGTCTTGGAACAAGAAACGAAAACCAGCACTGGTTCCATCATCAACGTCGAAACTCAATACACCGCCGACGGTGAAATGATCAAAGTTACTACGGTTACCAACCCGTCCGGCGCGTCGGCGACGACCGTCATGCACGTCGAAAACGCCACCCTCCCGTTGGCCACGTGCGACGAGATTGAACACGGCGAGTTCGGCGTCGGCTACCGAGGATGCCAAGACAAAACCAGAGACGGTCAGCAGTGCATCGACTGGAAAGACCAGTACATCGCAGATGGCGAAAAACCGTACACGCACAGCAACTATCCTCTCGGCATCGAAGAAAACCCGGGGAACATGTGCAGAAATCCCGCGGACGACAAGAGCGGCATCTGGTGCTTCACCGGTACCGACGGCAGCTGGCAAGTCTGCTCGCCGCTCATGCAAGCCGAGGCGGATTAATTTATTACTATATTACTACCATACTATTCCTAGCTTACTTATTATTTAATGAGACGACATACTACTATACATGTGTATAAAATTCTTTCTTTTTCGTCGTTCTCTCCTTGAAACGAAAAGACGTTTTTTTTGCTTTATCCATCCCAAAAGGATTTCGTCATTATATCTCTACTTTATTACAAACAAGACGCAAAGTAAAGAGAATATTAATCGATAACACAGTAGTGAGCCAATACTACTAAGAATGAGAGCGACGATTAGTTCTTCCTCTGTTCCTTCGTCGTCGTCGTCGTCCTCATCCGCTCGTTTTGGATGCTCTTCATCATCATCTTCCAAAACGAAACGACAGACGACAAAAGCGACGATGAGTTTGACGATGTTTACTAGAAGACATAACAGAAGAAATACAACAACAGATACTACTATTACGAATAAAGCAATTCAAGACCCGTCCATCGAGACGACCGGTCGTCTCAACGAAACGCTCGAGGTTGAAGACACCGCGTCCGCAATATTTCCAAAAATCGGCATGCACCCAGACCGAGAGCACTTGGTGGAGAAAGAGGGAAATTTTTCGTGGACGAAACAGTGGTACCCGGTCGCGGTGGCAGACATGATCGACCCATTAAAACCACACCCGGTGACGTTGTTAGGGACCGATTTGGTCGTGTGGTACGACTCAGTCGGCGAGAAATGGAACGTGTTTGAAGATAAGTGTCCGCACAGGTTGGCGCCGCTGAGCGAAGGGAGAGTCGAACCGGACGGATCGCTGTTGTGCGCCTACCACGCGTGGCGGTTTGACGGGGAAGGTAAGTGCACCGCGATGCCGCAGGCGAATAACCAGAGAGAAGAGGAACGGATTAAAGGGAACCCGCTTTCGTGTGCGAGCAGCCGACCGACCATGGAGGAGCAAGGTTTGATTTGGTGTTGGGGCGAAAGCAGTTCAGGTTCCGACGAGACGGTGAAAACGGAAGCGATGATGACGCCGGCGCCGGTGATTCCAGAGATGAAAGGGGTGACAAAAAGCGGCGAAGCGCCTGGTGGCGCCTATAGGAACCACTGGCAAATGCGCGATTTGCCGTACGGGTGGTGCGCATTCTTTGAAAACGCGATTGACCCGGCGCACGCGGTTGTTTCGCACCACACGTTAGTCGGCGATCGGTACAAAGATCCCGCCGGATTCGCGTGCGTCGTAGAACGACCGACGACGGATAACGCCGGGTTTCGATGCGCGATGGATCCGGCAGTGCCACCTTTTAATACCATTGGACAGTACGACGGTGAGGCGAGTTACGATTTTCAACCGCCGTGTTTGTTAAAAATCGATTGGCGACACGAGGAGTGTCGATTTTTGACCAGTCACTATTGCGTCCCGACGAAACCGGGATGGTGTCGACACTTGGTCGCGACCGTCTGTCAACGAAACGAGTTTAAAGAAGATATTCAGGTTCGAAAACACCGATGGTTTAAACTGAATTTGTTCACGTTGACTTCTCCCGCGTGGATGACGCACGTTTTAGGCCCGACGTTTTTACACCAAGACATGGTTTTACTCCATCAGCAAGAGAAAATCGTGATGAAGAAGCACATGGAAGAGTCTCCGGACGCGGATATGGGCGAAAAATGGAAAGATCAGGTGTTCATACCAACCGGAGCGGATAAGATGACGGTGATGTTTTACAAATGGTTTCGTAAAAACGGTCCGATTCCGTGGAAACCCGGGAACGATAAGATGCCGGAAATTGAAAAAGACGAATCGAAACTGTTCGACACATGGGAGATGCACACGAAGTATTGCACGCACTGTAAAGGAGCGATGCGAAATACAGAAATTTTAACCTACGCGAGCTTAGCCGTCGCGTTTGGGTATTTCTTGAGCATTTTAGCCAGCGTCGATTACGCCACAGCTTTACTCGCTGCAGCTGATGAAGAGTATTCGTTGGTGGGCGTGTTGCGACGATTACCAACAAACTCGATATATTCCGACATGTTTTCTTGCTTTTCCTTCTTAGCCACGGCGTATAGCTTGGACGCGTTTAAATCGCTTTTCAAAACGTACAAGTTTTCTCACAGCGAGGACGACATCATGGCGGAAGGAACGGCGAAGATTGGATTAGCGAACGATGGCCCGAGTTTATACATTGATTTGGTCGATACCACGCTCTTCGGCGGCTTGAGCAAGGACAACAAGTTGAAGGAGCACTCGCGCGGATGTGAATGTTCGAATTGCGACACGAAGAATTTCGAAGGCATACGGTCGGTCGTCATGGCCAACAGAGTTCGAAAGAGGATGGCGGCGAGAGAGGACGAGGAAGGGAAACCGTGGGAACGACGTTCTTAATATAGTACATTGTTATATAACTTTGACTTTTAAAATTCAATCATCATCGGTAAAACCACTCTCCACCTCTTTCACAATCTCGTTCAAATACGGCGTCGCTTGCCAGCACGTGTACCCGCTCGCGCCGACGAAAATCAACGCGCACAAGAAACCAGGCAAACCAATCACCGCGAATACGAGCGAAAAGAACACCGAGGTGACAATCATGAGAGCGTATCCGATGCCCACCGCGGATTCGCCAGACTCTTTGGCTAAACCGAGAAGAGGGGCTAACCACCCAGGCGCGGCGATGGAGGAATCTGGAGGTTTCATGAGGTCTTTGACGAAATCCGGAACCTCGAAACCTTCGTCTTTCGCTTTGATTGTTGTGTTGATGTTTCTTTTTCTTTGATTTTTGGAATTGTTGGTGACTCGAATCATCTTTTTGGATGATTCGGATGCGATCGAATTGCGAGCGGAATAAATAGACGAAGAACTTCTTCTTCTTCTCGTATTTTGCGCCGCCGAAGCGACAACAACAACGGAGGATACAGATGAAATCGCGCGCATTGTATTCAGGAGTCTTGCTTCTTGTTGAAGAGCGTCGTCGTATTTAAAAGTGTGGTTTAAGAAGAGGAAAAGGAAAAAGATATGCAAAACAGTAGATATCGAATCGTTTAAGGTTCATCTTTTTTTATTTATTTTGTTTTTATATTTGTTATTTTTGACCCTGTTTCTCCGGCGGGGGTGTAGCTCACATGGTGCGACGTGTTCCAACCACCGATGTTTTGATTAAACGCGTAATCTTCGTAGGTAGAGCGGTCGATTCGCATTCGACAGGTACGGGTAAGAAATCACCTGCTCCCAAGAGGAACTACGTACTAA
>Ga0182095_1120178_pt1 | contig 10332 bp, 5 predicted proteins | sample 041ome_19_FD_127784 | JGI IMG/M metagenome (GOLD analysis project Ga0182095, IMG submission 127784) | Metatranscriptome of coastal salt marsh microbial communities from the Groves Creek Marsh, Georgia, USA - 041412BS metaT (Metagenome... | ecosystem: Environmental > Aquatic > Marine > Intertidal...
AGAGACTAATACTCACGAGATACCATTAATAATACTAATTCGCGCGGTGAGAGGGTGTGGAGGGCAGCAGTAGTCGTCGATCATAAAAATAATCGAGAGAGAAAGGAGGGTTGTGTTTGCGTCTCTCGCGTGCGAGAGAGAAGCGCGCGCGCGCGAGAGAGAGAGAGAGATCAAGATCAAGATTTCTTCTTCTTCTTCGCGAGTAATAATTCACATTTAAATCGCATCTTTTCTACTACTTGTTCTTCTCTAACCACTCTTTAATCTTGACGTCGTTCTCCGTTCGCGCCGCGCGTCCGTTATCCACGAACGCCAGGTAATCTTTAAAGTTCTTTTTAGAGTACTCTTCGAGTCTCTCCTTCGCTCTCTCCTCTTTCTTTTCGTTTGTCTTTTGAAGCAAGTTTTGCACGAATTGCGAATCGGTTTGCTCGTTCGCTTCCAACGCGAACGCAGACGGCGCGGTAAAGGAGGAGGAAGTAACGCACAGCGCGGCGACGAGCGCGAATAAGGTTCTTCGTTTCGTTTTGTTATTCATTTCGACGACGACGACGTCTTCTTCTTCGCTGCTCGATGCTTTGACGACGACGCGGAGAGACGAAGATCGACCGGAAGACGACGACGACGCGCTGCTCGACGATCGACTCAAAGTCACGCCAGAGCGAAGAGTGAAAGCGGCGAGAGACAGAGACATGACGGTGATTTTGACGAGAGGTGTTTTCCTATTTCGGAGATTGAAAGAGTACGCGCAAAAGCGAGCCCGATTTGTGAGATATTTTCGTGTTGAGAGAGTAAAAGAAGATACGCGCGCACTTGAGATTGATGAGAGACGTGATACTCACGAGTGTCGTCGATACATATATAAATGTAGACACTTAAATCATCATCATCATGACGACGATGATGATGATGATAGAAATAATAACAATAATAATAATACTTTACTCCAACGCGCCGACGCCTTCCATCATGCACAAATAACAGACGCTCACGACGAGCGAAATCCACATCGCCGGGAAGCCAATCTTGAAAAACTGACCAAACGTGACGTGGAAACCGGCTTCGTGCGCGATGCCAGCCATGACGATGTTCGCGCTCGCGCCGATGAGGGTACCCATCCCTCCGAAATCGGCGCCGAAACACAACGCCCATGCTAAACCTTTGATGTGGACGCCTTCGACGTTTTCGGCGATTTGAACGATGACGGGTAACATGGTGGTCGTGAACGGGATGTTATCGACGAACGCGGACGCGACGGCCGCGACGACCTGGACGAGGACGATGGCGACTTGCGAGCGCTTGTCGACCGGGACCATCTCGATCAGAGAGGATAGCGCGTCGGAGATTTCGCGCAATAATCCAAGTTCGGCGACGCCTTCCGTGAAGACGAACAAGCCGGCGAAGAATAAGAGCGAATCCCATTCGACTTTTTCCAAGGCGTGTTCGAAATCGTGCTCCGGTCCTGTTAGAAGCACCGCGATTGCGCCGAATAACGCGGCATAGGACGGTGAAAAGTGAATCACCGGGTGTAAGAAGAACAAAACGATGACGAAACACAAGACGATGCCGGATCGAATCAATAAAGGCATGTCGCGAATCGGATAGTCTCGTTTCATTTTGTCTAAATCCACAACCAATCTTTGCGAGTAGAACTCTTTCCCGTAGTGCCATCGAACGAAGAGCAAAACGAGCGGGACGGTTAAGACGACGCCCGGGGCCATGACTTGTAAGAAATCGTTAAAATCGATGTACTCTTTTAACGCATTTCCGACGATGATGTTCGGCGGATCACCAATCATCGTCGCGGCGCCGCCGATGTTACCGAATAAAGCCAACGGAAGTAGCAGAGGTCTCGGATCGATCTTTAACGCTTTGCACAAGGAAATAATCACGGGCGCTAACAAAAGCATCGTCGTCACGTTGTCCAAAAACGCAGACAACACGCAATCGAAGAGCATGAGCATCCACGTTAAGCGCCACATGTCGCATCTCGACAACTCGATTAAACGAACCGAGAGGAATTCAAACACCCCGGATCGAGCGAGCAACGCGACGATGACCATCATGCCCCAAAGCAACGCCAACGTTTCGTGGTCCATCCACTGAATAATCTTCGCAACGGATGGAAATCGGTGTTCTAACGCCAAAACGTACAAGACCGCGGCGGCGCCGATAAAGGCGACCAAGGTTCGGTGTATGACTTCGACGATGATTAAACCAAAAACGCTGATTAACAAGACCAACGCGATCCACTGTTGACCGATGCCAACCAAGCCGACGTCTCGTATCGTCGCTCGAACGGAGACGTTTTCCGGGCAGTTTGTGCTGACCGTGATGTATACGTCGCCGTTGGATTTCTTATAGTCGCTCAAAATGTTGTACAGAGTCTTTTCAACCGAAGGTCCGGGCCCGCCAGCCGACGCCGAAAGCAACGCCCTTCGATATCCAACTTCTCTGTGCGCCGCCGAGGAAGAACCGTCGTCGTCGGAGCTTCCTAAATCATTTAACGTTATATCGTCCAAAGCGGCTAAAACCACGTCGCCTTGTCGTATTTGCGAGTGCAAATAATACGCCGGAACATCTGTCGTGTGATGCGCGTGACACTCGCTCGCGCCTAATTTTACCTCCATCATCCCTTTACTCGCGTGCGATATTTGTTTCTTCGAAATCTCCGCGTGTTCGTGCAGCTCGACGATTTCGTGCGACGACGCCGGCGCGACCAACAAGACGTAATCTTCCTCGTACTGTTTCACAAAAACCGTCGTGCAACACAACAGAACCAACGCGATGCCGGTTAAAACGGCCGTGATGATTAATTTTTTCTTCGATTTCACTTTCACCTTCCTCGGCGTGAACTTTGCGTACAAATCTTCGCCGGCTTCGGATTCGCCTTTTTCCGATCGCCCGTCATCGCCGGCGTTTCGAAACGTTTCTCTCAGTAACTCGTATCTGTTGACTCTTCCCATGGCGACTTTTTTTCTCGAGAGTAAACCCTCCGACCGATGAATGCGCGTGATGTTATCTTTGATGAGCTCTAATCCTTTACCCAGACGGGTCGGTAAGGACCCCAACGTCGCCTCCTTCGTCTTCAACGCGTCCGAGATCAACAGCAAATCTTCCGTCGTTCTTTGCACCGATCTCAACGCCAATCGTCGTTGGCCTTGGTCCAAAACTTCGTCCACCTCTTTCTTCTTCTTCTTCTTCACCATCGTCGTTCCATCTGGTGACATCTCCATTTCTTCGCCTTCGCGAATCGTCGTCGATTTTGTCTTTTTATCCTTGGATGGATCGTCTCGCATGTGCCGAATCTCCTCGGCTAAGAATTTACTCGACGCCCCGGACAAAGTGTTCGCGTGATGTGAATTCGAAGCGCTACTTCTATTCACGTTATTGTTATTATTCTCTCTGTTCTTATTCATCGTGTACTCTCTGAGCATTTGCTTGTGCTGCGGCGACAAAGACGGGCTGCTCGATCGCTCCATACCCGCCCCCGGCGAGTTCGACAACGACGTCGTTCCGAAAATCTGCGCTAATGACGGCGCGTGCTGCAACCCCCCACCATTCGCGTCGTTGTTATTGTTTTTGTTATCCACCTTATCCCGTTGCTGTTGCTGCTGCTGATCTCGCGAGGAAACGTCATCTCTCCCACCTACACCCGAGACGATATTCGCGTTCGGGTTGAGCGTTTGCGCCGCTTCCGCCGTGAGCGTTCCGCCGGGCGTCGTTTCTGTTTCGTTTCGTTTCGTTTCGTTTCGAGAGCGCGCGCGTCAGTGATCATTCGATCGAAAGAGAAACACACACAAAGAGAAAGAGAGAGAGAGAGAGAGAGAGAAAAGTAACGACGCGTAACGACTTTACCTGGACTTTGCGTGTCTTCCAACCCTTGAAACAGTTGGTGTCGGCTCAGTTCTCGTTTCAATCGTCTCCCGGACGCCCCGGTGAGCGTCAGCGCGTGTTCGTCGTGCGGTAACTCGTCTTCTTCGAACGAATCATTTGCGTCGAGAGATTTCCTCGACGTCTTCTTTTGCGCGGAGGAGAGTTTCTTTAAATCATCGAACGAACCCATGATGGCGAAAGTTGCGGTTTAACCAACTCTCTCTCCGCGAGCGGAAAATCTATCCGTAAAAAAAGAGAACGGGGCGCTTCTTTGGTTCATAAACGAGCGACGCGTAAAAAAAACACGACGGGAATATAAGCAGAACCGAGTAATATCGTCGTCGTCGTCGTCGTCGTCGTCTGCCGCTGCTGCTGCTTTTGCGAGCGTGCGTTTTTGCTGCGCGCAGTTTCCAAAAACGCGTTTTGGGGGTACAGAGAGGCTTTTTAGTTAGGGTTTAGGTCGTTTTTTTTGTGCTTTTTTATTAAAAATATGTAAGACGACCGACAAAACTTAGTAAAGACGTCTTCCTTCGCGCGCCGCGCGTAGCTCTTCTTCGCGTCGCGAACGACGACGGTTTTCTTCTTCTTCTTCTTCTTCTTGTTATTAAACTCCTCTCATGGAAAACTTTTTCGACAACCCGCGCATGAACGAGTCGTTGTTATTGTTGTTGTCGTTGCGCTTCTTCGACGACGACGGATCGTTCTCCTCCACCTTTTCGGAGCGAGAGGAAAACGTCCTCTCTAACACTGACCTTTGCGTCGGCAAATCGTGCAAAAACACTCCGGCTTCGATGAACTCGTCGAAATCGAGAGAATCGACGTGTTCTTTATCAAACTTGGCGAAAATTTCGTCGCACACGTCGTCGCTGTCGATTTTTTTTAAGTCGCGCAAAAGCATCTTTAACTCGTCCCGGTCCAAATCGCCGGACATGTCTTGATCGTACTTTGTAAAATCTGACCTGTTCGAGCTCCTCGAGAAGAATACATAGAAAGCCGAGCCAATGCACGTGGCACATACTGTCACGACCGCAAAGAGAATCAAACCATCGACGGTAGATTTTGAGCCGAGAGAATCTTCTCCGTCGTTTATTGCAATCGCGATGAGCGCGATGAAACCAATTTCCATGTTTATGACTTGAGACAGGACGTTATCGTCGTCGCGGGTGAACGGTTTGAACAATCCCAAGATCAAGGCGAATAGCATCGAGGTAAAAACAACCACGTAGAGCTGCAAAGAACTCTCCTCATCGCCGACAAAGATAATCACGGCTCCTAAAAACAACTTTCTAATCATATCGACGATTTCAAAATACCAAAAGTTTGGCTTGTAATCTTTTAAAAGAAAGCGGAAATGGTTCGAGTACGAAACCGTGGACATCATCGAGAGAAATACAACTGGAATACCGATAACGTACACGGTGAGCATAAAGTACACTATCCCGGAAAAATCATCGTACTTTGAAGTATCGCAAGAAGTTTCAATACTGAAGCGCAAATAATTCGCGCCGCTGCCGATATCTCTGCACGGAAAGTACTGTAAAATCATGCCAGAAACCGATGGATAAATAATAAAGAGAAATAACACGCAAACTTTCACGCCATAGCCAATGTAACGACGAGATCTTTCGTTATTCTTATCTCGCATGGAGAGATAAAGAGACGCGATGCCGAAGGAAAGCATGATGAAAACACAAATAACCACGGGAGTTATCGTCGCGGCGAAGAAGTTTGCGTAGTAATCTCTTTGCACGACGCAATCAATCGGCAGGATTTCAAAGTTCAAAGAGAATATTTGCATCGCGGTTACGAAACTTTTCAAACTTTTCGGCCACTCAACAAAATACAGGGACTCGGGCCAAAGAACTATGATTTGAACAAACCCAACGAGAAGCTTCATTTTTGGCGCAAAGTCGTTGAGGAAATTATAAATCCTTTGACCAACTCGATAACGCCAAGTATCGGGCATCTGAGGTGCATACGAAAGTCTCTCCTTGAGAGTGGTGCCTTGGGCCATAAACTGTAATTCCTTTCTACCCGAAGCCACCTCGTTTTTGAATAAACCGAACCGCGTGCGGAATTCGTGACGAACTCGGTTACGAAAAATCTCAATCTCGTCCAACTTGTCTCGAATAGGAACAATCAGAAATGCCATGCCCAGAATTATCGCACCTGTAGCCAAAGTCATCCCGAGAAATTCAGCCGAAAAATAACCGTCCGGATTCCTTGAGCATTTCGTGCACATCTCGTCGTCTTGATGCCAAAAATAGTCGTCTTCACAAACGGAACACATCGGACCGATGCTCCCGCTTAAACAACCCGTCGAATCCAATCCCGTCGCGTTATATTCGCAGGTTACACCTTTACAATTCAAAACTGCAATAACAGGCTTAAGTTTCGTCAAGTGTTCGTCTGTAAGAGTGAGCGTCGCTGTTTCCTGTCCGGGAACGACGAGTTGCCAACTGTCGAATTCGTAGCGATAGTAATTTTTCGATATTCCCACGGGTTCGCCTCCAACGAAATCGACGCATTGTTGATACTCGCCCAACTCAACGTCAAAAACACGTTTTTCACAATATAACGACGCCGAAAGACAAGGGTAGACATCAGCGGGCACGGTATAAGTGTCGGGTAAAAAACCAGACAACCTGATATCGACAGTGCTCAACGGACAAACGCAGTCCAATAAAGATTCAGCCCCAGAAGAAGCGACCGTGCCAGTCGGACAGGCGATGCATTTTTTTGTTTGCGCGCCGGTGTACGTATTTTCGAGCTCTGGAACTGAACCTGCACCGCAGGTAACATCCACGTCGACTCTATCCACGGCAGGCTCGTATTCTTCCGCCCATTTTGACGACGTGGGTACAATGATTTGGTAATTTTGAGTGCCAATCTCTACGCCATAAACGATCAAAGATGTTTCCAGCGACGCCGAATCCAACGTAATAGTTGTACCACCAGTATTCGTTCGAAAGATGAGCGCGCTTGAACTAACGCTCACTTCGAAACTTTCTCCGCTATCGAGCAAATACTGCGACGGTAACACCTCGAGCCGAGTAATAAAACTGTACCGCTCCAAGTAGTCCAGAGCTGTCCCGCTATTAATTACAGGGGTATATATTTTCTTCTTCCTCGCTTGTATTGTTTTCGGAGAATAAATCGCGTAGCGATTCGGAAGATTATATGCGCCACCCGCGACAGTGTTTTCATATACAACGTACAAGCCCGCCGCGACATTACTCGTTTGCATAATCTTGAAGTGCTTGGTCGTTTCGCCCGGTGAGAATGTAAGAACGTTGTTCGCCATGGAGTCACTCATCAACTCTGAGCCGGCATCATCGGCGGCGCGAATGAAGATTGTAGCCCCTTCAAGCTGAGAATACAACTCAAAACGAAGCTCATTACCCACTGGAAGTGCTTCTGGCAACGTCAATGTCATGGTTATCTCGTTGCGTATCAAAATATCACCCGTTGACGTGGTCGCGAGAGCGTAGCATGAAGTTGCCAAACAACTACTCGAATCTGTGCCGTCCCCGCCGAACGAACACGTTCCTTCGGGACAGGTGGTGCAATCCGGAAAAGTACCATAGGTACCCGAGACGCACTTGTACTGTCCAATGTATAAATAAGATGTCGACCACGACGCGAGAACGTTTTTACCATCGTTTGACATTCCAATGCTCGTCCACGTTCCTCTGCCTTGGTCGGTTAAATATTCCCAAGTGGCCCCAAAATCGGTCGAACGGAGTAAATACCCGTTCGTTACCGCAGCCATCATCGTGCGTCCATCCTCTGAAACAGCGACGTATTGATAATTCAAACTATCAATACACGTAGATGCATCGAGACACTCATCCTCGGCCACTTTCTTCCAGCTGACTCCGTAATCGGTTGAAAGCGTCAAATGTCCCGTTAGATAAACGCAAGCTAACTGATATTTTCCGTCCTCGCTCATTTTCACGGTTTGCCACGAATCAACTTTATTCCCAACCGGGTTATCTCCCACAGTTCCGTCGTAAAACGGAGGAAGAAATGTCTCGCCGTAATCATTCGAAACATAAATTAAACCGTTGGATACCACGGCGGTTTGATATTTTCCGTCGGCGGACATATCGCAACTGTAGTAATTTTTTGCCCCGATGTCGCCGCCGACGTAGTCACCGATGATATTCCCGTCCGTATCTTGCAATCGATTCGTTCCCGTGCCAAGTTGCGCCTTTGACCAGGTCGCGCCGAAATCATTCGATCTAAACATGTGTCCACTGAAAGAATTCACCAGTTGATACTTTGCGTCCGCCGAGAGCGCCGTTCCTTTCCAGCTCGGCCACTTTCCCGTGCTTTCCTTCATCACGCCTTCGTCCGTGAACGTCGTCCACGTGATCCCTCCATCCGTCGTGCGATACAAATGCTCCCGAACGACTGCCGCGATCATATAATCCGGATTGTCGTCCGCGATGGAAACGCCGAACCAGTCCGCGTCCGTCGGTGCGCCTTCCGAAAGCGTCCATCGTTCGCCTCCGTTTTTCGATATCCACACCCCACCGTTTCTCACCACCGCAGCCATGACGACGCCATCTTTGTGCACCGCGACCGATCGCCAAGAACGCGCGCCACCGTTGTGCGAGACGGCAAACCACGTCTCCGGAGCGGGGGTGGAGGAACAATGCGCGCCAAAACGATCCCCCGAGCGCACGAAGAGGAAGAGGAAGAGGAGGAAGAGGAGGAGGTTGTTGCGGGGAATTGAATTCATCAAAAATATCTTAAACCGTCTCCCCGCGAGAAGAGATTTTTTCCCGAATCGCACAACGCGCGCGAAACGTGTTTATATCAATAATAAATATATAGCGCGCGCGTGTTGTTGTTGTGCGCGGCGTGAAACGCAAAAACTCTCCGTCTATTCTCCCCTTTCGTTTCTTTCTTCTCGTTCTCGTTCTCTCTCACGTTCTCTCTCTGTGTGTGTCTCGTGTTATGTTGACCTTTCGAACGTTTGGAACTATTTGGAAAAAAAATTAGGGTAAAAATAAGTGTTTAGGGTTTCATTCTTGAAAAGAACTTTGGCTCTCTCTCTCTCTCTCTCTCGACGTTTTTGAGAGAAGAAGAAGAAGAGACTCGCCACTTCGCGTCGGCTGCGAGTGGTGAGACGGAAGATAAAAAGAGAAACGACGTTAAAAAAGAGAGAAGAAGAAGAAGAAGAAGACTACGAAGAAGAAGAAGAAATATCTGAACATACGTACATGCGTTGAAGAAAGGAAGAGAGAGAGAGAGAGAGCGGATAAAGAAGAGATGAGCTCTTCCAACAACAACGTCGCGGCATCCACGACACCGAGACCAACACCGACGCAAAACAACATCCAATTGTTCAACAACGTCACCGTGACGTCTTCCAAAGCGTTCCTCTTCCTCTCGGTAGGGACGGTTTTGAGCATAGGCATCTCGTGCGCGGCGGAGGAATTCATCTTGAAACGGATAGAGGGATTCACGTTTTATTGGTTTTTAGCCTTGTTCGAGTTGGTGGTTTTTAGCGGGATGACCTTTCTGACGAGTTACGCGGGCATTGTTGGTATCGCCGGGAAAGGAGGAGGAGGAGGAGGAGGAGGAGCGACAGAAAGTAACGCCCTCTTTATCACTACACCTCTGAAAGCGCCGTTGCACCTTTACGTCGCCTCGGCGTCTTTGATTGGGATATACACTTCTCTCGGGAAGGTTTCGTATAAGTACATCAACTACGCGACGGGGACGGTTTTGAAATCGAGCAAGCTCATACCGGTCATCGTGCTCTCTTCGGTGTGGTTGAAACGGACGTACCATTACTTGGATTATTTGGCGTGCGTTTTGTTAGTCATCGCGTCGTGTTTTTTCGCGGTCGGCGAGCACGAAGGGAACAAATCTTTAGGCGTGGAAGATCCGACGTTGTACGCGTTTGGGTTTTTTCTTTCTTTCTTTTGCGTGTGCGTCGGCGCCGTGCAGTCCAACGTCGTGGATAAAGCGTTGAGAGATTATAAAGCATCAGTTTCGGAAAACATGTTCATGACGAACTCGATAGGCGCACTGTTAGTTTTTGTCGTGGTTTTAGTGAAAGAGCCGGACGCGTTCGCGTTCTTCTTTGGCGATTGGTTTTATTTGAGTTTAATCACGTTTCGATCGGTCGTGTTTTGGCTCGGTGCGGTGTTTTACACGACGCTGGTGAAACATTTCGGAGCGGTTCCTGCGGTCGCGGTGACGACGTGTAGAAAAGTGTTGACCGTGGTATCCTCGTTCGTGTTCTTTTCCAGCGATAAGCCGTTTGGAGCGACGTATTTCGTCGCTTTACTGTTTTTCTTCGGCGCGGTGGCGTGCGAGTTTTTGAAGCACAAGTTTCCTTCTTCAAAGAGTCAGGAATTGGAGATGGCGAGGAAAGACTCGGACGTGGAGAAGTTATCGGATAGAAATAGTTGAGCGTTTGTGTAAAGAGTAGTAGTTTAT
>Ga0182095_1340610_pt1 | contig 10314 bp, 9 predicted proteins | sample 041ome_19_FD_127784 | JGI IMG/M metagenome (GOLD analysis project Ga0182095, IMG submission 127784) | Metatranscriptome of coastal salt marsh microbial communities from the Groves Creek Marsh, Georgia, USA - 041412BS metaT (Metagenome... | ecosystem: Environmental > Aquatic > Marine > Intertidal...
GGATCGAAAACAGTTGGACGTCGTCTACGAAAATTTCAATCGAGCGAGAAGTAAAAGCGTGAAGGATAAGAAGCACGCAGTCGTAGACGAGAAAGATATGAAGCAGACGTATGCTAGATAATAATGGGAAACTTCATTTCGCGCGTAAAGTTAAAGAGAAAGGCGAGTGCTTGTTGTAAAGAAGTATAGCGTATACATACATAGTGTTGTGTTTAATCTCTAAGAAGAAGAAGAAGAAGAAGAAGAAGAAGAATAGAAAGATTTCTTGTCATCGCGCGCGAATTTAATTATGCAAATATAAGAATAAAAATAGACGTTACGGCATATTTCCAAACACAATCCCCTCATAACCTTCCCAACTAAAATATAAAAGAAGCGCGTGAGCACTCGAGCCAGAGCTAGAGAGAGCGAGAGAGGGAAGAGCGCCACATAATACAACGCAACGATGGCCGCCTCGGACTCTATTCATCCGAACGCCCCATCGACGTCTTCCTATCAGTGGAGCATTGGAACAATCTTGAGAAAGGTTCTCAAAACGATATGGTTTATTCTCAACTTGTTGATCCTGATTGCCATCCCAGTCGTCGCGTATCAAATGCACAAACACGATTACGAACAGTTATACATAGCTTGGTTCATCGCGGGCGTTTTTGCAATGTTGTCCATTCCGATTACGTTTTACGAAGTAATTTTGCATTTGGAAAACTATCGAGCACCGAAGTTGCAAAGGCACGTAATTCGGATATTGGCGATGGTGCCAGTGTACGCGATTGATTGTTGGTTTGCGTTGAGATATAAAAAGGCGACTATTTATTTGGATACTGTGAGAGAATGTTACGAAGCGTACGTGGTGTGGAACTTTTATACGTATTGCATGGTGTATCTGCAAGAGTTTTGCGTGCCCGGGTTGGAACACTCTTTGGCGAGGAAACCTAGACAACACCATTTATGGCCGATAAGCGTTATATTAGGACCACCGAGGATAGGCGAACCGTTCGTGAGGTTTTGTAGACACGGGATCATACAGTTCGTCACGTTGAGGCCGTTTTGTGCGTCGATTGCGTTTTTAACTGAAGCGAAAGGGGTGTACGGCGATGGGCAGATTATGAATCCGTACGTGTCGTACCCGTACTTGGCGTTTGTGAACAATTTGAGCGCCGCGTGGGCTATGTATTGCTTAGTTTTGTTGTACCGGGCGACGAGAGAGGAGTTGGCACCAATCAGTCCTTTTTATAAGTTCGCGAGCGTGAAGGCGATCATTTTCTTTAGTTTCTGGCAATCAGTGTTGATTGCATTTTTAGTCAATCGAGGCATCATTAGGGTGAATTGGATCGATCCGACGTGGTCGGATTACGACAAAGCGGATTGTGCGAACGCCATTCAAGAGTTTTTAATTTGTGTGGAGATGTTCTTCTTTGCCATATTGCATTTATACGCGTTCCCGGCGGATGAATACAAAGCCGACGGGGGTATAGGACCGGTGGGCGGTTACAACATCGGGTTGAACTCGACCATGTCGCGAAGGAAATTGACGGATAATTTATTCGACTTGTTCGACGTCAGAGACGTCTTGTACGACATCAAAACGTTCGTGGAAAATAATACGGAGTGGATACGGAGAAAATGGAATCGTTGCATGGGAAAAGGCGGACACGGGTCGGTACCAAACTCACCCGTGGCTGGCACCAGAGGAGGAGGATTAGGTGATAGCCCTCGGAGCGGGACAGATTCAAAAAAGAAAGGGAAAATGAAATACGTCAAGTTCTCCAACGATGACGACGACGACGACGATGACGACGACAATAACGATAGCGATAGAAATCCTTTAGTAGCAAACGCGGTGTCTAGTCATCATCAGATCGATGTGGAGAAAAATGGTTCCCTTTCGGAAGAAGAGCTCGCGCGAGGCGACAGCGTCCAACTCATGGCAGCTTCTCCGAGATCTGGCGCGACCGCGATGTCGCCAGGTCAGTCCTTCGAGTTAGTCAAGAGCAGAGGAAACACCAAAGGCGGTGGTTTAGAGGATCAATTATAAAAAAGTAGGAGGAAGAGAGAGTTTTTATTAAAAATATAGCGCGCGCAAAACAAACGAACCATATGTTGAGTTTCTGCTCTTTTTCTTTTTGTTTTCAGTCTTCACACTTTTCCCACCTCTTCTTTACTATATTTATGCAGCTTCAGAACACGATAAGTTAAACCACACACAATCTATCGACGACGACGGACGACGACGACGACGACGACAAATGGGCGCGCCGACCGATTACCGTCGTCGGCGGCAGCGAACGAAATTTTTCGTCTGTCTCTCGCTGTTGTCGTTTATGTTTCTCTTCGCGGCTTCTTCGTCGCGGGAAAATAGAATGAATGCATCCGTCGGTGCGAGAGGAAGGCGAGGATACGGTGGGAACGACGACGTGTTGAAACCATCGTCGTCGTCGTCGTCGTCGTCGTCGTCGTCGTCGTCGTTCTCGTCGATTACTACCACTACTGCTGATAATATTGCGGGAGCCGTGATAGATTACAATAATCCTCATCGAAGGAGAGAAGGAGATGCTGATGACAAACAACAACAACAACAACAACAACAACGACGAGAGTTTGTAGGAAGCGATGAAGAGGAGGACGACGAAATTCACGACGAACAACAACATTTATCAATGAACAATAACAATAACAATCATTACAGTCACAAACGCACGGGCGCAACGAACGCTAAAAAACCATCGGGGCACAGGATTGGTGGCGCTGGCACGGGCGCGTCGAAACAGCTTGGATTTATGAACGAGAATTTGGTTTCTAAGTTGAAAGAGTTGGGTGAGAAGCGGCAAATGACATCATCGAATAACGATGATAATGATGATGATAATGATCGCGTTGATTTTCATGATCATCGCGCTTCGTCATCTTCTTCTTTCAAAGGGTCGTTTGTGATGAACAAACGAAGGAGGAAAGTGAACGAAGAGATTCCGTTTCCGAGGAAAAAGTTGAGAGATACGTTGCAGCATTACTCGTTAGGCAAAGCGAAGAAGGATTTAATCAGAGTCATTCCGGAGGAGGACGAGGTTCGACTGACGTTGATGAATAGTATCAATAACAATGATTTCAAGAAGAAAGGCGTGTGCGCGGTCATTGGCAACGGAGGGACGTTACTGGCGTACGATTTAGGTAAAGAGATTGATAGCGCGGATGTTATCATTCGCTTGAACGCGGGGCCTATTAAAGGTTTCGAGAAGAAAGTAGGTTCGCGAACGGATTATAGATTAGTAAATAGATTGCACATGGGATTTAGGGAGACGAAAGAGGAAATGGTTCTGCAGCACTGCACGACCCCAGACGCGTTAGACGAGTGGACGAGATTTAAAGTTAAACACGAAGACGACGTAAACGTGAAGAAAAAAATGTTTGCGATTGACCCAGACTTCCACGAGTTGGCCATTTCATACACCGACAAAGGCGTCGTCTCCAACGGGTTTTACGGCTTACTTTTAGCCACGGAATTATGCGAGCAAGTTAAAGTCTACGGATTCTTCCGTAAGTGGAAAGGCAACGTGTATTATCACTATTACAACAGCGAGGCGCCAAACGAAGGCCAATCTTTTCGAGACGATAAAGAAGGCGACCGGTTAGAGATGTGGTTAAAAGAGCGCCACATGACGCACAAAATGGGCGAGCCGTGTTTGCAAGAAGACGAAAGAGGTGAATGCAAAAACTGCGCGCCCGGATTGGTCTGCGCGACGAACGTCTGGCATCCGGTGCCCAAACCCGGATACTGTTACGACGAGAAACACCCGGAAACGCCCGCCAACGCGAAAGGTTTGCCCAGAGCGAATTGCGCGCGTAAGTGCGATTCTTTGAACGACCACTGTCCCGGTGGTAAGCGCGGGTTCTGCAGTAAATCAGTCATGGAGAGCAAAGAGTGCATTTTCGCTGATTAGTTTTTAGTTAGTAGTTGTGAGCAACATCCCCGCGTCTTTTTTCAACACTTTTCCTCGCTTAAGATAAACACACAACACGCAAGTAATCAATCCCCCACACTTTAAATTCTGAACACGCGACAAAATGGAAAGCCTCCTCTCTCGCGCGATGATGCTTCGAGCGTCGTCCTCGACGAGATGCAGCGGCACGGCTCGTCAACACCGCGCAAAAAACAATTCTATCACCACCACCACCACCACCGCAATCGCGAGAACGTCTTCTTTCTCGACGTCTTCATCTCAAAGTTTTGTTTCCGGGTGGGGCGATGATGGAAAAAAAAATCGTTTTCGTCAAAATCGACGAAGAAAAGAAGAGCGCGCGCGCGACAACACCACGAGGGGGATGAGCGGTGGTGGTGGTTTCTTAGAAGACGCGTTAGAGCGAGTGAAACAGAAATCTGCCGAGATAGAAGAGGCGGTTCAATCCGTCGTTTCGTCGTCGTCTTCATTGTTCAAGAAGAAGGAATCAGCAGCCCACGTGGAAGATATGAAAGCGGCTTTGTTGCGTAAAATCGAAACCGTCGAGCGAGGCGCGAACGCGAGCGAAGAAGATAAAGAAGAGATTGATGTGCTCGCCCAAAGAGTAGAAAATACGCAGAAACGAAAAAACGCGTTAGAAACAGAATACATAAACGGGAAGTGGGAATTGATGTACACGACTTCGGCGTCGATTTTAGGCTTGACGAAACCGAAACTGTTTAGACCGTCGGGGCCGATTTACCAAACCATCGACGCGAAGAATTTGCGAGCGTTTAATAGCGAAAGCGCTCCGTTTTATAACCAAGTGAGCGCAGAATTAACCCCCACGTCAAAGTCGAGCGTGGACGTGCAGTTTAAAAAATTTGGATTGTTTAACGGTTTGATTAAAATTAACGCTCCGGAAAGTGCCAAAGGCAAATTAGATACGACCTTCGTCGACGAGGATTTGAGAATTTCGAGAGGCGATAAAGGTAACTTGTTCGTGTTGCTCATGCGAGATCGATCCGCGACTTTAGACGAGGAGTATTAATCAAAATCAAATAAACTCTTCCTCAAGCGATATATACACACACACACACACATATATTCGTATATTTCTTTTAAAACTTATATTTTACAATCTGCTTCCGCCGTTCCTTTTGAACTGTTCGATGGCGTCCACGACGTCTCTCTTCTCGTACTCTTTGGCCAATCCTAAAGCGTCCAATCCTTGCCTATTTCTTAAGCCGATATCAATACCTCTGGCGTTCAACAACTGCTTCACGACTTCCAGGTGTCCAAATCTAGCCGCATCGTGTAACGCCGTGTCTCCATCGGAATCTTGCGCGTTGAGTGGGACGCCTAAATCGACCAACGTTTGAATCGTGTGCGCGTGTCCCCAATACGCCGCTTTATGCAACGCCGTTCTCCCGCTCCCCGGGTCGCCTTCTCGCACGTCCGCACCCTCTGCTAACTTTTTAATCTCCACGACACCGTGCATGGCGCTCTCACGAAACTTGGCCGATTTCCGTTTCATCTCCCCAACTTTCTGCGCTTGCATATGCGGACAGCAATGCGGAACTCCCAGCGCCAACAGGCGCGAATACGCGTCTGCGAAATCGCGAAAAAACGCCTCCTGGTCCCTCGCGTACAATTCCACGTACTGGCGAAACTTCTCGTCTCGAATCAAAGCCACATCCGTCGGTAACATCATCAGCGTCTTCGTCTCTTTATCCGTGTATTGCATCTCTCCGTCCCAATCTCTCGGTATCCAGGTCAAATTCACCAAGTTTCGAAAATACTCGTTATCGAACTTCAACGGGTTGTGCGTCCAAGGACCGTCGTATCCGCTTCGAACGAAGTGACACCTCCCGAGCGTGTGCGCTCCACTCAGCGCCACAATATCTCGATCGTTCATGCCCATTCGATAAAACACCTCTCTCAGATGGTCTTTCCCTTGACTCGCGTCCGGTAACCGTCCGTGCATCGGGCACCTCTTGTTATCGAAATCATCCGTTCTTCCGAACACGTACGGCACGTGCGGCCCACCGGCGAATTCCACCGCCAACGCGCCCGCGTACGTGTACAAATCCGCCTCGGAAACGTTCGGGTGTATCTTCTTCACCTCGTGCAGCATGTCCCGAACGATGCCTAACCCGTTATTCGCCGGATCGTCTTTTTCCGGCGAGAATCTCATGGTTGCGCCGTTCGACCCGCCCGTGTTTGTGTTTTTATCGTACGTCCCCGAGGAGTGCCACGCTTGACGGACGGCGATGGGAAAGGCGATGACTTTTGCATTCAACAACGCTTTGTGCAAATCTCTTTTCAATCGGTCTTGATCCACTCCAGAAGAAGAAGAAGAAGAAGAGAAGGTGTTATTGGTATTCATGTGTCTTCTTTCTGTTGCGTGTGTATGTATGTATATTATGTGTGTGAGTGTGTGTGCGTAACGATATATTATAATTATATAATTGTCGTTACAACAGAGAGCTGGAGAGAGAGAAATTTTTTAACGACGAAAAAGAAAGACACACGCATCAGACTTTGAGAGAAAGAAGAAGAAGAAGAAGAAGAAGAAGAAGAAGAAGAAGAGAAAAAAAAAAGAAAAGAGTTGACACATGTGAAAAGAAGAAAAAGAAGAAAAAGAAGAGAGTACGAGAGAGCTTAAGGCACAAAGGCGCCGTCACAACGTAATAAGAAAAGAACGAACGAACGAGAAGATGGTGAAAAAGAAGGAAGAAGAAACAGAAGACGACGGGGCGGGAAAAAAGGCGAAGGTTGTAATAAACGCGGCGCTGAAGACGCGCGACCACCACCACCACCACCACCCGGCGGCGGCGGACGAGGAGGAGGAGGAGGAGGAATTCATGTTTTCCGACGTGGAAAAGTTCGCCACCCGCGAGGAGGAAAAAGTGTACAAACGAGGACCGATATCGAACGCGCAACTGAAACTGTACATCGACGTCCTCGATAAACTGTGCAAAGAGGATAAAATCGAACAGTTTGTGAAAGTGTTCGCGCCTCCAGACTTGGAGGAAGAGGATAGGGTGTATTTCATCGAGAGTTTAAAAGGAAACGTGGAAGAGTGCGGGAGGTGGGAAAGGATGAAGAGAGAGATTGCGATTTTACAACAAGGCAAGTATCGCGGCGTGAGCGGAAATCAAGAGAGAGGACCGGTGGAATTTAGATTCGATATGATGGTGGACGATAACGACGACGAGACTAGCTTAAATAATAATAATAGTAAGATGAAGAATAGAGGTATTAGCAACAGCAACAATAGCATACACATCATGCGGGAAGTGGTGTTTCGGAAAACAAACAACGTGTGGCACGCGGACGGATGAAGGAATGATAAACATTGTTATTAGTACTATTGCAATATATATATATATATATGATTAATATTAAACGTCTACTTTTGCTTCTGTTGTTGTTGTTGTTGTCGAAGAGGAAGCGCTGCTAGGTTTGGAAGACGACGATGACGACGACGACGACGACGACGAAGACGATGCTGTCGCTGAACCTCTCTCGCGTTCTTCGCGTTTCCTTCGCACGTTTCCCCGACTAAATCTACCGACGACGGATGGTCTCCCACCTAACCCTAAAGCCTGATTTGAGGCTCTCGTCTCCTTGTTCTTCTTCCAATAACTCTCCTCTTCTTCGTTAATCTCCTCCAAAAGGTTTGGATTGACTTTTATCTTACTAATCAAAGTTGGTACGAATGGATTTTCGTCGCCTTCTCGGTTCCTCGCGAGTAAACGTCGTTCTTCCTCCGCTTCTTTTTCCACGAGCGCGCGCGCTTCTTCTTCCGTATATTTTCGTCCGTTTGGATACTTCTTCGTCCTAATCAGCGGTTGCGCGATTTGGTTCATGTATTCCAACTGTCTCAGCGCGAACTGTCGCACGAAATGTCTGCTATTACTACTATTACTGCTGCTGCTGCTCGTTTCTTCAGAGTTAACGACGTTCTCTTCTCTTCTGCTCGAAAACGTTGAATCTCCCGCGTGCATATCGATCGCTTCCAACTTTGCCAGCGGTCTTCGATTATAATACGCTCTGATTAACTTATCCTCCGGATAGACAATCTTCCCCGGTTTCTCCGCGACGAACGAGTCCGTTCTCGCCGGGTTTACTTTTTCCATCGCGTCCAACCATCTCGGTCTTTCGATGATGTCGTCGTTCGTCAATCGAGACGCTAATGGAAACAAGAGATTTTTCGCCTCTCGTTTCCCGGTTTTCGTTCTCGAACGGAACATGTCCACGGTGAACAACTTTTGCAACGAGGCGCTACTACTTCCTCCCGCCCGTTTCATTTTTAATCTCTCTTTTCCTTCTTCTTCTTAATATTAATTAACGCGTTATTATTATGATGCTATACGAGCAAAAAGTGGGGTTCTTTCTCCCTCCTGTTTGTGATTTTATACTTTTCTTTCTTCTTTTTTCTCTCTCTTTTCTTCTTTTTTTTCTTCATCAGCTCTCTCTCTTTTGGTTTTCTTTTTTGGCCCACGCAACAACAACGCATAACACACAACAACACTAAAAGATGAGCGCAGCAGCAGCAGCTACTACCACTACCACCGGTAATAAAAGAGGCGCTTTGTTGCGGTTGAAATGCGCCATCCAACATTACGACTGGGGCGTCCTCGGAAATGGAAGCGCGGTGGCAGAATTGGGGAGTTTGAACAGAGGAGAATCCATCGATGAAGAGAAACCACACGCGGAGATGTGGATGGGAACGCACGCGAGTGGGTTGAACGTTATTAAAGAAGAAGAAGAAGATTCATCGTCATCGTCGTCATCTTTATCTTCTTTAAAAGCGCACGTGGAAGCGCACGCGACGGAAACGTTAGGGGAGAAGTGCGTGCAAAGATTTGGAAACGACTTGCCGTTTTTATTGAAAGTGTTATCGGTGGCGAAAGCGCTGTCGATCCAAGCGCATCCAGATAAACAACTGGCGGAAAAATTACACAAAGAGAAACCTCACATGTATAAAGACGCGAATCATAAACCGGAAATGGCTCTGGCGGTGACTGAATTTGAAGCCATGAGCGGGTTCGTGAGCGAACCGAAAGAAGCGTTGGAGAAGTGCCCAGAGTTGAAAACATTAACCGGGATTAGTTTGGAAGAGATGGACGCGATGAGAGAAGATAAGAAAGCGCAGATGAAACATTTGTTCACGAAAGTGATGCTCGCGGAAAAAGGAGAGGTGGCGAAGCAAGTGCAAACCCTGGTGAAACGATTGAAAGAAGAAGGAGGTATGAACGACGACGACGAGAGAGATAAATTGGCGTTGAGGTTGAACGAGCAATATCCAGACGACGTCGGCGTCATGTGCGCTTATTTGTTGAATTACATCAAGTTACAACCAGGAGAGGCGGTATACATGGCTGCAAACGAACCGCACGCGTACTTGGACGGCGAGTGCGTGGAAGTCATGGCGACGAGCGATAACGTCGTCCGGGCCGGGTTGACGCCGAAAGCGAGAGATACGGAAATTTTGTGCGACATGTTGACGTACAAGTTGGGGAAACCAGAAATTCTCACGGGAGACGTCATCGACAAAAACACGAAACGATATTCGCCTCCGTTCGATGAGTTTGAATTAGAAGTCATCTCGTGCTCGAAGAACGAAACCGCGGAATTGACGGTGAGCCAAGGACCTTCGATTTTACTCGTGAAAAACGGCAAAGGCGTGCTCAACGACGACGTCGCGATTGAGAAAGGGTCGGTTGTTTTCGTCAACGCTAACGAGAAGATCGCGTTAAAAGCTAGCTCAGACGACGACGTTTCCATCTATCGAGCGCAAGTCAACACTCGCGTCTTTTAAAAACGCATACAAAAATATGTCATAATGTCAAATGTCAATGATCGCGTGTGTGTATTTTCCTCACTTTTTTTTCTCTTTAAATCGTTTTTTCTAAAAAAAACAAGAGAGAGAGCGGATGATGAGGACGGCGGCAACCTCCTCGTCGTCGTCGTCGTCGCACTTCTCTCGTCGCCGCCGCCTCCGACGCCACCATCGGGTGGAGTTCCCTCGCCGTTCTTTTTCAGCCGCTAAAAGAACCGAAAACGGCATCTGCGACGACAAAGACGAAGACGACAAATCTTTCGAAAAGTTTGTTAACGACGGCGTAGTCGCTCTCGGATACGATAAAAAGACTCGAGTGCGAGGGTTGTTCGCGACGAGAGAGATTAAAAACGAAACGGAAATCTTCCGCGTTTCGTTGCGAAAAGAAGACGAGAGCGTTTTTACGGACGATAAAGACGACGACGATGATTCGCCGTCGTCGTCGTCGTCGTCGTCGTCGTCGTCGTCGTCGTCCTTCTTCAAAGGCGGTAACTGGTCCGCGAGTTTAGCCAAACAGATATTGAAAACGAA
>Ga0182095_1489393_pt1 | contig 10300 bp, 9 predicted proteins | sample 041ome_19_FD_127784 | JGI IMG/M metagenome (GOLD analysis project Ga0182095, IMG submission 127784) | Metatranscriptome of coastal salt marsh microbial communities from the Groves Creek Marsh, Georgia, USA - 041412BS metaT (Metagenome... | ecosystem: Environmental > Aquatic > Marine > Intertidal...
CGGAGCGTTACCAGACAACAACAACAACAACAACTTAAAGGATAAAGTGCAGACAACATTTCCCCTAAAAAAAGGCAGTTTAGATACGAATTTTACCTAACAAAAAAGGAGAGGTTTGTTCCTTGTGTACGATGATGATGATGGCCCCGCACATTGCGACGACGACGACGAGGAACAACTCGATGATGCGACCACCAATGCCTGGTCGCAAAATGAGGCGGCGAGGAAACGTTTTTCTTAACGCGGGAGGAAAGGCAGACGATGACGATATGAATGAGACTGCTCCCTTTCGACTCCCGAATTCCCTGTGGACAAATCAATCAGATTTAAAAACGCCGGAGCAAAAGTGCTCGGACATTTACCAGTCGTACGCGACGATGGCGGCAACGAGACTGGTCATGGCCCAGGACGATGGGTTCGGAAACGAGTGCAGCGAAGACGTGAACGTGAGCGAGACGACGAGTAAGATTTTAACGCACAAGGAGAAACACAGCATGCTCTCGGGAACGAGTTTCGTGCGAAGCATGTTGCAAAGCGCGGATCCAATCTTAAGGTCGGCCGCGTTGAGAATTATAGAGACGAGACGAGTGTACGTGTCCGAAAAGGAAGGGATGGATTGGGAGAGTAGCTTTCGATACGCGAAGGAGGATATGGAACAATGGCGGGTGAAGATGTTGAAACGCGTGGCGGAGAAGTCGCTCGAAGGAGAATGACGATTGGAAATAAAGAGAGGAGCGCGTGTATTTTACTTGTGTACTTTATTTGTGTATGTATGTTTGCTTGTTTATGCTGAATCAATCTCCTTGTCTTTAAACGGCGGCGGCGGCGGCGTCGAAACCTTCTTCTTCCCATTTCTTACCAAACGTCTGGCGACCGTTATCGATCCAATGATCGACCATTTCCGCGATACCTTTGCCAATACCCGCAACTTTACCCACCTTTTGTCCTTTTACCGTTTTGCCTAACATGCCTTTCCCGCTGCCTGGCTTTGTCACGTCGTAATCTAACAAACTGATGTTTTTCGCCGCGCCGGCGTAGGCGTTCACTTTAAACGCCTCGACGACGTTCGTGCCCAATTTTCTCGCTTTCATCACCAAATCGTTCAAAGCGTCAACTAACGGTTGGTTTTCCGCGCACAACGCTTGCGTTTCCGACTTGGCTTTTTGTTTCGGCCACACTTCCAAGGCATCCTTGAAAACCTCTTCGAGCAAAACGTCTCCAGTTTCGTCGTTTACGTTCTTCTCCACGTTCATCCACGCCAAGACTTGCGAACCGGCCTCGCCTAAATTGTCCGGACAAGACAATTTCTCCTCGTTGCAGATTCGAATGAACTCCTTCGCTAACACCGCGCCTTGCACACCACTCTCGGCCAGTTTTTGCAACTTCTCCGTCGGTACATTCGAACTCACTTTATTCTTTTTCTCTTCCTCCTTTTTCTTCTTCTCTTCCTCGGTCAGCGGCGGATTTTCAATCAAATACTCCTCGTACGTTCGCCATTTCGGCCTTTCGAATTCGTTCAGTTTTTTCGAAAAGTTGCATCGCACTAAGCACATGGATTCGGCGTCATACGTCCCCGGACAGTGCACTTCGCCTCTCCCTAATTTCTCCTTATCTTTGGACACGTGATACGGACTCTCGTATCTCACGTTCAAATGCGGCACTTTCTCGTTGTTCCCTTTCGCGCAGTGCGGACACTTCGTCAATCTGCCGTACAATTCACCGTCGATGCACTTAAAAATCAACTCTTCCTTCTTCCCGCCGGTGGTGTATCCATTCGCTTTGCACCATTTCTTCAACTCCTCCGTTTTCATCGCTTTATACTTCTCCTTCAGAGAAACGACTGTCGATTCGTCCTCGTTCGGGAAGGTGTACTTACCGTCCTCGTCAACCGGTACCGGCGGATCAAAGCTATCGAAGTTGTTCTTCTCGTTCCAAGGTGTAAACCACAACGACTTCTGCGCGTATTTTCGTCTCTTATCCGCTTCATCCGCGCCGGATTTTTCAGCGCGCTTGGTGGTCGTTTTCTTTGTTTTCGTCGTTTTTGCTTCCTTTTTCGTTGGTGGAGACGACGACGGATTTGACTTCTCTTCCTCCTCTTCCTTCGTCTCCTCCTCCTCGACTTTCTGTCGCTTCACCTCTTTCTCCTCGTACTCGTCGACGACCTTCTCCTCCTTTTCCTCCTTCTTTTCCTCCTCCTTTATTTCCTCCTTCACCACCTTCAGGGACAAACACTTGCTCTTCAAAGAAATCTTCTCCTTCGTCTCCTTCACTTGGACTAAAAATCGAGATTTCGTTTCGTCGAATTGGACAACCACGGCTGGTTTCCCGTTCAGTTCTGGTTTGCTGTTCACGTTGACGATGGAGACTACAGTTCCCGGAGGGTAGAGAGATACAGCCTCCTCCGTCGCAGCAGACGCGGAGGACATTTTTGGATTCTTTCGTCGTATCGAGCGGCGTGTGTACCTTACTTACACTTGTGATGATGGAGTCAATTTGTGGGGAGATGATTTTGAATTCAACGCTCCACTGCGGCACAAAAAGAGGCGGAAGTTCGGATAAAATGGACGACGATGACGATGATTTCAACGTAAAAACCTGGGCGACGTTACACGACGCCGCGTTAGAGGTACTCTCGACGCCATCTGCGCATAAAAAAGCCCTTTTGACTCAAGTTATCGCGAAGAAATGGTTCGACGGAACGAGTATACTAAAAGCCAGAGATATAAGTTCCGGGGGAAAACTGGTAGCAGATACACCGGAAAGAGACGCGCTGGTAACCATCGTCTCGTCGAACTCGAACAAATTAAAACTCGGTTCTGGTCGCTCGATCGAGTCGAGACGGAAAATTTTACACTCGCTCTCGCACATCGAGTCGTGGGCGATCGATTTGAGTTGGGATATTATCGCAAGATTTGGACACGAGGTGGAAAAGGAGAGAGAGTTTTTCGACGATTTCGTACGCGTGGCTTTAGACGAAGCGAAACACCATTTACTGTTAACGAAAAGATTAGAAGAAATAGGAGGAAAATACGGGGATTTTCCCGCGCACGATGGATTATGGCAGTCTGCGATGGAAACGTCGGATTCGTTGATGCATCGACTGGTTGTCGAACACTGCGTGCACGAAGCGCGAGGATTAGACGTCATGCCGAATACGATTAACAAGTTTCGAGAGAACGGGGACGAGGAGAGCGCTTTATTGCTCGAGACGATAGTGTACCCGGAAGAAATTGGCCACGTCAAAGCTGGTTTAAAATGGTTCAAGTTTCTATTAGGAGACGCGTCGGAACGCGGCGGCGAAGAGACGGTGAAAATCTTTCGCGAGATTGTCGAGAAGAAATTTTACGGGGCGTTGAAACCGCCGTTTAACGACGAAGCGAGGGCGAAAGCCGGGTTCGACAGGAGGTATTACGAAGTAGCAGTAGATGCGGTGGTGTAGTCGTGGTAGCAGATAGAGCGCAGATTAGAAACGCGTGTATGTATATCGATTAAAACAAATGTGTTTTCTTCCCTTGTATCATCTCTCTCAAACACAGCTCTCGATCTTCTTCTTCTTCTCCTTTACTTCTTCACCTCTTTTGCAACCTTCTCTCTTTTCTTTTGCAGCGCATCGCTCGCTTCCGCGATTCTCTTTGCCATTTGCTCTCGCATCTGCGCACCCATCGGACTCTTTCCTTGCTCCTTCTCCACTTTTCTCTTCGCCTCATCTCTTACAGTCTTTGCCCGTTTGACGACTTCTTCGTCTTCGTCTTCTTTGTGCTTTTCGCTTAAAATTTTAATCGAGTCTTTTAAAGAGTTGAACGCGTTCTGGAACGACGCTTCGATGGCTTTCGATTTCCGCGTTAAAGCTTTAATCACCTCAGAGCTCTTCTCGTCGTCGTCCCCCATGATGACGATGACGATGAACTAACTGTTTGTGCGGCTTTTCGCTGTGTTCTTTGTTTTGCGAATACTTTTTTCCTGCTCGTATTTTGTAAGAAACGCTTCGAATTGAAAAATCCTAAAAAAAACACAAAAATACACGATCACGAACTTTAAAAAACAGATCATGTCTTCTGACCAACGAGGACGAGCGGCGGCAGAACGAATGGGGAATCAAAAGTCGGCGAACGAACAACAAGAACGAGAAGAAGAAATGACGATAACGACTCCGATGCGACGCGTCCTGACCGTCCAAATTCGAAAAGAAGAAGAAGCGACTCAGAAAAGTGTTCTCGAAATCGTTGAGAAGGTTTTCGTTTCTGTTTTAGAAACGAGCGAGATACGCGCGTACGACGTGACGGTGACGAAAGAGAACGATAAGATAACGTATAAATACAAAGCGCCTGCGCCTTCCTTTCCGTTCGTGCCGAAATCGATCGGTAAACTCTCCGAGACTGGCGTGTGTGAGGTGACCGAAGTTGTCGTCTGTGATTATGAAAAGAATAAACTTGAAAATTTTTGCGAAACCAAAGGGATGCTGTTTGCGGATATGTTCGTGGTGGAGAGTTTTGTCAGATTGGATAAAATAAGCGGTAATTCGCGTGCAGTTGTGTGTGTGGTTGATGTGCGATTGCGATGGCTGAAACGGTTGGACACTCAAAGATGGATGGAAGGGTTAGTGACAAAGGCGACAGAAATGAAAATAAGAAAGAAGTATGAGATTTTGATGAAGCGAGTGGCGAGCGAGTTGAGTGCGACGGCGAAGATGACGAGAAACGATTTAAGGAACGATTTAGAATTTATTCTGCGCCAAAACGTGAACTATCTCTTTTGCGTTTTAGTTTCGATATTGATTTTCTGCTTGGGCTTCTGCCTCGGTGGAATTGATTCCTCGCTCTCGGCGCTTTGGAAAATATAATTTTATTAAAACTACGTACTCGTAGACGTGCATCTACTTTGCGTTTCGTCTCTGTCCTTCACTAATCTTACCAGACAACACCACGAATGAATCACCGGTTGTTTTTTGAACCGCTTGCATTCGTTCAATTGTGCTGCCAGCTTTGTTGCTATCGCCACCTCGCAGCGCGTTTTGCTCCTCTTCGTACTTGCGCAAACGCTTCTCCTTCGCCTTCGCGCCGGGCGCTTTGCCGTGAAACTTCCAGCACAACTCGCGGAAGGCTTCTTTTGGAGTCAACGTACGTCCAAACTCGTCGTACTTATCAAGTTTGAAGTTGAACTTTCGAGTTTCGGACGACGGGCCGCCGCCATCTTGTTCTTCAATCACTCCAGAGGCTTCTAATACGCGTTTGCGATCGTGGTGATCTTTCAAATCGTTCGCGCGTCCACTCCAACGCGGTCCTTTATCTTCGAGCTGACCGGAGGCTTTCATGTCTTGTAAAATGCTCGCTAAACCAATATTTCTGCGCGATGGATGGATTTTAGGCTTTTCTTCTTCTTTAACCGCTCCTTCGCCGTCTTCCATTTTGACATCGACGGCACCATCGCCGCTCTGAACAATTTGCGGAGCGTCCTCGTCTTCTTCGTCCGGTAACTTGTCCGCTCGCGCCTTCTCCCAATCGATTACTTCTCCCTCGGCGTCCTCTTCGACGTGGTTGGCTCTTTTCCGTTTCAAGTTTTTAGAGGTTTTCCCTCTCGCGACGAACGCGTTATTTTCGTCGTCACCGCCAGACGTATCCGCGCCGACGCCGCGACAGAATTCAGCGACATCCGTTAGGGCCAAATTTTTATCGTTCTTTTCATCATTGTCTGCGTTCATATCGGTCGGCTTTTCTCGTTCGAGCTTGGCGATGCGTTGAAACAAAGATTGTTCCCCATTCGCGGGAACGATTTGCTTTTCTTTCTTTTTCGTTTCTCGTGCGGATGCGAGCGCTCGTTCCAACTCGTCGTCCTCTTCCTCGGCGGCGAAATCTAGAGGTTCTTCATCGCCTTTCTTAGTATCGCCGGCTAAATTGGCTAAGATTTTCTCGTCCACGTTATCTCTCGCTTTGTCCATTGCCTTGGCCCACGCCTCGTCGTCTCGAGACGGCTGTTCTTCTCCCGCGTTGCCGCCGCCATTCTTCCTCGATCTTCTGTGCGTCCCCGCCGCGTTTGCCTCCTTCGCCAACTCGTCGCTTTCCAACTTTGATACGTCAAATCCACCATCCTCGTCGTCTGAATCCTCGTTTTCTTTCTTCTTCTTCTTCTTCTTTCGCATCTTCTTCGGCTTATCTTCTTTGCCTCCTTTCCCTTTTTTCTTCTTCTTACTATTGAACTTCATCAACTCTTCCTCTTCTTTCGTATACGCGTCTATCTGCGTGGCTGTTTTTGACACCTCCGCGGAAGTCAATTCGCCTTTCACCAATCCAGCCATCCGTAACTTCAACTCCCTCGCGTTTCGTTTCCGAATCTCCTCGGCGTCTTTTTGAACTCCTCCCGTGCCATCTAACGTCGCGAATCTTTCGTCCTTCTCTTCCTCTCCGTACTCGTCGTCGTACTTGGACAAAATCTTCTTCTCTTTCAATCCCGTCAACTCGTCCTCGTCTTCGCGCATAATCTCGTCCTTCTTATTTCCCTTTCCAGCTAACTTTTTATTCTTCAAAACCCTCTCTCTTTCCGCTATTTGAACGTTCTCCAACTCGTCCTCCGAATCGCTATCTAAAATCGACTTATCCGCTAACGTTAAAACGACGCCACCTTCTCCCTCGTAATGGATTCCTCTCTCCTCGGCGACGTGTTCCAACGCCGCGCGGTCCACCTTCAATCCCGCCAAGTCTTTCTCCGTGTATTCAACGGACACGTGCTCCTCTTCTTCCTCCTCGTATCTGCTAGCTATTATATCTGCAGCAGTCGTCCTTTTTTTCTTCGACTTCTTCTTCATCGTTCTCGATTTTTCCACCCACGCTTTCGCGTCCTCCTCTTCTGTGCCTTCTCCTTCGTATAACTTCCTCGCTCGCTCGTGGTCTTCCTCGCGCAACTTTTTCGCTTTTCGTTCGTTCAACTTTTCTCTCAACTCTTCCGTTCGTTTTAATTCGAGCAGTTTCTTTTCCTCTTTTTCTTTCAAGATCTTCTCCGCGGCTTTTACGCCGTCCGCATCGTCGTCTTCGTCGTCTTTCGGGGGATTCGAATCCATTTTTAACGGCGCGAGGCCTAATTTCTTCCTCAAATTGTTCGTCTCCGCGATGGAGAGAGAGAGGTCAGATTTCTTCGAAGAGACGTTATATATATTCGTCGTCGTCATCGCCTCCTCCTCGTTCCCTTCTTTTTCTTTTCCCGAACGGCGGCTCATTTTGTCTCTCAAATCGCAACAAGAAGAAGCGTTCAGGCGAAGAGGAGATGATTAATTTTTGTGGGGAAGAATTGGAGCAAAACGAAAAACACAAGTCTGACGTACGAATAAGTCTACGTACGCGCAAATAATGAGTGCAACCGGAAGACGACTCACGCATTATGAAATAACTAAACGCTCTTTACGACATCTCTCGCCCCTCTCAAGGCTTTCTCGATCAAGGGTTTTGTTTCGGGCGCTCGAGCGACGGCGGTGAACAACGCCAAAGCTTGTTGCTTGACGTTCGGGTCCGAGCTCGTCATGAACGTGGCTATTTTACGAACGACGATTTCGTCCGAGCAGAGCCTCAAAGCGGTGCCTGGAAATTTGCAGCAACAGCTGATTCCGACTAACGCGCGAGAGGCGGTTTCGTTTATTTCGTCTTGTTTGAGGCGTTCGAGATCTTCCCTCGGGTTCAAACTGCCGCCGTTTTTGAAGTGTTCGAGATATTTCGCCTCTTCGTTTTTGGTGAAGATATCGACGCCTTCGTCACCACCCCCGACTCGTTTTATTGCCGATGCGAACACCTCTAAACCGCCGTGTTCCATGGTAATCTTCTCCGCTTCCGAGACGGACAAAGCTACGAAGAGCTCAAACGCGCCGGCGACGATTTGTTTCGGCGCAACCGCGTCTTCCTGCCGCCGGTAGTGGACTCTTTTCGCTTCCTCTTTTCCGTTGTTTTTGCTACCGTTGTTGTCACTGCTCGTGCTCTTATCTTTTTCCTTCGCCTTTTCCTCGCTATTGTTATTACTATTAGTATTACTATTCGTATTATTCGTATTAGTATCGTCGTCGTTAACGTCGTCTCCGCTCATCTTCTCTCCGGGAAAATACCTCCCCTCGACGTATTCCACCTCGCACATTTTCCTCGCCTCTTCGACGACTCTCTTCCCATCATCTCCCACTAAAACGAAACTCGCGCATTCTTTATCTCTGCACGTCCACACTAAGCAGTCCAGACCGTTGACGATTTTCACTCGTTCATTCTCCTCCATTGCTTTCTCGATCGCTTGTAGTACTATTTTCACTCCTTTTTGTTCGTTTCGAAGCATCTCTCGATGCGCTCGTTCCACGTTCCCGAGGAAGCAGCTCAAGGCGGCCAAGGCGGCGGCGGTGACGCCTTCGAAATCATCACTTTTAGTATCCTTATTCTCGTTATTCTTCGTCTCTAAAACGTCCAAGATTGGTTCAACCACCCGTAAGAAACTCTCCGGGTCGAGTTTCACTCGCAACGATAACGCCGCTAAAGCGATCAGCGCTTTCGCTTGCACCTCTGGCGTCGAGTGCGCGTTTATTTCTGATATCATATTTTCCACGAAATTGATTGGCAACGCGGGCGAGGTGTTGTTCGAAGGCATCGCCGCGGAGGCGTTGTTGATGTTTTTGCGACGCAGAGCGCTCATCTTTATTCTCTGCGCGCGCGCGAGATACAGTGCGGGGAAATGGAAGAAAAGTTCGTCATTTATTCTCATCACACGCGAGAGACGAGCGATTAAAGAAGAGCGAGAGTTTAATCGAGGATCAAAAGCGCTTCTCTTCGAGAGTCTCTCGCTCGCACTCTCTCTGAACGCGCGCTCTCTTTTCGAAAGGACGTCTTTATCGTCTTTATCGTCGTCGTCGTCATGGCTGCTCGTACTGCTCGTGATACTGACGAGAACAACACCAACGGGGAAGAAGAAAGTTGTTACGACATCTTGGGCGTCTCGCCGCAAGCCTCGGAGAAGGAGATCAGAAAAGCCTACCGGTTGTTGGCGCTGAAATATCACCCGGATAAGTATCGAGGACCATCCGACGATGAGAAGAAGAAAGCTGACGTGGCGAAGAAATTCGCGTCGATGACGGTCGCGTTTGACTGCCTCTCGGACCCGCTGAAAAGGCTGAAATACGACCGAGAAAACGCAGTCAACGGGTTAGAAAAATCGGACGTTTTGATCAACGTGACGTTCAAGGAAAGCATAAACGGATGCACGAAGTTAGCCATGGTACCGTTTAAGACGGTGTGCGTGAAATGTAACGGAACCGGGAAGGGAGGCGTCGCGTGCGCGAACTGCACGGTACTCACCCGCGGGAGCTGCCGGACGTGTTTTGGTAAAGGCGTTCTCGGTAATAACGGAGGTACCATGAACGAAGATGAGATATGTAAGAAGTGTAAAGGCATTGGTGCCGTGGACGATTTCTTCCAAAATCGAGTGGAAGTGCCGAAAAATCCAAAGCAAAACCAACGCGTGAAGATTCAAGGACGCGAGACGTACGCGGTTATTTATACCATGCCTTCGAAAAAGTTTCGAAAGTGCCACTCGAACGAACACGACGTGAGAACAACATTACAGTTGACCGCTTTAGAGGCTAAAGAGGGTGGTTTTTTCGAAGTAGAAACGTTGCACGGGAAAGAAACCGTGTACGTCGAAGACGGGACGGAGGACGGCGCGGAGAAAATCTTGGAAAAGCAAGGGATCGAAAAGAAAGGAAACCAAATCGTCTCGATTGAAGTTTTACCTCCTCCGGTGGTCGAAGAAGACAAAGAAGAAGAAGGGAACGAAGAAGAGGGAGAGGAGAAAGGAGGTGAAAAAAGAAAAGCAGATTTGGAAGAAGAAGAAGAAGAAGACGTCCAAAAGCTTCTCGCCGAGAAGAAGCGGAAACTGTTGGAAAAGCTAAACTCCTCGTGAATACAAACAGAAAGAAGGAGAGAGAAATCCGTTCGCGAGATTTTCTCTAGCTCGAATATAGCATCGTAGCACGTAGAAACGCGACAAAAACGTAGCGCACAGTTCGTCGTAATACTATTAATACTCATATTAATAACGAACAAAAGAACGCATACACAGAGAGAAGGAGGAGTTTTCGAGCAATTTTTCTCAGAAAACCTCTCTTTGAATAACTCCATTATAAAATATTCATTTTCACTCTTTTGCTAAACTTAAAAGTAGTGGCATTATGTTCAGAGCGACGGCACAAAAGGCGCTCAAAAGCGCGGCATCTCGTTTGACTCCTCGCGGTGGTGGTCTCGCGACGAGGAGAAACATGAGCGGAGGTGGAAGCATCGAAGAAGAAATA
>Ga0182095_1095221_pt1 | contig 10281 bp, 7 predicted proteins | sample 041ome_19_FD_127784 | JGI IMG/M metagenome (GOLD analysis project Ga0182095, IMG submission 127784) | Metatranscriptome of coastal salt marsh microbial communities from the Groves Creek Marsh, Georgia, USA - 041412BS metaT (Metagenome... | ecosystem: Environmental > Aquatic > Marine > Intertidal...
GGACGGGCACGCGAGCGCTTCTGTGCTGCGTCGGAGGAGGAGGAGGCTCTCGTCGTAATTCTTCTTCTTCTTCGCGTTCTTCGCTCATCTGTATCTGTTTATCTGAGAGAGATAGCGCGCGCCGTTTTTGAATGAAGACCCTCGCTCGTAGTGCTCAATTGTGTGCGTGTTGCGATCGAAACCCTAAACAGAAGAAAAATTGGAAGTGCCCAAATAAATGTCTTGTACTACACAGTATTTTCTCAAAACGCGCGGTTGTTGCGATTTCTTCTTGTTCTTCTTCTTCTTTTTCTGCTACTGTTACTATATTACTTCTTCCAAGGGTTAAGGATGGCACCGTCGACGGCGTCGAAATCGGCGAAGAGGGTATCGTTATCGTCGTCGTCGTCGCGGAAGGACGGTTCGTCTTCGCCGAAGAGAAGGCGCAGAAGAGGTTGACCGAGTAAAGCGAAGTGTTCCTCGTTTGAATTGAACCTTGTAAACGTTCGGTGGGGTGATGATTTCATCGTTGTTTGCGATGGCTTTGTTTTTTTTGTGACGGTAGAACGTGTCGTCGTTTTTGGAGACGAGAGAGGCGATGAGAGACGGTTCGGTTTCGGCTCTCTTTTTCAACGAGGCGGCGGCGGCGAGGAAAACGCGCTCTAGAGTAGCGTCGCCTCGAAGAAACTCGGAAAGTTTGCGGAATCCGGTCGCATTTGCAGAAAAAAAATCGGCGTATTTGACGAAAATTGTCGTGTTTTGTATCGTTTCATCTCCCGAGTCGACGAGCATAGCTTCGGCGAAAGAGAGTATCGCGTTCGCGTAGTTGCCGTTTGATTTTTCAATCTCAGCAGTCATGGCGTTCTCGAGTTCTGAAAAGAATGGCACGTCTGCGCTCGCGCTCATAAAACGCGCTATTTCCAAATCTAACGCAGTCTCTGCGTTTAATTTGTTTCGCATGACAGATTGGAAGCTGGAACCGTCCAAATCGTCTCTCTTTGCTCGCGCCCATTCCTCTAGCGTTGATATTATCGAAAGGTACGAGGCAGTGATGACGTCTCTGGGATCGCGCACAACGAACACGGTTCGGATGGATAACGGGTCGGGAAAGATTGATTTCAGAGTTTGAGGAGTCACGACAGCACTACCATCGCTAGCGAAAGACACGGTTCCTACGTCGTCATCGACTGCGCTCTTTTCATCGCTCGAAACTCTCGCCGTTTTCACGTTGTCCTCTCTCTCGTATTGAGAAAACGCCTCTCGAAAAAACGCGTCACCACCGGAGAATTTTTGCTCCACGTGCACGATAATTGGCTTAGCGCTCATCATTTCTCTCGAGGCGCGAATGCGCTCGTTTCGAAACGTTTCTTCGCGCTCGCTCGGCGCGTCGAGCAGCGAAAAATAGCGCAACGTCGTCCGGTCCTTTTTTTTCTCGGATGTGAACACGTCGGTCTTCTCCGAGAAAGAAGAGGACCTCTTCATCACGACCGGACCTTTTCGCTTCCTCCTCGATCGCGATCGCGAAGCAACGGCAGCGCCACCACCCATCAATCTCTCCGGAACGAGTAATCCTTTCAAACCAACCTCGCTCGCCCGCTCCGTCTCTCTCAAACGCACGATCCCTTCCACAAAAATCAACCACAGAAAACTCGCGCCGAGCAAAAAAAACGAGAGATACCGTTTCCCTTTGCTCCGTTTCGATTGCATCAAAAATATGGACGTTGGTATCACCACGAGAATTATGAACACGACGACGACGTCAAACTCGTACGTATCTTTGTATCCGATTCTCGTCGTTGTTCTTCGATCCATTTTTTGTGAGATGCAGACGCGCTCGGCGCGATTGAAAAAATGTAATACGTGAATACGTGTAATATGTGTGTCCACTTCTTACTCACTCTCTCGTGTATTTTTGTGTCAAATCTGCGCACCCTCGTTTTTTTTTGTTTTTATGAGAAACCCTAAACCGTAAACCCGATTCCTTTTTTGAAAAGAAAAACGCATTGCAACAAAGCACACGCACAGACACAGAGAGAGAGAGGAGCGGAACGTCCTCGGTGTCGTCGTCGTTGTTTTTCTCGTCGTTTCGTTCGATGGAAAAGCAGCGAAGAGCAGCGTGAAAAGAAGCGTCTCGCGGCGAGATTCCTTCTTTTTTTTTCAAAAATATATAAAAAAGTTTCTCGATGACGATGAGCGAAAAGGAGAGATTGTTCGCGGTGACGCACACGAACGAGACGCGCAAGAAGCGACCGAAATGGAGAGACGGGTACGTGAGAGTGAGGTTTTCTTCGAGCGGAGCCGTTTGCGCGGCTGTTTTGTGCGGAGGCGAAAGCGTGAGTCGGGAGGAAGTGACGAGAGAAGAATTCGCGACGAGAGGGAAGAAAGCAGTCGTTCTCGCGAAAGTTTCGAAAGAGGCAACCGCGAGATTGGTTTTAGAAAAGTTGACGACGGACGAGGACACGATCGAGGAATTCGAAGGGTTTAAAGTTCAAGTGGACGAGGAGTTTGGTGCGGACGGGAACGCGGTTAGACCGCCGCCGAAGCAAGTGATGTCGCTGTTTCAGGCGACGAGGAGCGCGGCGGCGCAGCAGCCGCGGGCGACGAGTACGCGCCAGAATCCGCCGACGTCGTTTCGGAATCCAATGTTTACCAGAACAACGACGGCGACGATGAATACTTTCACGCCGATGCAATCACTCGTTGCGAGTGCGAAAGAGTGCGTTGGCAAGCGAGCACGTTCAGATGACGAGGAGGAAATGAACGACATCGGGGTTGGTTGCGATGTTGGCACGGCTTCGAAAGAAAACGAACAGCCTTGCACCTCTTCTGCAAAACAACAGAAAAGGGTGGACATCGCTGCAACTTTGAAGGAAAAGCTCGCGAAGCTGACAAAGCAGAAGGAACAAAAAAAGAAAGCGATGGAAATGCAGATAGCTGCCGACTCGGTGGAGGATGAAGTAATAGTAGCAGCAGGAGAAGAAGGAGACAAAGAACATGCAAAGGAGGAACCAGCGATGGTTCCGCAGCGCGTGGTGAACTACGGGAATACCAATATTTCATACACACATCTGCAACAGCAACATCGGAATCAACAGAACATCAATAACAATCAATATCGGTACGCCGAACCGTCGATTACTATTCAATTTCCGTTCGAGAAGGTTTCTTCATGCGTCACTTTGCGGTTCGAAGGCGGCGTTCGAGAGTACCAAAACTATCTTCTCTCGACTTCTTGCGAACAACTCTCGCTCAAGCTCAGGAGCGTTTCGGACGCGATTCGAACAGTTGTGCAAACACTTCCGCAGAAGAAAAGCGCTCCATTCGAAGCAACTTCAGCGCACGTGAGCACGGCTGTCGATCCAAAAAATTTAGGCATCAGACTTGGACGACAGTATCGTATTCACTACTGGAGCGCGTGTAAAATCACGGCTTACAAGACGCAAACGAAAAAAGACGAAGAGACGGGCACCTTAAAGCCATCGAAAACTATCGTTGAGCTCACGCTGGGTAAATGCGAACACCATAAACCGAAAGATTTTGCGAAAGGTGACGTCTACGTGATCTCCACGGATCCAGGTTTTTTTCTCTCTTCGTCGGTGGCGAAAAATACGCGACAAGGTATGGATGCATACCAAAACTGGACAGGTGTTGTCGCGTCCACGTGGCATGCGCCAGATAAGGACGGGAAAATGCATGTAGAAATGCTCGGCGAGTTACCGAGAACGCTGAGAGAGTCTCTAAAGAATAGCTCGAACGGTGGATGGGTGAAGAGAAAGTCCATCACGGTATACGCCGCTCGAGCGCTGAGCGCTTTCGGCGAGTTGGAGGAAATGAAAAATGCACTCGAAATGGTTAAAGAAGATACGATGCCACTCATGCGAATGATAATGAATCCGCCAATCTCAGAAACAAACAGCAGAGACGCAGAAAATGATGTGCATGATGAGGAGGAAGATTTCCAGGACGTGGCATTTACGTTCCAGCATCAATATGGTTTGAACCATGATCAAGCGATTGCGATGAAGGACATGGTAAACAAAGAACGCGGTGTGAGCTTAGTGCACGGTCCGTTCGGAAGTGGTAAAACGAAATTAGTCGCGAGCTTTATTCGCGAGCACGTCGCGCGCGAGAAAGATATGCAGCACAAGCAGATCGATGCCCTCCGCTTGGATACGAGACAACGAAATGGAAGAATTCTGGTTTGCGCGAATACCAACGTCGCCGTGGATCGCGTGTTAAAAACTCTTCTCGAGAATGGCTTTGCCGATTTTTGTCGAGTTGGTTCGTTGACTAAGATTGATGCCGATATTCTTCCGTTTTCTATACACGCAAAACGAGATTCGAAGAAAGGAAACACGCACATAGAGGAACTTGAGAAAGCTCTGAAAGAAAACGAAAAGATTGCATCGAGAAAGAAACGCATCGAAGAAGAAATCAAGAGTTTGAAGATAAAAGGCGCGTTACAAAAGCGCGCGAAGTTGGTGAAATCTGCGCCAGTGGTTGCCGTCACGTGCAGTTCTTGCGTCAATAAGCACTTGGAAGATCAAAAGTTTGATATTTTAATCTTGGACGAGTGCTCGCAGATGACTGAGATTTGCAGTCTCTTGCCATTAGCTCGGTTCGGCGTGAAACATTTGATTGCAGTTGGAGATCCGAATCAGTTACCGCCGGTTTTAGAGAGCAACTTGGAATCTCCCACGATTTCCGAGAAACAACCGACTCTGTTCGTGCGACTCGCGGAACTTGGACTACCCGTGACGCTGCTGCGAACCCAATATCGAATGCATCCTCTTTTGAGCGAAGTGCCGAACGCACATTTCTACGAGAGCAAGTTGTTAGACGGTGTTTCCGCGAACGACCGAGGAGCGTTACTTGAGGGAGTACCTCCGCTGGTTTTTTTCGACACGCAAGGTGAGAATGCGCGAGAAGAACGCGGAGGACAATCGAAGTTTAACGCGTCCGAGGCGCATGGATGTGCTGTTATCGCGCGCGAGCTTTTAAATCGGGGTTTGAAACCGAAAGACATTGGTATTATTGCTTTCTATCGCGCACAGGTGGATTGCGTGAACTCGTATTTAGAAAGAATGCGCGTCGGTGCAACTGGCACTGCTGATATCCTCGCAACATCAGATCTCGACGATGAAGAGAGTGGCGAAATTCAAGTTTCTACCGTGGACGCGTTTCAAGGCCAAGAGAAGAAAGTTATTATATTAACGCTTTGTGGGGCATTTAAAGGCTCGAACTCGTTCACGACGAGGGAGCGTTTGAATGTTGCTCTGACGCGTTCACAGAGACACGAGTTTATCGTCGCGGATTCAAACGAGATTGGCAGGGATTGTCACGCGTTGCGTGATATTTTGACAAAGGCAAGGAAAACGCCGAGTGGCTACCATCCAGCTTCGCGATGTATCGATGACGTCGTGAGTAAATGGCCTCCGTCGGTTACTGCTACGTTGAGTGATTTCGGTGTCGAAGCGGATATCAAACGGAATTCCGAATTGAATAAAGATGATGAAAATGGAGACAGTGAGGATGTCGTCTGTACTCATGAGGACGTCAATATTATTGATAATGATATATCCTCGCCCTCGCGATACAATGATGATAGTGAAGAAGAAGAAGAAGAGAAAAGCGAGCCTTCGCCGCCATATTCTCCGGAAGTCGAAGAGAAAGTTCAGTTTGACATGAACGAGGCGGAAAGAACAAACGAGTACGATCCTTCCACGTGCCCGCAGGAGTATATTCCAATCATTTCGAAACTCGAAGAGCTTCAGATACAACCAGACGGGTACTACTCGTGGTACAAAAAGCTCTCGAGAGCTTTGTTATTTCGCGTGCAAGCGGATCGCCAGTGGTGCGAAGCGGACGATAGATTGCGCACGATGCTCCGAGAACTTTGCTTCCCTGGCGTTGACAACGCTTCGTGGAATTGGACGTCGAAACCATTTCGACGCGCGATTGTTGAAAGGTTTTTCCCGGCGTTCGCCTGTTACGTCCACAAACACTTCGGCTTCGAGTGTACTCGCATTCGCAAACTCATCGAAAAATACGACGACGTCGATGCGTTGCAGAGAGATGAAACCGGCTACGGTCAGTGGTCCATACGAGAAGCAGAAACGCAAGAAGCGAGCGAACGCGGCGCGAGATGGTTAACGAGAAAGCTCAGCTTGTCTGAATGAAACAACAGCGATAGTAGTTACGGGGGGAGTCATAGGAGCGGTAGCGGCGCATATTTGTAAAAAATCGAACACACGACTTGAAAAAGTCACACATGTCACTTCATTGGAGAACAGCTCCCTCAAAAGACAAGACGCTTCTTCCTCAGAGCGTGCGCTTAAAAAAACGAACACATGGCCGCCACGCTACGTTTGCAAAAAGAGCTCAAGCTTCTCTTGAAATCTCCGGAGCAAGGAATACTCGCCAAACCGTCCTCGTCCACGAACATTCTCGATTGGTATTTCCTCATCGACGGGCCCAAGGAGACGCCGTACGCGGACGGGAAGTACCTCGGGAAAATTCTCTTTCCGAAAGAATACCCATTCAAACCACCCGGGATTATCATGTCGACGCCGTCGGGAAGATTCGAGCCGGGTAAGAAGATATGCATGTCGATGTCGGATTATCACCCGGAGACGTGGAACCCGATGTGGTCGGTCTCGAGCATATTGAAAGGGATCCAGAGCTTCATGGCGGACAACGAGATAACCGCTGGGAGCATCGTAACGAGCGAACGGGAGAAGAGAAAGTTTGCCAAAGAAAGCATCGCTTGGCTGGTAAATAACGCGCAGTTTCGTAAAGTGTTTCCGGAATTAGTCGACGCGTTGGAAGAAGAAGAACGGAAGAGAAAAGAGGAGAACGACGATGCGAACGAGTGAGGCATTGGGGCGTCGCCTTCGTCTTCTTCGGAAAGAAGAGGAGGCGACGCCGGGTACCAACAAAATTCTATGTTACTGATTGTAACGGCATTTGTAGTAGTTTTGGTTGCGTTGGCGTTGAATAGCACCGCGTTGAGTGCATAGTTATAATAGTTTTAGTATTCATTAGTAGCAGAAAGCAGCGGTAGCGTGTGACTGGAGAGAAAGAGAAGATGAGAGAGAGAGAGAGAGAAATTTACAGAAAAAAAGTGTAATAGTATAATATAAACTAGTTGTACAACACATGAAACACACATTTAACAGGTGATGGAGTTCTTCAGCGACGTTAATACATCGTAGTACTCTTGTAAATCATCCCCATTCGGAATAGAATCTTTACTGTTGCTCGCATTCTTCCCGTTCTTTTTCTTTTCGGTAGCTTTCTTACCACCTTTAGCAACTTTCTGGATCCCACCACCTCTTGCGACGACACCGTTACCGTTGGTGGTGGTGTTACCTTTCGCGACACGTTTCGTGCGTTTACCTTTTGGAACATTTTTGAACGAATCTTTCGTGGTTGTGTTTTTGGATCCGAGAGGACGTCCACGTTTACGATACATGATATCGACGTCATCGTATTGAACTTTTGGTCCCCTCGAAACCGGTTTCACCGTCCCGATCCCGTTCGGCGTGTTGCTATTGCTATTATTATTGATGTTCATTTGATTGGCTAACATGGCTTGGTGTTGTTGGTTCATAAATTCTTGACCGCCCAAGTGATGCTGTGGAAAAGGCATGCCGCTCATGCCCCCGTACATCCCCATCATGCCATGTTGTTGCTGAAGTTGCTGCTGCATCATCAAATGATACGCCATCTCTGGAGACATGCCATTGGCGTTGTTATCAAACATAGCCGGTGGCATTGGAGGGAGCATACCGATGCTAAGTGCCGCAGCCATCGGGTTGAACTGTTGTTGGTCACCGCCGCCTTGTTGCTGTTGCATCTGAAACATCGCCATCTGTTGCTGTGCCATCATCGCTTGCATCATTTGCGCCATTGCTAATTGTTGATGAGGCGCCATTTGTACATTGCTACCGTTCATCATTTGCGCCATTGCTGCCGCCGCTGGATCATTGTTGGTACTGTTGCTATTCGCCGGGCCGGGTGGCTCGACGTTTTGCTGCTGTTGCTGCTGCTGCTGCTGCATCAATTGCTGTGCTAAAAGAGCGTTCTGATACTCCATCGGCATCGGAGGTAATACGCCGTTTACATTTCCAACTTTATGTTGCTGCATGAACGAAGGATCTAAAAACTGTTGTTGCTGGTTGTGCATCATCAAGAAAGGATTCCCAATTTGCGCCGCGTGTTTCTCAGCCGCGGCTTGACTCGCCGCTTGCGCCGCCGCTTGCTGCGCAGCCTTCGCCGCGGCTCTCGTGATGTCCTCACTACCGTTGTTCGTCGTGTTTGAAATCGTCGCCGGCATTTTCTCATCCTCCTCTTTTCTATTGTTATTGTTGTTATTATTGTTATTATCCTCGCCTTCTTCTGCTCCCTCGGCCAATTTCGCCGGCTTTTCTCCTTTCTCCTCTTCGGCTCCTTTTTTTTCCGTCCTCTTCTCTTCTTCCTCTTCGTCTTCTTTCGTCGCCGTTTCAACGCCTTCCTCTTCTCCTTCGCCTTCCTCTTTCACGCGTTCGTTTTCTTCTTTCGTGCCGTCTTCTTCGCTCGTCGTCGCCGCCGCAGCGTTCTTGTTCTCCTCCTCCTCTTCTTCTTTTTTTGCCTCCTCCTCTTTTTCTTTGTCTTCTTTTACATTTTTTTCATCTTCTGCCCGACGACTGTTGGTGAGATCCTTTTTTTCCTTTGTCTCCCCCTCGACGACGACTTTTTCGTCTCGAGGCCTCTCGTCGACGTCTTTGTTTTCTCGTTTCAAATTCGCGTCGTTTTTCGCCTCCTCCTTTTTCTCTTCCTCTCGTTCTCGGTCGTCGCGAACGCGATGTTCTCCGTCTTCGAGGATTTTCGCGTGATGGGAATACTTGCGGTTTTGACTTCGCATCAGCTTTGCTTTTTCCTGCGCCTCTTGACGACTCGCCGGCGCCGCGCGCTTCATGTTTTTTTACTTTCGGATTGTTGTTTTCCTTTTTTTTCTTCTGCTTTTTGTGTGTGCTCGAAAAGAAATATTTTTCTTGGAGACGTCGCTCTTTTTTTTTTCTAAATTTGAATCGTTGTCGCGCGTAAACGGAGGACTCGACGGGTGGAAAAGTGCGATCTCACCGACGAATCGCGCGGGGAAAACTGCGCTTTGTTCGAACGTCGAAAAAAAATCGCCTCTTTTCGTTCGCTCTCGCGCGTATAATAAACGGCGCGCGCGTTCAAATTTCGAGCAAATTTATATGACCTGGTTTTTTTTTCCCAATTTCGTGGGGGAGAAGACACACAGTTATTTTCTTCTCTTTCGCGCGCGTAACGACGTCCAAACGCGTGATCTCTCGCGACGCTCGCTCACGATCGTATTTAGCTTTAATCCAGGAAGAGATATTTCTTCCGTTCAATTCGTTCGATTCGAGCGCGCGATCTGTTCGTGAACGTGTCCAGATAAACGCGCGGGTGCGTGCGTGAATGAATGAAAGTGTGACGTTACTTTTATTTATTTTCCGCCGCACTTCAAAGTGCAACACACACTTTAAAAATCTCAAAAAAATCAATCGGAAAAAGCAAAAAATAGGCCAAAAATAGTGGGAGAGAAGAGGCAAAAAACAGACAGACGGAAACAAAAAGAAGAGACAACTGTTGACAAAAAAAAAATTTCGAAGACACTTTGGGATCACAAGCGTGTGTGTTGTTGTTGTTGTTGGAGATACACGAATATATCCCACAACAAACAAAACGAACAAAGGGAAAAGTAAGCGTTAAACCGGAATCTTCTTTTTAATGTAGCAAAACGGACTGCCGAACGACGCACGGGAAACACTCGACGCACGGTAATTAACGTTTGCAAAGAGAGAGAAAGTTGAAGCTGGAGAACAACAAGAGGAAGACGGACGTCGTCGTTCCGCGACGACGAGAAGAAGAACAAAGTAATGTAAAAGGGCTATATTGAAAATATTCAAAATCTATTTCTCTCTCTCTCTCTCTCTCTTTATGATCCATCTTCTTCTGATTTTCCTCTCAAATGATAATAATAACGATAGCAACATGCAACCATTATCATCACAGAATCATCATCGCGCGAAGAACACGACCAAGCAAAAAGACGAGAACTTATATTAATCCTTGCCGCCTTCCTTGGCCTTGGCGGCGAGAATACCGGCGACACCGCGTAATCTACCCGTTCTTCTCGCGGCGATAAGACCAACCTTCTTACCCGCCGGCGCGTCACCACGAACAGTCGAGGAGTGACCAATGTGCTGGTGGTTACCACCACCGTGGGGATGCTCTACTGGGTTCATCGCA
>Ga0182095_1518691_pt1 | contig 10271 bp, 8 predicted proteins | sample 041ome_19_FD_127784 | JGI IMG/M metagenome (GOLD analysis project Ga0182095, IMG submission 127784) | Metatranscriptome of coastal salt marsh microbial communities from the Groves Creek Marsh, Georgia, USA - 041412BS metaT (Metagenome... | ecosystem: Environmental > Aquatic > Marine > Intertidal...
GGGGTAGGAGGGGTAGGAGGAGGAAAAGGAACACGGAAATGTGCTCCTCCTCATCATTCTTCTTCTTCTTCTTCTTCTTCTTCTTCTGTTATGAATACGAGGTGCGTATTATGTTGTGGTGATGCCCAGATTGTTGTTTGGCACTTGTTTTTCCCAAGAAATGGCTCAATCCTCGATGCTTCAACAACTGCATGCCAAAACGACGAAACAAAAGAAGAACAACTTTTGAATTTGAATTTGCCGATTCTTCATAATTATTATTGTAACAGCGCGGGTGTTCCCTATCACCACCACAACACACAAGCACACGCATTAGAGAGTGGGGGCGATTCTTTATCTCTCTTTGAACGATCCTGCGCGAAGAGAAGAGAAAGGGACGAGGGAGAGAGAAAATGTCTGACCTCAAAGTATGCAAGGTGATGACTTCGTACGCGACAACTGTAGTCGTTGTCCTTCCGAATTCTTCGAATTACAAAACGCTGGCCCGTGCGATTGAGAAGAAACACTCGGAGGTGTACGGGAAGACATACGGAGAAGTGGAAGTGACCAGCATAAATGGATTCTTACGCGAGAACGACGAAGGTGCCGGCGTTGGCGTCTCGTACCCAGTCGACGACGAGTCGTTTCGATCGCTTCCGTTCACCAATTATTTAGCTCAGCTGGAGGCTAAAAAAGGAGGAGAAAAAGCGGGCAACTCGAGCGCGAAGAAATCAGGCTTCGATGCGAGAACGATTGACGTTTTATCTCCAAAATCCTTGATCGATGCGAACGTGAAAGCCGTGGCGAAAGGTTCGACACCGATTTCCACCGGCCAGTCCAGGTTTCAAGGAGACGGTTACCTTGTGGGAGGCGCAACGACAATTGCCGCCGCCCCGCCGGTTCCGAATTTGAAGAGTAGATTCGCCTCCGAAGCCGCGAACGTTGATGCGCCTTCGGCAAAGAAAAGCAAAACAGGAAACGCTACTGCGCCAAAACCAATCGCCTCTGCGCCGAAACCAGTCGCCGCTGTGGCGAAAGCCAAGACGCCGACCCCACCTTCGGCGGGACAAGCCGCCGCTGCAGCTTCAAAACCTGATACTAAGATGACGACAGAAGAGAAGATTACGAAATTGCTGGATACATCAAAGAAAACCAATGTCCGCTTTCCGATATTTGCTAAGGCCTTGATGAAGCACTCTGGCTTTAAATTGGCTTGCGAGAAATTGTCTGGAGATTCTGCTCAGAAAGCGTACGCGTCTGTAAAAGGGGTTGTGGAGGAAATGAAGAAATGCCAAGCAGATTTGGCAGATGGGAGTGAGAACATTTACGAGGAAACGCTGGCGAGTATCCAAGCGTTATCTCCAAAAATCAATTCACCTTCAACACCTCTCATTGCCGTTTGTGTGATAGTAGCGAAGGCCTATCCAGGCGGCTACAAATCAAAGAAAGGACTCCCGACGAGAGTGTGGACATCCATGATTGGTGTCATAAAAGAAAGACCTCAGACGTTCAACGAAACTTCGCGAATGTTGCTCGGTGAAGTCGCGACTCGCTTAGGGTATGATGCGAAGTTACCAGCGGTTGTAGAAGGAGTGAACAAGAGTGCAGCGGAAAAAGTCAAGACAACGAATCCTGCGGCAGCTACGAAGAAGGCTGAAGTTCCGAAACCTTCTTCCTCTTCTTCCTCTTCTTCTTCTTCTTCTTCTTCTTCTTCTTCTTCTTCTTCTTCTTCCTCCTCCTCCTCCTCCTCCTCCTCCTCCTCTTCCTCTTCGAGTAGTTCCGGTTCCGGTAGTAGCAGCAGCTCTAGCAGCAGTTCTTCGAGTAAAGGTAAAAAGAAAGCGGCGACGCCGACTGCTCAGAAGAAAAAAATGCCCGCCGCTGTCGAGAAGAAAGTGACAATGACTCCCGGAGGCTTGTCGAAAATCATGAAGACATTGAAGAATACTGACAACGGTGGCGTGCAGAAGAAGACGAGTGCAGTTGCTGAAACTCCATCTAAGAAAGATAAGAAAAAGAAGGATAATAAGAAAGACTTGCCGAAGCCAGCGCCGTCGAGCACAGTTGTCATCAAAGCTGCGCTTCTTGCACAAAAGAAAAGAAAGAAAGATCCAAGTGCTCCAAAAGGTGCTAAATCTGCATACATTTGCTTCTGTGAAAAGGAAAGAGCGAATATTGCCAAAGACAATCCAAATTTGGCGGCCACAGAAATCATGACGGAATTGGGGAAACGCTGGAAAGCGCTCTCGGACAAAGAGAAAAAGCCTTACGAAAAACAAGCCGAAACAGATAGAGCGCGGTTTAACGAAGCGATGAAGAATTACGAACCTCCAGAAACTGATGACGATGAAAAGCAAGGAAAGCGACGAAAGAAGGACCCGGACGCGCCGAAGAACGCAAAGTCTGCGTACATCATCTTCTGCGCGGCAAAGAGATCTACGATTCCCAAAGAAACTGCTCCCAAAGATGTTATGTCGAAGCTAGGCCAGATGTGGAGCGCAACGAGTGTAGCCGATAAGAAACCATACGAGGATTTGTCAAAGAAAGATAAGGTGCGGTATGAGAAGGAGATGGCGAAGTACAAAGAGAAACAAAATTGAATTGAATATATAAATTTGTCTGAATATTTATGCGTATTTTACACAATAGACGAATCTATCAAAAATGTTTCTGAGTGTACACGACTAAACGCGACACACTTTATTTTCTATCTATCTATCTTTCTATCTATCTATCTATCTATTTAGGGGGGCAAATGTGAAGCAAGATAGTTGCCCTCCTCGCTATTTTATCTTTGAACATTTTCGATGACGGAAGTGTTCTCGTTTTGTCGCTGGCTGCAGCGTTGTTGTTTCTTCCGTTCGTTTCCTTCTTTTTCCGAGCGTTTAAAATCTTAAATAAAGCTTCCTCCTCCTTCTCTTTCCACGACTTTGGCGTGCTTCTACTCGGGGCTTTGTCGATCGAATTCATTCCGCTTTGGGGTGAGTTAATATCATCCTTTATTGCAACATCTTTCTTTTGCCGCGAAGAAAAAATCGGAAGAAGTTTTTTGGGAGTCCCCTCTTCTTTCTTTTCCTTCGTCGGACTCTTCGTGACGGAGCGAATATATTCCTCTCTGTGTCTTCGTCGAGATTCAGCCGCTGCGCGCCTCCTCTTTTGAAGCCACTTTGAAATATCCGAACAGCGCGTTGCGGTCCATCGTTTCCAGGTACGAAAATTTTCCACGTTGAAGTCAATTCGAAACCGAATCGATGGTATTCCATCGAAATGTATGACCCATTTATCCCCCAACAGTACATTTGTGAGCAGAGAACGCACGTTCACATCGTGCGAGATACTCTTAGTAAACGTATTAAAATGACGAAAAACGCCGCCCTTCATTTCCTCTCCTCCTCCTCCTCTTTTTCTTCTTTCATTTTCTCCTTCCATGCCGTGAGCGCGTCCCGTCTGGGATCGCTTTTCGCTTTCTTCTTGAACATCTCTCGTCGTAGTTGTCGCAGAGTCGTGCGAACCTATCCTCTCGCGCTTCTGAGAGCTTTCCAATTTATCTTCTTCTTCTTTCTCACTTTCTTTTTCTCTCGTCCGTTCCTCCTCATCCATGTTCTCACCGTTTGCGCGAACACCCTCTCTTTCTTCTTCTTCTTCTTCTTCTTCTTCTTCTTCTTCTTCGAGAGCGACCGCGTTTATAAAATCATCAAACTCGGTGTAGTAGTCTCTTCCTATCTTTCTATCTTCTTCTTCCTCTTCAGTTGTGTTTTCAAGTTCCTCTCCTTTGACAACAACAGCAACCGGGGCGCTTTCCTCTTCTTCTTCTCCTCCCGCTCTCAAATTTTCAATTTCAACAAAATCTTCTTCAGCGACGATGTCGTTGTCCTCCTCCTCTTCCTCCTCGTCGTCATCGAGCCGATAGTTTGAAGAGATACCATCACGTATATCATCATCATCGTGCACATATACGTATTCTATTTTGCCACCACTACCATCGCTCGTGTATTCAGCAGAGTTGTCGTTGTAATAAGAGTAATCCAGCATCGCCACCGAGGAAGAAATGTCAACATCGATAACACCGGGAGCATCATCAGCACCGTACCAAATATTATTATTCATCGAAGAATGCGAGTGAGAATGCAAAGACGAATCATCTCTCCTTTGCATTCTCCGAAAGAATCGCATTATTCTTTCTTATTCTCTCTCTTTCGCGAACATATTTGTTGTTGTCATTCAAAAAATGGCGGGAGTTTTCTCTCGAGACTCCACAAATACTTCCTCTCTCTCTTCCTTCTTCTATCATCGTCATCACCATCACCATCATTCTCATCCTCTTAATAACACACAGATAGGTAGATAGAGAAAATGTCGACGCTCAAAGCTGTGTTCTTTGATTTAGACGACACGTTAGTTCCAACGTCCGTGTACGACGTGAGAGCATACGCGGACGTGAAAACCAGCGTACTCGCTTGGGTTGGAGAAGAAAAATTCCAGTCGTTAGACGTGGATAAATTAGTCGCGGACTTTAAAGAGAAATTCGTCAAAGCACCGTGGGATCCAGAGTATAAAACCGACGTGTTCACGTGGCGTTCGAGAGTCTGGGAGCACGCGTTAAAGTTGCAAAACGTGGAAAACGCGGAAGAAGTTGGAGTGAAGTGTCAAAAATGTTTCGACGACAACCGCATGGGCACTTTTCCTTTGCACGACTGCGTGAAAGAACTGAGCGAGTACATCAACTCGAAAGGCTTAGAGATGTGCATAATCACAAATGGGCATCATCGGGTGCAGAGAGATAAATTAGAAGCGTGCAGCGCGTACACGTTATTTGAGAACATAATCGTAGGTGGTGAAGAAGTGTTAGCAGGACGTAAAGAGAAACCAGACCGTGGTATTTTTATGAAAGCGTGCAAATACGTGGGATGTTTGCCGAGCGAAGCCATCCACGTCGGGGACTCTCTGGGTGCTGATATTCAAGGAGGCATCAACGCAGAGTTATTAGCGACGGTTTTTATTAACGTCAAATCGCGCGATGCGAGCACTTTTCAGCCGATGCCTACGTATACGATCAAACACATAGCCGAACTGAAAGAGATCATCGATAAATTATTAGTAGAATAAAATGAAAGAAAGCGGTTTCGTTTATGATTAGATATATTATTACATTTACTTTTGAAGAGAGAGAGACTTTTTCTTAGTTTTTAGCTTTACTACGGTCTTTACGCAACATAGTCTCGATAAAAAACTCACCAGCTTTATATGAGCTGCGCACGAGGGCCCCGCTGGCTACGTAGCGAAAACCAATTTCCTTCTCGCCAAATTCTCTCCAATATTCAAATTTCTCCGGCGTTACAAACTCTTTCACCGTCAAATGCTTCTGCGTTGGCTGTAAATACTGACCTAAAGTAAATATATCAACCCCGGCATCTCTGCAATCTTTCATGGCTTGCTTAATCTCGTCGTCCGTTTCTCCTAATCCGAGCATAATGGACGTCTTCGTTACCATGCCTTCCTTTGCTTCCTTGGCCACTTTTAAGACGGTTAAAGACTGTTCGTAGTTCGCGCGCGGATCTCGAACTCGAGGCTGTAATCGCCTCACGGTTTCAATATTATGCGCAAATACGTCTAAACCAGAGTTTGCCAAGTGTTTAACCGCGTCTAAATCACCTTGAAAATCAGGCGTCAATGCTTCTACGAGAACGCTCGATTTTAACTCTTTCAACGTGCGCACGGTTCTCGCAAAGTGCTCCGCTCCTCCGTCCGGAATATCGTCTCTGTCTACTGATGTTAACACTATATACCCAACACCCCACGCAGCAATAGCCTTGGCAGTGTTCTCGGGTTCCATATCATCCGGTGGCGCTGGTGTGCTCGCCGTATTAACCGCGCAAAAACGACATCCTCGAGTGCACGTGTCCCCTAAGAGCATAATTGTCGCCGTTCCTGTTTCCCCATTCCAGCACTCGCCTACGTTTGGGCACATGGCTTCTTCGCACACGGTAGCAATTTTATACTCCGAATTATCTAAGGTGTCTTTCAAGAACTCAAAGCGTTCTCCACTCGGCGCTCTTTGTCTCAGCCACGGCGGCTTCTTCAAACCTGGAGGTAAACCGGGAATAGTCGCGGTTGCGGTCGTTCCTCCGCTCGAAGTCGTCTCTCCGCCGAATGATCCTTCTAAAGTTGCAACTGGTCCGCACATGGCTGCAGCGGCATTAAATTTTGGTGCTGGTGCCGGTGGATCAACCCCGTTTTCTTTTGCCATTCGAATGAGTTCCTCGAAAGCGTCTACGTTTTGTAACCGCTCGAACTCTTCATCTTCCTCGCCAATATTCCCACCATCGCTCGACGTGGCACACAGACGACGCGTTGTTGTCAAGCCACACCAAGCGCGATGATATTCATTCGTTACCCTGTCTGCGCTTTCCTTTCTTGAAATACCGAACGCCGACGATGATGAGGAAGAAGAAGAAGAAGAAGAACAAGAGGAAGAAGAATGTGAATTTTGAGGACGGCGACGGCGCTTGTGCACAGACAGAGAACACAGCGCGGCGGACTTCGTGCTCATCTCGCTCCGCCGTGCGTCAGGATGCGAGAAAGCGGTTCCAACGGCAAGTTTATTGATGTTTACGCATGGATTCATTCCGTTTAATATCAAGAACTCTATTTTATCGCGGCGTGCAAACCTTTTTTTTTAATGTGGTGGTTACGAGGTATGGATAGAGAAAGAGAAGGATGAGACTGTGGGTGCTTTTTTACGTTGTGTTTTTGCGAGTACACTTGATATAATAACTTTACCAAAACACATGCGTGGGAATACTCTATATCTGTTACAACAAAAGTATCTAATGAATATGTTTATCCTTTAAATAGTGTACTACTTCTTTTCATTCAAATTTATAAAGACAAAGCAAGCGTCGACGTAAGTTAATACGATCTTCCAATAGAGTACAAACAGGTGCGCCCGTTTTCATTGGTGAAAATCGGGCAAATCGTGCTCCTGCGACCTTTGGTGTACGCGAAATACCTCTCGTAAAAAAGGTATGGGCGTTAATATGCTTTCAAGTATTTAGAAGATACGGAACGGCGGGCCCATCGTAGTCTTGATGTACAAGGACTTGACGTTTTGCCAGTTCTTCTTCAACAAAGAAACCAAAAAGTTCACCGCCATTTGCGTGTTGATGAACAATTCCTTCTCCGTCATTTCGACGTTACCGACGGCAACGGCCAAGCACAACACTTTCTTGAGCTGAAACTTGACTTGCGACTTGATGTCGGTTACTTTCGCTTCCAAGGACTCGCTGTGCGTGCACAACGTCGGAAACTTGCCCGCCTTGTTCAAACCCGGACCCAAAAGCCTTGGAATTTGTTTAATGACGGATTCAGAAGCGACGAAAACAGCGTATTTCTTGGCCATTTTCTTGATCAATTTCTTGTTCTTGTTAAACTTCTTCAACGCTTCGACGTCCATTTTGTCGATTCCGATACCCGCGGCTTCTTCGCAGTGCTTGGCGTCGCCAAGCATGCAAATCTTGAGCTTCGGTCTCGGCATCGCCGGTAAAACGACGGTACCGTTGAAACGCTTATCTTTTTGCGGATCGTAGTTCTTCAAACCGATTTGAAGCTCGACGGTTTCGACAAACTTTCTAGGTTTGGCTTTGGATTTCTCCAACATGAAGGTCACGCCTTCTTTCAAGGTATCCGAGTTGAGCTTACTGTGGGATTGGAGAAAACACACAAATGGAGAGAAAATGTATAAAGTCAGTTTTTTGTGTCCGCGAGGATTCATTAGCGTCCGTTATTCCGAAAAACGATTGAATTTCGCACGCAAATAGTATTTCAGCGCGTGATGATGCGTTTACCATACGAAACGAACGTTCGCACGAGCGCGAACGCGACGCGTTTTCGCAGAGGCAAAATCCTAAAAAAAGTTTGCGCCTCCATTTATTAGCATAAAGACGGAAATCGCGCGCTACAAGTGCCACGCGAAGGTGCATTTTCTCTCTCGTCCCATCCATGAGGTAGAACTGATGTGTTCGCGAGAGAATGCACCGCGCGTAGAAGAGCTATAATACGAGACGCGACGAACGTACCTCATCTTTTTATTGTATCTTTGAGTGAAAAGTGAGGATTTTCAGGCGAGACGCGATGACAAAAAACAAGCCCATCAAAAAGTAAAACTTGTTTCTGTGTGATGAGAAAATTGTTGAAGAGAGAGTGGACGACGCGCTTCAAAAACAGCGCGCTACTTTTGGGATAAAGGAAAAGGAGAAGAAGAAGAATCAATACCGTAAAGATCACGATGACATCGGCGTCGATGTTGTTTCGGTCCACCGCTTCTTCTTCTTCATCTTCTTCTTCTTCGTCGTCGTGGTCGCGTGCGGGTTGTCGCACAAAGTCATCAACTGGATGTCATTTTTCCTCTTCTTCCAAAAACAGAGGAAAGAGAGTGAGCATTGAAAGCGGCAACACAAAAAGACGAAACGATGCGTGCACTGCGCAAAAACGAAGGACACCTAATTGCTTTCGTCGTTCTTCTACCACCATTATCACCAGAGCGATGGTAGCAGCAGTCACAGCAGCAGCAGCAGCATTTGGAGCTTCAACAGCGGGAGAAGTGGAAAACAAAAACAAGAAAACAAGAAAATCGAACAAGTTACCGACGCGAATGGTCGTCGAGACGGCCATGCTGGCTGCCATGACAGGCTTAAGTTTCCACTTATCGGCGTCGTTCAGATTGGAAACCTATTTAGGATCTCTCTTTCCTCTTCCAATCGTCGTAGCGTCCGCGCGGTGGGGCGACGTCGCCGCTTGGAGAACTTTATTGGTGGCGTTCCTTTTGTTGACATTACTTAGCGGTCCTTTACGCGCCTCAAATTACGCGTGTTTGCATGGTTTCACCGGCCTAGCCTTGGGAATGTGTTGGAAGAGAAAGTTCTCTTGGGTGCAGAGCGTGCCTATATCTGCGCTCGCTCGAACCATCGGCGTCTTTTCGTCTCTCGCGATTTCCTCTTTAATTATTCGAGAAAATGTCCTTCGCTTAATGGTTCAGCAAGTCTACGCGTTGATTGATCAAATTTGCGCGACTCTGGGAGCAACGTTCGTTCCAAACATGACGGCCATTTTGTGCGTTGCTTTTGTATTTGTGATTTTGAATTCGTTATCGTATACACTCATTCTCCACTTGGTGTATTCAATAGCCTTAGTCACTGCCACGCCTGATGGAAATTTCTCCAACGCTCCACTCAAAGTTCGCAGATCGTTAGGATTACCCTCGGCATTCATGCAGTAAATAGAATAGGCGTAGTCGTAGTAGCAGTCGCACGTGTAGTTGATAATTCTAAAAGTTTAGTTATATTATATAATATTTCATTCGACTCGAGGGCGCCCTCCAGCTTCCGGCGGCGCGTATCTATCAAAGCCTTCAGCGTCAATCCTCGCCTTGGCTTGCGCCGCTCTCCTCTCGCGCACGAGCCTTAATTTCTCCATTTCTTCCGCGAGCTGCTTCGCAGATTTTGGCGGCGGCGCCTCGTCTACTGCTTTCGCTTTCGGCTTCGCTTTCGGCTTTAAATATTCATCCTCAAAAGAGGAGGAAGACGAGGAATCGTCCTCCTCATCCGAGGACTCTTCCTCTTCTTCCTTTTGAACTCCAATCCCTGCGAATCGATCAAAATCCTTCACCTTGACAATCTTCTCACCATCGTCATCTTCTTTTTCTTCTTCTTCTTCCTCGTCTCCGGATGATGAGTCTTCTTCATCGTCATCATCATCGCTCGTTTCCTCTTCTTCGCTCGTTTCTTCGTCTTCGCCTCTTCTTTTTCTCGCTTGTTGTGCTCTCCAATCCTCCTCTTGCTCTTGTTGCGCGGCGTATCCTCTGCCACGGCCTCTGCCACGTCCGCCTTTCGGTTTAAATCCTCGTCCCATCGCGTTATTAATAAATCCTTTTGATTATTATTATGATATGATGAGAGCGTTATTCTGAAGGCGTTCTTTATTCTTTCGTTCTTTTTGGTTCTGACATGTCTGTCTGAGCGAAAAAGACGAAAACTCTTCTTGTTGTTCTCCTTCTTCTCTTCTTCACTCTCAGAAGCGCACACTCAGAAGAGAGCGTCAAATTCTTAAACGAACGAACACACACACACACACACGCACACACGCGAGAGGGAGAGGGAGCGAATTCTCCTCGCTTGGCGTCTTCTTCATTTTCGTACTTCCCGCCCTTGGAGGAAAGAGAGAGAAGAAAAGAGAGAGAGAGAGAGATTAAGTGAGACCCCCGATCCTCCGCCGATTTTTACCAACGACGCGGTAGAAAA
>Ga0182095_1602211_pt1 | contig 10255 bp, 5 predicted proteins | sample 041ome_19_FD_127784 | JGI IMG/M metagenome (GOLD analysis project Ga0182095, IMG submission 127784) | Metatranscriptome of coastal salt marsh microbial communities from the Groves Creek Marsh, Georgia, USA - 041412BS metaT (Metagenome... | ecosystem: Environmental > Aquatic > Marine > Intertidal...
GTCGTTCGCGAGGGGGAGTTTGAAACGAAAAAGAGGAAAGAGAGTCGTCATCGGGAAAAGAGCCGACGAGGGGAAATCGCGAATCACATGCAGCAAAAAAGAGGAGGAAGAGGCGCAAAAGCAACATCTCGTGGAGATTGTGGTGAATCACGAGCCGTGCGAGGTGTATTTTGACGACGGATTGTGGCACGAGTGTCTGATTACTTTCTGCGATCCTTTCGACGAGATGATGACGGGGGATTTGTGGTACTCCAGCACGAACGAGGTTGAACGAGGAGTGAAACTGATGGATCTGGTTCGGAAAGGGCACATTTACGCACTCGATTACGACGGAGAGATTCCAACGGACTCAATCGACGAAAGTGCGAGCGAGAAAGCGAAAAAAGGGAGAATGTCGATATTAGCGGACGCGGTCGCGTTGCATCCTCTGGAAGAGGAAAAGAAAGAGAAGGAAGAAGAAATCATAGAGACGGACGTGGACGAAGAAAAATTGCATCGAGAGAGGTATATAAACAAGTATAACGCTCTAGTGCGAGAGACGAGAGTATACGTTGAAAAATTAAAACATCGTTACGAGCAAAAGGTGATGCAAATGTGCGAAGAAAAAGATCGTTTACAGCTGGATCTTAATTTGAAACATCAAGAAAATGAAAAGTTGAAAAATATCCTCTTGGCCGTGCGCAGAAAGATTCAACGGAGTAGCAGTAATAACGATAATACAAAGAGAGTGACGTTTGAACAACCGGAACAAAAAGTAAAGGAAAAGAAAGAACTCGCGGCTAAGAAAGAGTTGGAGCAAGCGTTGGAAGCGAATAGCGACAAGGACGAAGAAGCGGGTTTTAAGGTCGTCGTTCTCACGAAGGACGGGAAAACCACCGATGGACATAAATGGCGCAAGTACGGCGAAAAGTTGGTAACTGAGAGCAAATATCCTCGCAGTTACTACAGGTACGTCTCTATCCCGAACGCCGGCATTAAAAAACACGTGGAACAAATCGACAAAGATCGAGCACTGGTGACCTTCTACCCACATTCGCTCAAATTTGCTAAAGCACTGTGTAAAGCCGTGCCCGGCAGCGCACTAATACCGCGGGTACCGCAAGAAGAACAAGAAGGAGGTGAGGAAGAAGAACCCGCGCTCGCGACGCCGACGGCGACTGAAGACGGACACCGCGGAGAAGAAGGCAAGGAAGACAAAGGCGACGAAAAAGGAGACTTCCAAATCGACAAACTGGTCGCCGATTGTCCGGAGAAACAAAGAGAGTGGGCGAAGAGACACTTCGCGAGCCGCGTGTGGAAACAAAACACAGACGAAAAAGAACGCGCGTTGTAATAGTAAGAAACTTCTGAAATGTGAGCACCCCTCGCTGGTTTTTTCTGCCAAATTTTCTCCTCTTTCCCGCACAAAATTTTCTTTCCTCTCCCCTCTCCGCCGCGATAGTTAGACTCACGAGAGATGTTCGGAGGCCACGGCGTGTTCCGAGCGACTCGCGGTCCGGCGAGCGGTCACTTTGATCGCGAAGTTCGCGAGAACACGCGTTTGGATGAGAAAAGAAGAGAAAGAAGAGCAAAGAAAGCGATCGTCGTGAGAGATTGGAATCTCTCGTCGTCGTCTTCATCAACATCGTCCGAAGAGGACGAAGAGGAGATCGTGCCGACGCAAACGATGAACAACGACGACGACGACGCGACGCCGTCCCAAACGCCGGAAAAAAGAAGGATGAGCGCTTGCGATATGTCATCGCCGCGTTCGCTGGTCTCGTCGCCGCGAGAACAGCGACGAGTAGAAGTGAAAACGAAAATTATCTGCGTCAAATGCGAAGAAGAAAAAGAAGAGACGAGAGAAGATGTGAACACCAACCGTCGTCGCTCCAAGCGCCGTCGAGAAGAAGAAGAATATCTTTACAACGCGGTTTACGAAGAAGTCGAGAGGCAAAACCAGAGAAAGAACGGCTGCTGCGAAATGGTTGAGGAGCAGCGATCCTGTTACGACGTGATACCGGTGACGAGCAAAGAGTGTTTGATCGAGTGCTCGCTCGTTTTCGGAAACCAAGCGCAGGCGGATTTCGAGGAGCGGTTGGTCGAAAGGTTTAAAACGAAAAAGAAGATAAAAGTGAGCGAAGTGGACGAGAGAGAGAACAGATACGAGTTGAAACCGTTGAATCCGGTGTCGACAAAATCTATGTGGAGAGAGATGTTGATGCCGTCCGTAAGGATGGCACCAGGGAAGAGGGAAGAGCTCCCTTTCGTAGTGGGAAACGAGGCGAGGAAGTTAATTGCGATACCCGAGAGTGAGACGAATAAACCTACTGCGAGAAGACGAATAGGACAAGACGAAGAATACGAGTTGCCGACAAAAGTAGACGATTCCGTCTGGAAAGATTTACCGGAAAATATCAGAAATCAGTATTTGATCCAAGTGGAAACGCAAAAGAAGAAGAATAGGACAGAGCGAGAAAAAGAAGAAGAAGAAGAAGCCGTCTTGATTGTCGAACGAAGATCGGCGCCAAACGAATACAGATCCGATACGATTACCACTAAACCGTACCAAACGGCCACAAACGTGCACAATTTGAACCCGTCCATAGTGAAAGAAAAGATTACGCACGCCTTGGACATGCAATCTAAAGAAAGAGTCGACGGCCGCTTGAACGCGATATTGCACGTAATCCGCGTCATACGAAACGATTTGAGAAGAACTCGAGGACGAGAGGAAAGCGACGACTTTTCGGATTGGATACAGCACGATTTGGTGAAGAGTTTCCCGGGATGGAGAGCCAAATTGTGCATGGCTGTAAACACGGACGATTTAATCCCAGTTTAAAAGAACAAACACCTAGACTCTTGTATTTTTAATGTACAAACACAACGCGGACAAACATGCGCTCTATATATCACACTAATTCTTCATGGGCACAAAACAACACGGCACCAAAACTTCGTTCGTCCTCAAAAACGATATTGTCCACGGCGGGTTCCAACCGAAAACTTCTACGCGATTCTCTTCGACGTTCTTCACCTCCTCGTCTCCTTTCAAGCTCTCCAGCAACGCTTTCGTATTTGCATCAACGTTCTCTCTCCGAAAGTACCCAGAAAACGTCCTGACCGCCACGGTTCGTTCGGGCACGTCGACTACCCTAACGCCTTCTCTCGATGGTGTCGGTGCATCGCTTTTCGTTTTAATTTCGCTCGCGGGCAAGAAGAATCTCATGTTGTACTTCTGTTGTACTTCGCTTCTTCCCATCGAAACGGGTGCCTTTGAGCAATCTTTCAGTCAAACAACAACAACAACAACAACAACAACAACAACAACAACAACAACAACAACAACAAAATATCGTAAAAAACGTACCGTCATGGAAATTTTCTTGTTTTCGTCGTTCTCTGGCGTCGACATCACGCCAATGTACTTCGCCAAGGACATGAAACTCTTCCCTTGACCTCCCAACACGTGTTCCTGTTGACGATGAAATTATCCAACTTTTTAGATACAAAACAAAAAAGTCTCATACCGCTTCGTACGTCGTCTCCACCGCCGTAGCTTTCGCGTAGCGTCTGATCTCATATTCCGCGGTCTTCTTCAGAAGAGAGAACGTCGGCGATTCTTCGTTGATTTTTCCGAACAAAGACAACGCAGCGCCCATTTATTCGATTCGTTTTATGTTGTTTGTGGATTTCTTCTTCTTTTTTTGTGTTGTCCTTTCTTCCTCCTGCGCGAGAGTAGAGAGTAAACAGTAAAGAAGCGAAGAAACGAAGTTTGCAATGTGCGTATGTATTGTCTTTTATTATCGTGTTATTACATTTTTTTGCGTGCGTTATCGCTTATTATCGCAGTAACCATTTCCTCGTTAGTCTTTCTTCAAGGAGCACGAGTGCGGTGGTCCGTGGTCGGCGTCTTCGCATTTCCATTTTTTGCTGAAATACGCGGCTTTGACGAACATCTCCGTCGTGTCGAGCTTTGGTTGTTTTGAGAGCCACATGCGGACGTCACCGTCGAAAGCTGAGTTGTAAAACATGTAGCTCATGTCTACGGCTCTCTCGGGACGCCAGTGAGATAGATCCGCGTTGAAGTTTTTGCAGTTTTTGAACATGCTGAACATTTTTTCGACTTTGGAGACGTTCCATTTGGAGATGTCGCCGTTGAACGTGCTCGCCGATTGGAAGAGACCATTCATGTTCGTCACCGCGGAAGTATCCCATCGATTCAAATTTTGGTTGAAGCTGGAGGCGTAGTGGAACATGTGTTCCATGTTTTCCACCTTGGCTGTGTTCCAGTTATCCAAAGGTTGATCAAATTTTTCCGCGCCGTAGAACATGTACGAGGCGTCTTTAACTGAATCCATCACCAAATCGTTAGCGTTCGAGTTGAATTTCATGGCGTTGCGAAACATGTTCGAGGTCGTCAATAAAGCGTCGGTGTGTTTGAACGCGTCTTTATTGAACTCATCGGCTTCGCGAAACATGGATTCCATAGATTTCACTTTCTTCACGTTCCATGGACGAACGTCTTTATTGAACTTGGACGCAGCATAGAACATGCCCGTCATGTCGTTCACGTTTGACGTGTCCCACTTGGAGATGTCTTTATTAAAGGAATTGGCGAAGTAAAACATGGAGAACATGCTCGTAGCTTGCGACGTGTCCCAGTTGGAAATGTCCTGGTCGAACTTAAACGCGCCGGAAAACATGCCAGAAAAATCAACCACAGATTTCGTATCCCATTTGCTCAAGTCGCCGTTGAAGGTCGTTTTATACTTGAACGCGTCCGTCATGTCGGTGACGCATGAGACGTCCCACTCAGGCATGACGCCAAACATAGAGAGTTTACCAAACCGCTCGCACAAACCTTGCAAGGGTTCTTCCTCGAGGCATTTTTCGATGGCAAACTCAAAAGTGTCGTCGTGGAGACGTTTCTTATCGTCAGTGCGTTTGACGCACTGCACCGATGGCGGTCGCGGAGGAACCGCACCTCCGTTGACGTGGATGGAGTTTTTGAGGGGAGGCGGCAAAGGCGGCTTTTCCGAAATGGTCGTACCCGACGACGACGTGGAAGCTTCTTGAATCGTCGGAGGTCTTGGAGGCACGAGCTCTTCGTCGGTTTCTCCGGCGTGTTTGGAAACCTCGTACTCTTCGCTGTGATGTTCTGCCAAAGCTGACTTTAAACCGACGCTGGATTCCATGGCGATGGCGTTGGTAATGTCCGTTGGTTTTGCCGAAGGGTCGCGTTCGTATATACCGTCCGGTCTCGGAGGAAGCACTTTTGGTGGTTCCGGAAGCACTTTTGGTGGTTCCGGAACGTTACCAGTCACGGAAGAAGTCGCGATACCTCCCGGTTTCTTAACTACCGTGTACGTCACCGTTGAGCTCGATTTCGGTTTCGGCGGTTGGATCTCATGGCCTTTATAAAGATTGTTCTTGTTCTTGTCTTTCGAAAAAGAGGAAGAAGAAGAGCTCTTCGCTTTCTTGGACGAAGCAGCCTTACTAGATGGTGACTTTGGAGTCGCGTCCTGCTCCTTTTCTTCATTCTTTTTCTCGCCATCCATCTGAGATTTTGATGTCGACTCTTCTTCCTTTTCTTCCTTCTTCTTCTCTTCAGTCGCGTCCTGCTCCTTTTCTTCATTCTTTTTCTCGCCATCCATCTGAGATTTTGAAGTCGACTCTTCTTCCTTTTCTTCCTTCTTCTTCTCTTCATCTGAAGTTTTCTCTTCATCTGAACTCTTCTTTTTATCTGAAGTCTTCTCTTCATCCAAAGTCTTCTCGTCATCTAGAGGCGGTTTTGGAGTTACCTCTTGCTCTTTTTCCTCGTTCTTCTTATCGTCATCATCGGATACTTTACCTTCTTCATCATCTTCTTTTTCTTCTTCTTTCTTTTTCGGCTCGTACCCAAACTTCTCGGCAATTTTATCCGCGATGGACTTGATTGCACTTTCCGTGACGGACTTTTTCTTCTCCGGCTCCGGCGGTGTCGACACCACACTGTACGTTGTTCTCGTCTCTTCTTCACCACCATCAACCGGAGCTTCCATAGCTTCATCGATGGCTTTTTCGCCCGCTTCTTCTTCCTTATCGATGTTAGCTTCCAACTCTTTGCGTTCCTCTTCCTCTTTCTTCAAGCGTTTCCTCTCCATTTTTTTCTCGTACGCCTCGCTTTTCACGTTTTTCTCTTTCTTCATCGCTTCGGCCAAGAGCTTTTGCGCCATCTCTTCCTCGTTCTTCAACGCTTGCTCTCGCTCCTTCTTAGCCGCGAGTTCCTTCTTGGATAACTTTTGTTCCTCTTCTTCTTTCTCTTCCCCTCTTTCTTTTGGTGCTTCTTGTTCTTCTTTTGAATCTTTCTCTTCCTCTTCTTGTTCGCCCGCGCCTGCCACTTCTTGTTCTTCTTCTTCTTCTTCTTCTGGAGTCTCCTCCTGTGAAGCGCATATAGAATTCCTATTGTAATCGCACGTTTCAGAACACGATCCCCACTGATAAACGCTCGAGGATTGGCTCGAATCTTCGCTGCTTTTACTGTAAACTCTCGAGAAGAATACGCTCGAGGTTCCGGTTTCCTTGTTGCTCACTTTACTGGGCTTTGTGCATTCTCTCAATCCAAACGGTCCACCAATCGTTTTTACCATCGGCGCTATCTGTTGCGGACAAAACCCAGATTGATCGGCGACATAACAACCAACATCCTTAACCGGGTAACCGAGAAGAGGAGCGTGGCTTTCTTTGTTTGCGATTGGGTACAAATAAAACCCGAAATTGTCGCCGTCTTCCAAGACGCCTTCTTCTTCGATTTCGTACGAACCGCACTTCGTCGCGCGCATTTCTATGGATTTCGAGAACGACAAGTTGGGGTTATCCAATCGCGCGACCGCAATGCGAGCACCAACGACGCCGTTCCACTCTTTTGGATCAAAATTCAATCGCTCGAGAGGCGAGCACGACGTGTGCAACGTGATGACTTTCCCGCTGGCTTTTTTCGTGCTATTCTTACGGCGCTCCTTCTTCGAAGAGGAGGCGAGTTTTTCCGCCGCTTTGCTATTATCCTCCTCCACGCTCTTTTCAATCTCCTCCAAAGACGAAGACTCGTCTTCGCTGTTCTCCTCTGGCTCTGCCTCGACCAGCGGTGGCGCGAATACCGGCTCCTCCGGCTCCGCTTCCTCCTCGCTCTCCGTTATTGTCGCCGTCGTTTCGCTCAACCGCTCGCTCTTCGGTTGCAAACTCTCCTGGTCCAGCATCGGAGGTTTCGGTTCGTACTCCACCGTTTCTTCTTTCTTATTCTTCTTCTTCTTGCTCTTCTTCTCCGAACTTTCACTGTTGCTGCTGCTGCTGATGCCGGTCGTCGTCGTCGTTTTCACGCCCGTCGTCGTTTTCGACTTGCCGCCGAAACCGAGAAAAGAAGAAGAACCGCTGCTGCGCATCTTCATCTCCTCTTCTTTCCCGAACGTGATGGCGCTGCTTCTCGAAGAAGAAGAAGAAGAACGAACGGAAGAAGACGAAGCCACCATCGCGACGGTCCCAACGCACGCGATCGCGGTAATCGCCACCGCTCTGATCGTCGTCGTTCGACTTCTTCTTCTCGTCTCTCCGCAATTTTCATCTTCGTCATCAACCAGAAGAGGTTGGCGCTCTAAATCCAACGCTTGTTCTTGCTGCTGATTATTATATCGAGTGCCTCTGTATCCGAGACTCATCGTCGTCGTCGATGAAGGCTCGTCTCTCATCTCTCTCTCTCTCTCTCTCGAGCGCGCGCGCGCGGAGAAGGAAATGAATGGCGCGAGATGAGAGCTCAGGCCGCGGCTGCTTTGGAATATGTTTAGGGTTTAGACTGAAACCCTAAACAAGTCTCTTTCTTTCTTCTAAGGGAAAAAGCTGACGCGACGGAAAACGCGAAAAGAAAAACATGTCGACGACGCTCGTCTGTTCTGCCTGTCCCGGAGCTGCGCTCGCGCCCTCCTCTTCTTCCTACCCCCGACGCTTTGGAAGAAGAAATCGTTTCCTCCAGCGGAAGAGAAGCGAGCAGCTTCTTCTTCTCGCCAGCGCTGCGAAGAGTAGCGTCGTTGTTTCCGACGATGATGCGTCGGTTACGACGACGACGACGACGATAACGCCGAGACGACGAGAAGCGTTGATGATGACGCTGTCGTCGCTGACGTTTGCTGCTTTCCCGTCTCCGTCGTCGTTCGCGGCAGAGCTGAAAGGTCAAGTGAAAGACTGCGAAAACTGTTCGAATTCGAACACGTCGCTTCGCGAGGGCGATAAAGAGTTCAACACTTCAGAGAGCGGATTGCGATACATAGATTTGAGAGAAGGCGATGCGACGAAAGTGCCGAAGAAAGGCGACGTGGTCGTCGTCGATTGGGTCGGGTACACCGCCGGGTACCAGGCCAAAAAAATCGAGTCGACGCGCGAAACGGACACGCCTTTTACGTTCCGAGTCGGCAGCGGAGAGGCGATTCCGGCGTTCGATGAAGCGGTATTGAATATGGGTAAGGGCGGCATAAAACGCATCGAAATCGCCGGCGAGTTGGAGGAAAAGTTAGGATACAGCAGAAATCCGAACGAAAGGTACAACGGGGTTGGACCGAAACCGACCACTTTTGGCGGTTTGAGAGCGCTCGATTTCGTGTTAGACAACAAAACGCTCAAAGATTTCAATCGGACGTTGTTGTTCGACGTTAAACTTGTAGCGATACGAAGCAGTTCGTAAAAAAAAACAAGTTACAAATACGCAAATGTATGTATTTTATCACACCACCACGCCACTAAAACTCAACACTAAGAATCGAACCAAGGAAAAGATCGCTCGAACGAATAAATAAGCGCCTCCGAATGCGCTCAACAAAAACGACCAGGCCCAAAACTGGTGCGCTTTTTCCTTCAAGTCGTTCTTCTCGTCCGGTTGAAATTTTGAGAAGTCCGCTTCGCTCCATTTGGAAAGGATTTGAACGTTCGCGTCGTCAATGGCTTGCGTTTCCCAGTACGCGCCTCTCGCCGGGTCCCAGCGAAAGGCACTTCGCGTGCCCGCGGTAGCTTTATTCGCACCAGCTATCGATAGCGTCACATTCTTTGTCGCTTCTCTGTTTTGCAAGGCGAGGTAGATGACTTGCGCGACATCTTCTCGGCTGACTTTGGAGGCGTCGATGTGGTTGGTGCCGTGCGTCAGAACGACGACTTTCTCGCTATTGGTGCTGCTACCGCTGCCACTACTGCTAGTACTAGTGCTAGTGCTACCACTACCGCTACTACTACTACTACTATTATTATTATTATTATCAATCCCTTCCCAATCTCTTAAATTCCCCGGTCGAACAATCGTGTACGACATCTCTTCATCGGCGCACGCCTCGCGAATCGCCAACTCACCGAGCAATTGAAACTTAATCGTCATCGATAACACGTTATTCAACAACACGGCGATGAAATCAAACGCGGAATACCCGACGCTCATCCCGGTGACTCGAACGAATCGTTCGCACCCGCCTTCCTTCGCCGCGAGCGCCAACTTCCTCACGCCCCAAAAGTTCACCGATTTCGGATGTCTCTCGTCCACGTTCTCCGCGTTTGTGATCCAATCGAAAGGTTTCGAGACTCTCTGCGCGCCAAAGCACGCGATGACTTCCTCGTACCCTCTCACGTTTTCTTTCAATCGCTCCGCGGTATCGTTCGCCACGTCGCACTCCGCGAACGTCAATCGTCTCTCGTCCTTTCCTTCTTCCGCCAGCGCCTTCAACATTTTCACCTTTTCGCTCGACAGATTTCGAGTCAAAACGTGCACTTTCTCGTATTCCGGGTCGTTCAAAATCTTCCCGGTCAGTATGGACCCGATCCGTCCGGTTCCTCCGACGATGCAGACTGACTTTTTCTTCGTTTTCCTTTCTTTTTCTCTCTTTTTCGTCGTCGTCGGTTTCTCCCTCTCGTCGCTTTTCTCCTCCTCTTTTTCTAACGATCCACCGTCTCCGAATCGGTACACGATCGCATCCCCATCACGACGACCGAAAGATGATGGAGAAGAAGAAAAACGCACCGCCACACTTTTCCACACTCTCGTCTCCTTCTCGCGCATTCTGGCAGTTGCCGCAGCAGTTGCGGTGAAAGAAGAAGAAGAAGAAGATATCATCGCGCGAGTCTCTCTCTTTCTCTCTTCTCTTCTCTCTCTCTTCTCTTCTCTTCTCTCCCCGTGTCTGGTGAAATGACGACGAGAGAGAAAAACGTGTTTTTCGTTCGCAAAAGGGTGCACACTTTTAAAAAAAAAAGAAAGAAAAAAAAAAGA
>Ga0182095_1191779_pt1 | contig 10253 bp, 7 predicted proteins | sample 041ome_19_FD_127784 | JGI IMG/M metagenome (GOLD analysis project Ga0182095, IMG submission 127784) | Metatranscriptome of coastal salt marsh microbial communities from the Groves Creek Marsh, Georgia, USA - 041412BS metaT (Metagenome... | ecosystem: Environmental > Aquatic > Marine > Intertidal...
GCTCTCGCTCGTTCGACAGCCTCTTCCTTCTCCCTCTTCTTCTTCCTCTTCTGCGCGCCGGAGAGATTCTTCCCCATTATTATTAGTCAAACTGGTAAACGTCTTTTTTTTTTCTTGTTGTGCTCGTGTAAAATTTTGTATCTTGAAACGAGAGCAAAAAATACGAGCGCATGTTGCCCATTTCACATTCGACAAATATAATATATTTTTGCGCGTCGTTCATTCATTCATCGTCATTCATCAGAGAGCAATCATTCGATAAGGGACACGTAATGTCAAGGATGTTGACAATTTCCTTCTGTTCTCTCTCGCGCACCCCCGCAACATACGCGATGGTGGTACCGCACAAAAGAATCAAACGACGAGATCACGAGACGACGAGGCGAGACGTTTTGGGAACGAAAAAAAAGAGCAACAGATCTTCTTCCGCGCCGACGCCGGGGCTTCCAGGAGGGTCAGAGAAAAGTGCGTATACCAACCGCGAAGGCAAGGAGACGGAGAAGGAAAGGATGTCTTTACCGCCGTTTGAAACCGCAAAGTCCGGTCCAAAAACAACGCAATGTTTGTTGTTTGAAATCGAACTTCCATCGAGAGATATCGGCATTGAATTCAAAGAAGTGAAAGGCGCACGATTTGCGTGCATGGTATCTAAAGTCGAGAGAACGTCTCGAGCGTTTGGCAAGGTTAAGGAAGGAGACCTGCTGACGCGAGTGACGGCGACGCAAATTCACGAGAAAGTGCCGGAAACGCAAGCGACGACAATTTTGGATCCTTGGAAATGGAATTCCGGGTGGTTTGAGTGTAAAGATGAGTCGTTCGACGACGTTCTCGCGGCGATTCGTTCGACGGCTGTGGTAAGCGCAGGATACGTCCACAAGTTAGTGAGGTTCGAATTTTTACGAACCGAAGAAGACGTCGCGGAAAAGGAAGAGGAGGAAGAGGAGGAACGCGCGACCGAACTCGCTTCAGACGACCAGAGAGTAAAAGAAAAAGAAGAAGAATCAAAAGAGAAAGAGAAAGACGAAGAAAAAGAATCATCCTACCGCGAAGCGCTCTCGCACAGAGGCAAACTCGAAGCCGACCGCGAGGCGAAACATATCGAGTTTCCGAAAGAAGAAATCGAAGGCGGTTTCGCCAAAGACGAAGATTCCAAAAAGCTTTTCAAAGAAGAGACGTCCGCGTGGGACGATTGATTGAAGAGAGAGAGTCGTCGTCGAAAGAGAGAGAGAACGAGAGAGAAAAAGAGAGAGAGAAACAAAGAGCGTTTTGGAGAACGCGCGCTTAAAAAATACTACCACTACGTCCTTCTTTCGAGCAGTCGGGGTTAGAAAATAGCGCTTGTAAAATGTCGAGTATACCCAAAGCATACCGTTGGTTAAAAGAGTACTCGACACATCTGCGTCTGCAAAGGCACGCGAATAGAAAAAAGACCTCACCGTTCAATTCGATGCGGATGATTCGATGAAGCGCCGAGCGTGTTGTTTGGTATTGTTTTCGCCCTTTTTTCTTCATGAAAATATTCCTTTTCTTTGCATTTGGAATAAAATCTCTCGGCAGCTGCCACACAAGTCTGACGCTTCGAATTTGATTTCTTTTCAATGTTCTCGTCGGCTCCTTTGGAGAGTAGTTCACGACCTGTGGACGAGAATGGGTCGAAAAAGGGCGCGATATTGTCCTCGACTTTATCGCCTCCCGGTGGGTCGTCGTCGTCGAGCTGCGAGACCTCGTTTGGGAAAAGCATCGCACCGGCGATAACGGCGACGAAATTGGAACAAATCTCGTTGGCGGAAAAAGAAGAAGACGAAGACGAAGAAACAGAGAATAGGATGATGTGTTATTCAGAAGAAGAAGAAGAAGAAGAAGAAGACGGGATGACGGGGTCGACGTCGGACGAGGAAGATTTGGAGGCGAATTTACCCCCTTTGAGCGCGGAAACGGACCCGTTGGTTGTCTTGAAGAGAATATCTTTCGGGTGGCAGTTCGCTTTGGTTGATTTCGCTCTGTTTAAGAGAGTCGGCGGGGGGAGGTATTCGGCGGTGTATCACGCGAAGTATAAGCGGTTAGGGATGGATATGGCGTTGAAGAGGTACGTGAAGGAACGATTGCAGCCACACTCGATGGAGCAAATCGCGAGAGAGATTGCGATTCATTCGCAGATGCAACACGCGAGCATAGCGCCGTTTTACGGAGCGTTTTTGGACGACCACACCGGGGATATCTATTTGATTCACGAGTTTGCGCAGAGAGGTGATGTATTTCACGCGCTGAACGCGACGACGTTTGGGAGGTTTTCGGAAACGAGAGCGGCGAGAGAGGTTATCAAGCCGCTGGTGAACGCGGTGGTGTATTTGCATCAAAGAGGCGTCGTGCATCGAGACATTAAACCGGAAAATATTCTCGTCGCCGAAGCCGGGTCGACGATGGTGATGAATGGGGGTTTACAGGCGAGAGAAACGACGACGATGCAGAACAATCGAGCGTACGCGAGACACACGGCAAAATTGACGGATTTTGGTTTCGCGTGCGATTTGAACGTGCACAAGCCGTTGGCGAGATTAGGCACGACGGATTACATGGCGCCGGAAGTGGTGGCGTGCAATCGCGAGAGGCGCGAAGAGTTGCAACAAAGGAACGAAAGTGGTTACGGCGCGGCGGTAGATAATTGGGCGATTGGTGTTTTGACGTACGAATTATTGGTTGGTATTCCTCCGTTTGCGGGGCCGAACAGTCCGAACAGAGAAGACACGTACGAGAGGATTTTGAAAGGTTCGTATTCAAAGATTCCGAGTTTTGTCAGCGACAAGGCGAAGGATTTTATCGCGAGGTGTTTGGAAGTAGATCCGGAGAAAAGAGCGACGGCGGAAGAGTTGTTAGAGCACGAGTGGTTAGTTTCGAGGACGATGGTGAGACTCGGCGGTAGTAGCGCGCCGATATCGCCGACATCGACCGACGCGAAGACGACGGTAAAATCGACGAAAGCGGAGGAAGAAGAAGGTGAAACGACTGCCACCACCCCTTCGCGAAAGACTATTCCGAACGAGGGTGAGAAAGGGACGACGAGCGTTGGTGATACGACATCAGATGGCAACGGCGCCGTGATTAAGATTCTTAAAGAACAGATAAAAATTGCAAACGAAATCAATAATAATGCCGTCGGGTCGACGAGTCACGAGATTGAAGAAATCGTCGAAGAAGAGGAAGCAGAAAATGATACCAAGAATAAGAAGAAGCAAAGCGTTGGAAGCGAAGATGACCCGTGGAGTACTTCGGATGAATCGTTAGAAAATGAAGAAAACTACGTTCGCGAGTTGGCCTCAATCGCCGCCGGTCGATCGGCTTCAATCGCAATTGCGGGTATTTCAGGAAGCACGCACAACGCGGGTGGCGGTGGTGTATACTCGACACACGTCCCAACCAGTCAACTGTCGTTGATGAAAGAGAAAGCCGCCGCGGCGGCGCCTATTTCGCCCTTGAAGCACCCAATGAAAGCGCCTCTGCCACCTCCTTCGCCTTCAACAAAGAAGAGTTCGGACAACACCGTGGAAGGCTTGGGATTCGGCGCTCAGAAAATCGATTTAGCCGGGTTAGCCGCCTTACGCGCGCGCTACGCCGGAGAAGAGTACGAAAGCAACACCGGCACACCCGCGCGGTCTTCGTTCGACGGAAAGCTACAAAAAGAGCAGAGTACAAGGAAAACAATAAAGACGGGTGACATTCCTTCGTCGCCTTCCATCTCGATGTTTGGCAAACTCATGCAAAGGTCGCAATCCGCGATTGCGACGAAATCGTTCAATCACCCGGAAGCGGCGAATGGTAGTGATAGCGCCGCTTCTCCGCGAAAGAAAAAGTCAATGACATCATCATCCTCTGGAAAGAGTGTGAATATTGATGTCCAACGTTCCTCGCAATCCTTCTTGCAACGCATGCGAGGATCGTTGTTCTCTTCGAGACGGGTGCGAAATTTGACGGGCGCGACGAACGATGGCCAAAGCGAGTTTGACGACAGAAATATCAAGACTTAGCAGCAATATAGTAGCCGCAATAGGTTTAAACGTAGTAGATTAGTAGATTAGAAAACTTGTACAAATATGCATTCCGTTATTACTATTGGACACATCAGCCGTGCGCGAGATACCCAGGATTCACATCGTACCGTATCGGGACAAATCCCGAACCATATCTTACGAACTGCTTTTGCTCGTACCCGCGCGGATTGACGTACCCTTCGCAATACAATGCGCATCCTCGTTCTATGCCTTCGTATATGTACGCCGTAAAAGAACACCACCTGAAACTGTTTTTTTGAGAGAGGAAAAATACGCAGGCAAAACATAAGTTTTGGATAAAACGAGAGAATAAAAAAAAACAGAGACAAACACTTTGCGCGCGCGCATGCATAGCGAGAGAGAAAAAGAACGCATAAACGCGCGCACCACGGAATCTCCAGACACGTGTTGCACTGTTCTCTCCATTCGAAAGATGGGATGAACTGACACTTATCGAGACATTTCGCCTCTAAACGTGTGACAACAAAAAAGGTAAAGGTCAGGAAAACGAGAAAAAAATTCATCATTTTTTGTGAGGTCTGTTTTTTATCCATCATTCACATGTTTGCGCTCTCGTCGTCGTCGTCGTCATCTGCGGGGTTTGTTAAAACCAACAACAAAACCTTGAAAAACAGGAGACAGACGATGGGGATGATGATGCTTTTCGGTGGTTTTTTCTCCGAAACCGATGCAGTTTTTGCATCTTCTTTGTCTTCTGCAAAGAAGAGATTAGTTAGCGACGGATACTCGATAGAGTTGGACGAAAAGTACACCGCGGAAGAATCAAAAGGGGTGTCGACATCAACACAAACAATTAAAGACGAATCCGGGAATATTATCGCGACGATTCGGAGCGAACCGACCGGTACGATGGGGAATTACGGGTTACAAAGCATGTTCGCGAATGTGGATGAGTTCGGGGAGAAGATGAAAGGACGGTATAAAAACGCAGACGAGGACAAAAACTCGAGCGGCGAAAGTAATAAACGGGCGGCGAAAGAGTTAGAAGGGAGTGGAATGTACGCTATTGAGTTGAGCGGGAACAGAGTCGTTGGGATTGTGGTTGGATGTAAGGATGGCGAGAACGGGAGGAAGTTTAATCAGATGCAAACGATTAGCGCGTTTGCGCAAGCGAACGACGAGAGGAAGAAAGAGGAAGCGTGGTCGATTTTGGAATCGCTTCGATTGACGACTGGGAAGACGTGCAGCGGGTGATTAAGTTCATCATCATATCTGATGATAGCATTGCAATAGAATAGAAATAGAAGCATTAGTTCGTTAGTCTGTAGCAACAAATGTACTCGCGTTCCAAACGTCGTTGGCGTCCATTGACTTTCTGAAAAACGCCGGTTCCGATACTCGCACGTTTAAAGCTTCTCCTCCTCCTCCTCCTCCTCCTCCTGCGTCGTTGCGCCAAGGCACGGCTTCTGGTGGTAACGTAATCTCTGCCGCGAAGAGATGCAACTTCGGTCGATAGTTTTTCGCGTTATCGCAGTGCGCTTTACCTCCGTATCTATCGTCGCCTAAAATTGGCATGTTCAGTTCCTTCTCGGCGTGCTTTCGCAGTTGGTGCGTCCGCCCGGTTTTCGGGTGGAAATCGATCAAAACCTTCGTGACGGTATTCTCGTCGTCTTCCCCGGTCTCGTCACAAATTGTAAACTCGGTTTCCGCGTATTGATTTCTCTTTGGTCCCATATCGTTGCTCGTAATCGTCCCACGCTTCTCGTTTATTTTTCTCTTTCCGAGACCTCCGTGTGCGTTCGTATACTCTATCAACACCGCTCTGTACCGCTTCCTCGCCGTGCGATCTCGGAAAGCTTCGGAGAGCACTTTCAACGCTCGACGTGTTTTCGCGCACACGACTAACCCTCCCGTCAAACTGTCTAACCTGTGGACCGGTCTCGGACGATGCAGCGCGCCCTCTACGTTGACCGCCGGCGCGGCGATATACGGCAACACTCGATCTAAACTCCAACCCTCTAATTCGCTATTACTACTATTATTATTATTATTATCATTATTGTTATTCTTACTCCTCGCAGCGTTACCACTCATCTTTGTCTTCAAAGTTGGAATCCCAAACGATTTCCTCACGATCACGCACTCCTCGTCTTCGTACGCCACCGTCGTCGCGTTATCGCCCTCGCGAATCTCCTTCGGCATATCCTCGCGCGATAATAAGCGAGAAGAAGAAGCAGCATCACCCGCGCCAAAATTCGCGTTCATTCTCGCCTGAATTTCAATCGTGATCGTTGTTCCTTCTTCCTCTCCTTCTTCGTTGCTTTCAAACCATTCTTTCAACACTTCGAATTCAACATCTGCTTTCGCTTCGTTCACCGTCACTTCGCCTCTTCGGATCGCTTTTTTGGCGGCTGTTTTCGTCGGAAATCGCTCGGGAAACGCGCGCACGAGCACGTCCGCGATGCGCATCGACGATTTCATCGCCGTTTCACTCGTGCTCGTTTCGTTGGCGTCGTCATCGATTCCGAATACCTCCCAGCGGGAAACCGTTTTCGAGGCGACGGTTTTAAACGCACTCGTATCGCTCTTCTTCTTCTTTGATGACGACGCTGTCAATGTCGTTGGTTTCCGCATGCTGCGCACCGCGCGTCTGTTTCTTTTCGTTGTTCTTAATTCGGTGGTAAAGGCGGTTTCTTTTCTCGACAAAGACAAAGACGGTGCTTTCAACGATGATTCGCGCATGGAGTAATGGAGATATTCTTGAGAGTGAAATTCTACTCGTTCGAGTGCAATACGCGCGGGCAATGCACTACACGCGCGCGGGCAATACTAAACGCGCACATAAAAACACGCGCGCACGAATCATCCGGTGCGTTGAAAATTCCACCCGTGATGCGGAGTATTCACACCACTCCTCGCGAGACACCAGAAAGCTTTTCGCAGTCAATCTGGTACCCACATGTGTGATCAAAGGAGTTGCGCGCGAGAAGCGTTTCAGAGTGAACCCGGGGTTGTTCTTTTCAGACGTCTCGTCCGTTCGTGCGCGTACAATCCTACACCCGTAACACTCGCGCGTTTGTACGAGGTCTCGTCCAGGGACGGTTTAAGATTAAGAGAACCTCGTTACGTTTTAGAACTCGTTCGAAACGCTTTTCTCGCAAAACATAAAGCGCAGCAGCAGTAGGGGAACGAACGAAAACTCTCCACAAATTCGCTTCAGAAACATGCAAAACACCGGCGTCATGACGGTCACCCCGGCCCGGAAGACCTTGCAGTTCGAAAAAGCAGCGCGAACGCCTTTATCCGAACGTTCCATCTCGGATAACGAGACGAACGACGACGAGAATGATAAAGAAAATAAGATGCACAGAGCGTTCGGGGCGGCGTTTTTGCACATGGCGTTCCAAGGGAAAATGAAGAATAAAAGCGGAGGAATAAACGTGGACGAGGAGGATGTAAAACTGATGAAAGCATCGTCGAAGATGGAACGCATGGAACACGAGTTAGCGCAAGCGAGAGCGGAAATTGCACTCTTGAAAGAGAAGAAGAACAATCCTCCGAAACAAAGGAATAATAAATCTGTTGGTGAATTAAAATCACCTCTCTTGTTACCGTCACCACCGGTGTTACAAACGCCTTTACGTTTTCGGCGCGAGCGAGACTCGTTCCGGAAAGAGTTGAAAATGATCAGCCAAAACGCGGAACAAACGGAAGCGCAGATGTTAGAACAGAAAGATAAGGAACAAAAGTTATCCCAGGAGAACGAGGCGTGGTTGTTGAAAGCGTTGAATGAAAAGACGCGAGCGCTGAAGATTGCCGCCAAGGCGAACAACGCGAGCGAGAAAGAGTTGATGCAAGCGAAGGAGACGACGGATGTTTTGGAGCGAAGTTTACGAGAACAAACGGCAAAGGTTCAGATGTATAAGCAGAGGCTGGTGAAGAACGAACAGGCGAGGAAGAAGTTGGAGAGTAAAGTTGGGAGGTATCGGGACGCGTTGAAAGACGCGAGTTTGAGGAACGAGGCCCCGGAGGCGATGACGATGCCGCCCGTGGAGGAAGATTTTTCGGTGGATACCGCGATGAGTAACGAGAGTTATTGCGGCGAGAATAAGGTTGCAATCAATACTAATAATAACGTAGAAAGAACAACAAGAGAAGAAAATGAAGGAGAAGAAGAAGAAGAGGTGAACTTTCGCGTGTTCCCGGAACAGATGATGGTTGGCGTTCCGGCGACGCCCGCGATGTTTCAATTTCCGAGCAAGATGATGGATAAGAACAGTAGTCATAACGAGGACGAATACGAGACAAATACGAATTTACCAGATGTGACGACGACCATAATGACGCCTGGAGGCGAAGTGATTGATTTTTACGGTCGGCCAAAGCGAGACACGAAGAAAGACGTGTTTGTTATCTTGAGCGTTTGGGCGGCGACGATAGCCGCGTTGATTTCGATGGGAACGTCTTCGTCTCTATCTTCAGTCGTCGGTGAACGAGTCGTCGTCAAAGGCTTTGGCTTTTTCTGCTAGAATTGATTGATATTGTTCCTATTATTCTTAACTATTTAACTCTACTGCGTTCTAACTACTCGTTCTCTCTTCCAGTCGCGAACGTGATCATTTCTGAGTGTTTTTGTGAATGAAAGAGAGACGTCTTTACGTTATTTGAATCTTCGCGTGGCGTAGACGACCATCTCTACGATGTTGTTGAAAAGGAATATATATCAGTATATATTATAATGTGTATACGAACAAAAGAAAAACTCAAAAGACGAATAAAACGGAAGCAAAAAAGCAAAGACGATGTATACTTATAATATAAGCGACTTACCTTGGACGCTCATGGGCAACTCGGCGATATCCACTCTCGCCTCTCGATTGAAAATCTCTAAATCCGCCAGCGCCCACAACAAGTTCGGCTCTTCGCCGATGGCGTATAAACACCCCTCGTCGGTTTCATCCGGGAAAATCGATTGGATTCTCTCCGTGACGAGTCGTATCCTGTCTCTCGCGGACAAGTCCGTCTCGTCCAATAAAAGTCTCGGACACTCCTCCAGCATCGACGGCACGCGTTCGCGTTTGAATCCAAGCTCGTACAAAGTCATCATATTCTGCACCGCTTTGGCGACATTCACGGAAGACACGATCGACGCGTCGTTCTGTAACAACTTCCCCACGTTTACATCCGGCAACGCTTTCTCCAATCTGTCCACTTGAACCATCAAATCGTCGCAGTCTTCGTACACCGATTTCGACAGCGCTAAATTCTTCGCCACCCGCGCGGCTTCAAAGTCTCGCATTTTGAATTTGATTTCCAAGAACGATTGCGTTCGAGCGATGTTCAAAGCGCGGTTCTCGTCGGTGATTTTGTTTTCGTCGTTCTTTGTTGCCTTAAACTTCTCTGTTTTCGTCGTTTTCGCAGTAGTAGTAGTGGTATAAAAAGTTTCGCTGAATGTTTCCAACAACTCTCGTCTCGTCTCGTCTCGCGCTCGCTTCGTCGCTTCGGTCAAAATCTCTCGCGCTTCTTCGATCGCCAGTTCCAGTCTCTCCTCGAACGAGTTTAGAACTTCGTTCGTCTCCTCTGTCTCTTCTTTAATAAAAGCGTTTCCTTTTTTCTCGTTTGTTTCACTTCTTCTTTTCACGGAATCATCCTCAAAATCATCTCCGTCGGCATCATCGTCGCCCGAATTGTTTTGCGCGTTTCCAGACGAAGAAGCAGCGGACGAAAGAAAAGAACGACCACCACCGCCTCTCAAAGAAGAACGATTCGAAGAAGATCTTTGACTTTTCGGACGAAGAAGAACAGGAGGAGGCGTCGAAAAGCAGAAGGAACACCAACTCGAGCGAAAAGACATGCGTGATATCTTTTACGAGTGCGAGGGGGAAAATTTTGTGGCACGAAATCGAAAAGGGCAACGCAACCAAAAACACGGAGAGAGACGACGGGAGACTTTCCGGCGCCCACAAAGCTCGAGCGCGCGACCTTCGCGCTTTGCGTGCTGTGCGCGCGCCACCACCTTCCGACGCGTGTACTTTTTATGGATAAAAAGTGCGCCTTTTGATGACGCGAAGAAGAACTTCTTCCAGCGCGACTACTACGAAAGTCTCGCAGAAAGGTGTGGTCGTATTTTATGACTCTCTGAAAAGAAAAAGAGCACATGAGTCCCCGATTTCGAGCGAATACAAAGGGCAGGGCACGCGTACTGCGCGCTAAAAAAGTATCCCACCGTTTTACTGCGCTAAAGAA
>Ga0182095_1604676_pt1 | contig 10251 bp, 6 predicted proteins | sample 041ome_19_FD_127784 | JGI IMG/M metagenome (GOLD analysis project Ga0182095, IMG submission 127784) | Metatranscriptome of coastal salt marsh microbial communities from the Groves Creek Marsh, Georgia, USA - 041412BS metaT (Metagenome... | ecosystem: Environmental > Aquatic > Marine > Intertidal...
CGAAGTCCCCGTCGCGAGCGCTGTCCACCAGCGATACGTAAAAGCGTCCCGGAAAGGACACCAGAACGAGGATTTCGCCAGTTTGAGAGACGCGTACGACGAGAAATAATAATAATACTAACAGTGATAGAAAGAGAGAGAAAGAAAGAGAACACGCACACATGATTTGCTAATACACGTAATACTTCAAAAGTCACCGTAATCGCGCAGAAAGGCGCAGAAGAACATCTCGCTAACTCTCTCGCTCTCTCGCGCTCAATATCTGTCTTTTCTCCTCGAAGCGATCTTCTAAAATTGCCTCATTTTTCGCGCGATATATATCACACACAAAGAACACATTTACACTCAAACAAACGAGCAAACAAACGCGCGAGTGTTTGGTCAACTGCCCCTCGGTGTTGTTGTTGTATTAGAGCGTGTTTTTGAGCGCCTAGTAAACGCAGAAGAGTTTAGGGAAAAGGTCCACCTTTCCCTCGGGGTAACGGCAACTTCCAATCTCTCTCTCGTTCTGATTAAAAGAAGAAGAACACAAGAAGAGTAAACAACGCGATGACGACGATTAAAAGGAGGATTTCATCGATGATGTTTTTGGCGTTTGTGATGTTCTCCGTTTTTATCGTTGGTCTCGCGCAAGGAAGAGTTCTTCCAACTCCTCTTAAAAGCGAAGAAGGTGAAGAAGAGCTTTCAGGAGTCACAGTAGTAGCGCGGGATGAAAACGTTGATGATGATGATCATCGTCCGATGATATATTCGTCGTCTCTGACTTTGTCGTCTTCGTCTTTGATTGAGTTATCCGCGTGCGAGTGTTACTTTGCGGCGTACGAGAAGCGCGACGCGGCGAAGAGGAACGCGGAGAACGCCGTCGGCGTCGGGTTGCGATGCGATAAGGAAGGGTATTTTATCGTCGGGTTTGAAAATGCCGGGCAATACGCTGGTGGCGCGAAAGAGAACAGGTACGTGCCGCTGTCGAGAGCGAGGTGCTGTCGACCGTGCGCGTCGAGTAAAGCGTCTGACGACGAGGACGAGGACGGAGAGACGGCGCTCGAGAGGATGAAAGAGGATGCGGATTTACGGAAACTTTTGAACGAAGACGGGACGGACGTGAGAGTTTTGAGCGAGAATTGCGAGAGAGGGAGTCTAGAGAGCAGTACTGCTGGAGGTGGTAGCAGCAGCAGCAGCGGCAGTGATATCGCCGACGAGAGTAGTGGTTTAGCGTCTTCTTCGAATCCCATCTCGGCTTTGTCGAACAACGAAGCCAAGTGTCCTTCTGGATATTTCGCAACGGCGTTCGAGCACGCCGCAGAGGCCAATCCAGCGTCCACCGCAGACATTGGCGACGATTTATTCTTCCCGACTGGCGCGCAAACGTGCTGCAAACCGACGATTTTGAAGACGGACGATACGAAGTTTTTGTTGCAATCGTGCGCGTGCGGAAAGAACACGGATAGCAGCGATGCGTCCGACAACGACACGAACGACGACGAAAACAAAAATAAAGGCGATTCGACCACCAGTTCTGTCGTCACGTGTCCGAAGAACAAATTCTTGAGAATGTTTGACCACGCCATCGAGGCCTCGGGGTCGGGTAAATCGAACTTTGCCAAACCAGAAATGGTTGTCACGTCGCCGTTTGAATGCTGCTCCATGTGCATCAACCCAACGAATGGCGACAGCGAGCAACCGGATTGCGGGAAACACGGCACGAGCGTCTTGAAAGATTACGGCGCGTACGGATGCGCCTGCGAGGAAGGGTACTTTGGCGAATCGTGCGAATTAATCTCGGACGAGGACGGCGGTTTGGCCATGGAAGATCTCTTTAGAGACCCGAGCTTGGCGGTGAGTTTGATATTAATCGGAGTCATTTTCGGATGTTTCGCGAGAAATGGGATACTCGCTCGTCACCAACGGTTTCGACGGTTGAACGATGCGTTACTCCACCCGTTGATGTTGAACGGCGAACACCAACAACAACGAAGACCGAACGATTGGGATTTCGAAGCGAGCGATTTGAGCACGTCGGACGATGACGACGAAGACGAAGACGAAGACGGAAGCGACAACGACACGGAATCCGACGACAATAATAATAGTAATAATAACGAAGAAGGTGACGAAGAAAACGGAGAAAATACCGTTCGCCCGGAAGATGGCCCGCGAACCGCTCGACGGAAAAAACGTAACCAAAAGAAAAAGAAACGCCCGGTAGATCAAGGATTGATATCAGCCTCCGATGACGGCGAAGATGAAGAAGAAGAAGAAGAAGAAGAAGAAGAAGAAGAAGTTTTTCTCGAAGCGAACGACGACAACAACGTCACGACGACAACAACGCCAATCGCAACAGCATCAGCAGGAACAGCCGCCGCCGATCTCGAAGACCCCCACGCTTCTCTCATTCGCAAAGCCAAGGGTAAAAAATTCTCCGAGTGCGCCTTGTGCTTAGACGCTCCCGTCCAAGCGGTACTCATCCCGTGCGGCCACGCGTGCACGTGCAGAAAGTGCTGCAGACGCTTACGCCGGTGCCCGATATGCAGAGTCGTGATTGAACGACGGCAGAAGTTATATCTCGGCGGCTCCTAAAAAAAATGTACCAACAACATCGTGAATACGTTTGAAAGCGTATGAGGGAAAAGCGAGTTCAGCGACGCGCGATGAACAATCGCCGTTTGTACAACAACAATTTTACACTAACAATTATATCATCACCGCTTATTCCTTCTTGTTATATCATTATTATTATCATTAAATCTGCTAAATATACGTAGTATTATACGCGTTCGCTATCTCGACATTTCTCTCTCTGTTTCTCCCTCTCTCTCGCTAAAAATCACACATCAATCCGCTCTCTTTCCGCTACATCCCACCAGACCCACCCCCGTTGCTATACTGTTTCAAAACCACTTGGCTGATCATCCTCGTCGCGTCCACGTACCGTTCCGTGCACTGTTCCAAGCATTTCCTCTCGTACGAACTCAACGACGACGACGGTTTCGAGACGCACAATTTGAAGCATTTTTCCCGAACTGTCGTGAAGAACTCTTGCGCGTACGCGTTCGCCAGTTCCGCTTGGACTTGGTGCATGACTTCCTCCGGTTGAGGTTGCGACATTCTTGTTTTTATTCTTATTCTTCGTGTGGTATTCGTCTCCAACGCAACAGTCGTCGTGTAAAGTGATGTTTCTCTGCCCTTCTTTCTCCACGCTTCAAAGAGTTAGGGTTGAACACCCTAAATTAAAAGTCGTTCCATTTTCGCCTGAAATTTCTTCCCCAGAACTGCCTTTTTAAAGCGCGCGCTGCAACGTTTCACCCGTACTCGCGCTCTCGACGCTCGACCGAGTAAAGACAACAAAGAAGATATGACTCGCGCGACGCTTCCTGGGATTGTTCCCGTTGAAAACGATGATGAGAATACTAAGAAGAAGAACAACAAAAAGAACAACAAAAGAAAGATGAAAACCAAAATCGCCGCCAAAATCATCGACGAGGAGCTCCACACCCTCAAGAAGAAGTACTACGCGTCCGCCTCCGGACGCTCCTTAAAAGAGACGATATCTTCGAAAAGAGATATCACTGACAAGAAAACGAGAGGAAAATTCGAACGCGCGATGGAGTTGGACGAAAGCGCAGCTTTGGAGAACGCGAGACGAGAACGATACCTCTCGATGGAACCGTCGGGTGTTTTAGAGGCGGAAACGGAGAAAGGCGAACGGACGTGGCGGTTTCAACAGAGCGAGATTATCGCGCACGTGGATGTGAACGCGAAGAAGAAAGCGTTTGATTTACGTTTGGAAGGGTCTGGCCCGTATAGGTCTGTTGATTTTTCGCCGAACGGGCAACATTTGGTCATCGGCGGGAGCGGCGACGGCGGGCACGTGGCGAACGTGGAGTGGAATAAGCATAAACTGTTGAGCGAGATTTATTTGGACGAGAACAAGGACGATGAGAATATGAGAGAGGTAGGGGTAATACCTGCGGTGAAATGCGTGAAGTATTTACACAACACGGAGTTTTTCGCGGTGGCGCAGACGAAATACACGTACATTTACGATAAGAGAGGGTTGGAGATTCACCGGTTGGATAAACACAGAGACGTGTTCGCGATGGATTTTCTGCCGAAACATTTTTTGTTGACGACGGTTGGGAGGGAAGGCATCGTTCGGTGGCAAGATACCACGCACGGGGAGATTGTCGCCGAACACAGAACAAAGTTAGGGAAGTGCTCGGTTCTGAGACGGTCGGAGTATAACGCGGTGACGCATTTAGGGCATTCCAACGGCACCGTGACGTTGTGGTCGCCGAATCAAGGTCAAGCTTTGGTGAAAATGTTGTGTCATCGAGGACGAGTGAACGCGTTAGCGCTCGACCAAAGCGGTCGGTACATGGCTACGACTGGGTTAGATTGTCAAATTAAAGTTTGGGATTTACGTAAATACCAAGAGTTGCACGCGTATTACGCGCCGACTGAGGTGAAAGCGATGGATATCTCCCAACGAGGCATGTTGGCGATTTCGTACGGCTCGAGAGTGCAAATATGGAACGAGGCTTTGACGACGAAGGCGAAATCGCCGTATTTAAACCATCAATTTGTGAACGGGAGTAAAGTGTTCGACGTGAAGTTCTGCCCGTACGAGGACGTGTTAGCCGTTGGACACTCCAAAGGCGTCACGAACATTCTCGTCCCGGGGTCCGGCGAACCGAACTACGACACGTTCGTCGCCAACCCGTTTGAAACCAAAAACCAACGAAGAGAGATGGAAGTCGCGAAGTTATTGGATAAGCTCCCCTCAGAAATGATTCAGCTCGATCCAAACGCTATCGGCCAATTGAGAGACGTCCCGAAAGAGGTACAAAAAGAACGCCGCGAAGCCGCTTTGCGCGCGGAAATGGAAGCCAAAATGAAACAACGAGAAAAGAACGAATCCAAGACGAAAATGAAAGGTAAAAACAGAGCGAGCAAACGCTACCGAAAGAAGCAAATCAACGTCATCGACGACAAAATGATGGCCAAATTAGAAGCAAAGAAAGCGAGGGAGGAAGGGTACAAGAAACGCGCCAACGAACAAGGTCGGGCGAAACCGGGCGTTCGAGCCGGAGCGGCTTCGGACGCGCCGAGGAAACCGGACGACGCGCCGGACGCGTTGCGTCGGTTTTATAAGTAGTAAAAGTAGCAGCAAGAGTAAGAGTAAAAGTAAATTGTAGCACATGCTCGTAGAATAATACTGTAACAGTACTCTTCAAAAGGTCACCTAAAAATTGCTTTTCACCTACCAATTGGTCATTAATTGCTCACACTACTCAGTCACGTAAAAGTCTCAAGCTTCGACCCCCACAAAACGCGCTGAACAAAAGAGACAAAAAGCGAGGAGCACGTGTTACTCCCATCATCCAAACCCACTTTTTGCGGCGAAAGCGTCGGTTTTATGATCCCTTACGACCCCGGGAAAGATGAATTGAATAGGGGAAAATCAACAAATTCAAATTGGTGGCATAAGTGCGTTCGATTTATAAAGAGCATCAACGACTTCGAGGAGCAACCAGAGGAGCACTCGCGAGTGGGTTCAAAGAACGATCACGTGTTAACGTACGACCCGTCCGTTTCGGAACATTTCCACGCGCTCAAAATCCTCGGTCGGACGATTACTTTCGTCAAGAATGTGAGTTTGCTCTTAGCGGTGGTCGTTCTGGCGACGCTGGCGGTGACGCGGACGAACATCGTGATCGTGACGGAAACGGAACCTTCGTTTGAAAGATACGAGTACTTGAGATCAAATTCTGAACGGTATTTACAACTTACGTGCGCGACACAAAACGACACTTTGACGTTGGGGAGTTTCACGGAGGGGATTTTTGAACAGAGCGACGCGTGCGAGTGGCTATACGCCAACGCGGCGAAGACGTACCAATCTGCGAGAGACGTTGGATTCTTAACGGTGAACGATCGCGATGGTTTTTTGGTCCGGAAAGGGAAGTGGCGGGACGTGAACGCGTGCGCGATGATTGGACAGGGAGAGGCGTGCGAAGCCGCGGTTGAAATGTGTGCGGTCGGGAAGCGATTGCTGACGAATACGATGACGGATTTCCACGCCAGTTTGTTCCCGCTCAATCGCCTGGCGGAGGAGGAGTTTTTGAATTCCGTAATCAAAGCGCAGCTGAACGCGAGCGTGACGGCAAATTTGGCGAGCATTCGAGCCCCGACGCAGATGTTGAATTTGTGGGCGAACAATAACATCCCGAGATTAGGCGCGTTTATGCAGATGCATAAAAACGCGATTCAAGCGATGCGAGTGAAGTCAGGGCAAGACGCGCCGCTGACGAGCGTGTTTGAGAAAGAGTGCGCAAGAGTGACGTCGACGAGCGATCCTTGCGTGGCTGCGGATTTAGGCAACGGCGTGTGCGATAAGAAGTGCAACATGGCGGAATGTTTATTCGATGGTGGCGATTGTTTCATCGCGGACGAAAGCATTTGGCCGACGAAACAAACGTTCACGACGGACGCGAATACCGATCCGATTGAGGAGAAAGAGTCATACATGTCCTACAGCGCGTTTGCGGCGAAAGTGAGCAGTTTAAACGAAAAGTACGACGAGTCAACCGTCAACGCGGCGTTTAATCCTTCGAACGCGGACGGGTGGGACGTTCGTTACGTGCCGGTAATTTCCGCTCCTGCGAATTTACACGCAAGCTTCGATACCGCTTCGGTGTTTTCGGTTCTAGGATCCGAATCGCGCCGATTCAATTATTGCGGTAACCCGGCGGAGTGGTCGAACGTGAAAGTTGTCGAACGAGACCCTTCGCGCCAAATGAGCCAAGCGCAATTTGCGGTCGCGTTTGCCGCCGTCGAACAGTATTTCAACTTTCCGCACGTTGTCGCCAACGCGAGCGTGACTAAACCGGAGAGAAGCGGGGAGTGGAAATTGCCGCTCTTGTTGAACTATTTAGCCGCGTGTGACTTGGAAATTCGGACCATGAGTCTTAAAATGTTCACTTCGTTAAACTCAACGGAGACGAAAATCTGGTCGCAATGGATCGAACAAGTCGGCACAGCGCTCGAACGCGCGTGCGGCGACGTCAACGAACACTGGCGCAAAACCGAAAAGCTTACAGAACTGTGCGAGGATTTGTCCTTTTGGAAATTTTCTTCCTCTTTGAGCATAAATACCTTCATCATGTATTACTTCTTCGAGGTTTCGTATTTCGCCGAGTCGGCGATTGAGAACTCGGGCTCGTTGTACATGATGGGCCTGGATCTTGGATTGAAAAAGAACGAGACGCACGGATGGGCGGTGTATCCCTTCACGTCGTACGAGAAATACTTTGAGTACGCGAACGTGTTGTCGTGCACGTATTCGGAAGACCAAAAACCAAGTCTCGGAATGTTTATAACGGTTCTTTTAGGTCTGTACGGTGGAATCAGCGTATTCGCGCAAAGCGTAGGCGTTGCCACGTACAACGCGATGCGTGTATTAATCTTAAGAAAGAGCAACCGTCATCATCATCAAAGTGGTACCTTATTACCTCCAGTCAAGTAGAGTAATGTGATGATTGATGATATTTAGTATTTATCATGCGAACGCGAAAGTGTTGTCGTCGTAGTAGTTAGTTACATTTCTAAATGTAGTCGTAGAAAAGTGTGCTCTAACTAAAATTTACGCTTCCTCCCACTCTTCCTCTTCTTCTTCCTCCTCCTTCTCCCCGGCTGCCGGTTTCATCTCCACGTCTCCACCTTCTTGTCGCGCCGCCGCCACTAACTCTTCCTCTTTCTCGCGCTCGTCTTCTACTTTCGCCTTTGCTTGTTCGGTCGTATCTCTTTGCTGCGCTTGCAACGCCGCCAATAACGCCTTCGCGTATTGCTCTTGCACCGCATCCGTCGTCTCTTCCTTTTCGGCGGCATCCGCGCCTTCAATTTTCCGTTTCTTTGCATCTTTACCTTGTTCGTCCACTTGCAACTCTCTCGTGATCCATTCCGGCATTTCTTTTTTCTCTTGACCGTCGTCTCCACCACGATTCGTCGTTTTGTCGCCGTTCTCGCCGCCGATTTGAATCTCAAACGTCGTCTCTTCCAATCTCTGCTCAAACGCTTGCGTCCCTCGAGCGACGCCGATGGACCCCCAATACCCTTGACCACCAGCTTGTCCCATCGCGGCGGCTTCTCTCGCTTCTTTCGACCGTTTTTTCGCGACCACGTACTCTTGCAACGTCCCGAACGACGGCGCAGGATACCGCAGACACTTGGCGATTTGGCGTTCAACGCCGGCGATTTGATCGGAAAATTTCTTCATTCTCAATTTTAACGCTTGTTTCGATTCTTTCGCGATGCCTCCACTCGATGCGTTTGCTTGGTCGTCGTTCCCATCCTCCTCATCATCGTTCTCTTCCCCTTCTCTCACGACGTCTGTCCCGCAAGTATCGCACACAAACCCGCCTCGTTTCACATCGAACAACCTCGCGGTATCTAAAGCGCTAAACCGCTTCCCGCACTCCTCTTTGTTCTTACACGCGTACGACTCTTCAAACGTCCCACCGGCGAGTAACCGCTCGAGCTCTGCTTTCACCCCTTTCAAGCCAAACCTCAAAGTATCCACGATCCGACTGTACTCCAAGCAGCACCAACTCGCGGTTTTCTTCTCCACCGCTTCGCTCGCTTCTCGTTCGCTCATACCTGCTCGTTCCACCAATCTTTGCTCTTTCAAAGCTTGTCTTTCTTTCACGTGCGATCGTTTTAAAACGCGCAGAGTTTCCAAGTGTCTGAGTACTCGTCGCAGTTGTTTCGGATTGAGCTTTAACGCGGCGGCTAAATCGTCCTCGCGGATCCACTGGCGTCGGGTGAGCGCGTCGACGACGATCTCGACTACACCCGGGAACTCTTGTTGCGTTCGTCCAAAGTGCGACGATGGTCTTCCTAATACACCGGCTTTCGCGTGTTGTTGCTTGGCGCTGTCAAAGTCGCGTTGCGACGCTTTTTTCCGTTCCAAGGCGTAGGTTTGTTTGTATATCGCGCGCGCCGCCAGGCGGGCGAGTTTTCGGTACTCGGACATGTCGTCGTCGTTGTTTTACGACCGCAAAGTTTGTGGTTCTGAGGCACGATCGGACCAACGTGCGCTCGCGTCCGAGGACAGAGAAAACGTCTTTTTTTCAAAGTCAATGGAAAAAAATCGTTACTAATAATAATAATATTATTATTAATAATAATGGGGACGAAGAAGAACAAGCAACTCTCCGGGGCGCAGAAGAGGAAGAAGAAGAAGGAGAAGGAAGAGGCGATCAAAGAGGCAGTCGAGGAATTGGAGCGGTTGAAGCTTGGGCCGACGGCGTTGTGGACAGGATTGGTGTTGCATCAGAAAGATATTTTTGTATCGCATGTCTTGTCGAAATTGAATGGGACAGATCAAAGTTTCTTTGGACTGGTGAATAAACAGAGCTGGGGTGTGCTTAAGTACGCCGGGGTAAACGTATCGGAATTATGTGTAAAAGTTCACGAATGCACATCCATTTCGACGTTAGAATGGGTGTGGAATCGCGTGCCCTGGGGAAAGAAAGATATCAAAGGAAGAGCGATAGATCGAGCCTGGTTTTGCGCGGAAGTTGCTGCAACGAATAAACTCGAGTTCCTCAAGTGGGCGAGAGAAGTGAAACATTGCGATTGGAATGAGAAGACGATTGAAGTGGCAGCATTTAAAGGTAATCTCGAGATGTTGAAGTACTGCTTCTCTAACGATTGCCCGTGTGATAAAAGCGCTTCGTGCATTCAAGCTGCGATGGGAGGACACCTCGACTGTGTTCGATTTCTTTTCGACAAAGTGAAACCTTCGCGAAAGACGGAAGAAGAAGCGGCAGGACAAGCAGCATTCGGCGGTCACGTGGACATCTTGAAATATTTCGTCGAAGAACGAAAGATATCTGATGCGGTAAAGGTCACCTGTGTGGTAACCGCTGCAAGGGATGGCCAACTCGATTGCATCAAATACTTCGTCGAAGAGGCGAAAGTGCCTCTTGACTTCTGGCTATCCGTCGGGCAGGCTCGTTACTACGAGCAGTCCGACTGCCTAAACTACTTGCTCGAAAAAGGGTGTCCGGAACCAACGGATGAACAATACGATGAACTTGTTGAAATCGAGTCCAATCAACAGAACCGCGGCGACTGAGAAAAGATATACTCTCGATTGATCGAGAGAAGACTCTCGCTCTTTCGCTTTCCATTTTTCTCTCCTTTTTCCCTCCTTCTGGCTTTCAAAAGTCTCCATTGTAAAGCATAATA